>Ga0181612_161107_pt1 | contig 14186 bp, 8 predicted proteins | sample HoacroProtozoa21_FD_119630 | JGI IMG/M metagenome (GOLD analysis project Ga0181612, IMG submission 119630) | Hoatzin crop microbial communities from Cojedes, Venezuel. Combined Assembly of Gp0051906, Gp0051904, Gp0051908
TGTTGCTTTAGGTTGGCTTTGCGACCTAAGCTGACCCCCAGATCCCTCCCAGGGATTTTCTCTCACTGCCAGCTGCACCCTCTGCAAAAAAACACATCTGGTTTAGTAAGCTGTGAACCAACTGCTATGCCACTAGTCTGAGACAAACTTATAAAAGTTTCTGCAAGAGCATAAGAGACTTCCCTTCTCCTCAAGGGTGCATCCATTTACATCCTCATTATATCCTTACCTGCTTGATTTTCCCTAATTTTTCCACACAGGTTCATGTTGCCAACTCACTGCAGCAACTTTGTGCTTTGCCAGAGCTGCTGCAGCCGGACTCCAGCTCTTTGTGCACAGTTTGTTCTGCAAATGTCTTCCTCTAACATGTCCTTTACCACGGCCAGACAACACCTTATTTTTAGACTGCAATTCATTCCTCACCTGCTTTCTATAGCCATAATAGGCCGCACTCGCTCATGCTCAGTTTCTTCCCCATGACACTGAACAGTTCATTTACATGCCTTAAAATACTGTGGCTGCTTAAAAGTTCTCAGTCTGAGCTGTGAACACATCACACAGGACATTGATCCTCCTGTCCCCATTCTTTGCAATCTCCAAGCTACAGCAATCAGCTACTGATGAGCCCCGGGAAGTTCAGGGAAGGTAGTATCGCAGCTCTGCAAGCCAGAGTTCTGTAAAACACATCCTGCCACCCAACAGAGCTTTGTGGAAAAGTGGCATTAGTCTATTTTTGTATCTGTTTGTACAGATAAGCTCAGCCAGTTTGTATCTGCTTTATAGTACTAGCATTTCTACACTGTATGTGCAGTCCCAGCTTCAGACAAAATTCACATAGACTGGTACTGCATTCTCTTTTTTCTTCCTTATATTCATATATCACATCGAAGGAGGAAAGAGGCTGTAAAATGCAATAGGAAATCAGAAAAAACAGCTTTACATTTCAATTACTTTTACCTGTCATTAACACTGCTTTGCAAACATCTCCATTTCAACTTCAGGAAACCATTTAAATCATCACCTTCCAAGAGTACTAACTCAGGTATTCCTACAGCCAGGTACCCCCACTGTGACCATCTTTGCATTAAACCACTGAAACCGAGTGATGAATTTAGAGCAGCTAAGCTATAAATCTATTGTTGCATTAAGGGATTTCCTGTTAAAAATGAAGAGGTTTGTTTCTCCTTTTGTGATATGACTGAGCACTGGGATTCTTCAGTCTAGGTAATTAACATACCACTATAAATCTATTTTTTGCCAGTCAGTTTAACTCATGATCCCTGTGACATAATATAACAATTAGGAAATTTTAGAATAAAACTATTAGTCATTTCAGACAAATTTTAAAGAATTACAGAACAACAAGTAAGCATAAAATGTTGCATTATAAAATGATTCTTTTAAAGGAGCTCTGAATGTGCAAACATTATTAAAAAACAACAGATGTGCAGCTATTTTATGCAACATATAAACATTTTTTCCTTTGACAAGATTAATGCAAGGGCTGAGATTTTCTTACAAGCAAGACCAAAAAGGCTTACTATAAAAATGTTAGCCTCACTGCAATAACAACCAAATATCCGAACTACTCCATTCTTTGAGAAGAACAGAACCAAGTTGAAGATACTGAATTAGCCATTGCCAGTTTTGAATGGGATGGGGGGAAAATGGAACACCTTCCCCACGGTGCTTCAACTTTCACTGGGTTGTGCTCAGTGCTCTTTGGTCATGCAACCTTTCAGCCACATTCAACTCTTTTGACCTTTGTCAATGGAATCAGAGGCCACATTACTATATTTTTACCCATGCTGCAGTTAATCAAATGAAATGAAGAGGATCATTAGATTAATTAGGAGAATAAGGCTCACTAATGGTAATAAGCAACAGAATACACAGAGCAGGCTTCATTGGATAAAATATAGTGGCAGCTATTGTCATGAAGTATCCACCATCATTTAAATCAGCCTCGGCTGAAGAATGAGCAAAGTCCGGTCTAGTAAAGCACATAACCCACAGCCAGCCGACCTGACCGCAATACTCACGTGCCAAAGCCAGAGTCTGGCCTGAAAAGAATTCTTGAAAAAGAGCACAAATTACAACCTTGATCTGCAAAGCTCTTCACAACTTGGAGACACTTCCATTAAATTTCATATTCAAAATTTATAGTTTAAAGTTATCTCAAGGAGAAATTAAAAGTTGCCTAATTCACCATGTGCAGGTCAGCTTTGACTCAGACTCTATTCTTGATCGTTACATTATGCAAACTACTTCATAAAGCTCCATAATCCCCTTAATGCAGCCCACACTGGTTCAAAAATTAAAAATCACTGTTGTTTCCATTATCCTTTTAATTGGATGATGGCATGACTAATACACAATATAAAAGTCAACTATTTAATCACACATAATCATCCTGTTTTACATTTTATTCATGTCAGGTATTTCTAAATTCAGATGTTATATTGTCAATTAACATAAAATTTATAGCTTTCGGCTTTTCAGACACAGATTACCTCTGAATCAGTAAAATAGTGAAGCATGAGTGAAATCCCTGTTAGGAATGCAGTGTAAAAATAAATAATTGCATACCAGACATTAGACGTTCTAAACATTTCATGTCAGATTGTTGTGATTCCTCTATGCAAGTGAGAGATACAGAGAGAACATGACAAGCATTCGCCCTAATAACAAGGCGTGTTGCATCGGCATCAGCTGCAACACTCCTGGGAAACCAAGAGATTCCTTTCTGCTTTTCTACAAGAGGATGAAGAAAGAAAAGAACGACAAGAGCATCTATTCAGCAGCACATAATGCACCTGCCTTACTAAGTGATTTGATGAGCTGATTCCTATGCTAAATTGAGCACCATATACTGTTGCAGGAAAAAAAGGCATCAGAAATTCCTCTAGCAATGTTCCCTCTTCAAGAGAAATTCTTTCTGGCCAAAGCAATTCCCCATGCAATATTACACTGATTCTGTAAAGATATCATCTGATATTGTATAGTATTTAAGTGACTGACTACATAAATTATTTGGTTAGAGAAAGAACTACGCATGCATTGTAGCAGACAATATAAAAATAGTACAAAAATATCGAAGATTAAGGTACACAGGCAATTCTTTCAGGATTGTCAAAGGAGAGGCTAGATGGCAAGTTCTTAGTTAATGCTCAAGTGTCTTAAGTCATTTTCTGAAGCATCTCAGAGCTGCTCAATAATTTTTAAATAACTCTTAATAAATATTGATTTACTAAACATTTTGCAGAAACAGTCTGTGATTTTTTTTCTTTTGTTGTTGTTCTGATGAACTTTCTGTTCTGGCAGAAAAAAAAAAAAGCCAACAAAAAAACTTTATGTTGCTGAAAAGTCCTGTTTTGACATTTTACAACAGATTTCTTCATTGAGACTTCAGAATTATAGAAAGTTTTAAATCTTTGTTCTAAATACAAAGGTCAATATCTCAACAAAATGTCTTGAACAACCTAGTGCATACTTTTTTAGATTCAGTTCACAAACCATTCAAAGGTTTGAACCTTACGTCCCTGCTCTGAGAAAAGAAATACTTTTCTAAAAGCTCAGATGTTCATTAGACAGAAAAACTTTTTATTACTCATTCTAGTCCCAGTTCATCTTCCTATTCCCCCTTTAAAGATCCACTTGTCCATTTTCCTCAAGGTGAAATATTTACGGATTGCAATTTATGCAAAGGAATTAGTTTAAACAGAATGCTTCAAAGACACAATAAAATATGGTAAACCATTTGAATGGTAGAGAGAACAGTAAATCTACTGAGGACTCACTTATTTGGGAGGACAACGTATGACACTTCTGAAACACTCAGTATTTAGTAAGAGCAAGTTGAGTTTCAAGTATTAGAATACAGTTTGGAGTAAGAGAAAAATGGTAATTTTTTTCCTAATAAAATAAAAACAGATTACATAGAATTTAAATTGTAAAGCCATTACAGAAAGCAGTAGTTATTAATGTCTCTATAACACCTTTACTAGAAAAAAAAAAAGAAACAGTAATTGGCTCCGTTATTAGAAATAACTAGTAATTGGCTGAGCTGTAAAATTCCAAAGCAGTCAGATGAAGTCAGTCTTCTCCTAAATTAAATAGCTGCCACCTACAAAACAGATACAAAACCACATCATATGTGTAGAATCAAAGTGTAACCTGAAACAAAACAGGAGGAGGAAAAACAAAACACACTATTGAGAAAATAAGACTGCTGAAGATCAAAAATGCCAAGAGTCCACAATATTTTCCAAACACAGTTTCTAGAGCAGTTAAGAGCCCCAGTCCTTCACACAGAGAAATAAACAAAGCTAAGACCTCACCAGAACTAAAAAGAATAAACTACATAGATGGAGCTGCCATTCAACCAAAAAAAAAAAAAAAAAAAGGTTTGCTTTTGCTTGGGTTAGGATTATCAAAAATAAATGAAAAACCTTGATTTGGTTAGGGTTACCAGAAAAATAATAGGCATTTCTAAAAGAAATGGTGAGTTCAGATTTTACCCCGACATGAATACGTAACACAGCCTATGCTTACACCTCTGTAGAACAGGAAAGCCCACATTCTGATAACTGAAAACAGGGCTCAAAGTAGGCGATTATACAATACCAACATTGTTTACAAACTAGACCCAAAAGTCAGGATTCTCCTTTCGTTTTTGATCCCAGTACACAAAGTGTACCCCATTCTGCCCTACCTTCTGGACAGACTGAAGAAAGAAAAGGAAATTTTCTGGTGCTTCTGTCTGCGCTCATTCATTTCCTCCTCGGTCTGGTGCACTCCCTGCTCCCCATGTTCCCCATCAACTGCTTTGATCATCTCTCTTAAAAGGCAGGTAAATTAATTGAACTTTTGAGCTTTTGCACTGATCAGCTGCTGAAAACCCCCCTAGCAAAGTCCTCATCCATGTAAAGCCAAAATAGCTTCCCCAAAGTATTAAAAAAAAGCCTCACCCAAACCTTCTGCAACAAGGTTCCTGTCCTGAAAGTGAGTTGCAGAAGCTTGGGTGAATATTGATACAGTGCCTGAGAAGGAAGAAAACCCTTCCCTGAGACTGAAACAAATCAGTGTCAGCACCACCACAGCATGAAGGAATACATAATTCTTTCCTCATACTTCCTCTTTTTCAAGTGGGTGGAAGGTGGCCCTCAGCATCCTGAAGTACCTTTGTATATGGTTTCTGTTTGCTCATTTGGTTTTACACATATGGTGTTTTTTTAGAGCTCTAATGTGCTTTGTGGATGCAATAAATCTAAATCAGGATTCATAAAGACTTCTGTTTCCCCAGGATTATTCCCTTTTACATACCTGCATGATCTCTACCGGAATCTTTTTACCTTGATTAGTATCTTCTGTACAATGCTACCACATAGTGTTATTTGAGAACTACATATATCATTGACTTCTATCTAAAATAAGAGGAATAAATTCAGCATGGCACCGCCCATGTTGAATCACAGATGGCTTAAAACTGGATCTTGTTGAAAAGACAGCTTTTCTCACAAGTTCTATAAGCATTTTTTTAGCTTAACAATAAGAACAGATTCAGCTTCAAGTTTCAGACACTGTTTGTGTGTTTGGTAGGTTTTGCTTTTGATTTGTCAAAAGCAATTTAAAATTTAATTTTTAAAAGATTTACAGTTTACTCCACAGAAGTTTTCCTTTCTTTCCATTTCTCGCTTTGCAAAGTCTGTTGAAATGAATAATTGAACTGTTTTCAGTAATACTTTTGGTAGGCAAAAAAATAATGTAGAGTAACACAAAGAGTTACATAGAAATGGACCAAAAATTACTTTGAGTTTGGTAAACAAGTGCTGAAATCAAGTCTGCCTCAGCATGAAAAGTACATGCGAGTTTTTAATAGAAAAGAACTCATATTTCCCTGTTGATATATTATGTAAAGTTAATGCCAAAGCGAAAAAAAAAAAGATACCATTTCAATGTGAAGCAACACCAGACAGTGCCAGCAACTCTTAGTTCACATTTCGAGCATTCTGGGGCTCCTGTGAGCTGCTGAACTGGCATTTCTCAAGAGTGATATCACATTAACAGTCCTGCTGGAAATAACACCCAAAGTCTACAGGAGATACCCAAAAATCCACCTAGGAAGTACCTCACCATATCAAGATCAAAAGGAATCCAGGTGACTTGGCCTTGCCTCTGCCCAGGACATTCACTGTGAATTCAATAGGTTATTTTGATTTGGTTTTCAGGTTTTGCATAAACTCTTCTGTGCCCTGTGCTTCTTTCTCTTTCCTTCACCTGGGGCAGAGGCTGATACAGTGTCTTAGGGCTACTGTTCCTCTAGGATTATTCAAGGAATTTACCACACAGCAAATACTCACATATATTTAAGAGATTTCTTATTATGCCCAGCATCAGTAAATACATTGGTCCATCTTGCATCGCTCTGGCTTGCTACATCTTTCATTCATAAAGATGACATAGATGTTCACAAGTCTGGATTCTAAGGAGAAAAATAATTTCTTTATGCCTACTTCTAAAAGGTTAATTTCACTGGCAATTTTTGGCATGCTTTCCCATAAAGCACCAGGAGCACAACACAAAAGCAAGTAAGCGTGGCGTGGTGGATTTAGCATCTGCTTCTATGTATAATTTTTGAGACAGCCATTAAAATGCAAACAGAAAAGTCAAAGTTTCCTATGGTATGCCCATGCTAAGGGAGTGCTTCTGTTTCTAATAGAGAAAAGCAAAAGGAGAAGCAGTGCCCACCTCTCAGACTGATATTTTGAAAGGGGCCTTTCTTCCACTGAAAGCAGCGGAGTCCTTTGAAAAGAGCAGATTTCAAAATCAATGTTTGAGTTTTCAGAGCAATAAGGGTTAATTTTTCTGTTGATTTTTGAAGTCAAACTGACTGCTTCGTGTATTCAGAATGAAGACAATGGTAGAAACAGGTAATATAGTTAATGAAGCTTATTAGTCATATCTAAGGGCCAGTCATGAATAGATCCCATTGTGCTATGCACACAGAGTAGTGAAGTATCCCTGCCCTGAAGACGTTCTATAAAGAGAAAAAATAAAAATACATGAACCAACTCTGACAAACATCAGCTCTTTTTCTCAGGTGCAGGAAGGAGTTAGTAAAGATCAAGTAAAAGAATGGAAGAAAAAAACCCCAAAACAACAGAAAAGGCTAAGTGAAACAGAACTGGAAAAAAAGATGGTGGTATGATGTGAAAAATGCTAAAGAAATACTCAAGGAAACAGTCAGGACCAGGGTAAAATTCTGCCTGAGCTGCAAAAGGTCCTGCCTGGTTGCTTCTGCTACTGCTCCTCCCAGCTGGGTCTGGCTGGCTTTCCTCGGAACAACCAAAAAAGCAGTGAAAGGAGAACAACACAGCTTCCTATCCAGAAAGGATATTACCCAAGCTAACCTTAGGAAATCATAAAGCCTATACATGATGAAAATACCACATATGGTCCTCTTTCAGTTTATAAGCTGCCTATACTAGTAAGAGACTCAGAGTAGTACGAGCAGATTTCAAAGAAACAGCTTGGCTGGCTTCCCTACAGAACTGCAATTGCCCAAGTATTCCTTCATTCAAAAGGAGAAAGGATTCCTCCTACCTTTCCAGGCACAATTCAGAACAAATAATTCAAAAAATATACATATTATAAGAATCAAAACAATCCTCCTCCTTCAATGGATCCCTAAGGTACCTGTACATCGAGTGCAAAACCCTCTCTCTTCATTCCAACAGTGGATGCGTTGGCAGGCAGGTGAAGTCTCAGCGGCTTACTAATGCAGTAAATTATACAGTGGAAAAAAATGCGGGTGACAACATCCAGCTGTAACAGCAGGCACACAAAATGTGTGTAAACAGTTTAATTACCCAAATATTGTCAGCTCCGCAGAGAAATTGACGAAAGATTAAATTATTCCCTTTTTAACCTCCCTTACATTTCCCCCACGTGAACATTCACCTCCCAGAAGTACAGCTCTATTGTAAGTTAAATAAACACAAAACACAGCCTGACCGTTCCTCCTTAGATTCACTTTGCTTCAAATCAACCTTACAACATCTCCAGTCTTTCTCCTTATCTTTTGGATGAACAAATGTGTTTGAGGTAAAGCAGAATTCCTTTTTCTGGTATGCAGTCAAGTCAAGGGGAAATCATTCTCTGTGGAAGCTCTTTGCAGCTCGTAACTAGTAGTTGAGGGCTTAAATAATCATACATCCTCCAAAATGCAGAAGTGCCGCATGATCTACGGTAGTCACAGGCTTTGATTTGGTTTCTGTTATAACGGTGACAGCGAGGCTGTTAGCAATTTCAGCTGAAACACAGTTAGTTCCACTGCCCTTGCCCCTCACAAGCTCCTGCCACCTCCAAGATGTCTCTCCTTTCTGCATCTTGCCATTTGCTGTGCTTGCTTTCCTATGGCTCCTATCAAACAGCAGCAGGTTGCTCGCTGTAAGTAAGCGGAGCCGATTGCTCAGAAAAAACAAGGCTTATGGCAAAGTTTCTGCCAAGCCGAAGAAGCACATTTTGCTACGCAAATGGCAATTGTGCCAATCTTTAAAGAGAAGTTGTTGACAAGATTTAGGCAAGATAAAAACAGACAGGAGAAAGCAATTAATTTATTATTTTCCCCTGTAAAGAACAGTGTATAGGTAATGGCGCATTGAAAGCATGAATAATACTGAAGCTGTAAGCAACATGGTATAATTTTAACATTCTACAGCCTTTTTTAATCAATCTTATTGATGTTCATCACATCCATAAAGCTCAGAAGAATGGTTTTACTAAACTTAAGGAAAATATAAGATCTCATTTTGCGCGTTTCAGTTTCTTCATTATGTTGCCATAATGTCATCAGTGTAATATATTTCACCCTTTGCCTCTGTTTTAGCATTCATTTTTTGATTCTGCTGTGATCATATCCGGCTCTCTGAAGCAACGAGATGAGTTATATATACTGCCTTAACTCCACTGCCACAACCGGGAGAGGAGCATGGTGGGCTGAGAGGAAAAAAACATACCTGCTTTAAGACTGGGAAGTCAGCACTAATCAGCAGAGTATCTTGCCATCCGACACACCGGCCTAAAGGAGCTGCGGGACATTAACAGTGAGAGCAACAGCAGGGACTGCTGTAAGATCTGCATAGCTTTGTGGGAAGACTTTAGCCAAAGATTTGCCAATTTAGCAGTAGGTTACACTCTGCTGAAGTCCACAGTATAAAATGAGATCCAGAGAACTGCATTATCTCTAGGACAGAGACATAAAAGAATCTATTACATCTGCAGACCCCAAACATTGGGGCAGAGCTATTGAACAGCGACATGGCTGTTCCTGTAACAGTGTCAGGAGCCTGCTGACTACCTCTGCACAAAGACTGCAAGACAAAGTTTATTTAAGTCAGTCCTTCCACAGAAGATAGGCAGTGTTCCAGACTAAGCAGCATAGGGCAGATCAGCAAACTGTAAGGGGCAAGACCAACGCTGCATGTTCTTCTGAGTCAGCATCTCACTGTAGTTGACAGTTTTAACTACATTACCTAAGGTGGAACAGCTCCAATAGAGGCATCTACATGTTTTGTGTGTGAATGGCTCATTCAAAAGAGCAAAGTCCAAATCCCCACCCCAAAAGAGGCAGAAAAGGAATTTAAACAGAGGATCCTTAAGTCACTGGGCTATAGAGCAGTATTATAATACTTATAAAGTATTAATATATATCAATATATTAAAAATATATTGAATAATAGCGTAAGAAGACTTCTTAGTCTGCTAGGGCTCATCTCACGTTCTAATGTCTTCTTTCCAGATGCCACCCTCCTCTCACAAAACCAAGAGACATCACTGCACAAGAGCCGAGATTTAATTAAGAAAATAAACAAAGTTGAAGAACTGAAATATATTGAACTTTGTCAAAGTTTTCTGCATGAATGGAATATCGGAATAATTTTAGACTTTCCTTGTGACAGATACAATAACAAAGGGAAAGAAATAAAACAGAATGAACATACACACACAGGGAATTGTTGATCTGATGGATTTTGTTTTACCTGAGAAGTTTGTGTTTTACCTGCAAAGTTTTCAAAGTCATCACTGAACATCTGAAATGAAATTATTCAGAAGTTGTTTGTAACCACATGCTTGCCCTCAATCTGCCTCATCTTTTTTTTTTTTTTTTTTAAAGTGTCATTCTCCTCAAGGAATTAAAAACTAAGTGGAAAACAATGGTTTGGAATCTTGCCACTTTTTTATTAAAAATGAGTATCTATGCCAAACTAGTTGTGTGCAGACAAAAAAAAAAAACCCTGTGAATACATAATTTGAAGCACAACCGCATGCAAATATATTCAACAATTCATCATGCTAAAGAAGCCCAAGGAAAAAGGCACGCTAAACAAAAAGTGTGTGAAGCATTTCAAATTCATCCTGCTATGTTTGCAGTGATCACTTAAAAAAAAAGTGTAAAGGATGAAAATTAGACTACCCATTTCATAATGACTTTGTAAAACCGTGATCCAAAGAGAATGAGATCACAGTTAGATGTTCACCATCAGTGCTGCTTACAACAGCTTGAGCAGCAGCTGCCCTACCCACCCGCTTCCCCAAGGCCCTGTGCATTACTCCGTACAGCTCCACCATGAAAGGTAGGGATGAACACCTATAAGAAAGCAGAAAAAGGCAGGAACTGTTTAGCCTAGCAAAAAAGTTCCCAGGTAACTATAGCCAAACAAACTACAGATAAAATATTAAACCACTAAATGCACATTTAGGTAATTTAAGTCATCCAGATCTTCAAGTTAATTTACTTTCATATAATTTTGAACTAGTAGATTTTTATCATTCTTAATGAGTTTTAAAGAGACATCATGAAGTTTTGAAGTTTTATTTTCTTTGCTAAATCAGGTATTTAGTCTATTTTTCAATAGATAATACAGTGAAATATGTAGAATTATAAGCTTTCCATATTAGACAATTAGTAGTTTTACAGGTTAGCCTTCTTTGTACTAGAAGCACACAGGCATAGCCCAGTGTCTGTAGTGTAACACACGCACACTTACCCAGACAAAGAAACCACACACATACACATTTCCAAACTAGTAGGTGCCAAGAACTAGTGGCTATCAAAGCTCAATTAGAAAACCAAGCTTTGGACCCAGCCTTAGGAGAAGTTCTTTATATCCTGTTCAAGCTTTTTACTTGCTCTCCGGAACCCAGTCGTTATACTCGATACCTTTAGTAGGTAACCAGGTAACTCCTCAGAGACCTACGCAGCAGTGCTCACGTGTGCTGCATCTACGATTTCATAACGGGGAAGGAAATCCAAAAGTGACCAAAGTCAGGTAACCCCTATCCCTTTCTACTGTGACTTATCATATGGTAATCAAATGTTCCCAAAACTCCACAGGAACTGTTATTTAATCAAAATGCATTACAGTTCTCAAGACTTCAGTATTCAGCATACGCTTTCAAGAAATCTTTCTCATTTAAGGCAGATGTTTGTAAGAAGGTTTTTCATTCGGATAAAGGTCACTAGCTACAGTTGGACAGGTCATTCTCTGCCACACAGCAAATTGTTTCTTTGACTCCACAGAAGATTTAATATCCTGTGAATCAAAGCGGAACATGTTTTTTGTTTGCTTACAAAGAGCTTTATCATAAGCACACGCCAGCGATTACTAGTAGAACAGACCGTAACTACAGTGAGACAAACCTCTTTGTCCCGAAAGCTCCAGGTAGTGGGCAGCATCTACTACGTAGTCACAGCATATGAAAGAAAAGGGATGACTGACCACAACAGTAGGATGTCCTTTCACTACTGCGCATAACATAATGTCTGCTTTTGGCCCTCTAGGCCTTTTCCCACTTCCCTCTCTCAGTAACCAGAGACAAAACAGAAGTACCCAACTGCCAGGGGGACATGTTTTAGCCAATATTTCCCCTTCCTTCACTGTTCAATGGCTCTAACCAAAGAACACCATTCACAGTTTCAGTGGGACTGAGATAACTGGGTCTGTATGTGACACAGGTGAGAACCAGGCATGAGATTTTCCTTGCTTGCTTGCTTCATTACCTTCATGTATGAGTTGAGTTAGCCCTGTGAGCCACAGAAGCATACAAAGTTAGGTCCATAAAATGTAAACAGACTGCATGTGTGCCTGGATATTTTCCAGTCTGAATTTAGGGTAAAAGATCTATTTAATACTCCACAAGAAACTCTGTACTCTGCCTTTTACTGTTGGGATTGCACAGAAAGAGTGGCTGTGAACAAAACAGAGTTTGTGCTGCTCTTCTAACAATATCTCAACACTATCACATGCTGCCATGAGTCTATCTTAATTGTTCTTATCTTTATTGGATGGTTACATGGAGCGTGAGACATTTCTCTCCCATATCCTCTATTACTCCAATTTAAAATGTATTCATCTGAACAGCATCAAATGAATGAGTAAAACCAATGGCAGAGACATTCGTGGTATCAGATGAAGCGCACAGGGCATCAGAACTTGATCGAACATCTGACAGTTGTAGCTAATAAAATGCTTAACCTCTCAATTTTTTTTTCCAGTTGATGCAAAATGAACATGAGAACCTTGCTAACAAAGGCAAAAGATAAAACTCATCCCCAGGTATTGCAGCTCAGGTAAAAACATTTAAGCTTCCATGATCATTTAATTTTTATCCTGCCTCAGTCTTCCACACCCAAGAACCCCTGTGCTGTTGGTACACCTTGCAAAAATTACAGAGAAAACACACCGGTAGAGGAGCCTGAAGTTGTCCATACAGAAAGGCCACAACCCTAGATACAGTCTTTACAGTGTTATCAAATCCTTTAGTGAAATGCATTAACATTTGGGTTGGATATTAGAAAGGACTGAAATATAACTGCAGGAGAAGACTTTCTAAAAATTGCCAGATAAATGCAGCAGGACTTGTTTGTCAGCAGCTGCAAATCCCACACATGTAGCTTCATCTCCCACTACACTTCATTTTAGAGCCCATAACTGTGAATACCAAGTGCCTGTTGTGAAGCCAAAGGCATAGAGGTCTTCAGGAGCAGAAAGCCGAAACATACCTCCTTTGACTACTGCTAAATGCAATAGAGCTGAAAACCATGCCAGTACACTAACAAGAAAATGGTTTATAGCAGGATGGCAATACAGAGTCTTAGGAGCTAATTAGCAATAAATCATTTAATCACAGAAAACACCCAGACAGCAGAATACAGTCTTAGTTTTGAACAGTTTTGCAAAAGACAGTAATAATAATCCTGTTATTTCTTTAGCAGTGTTCTTTGAGGAACTTGTATTCAATTGCCAGGTCTTACATTCACGAAGTATTCTAGAAGCCTCAGCTACACTCAATCTTCAGACATTTCATCTCAGGCATTTTATAAGTAATCACTAATCTAAATTCCACTTGAGTTATTCTTTACAGCATAACGTACTTAAAAGGTATCAAAGTATTAAATACAGTACAACAAACACTTGTATTTAATTCTGTTATATAAAATATTTTCATCTCCATTGAAAAGATAATGCAGATAGCAATTATGATAATAGTGCAGGTTATACGCTACAGCACATAATTTACCTGTTGCAATTTTACCCAGGCAAGCATTCTATAAGTCTCCATACTGAATGTCTATTTGCAAATTCACTGTTCAACCTGCTCTGTCTGATGTTAAATGTGTTCATACATATTCAAAGGAAAACTGAGAAAAGCAAGTATATGACCATGACTGCCTATTAGAATGCATGTCTCACAGCAAATATATTAACAGCGAGCTTTTGGTTATTAGTATTACCAGGCCACTGCTGAAAAGAGAAGCGTTGTTAGCCTCACTGCTCTGGACAGGTTCCAAGGCTGGTAATTGCTTTCTGCATACTAGAATCATCCCTTCATTCAGAGTCAAGACCTCAAGCTCCCAAACACTGTAAGCTAAAGAAGACTTTCCACCAGCTTGCTGGAGGGACTATCATGTGTTAAACGACTTACTATATTACAATAGAAAGCAGTGTCACAAGCCACTGTAGCGTATGTTGCAGAGATCAGAAGCCTCTAAGCGTGATTTAAAGGAGGCAATCTGCAATAGATTTCTAAAAGGGGAAAAAAAAAGAAAAAAAAAAAGAAAAAAGGTGCCTTCAGATCTCACAATTTGTACTATTAAAACAGAAGTAGACCCACAGAAAAAA
>Ga0181612_126306_pt1 | contig 14185 bp, 8 predicted proteins | sample HoacroProtozoa21_FD_119630 | JGI IMG/M metagenome (GOLD analysis project Ga0181612, IMG submission 119630) | Hoatzin crop microbial communities from Cojedes, Venezuel. Combined Assembly of Gp0051906, Gp0051904, Gp0051908
GAATAAATGCTGCTCATTTTAAAAGCACGTTAGCTAAAAACCAAGCTGGCACATGAAGAAAGCATTTGGGACCTCATGTCCCAAGCCAGCCTAGTGGCCCTGCTGCCAGGGCAGAGCAGAGCTGCAGGGAGCAGACAGAAGGTGCCTGCACCACATAGATTCAGCCCTGAGGAATCAGGTGTATAAATCTCATCTAAGCTGAGAGGGTAATGTCTTGAGAAGGAGCCTGGCAGGTTATAATCCTGTTTTGAGGTGGGAGGAGAGGAGCTGACAGAGGCAGCAGCTCAAAAATGGAACATCCTGGAGTCTCTTGTTGGGCTAAGCCCTCAACCCTGTGCAGAACCCCACTGCTCCACACAAGCCAGCAAATCTGCTGGCCAAGGAATAAAGGATGTATTCGTCACTAAAAACCACGTGTAAAAAGCCAGCGCTCGGAAGTTGTCTCTAGTACACGATGCAGTCCCTTCCTCCTTGCAAAAGGCAGCCTCGGACATTTGCTACGTGTCACCTCTCGCTCGCTGCCTCTGGCAAACAGCTCAGACCCAAAGAGCTGGCACACTCATAGCTGGTTTGGTGCAACGTATTTGCAACAGACTGATAAGCTGTGGTGGATGTCAGCATGACAACCCAGTGGTCTTGAACTTAATGAAACAACAATTAATCAGAAGTCCAGGCTGATTCCTCAAGTCAAAGAGCTTGTTGCAGAAGAGGAAAAGCTGCTATCCTTCATATGCAGCTAATGCTTTTTTCCCTATGCAATCACCCCACTATCTTCAGCTGTACATCCCATGCTTGCTGCCAGGAACAGCCGCCTCAGCTTTTCAGACATGTTCTTGGCAAGGTGCTTCCTCCTTCTGACATTTGACAGGATTATGAAGTGCCAGATTCTCTGGCCTCCTTTTGTTTTGAAGCTTGAAAGTGAAGTTTAGCTTAATCACTTTGTCTCTTGCTGCCCTTCCCCTACTTCAGCCATCCTGGTTGCCCACCAGCCCAGTCTCCAAGCACTCCTGCTTGCGAGCCCACAGGAGCAGGACCCCATCCCATGGATACTGGGCGTGACTTCATGGCATGCAAGTCTTACAGCAGATTCCTATGCGGTTGGCAATGGTAACAAGTGATCTCCAAAGAGGATACAGCAGTGTCCCGGTTCACCTCCCAGACAGGTTAGGTCTCCTGTACTGTTTTCTCAGGCTGGCTCAAATAGGTGCCCTGTAGTAGGAGCAGTGACTGAAGGCACAGGAGGGCTCCTCCACTTCCATTTGGCAAGGCCATCTCCTGTTCCACAGTCCTACTGAAAGAAGTACATTTTTATTTAGGAGGAGGGAGCAACCACTTATTTATTCATACTAGAGAGGCACTGAAGATACTCCCGCTGTGCTAACCAAACAGTATTAGTATTTATGAAATGCTCCACAAAGGGAGTGTTTTGAAGCTGAGGGATCTTGCACTTTTTAAGGGGTTTTTTTGCGAGAAGTTAGAGGAAAGAGCTCAAACTCCAGCTTTCCTGACAAAAAGCAGAAATCCCAAATTTCAGAGAAGTGTCCAGTAGCATACTTTTTTATTGTTTTTAACCAAACACTGCTTTATAAAGAGGGAAAACTGTCCAGCGGTACAATACTTTTTATCATTTTTTAATCAAACACTGCTTTATAAAGAGGGAAAATTTAAAACAGGATAAAAATCAAGAGGCAGATCAGGCCTCTAAATGGGGAACAAATGCAATTGTGGATCCCACCATACCCTCAGGTAGGTGAAATACCCTCCTGTCCTTCTGAGCTTAAGGTATGGGCAGGCCAGCAAATGGAGGTTGAGATGCCAGCTTTGTTATAAGAGATGAAGAGTCTCTGTGCTGCTTTCTTCACCTCCAAACTTCGACAGGTCTTTCTATCGTAAATAGCAAAAAGGGACTGAAATACTTATAGAATAAATGGGACATGCATATATGGGTAAAAACTAGAGGATAACAGCCAGGGCCCCAGTCACGATATGTGTTTAGTTGAAAGCAAGTACTGATCTCTGTGAAAACCTCCAGCAACACCGTGCAACCAGCAGCTGTCACTGTAAGCAATGCAGAGGAACAGGAGTGAGAGAGCTAGCGATGCTCCTAGATGGGAGGAAAACAACTGGAAAAAAAGAACACAGGAGAAGCAGCAATTAAACACTCAGCAGCTCCCTAAAAATGTCCCGTGTCCTCCAGGAGAAGCTGCTCATCAAAAAGGCTCAGCTGGCCTTTTAAAACGCAGCCTGAATTCAACTTCAGAGATACTAAGCACGGCTTATCGCAATGAGATCTCGAAGCGATGGCAATTCATATCCTCTGCACAAGTGGGATTTAAGATTCGGCAGCCCTTTTGATGCATTTCCCAGGGAAGGATGTAGGGCGCTCAAAGCGAGCAGCGCAGGAAGCCGCCTTCAGCTACCTATTAGCACGTGACAGCTTTGAAATGTTCAAGATCCTCTGCCCACTATCCACATTACTCATCTGTCAAAGGAAAGGCCTCAGATTTATGATGTGAAAATTACAATTTAACGAGGTGTCATATGTGTTTAAAGTTCTTATTCATCACCATACTGCCACATCTTTTACCCAAGACACAAATGCACTTAATTAGCATATTATAAGGACAGAGGGTTCACCTTATCTGCATTGTAAAACTGCTTCAGGACAAAAACCACCCAAATCCCAACCACCCTTACTGAATAAAATGGTTGCAATCACATGTCAAGAGAGCATCCCACAATATTTAACAAAACGTGCAGGATAGAAGTTTGACATGCACCTTCTGAGATTTTTAAAATATCACAGATATGGACAGAAGCTTCATATCGCACATGATTACCAGACTGGCAGTCCACAGTGCTAATGTGCAATCTGTGGAAACCCTTTAAGCACAATGAGGTTATATTGGAAGTCCTATATAATGTCACTGTCTTCCTTATGTATTGGGCATGTGTATTTATTAACTTCATAGATCTACTGAACACTCCATATTGTAATGCCTGGGTCTCCTGGACATAATACTGGACATCTCCTTGAAAGTAGGTCTGTATTTCCCATATCACTGGGAATGGCTGCCAGGACATCCAAGTCCTAGATATGCACAGAGGGATCCTTCTCCTGGTTCAAGCCCTTCCCTTGACTTCTTCAGTGCTGAGCTACAGGACAGGCTTTGGTCCCTACCCTTGGTCTAAACGCTCAGCCAGCGCATCCCAAGCCCCGTGCAAGAGCTGCTGGCACTGGCATGGGGCCTCTCAGGCATTTAAAAGACAAAATTTTCTTCTTCTGGTCTCTCTGCTGCCGAGGAACCCCCACCTGGTGCCTAGCCAGGAGCCATGACCGCCTGGGGAGGTGCAGAGATGCAAAGCCACGAGATGCGCATTTGTATGCAGCACGGCGCTGGGAAGCAGGATGGGAATACTTTACCTTTTTGGAGAGGAGGATATGTTGATATTTTCGTGAATTTGTTTAGTATCACAAGTGGGTGATGATTAAAACAGGTAACTCTGGTGAATATTAAGACTGATTGGATTGTGGAAAATTTTTCATTCTGTTGATACAGCCTTTCGTTTCCCTCTCTGCACATGTATAGCCGGGCACACAAAAAAATAACAACCTGAACACTTCTCCGAGTTCAACTTCTTGAAGAATGCGATGGAAAACACTGCTAGAGTTGCAGAGCTTTTCTCACTATCACTTCAAATTAGCAAACTCAAAAGCAGCTACAAAGAAATAACCCAAAAGCTCAGGAGCATTTATGGAGAAGCATCCTCCAAAAAACTCATTTTAAAGCCAAAGAGCTCAAAGAAAATATGCTTCAAAGGCTTTTGGTATCTTCAGGTTCACTTCTTGAAGGCAGACATTAATGACAGGTTTCCTGGGATTTGCAGGCACTGAGGAGTGTTTGCTTTCAAAATCGCTTTTGGGATAAATGAAAACAACCCCAGACAAAAGGAAAAAAAAAATAGAGTAGGATAAATCCTTAAAATGCAGCTTTTCCCATTTCTGAGAAAAATGAACTATTGGTTTTAATTCAGTCAAGAGACCTGAATTGCTTCTAGATAAGTTGAATCCAGCTTTGTCCCTCACTTACGACTTCAGAATATTTTGTCTTCCCTAGAACCTTCAGTTTTACAGAAGCTGAGCACAGAAACTCTTGGTTTTGACACTAATTTACTCTGAGAAGTAAAAGCCCATTTTTTTTTTAAACAGCAGGTGAAAGCAGCTCTGCGACAGTTCCAAACCGACATGCACAAAAAGACCTTTAACTAAAACTCACAGAAAATGTTTAATCATTGTGAAGGGCGAGACGATGTGATCCCTGCCTTTCCTATAAGTTAAGCAACTCCTGCCTCCTCCCATTTTCCCTAGATGGTTTGGGAAAAGACTGAAAATGTTTGATTCTAAGTGAACTGGAGCCTCCAGCACCTATTTTTTTTATTTTAGATATCCTTGAAATGTATGATACCAGAGATTTCAAACATGTTTCAAATATGCTACTGGCTAAAAAGGTAGCTAAATATATCACTTTTCTTGTTACAATCAATTTTTGGTTTTAAGAGCTCTTCTACTGAAACTTCACCCTTAATCGTTTTTTAACAACCAATTTGTTCGACCCATCAATTTTACAATCTTTCTTTTATTTTCTAATTAAGCAGATATTGTTTACATATTTCGCTACTCAAACTGTAACCCTATGGAAAATGGCTGCACTGAACATTGCCGTGCTCTAAACAGAGAAACACTGGTATTTTGGAAGAGAAGATGGGAAACACATATCCACAATCTGTTCTGTAAAAAAATCAGTAACTAAATAACCAAATAAAAATATCCTGGGTCTTCACTGCTTTCCTAAGAGTTGCATCGGCTCCTGTTCTGCTCTTTGTGGAAGGAGCTAGGTTTAAGCCAGACATATATTTAGGATTATACATAAAGCAATGCAGCATGAAATCTGGTGCTAACCAGAAAATGTGTTGCACTGAACTTGGAAGAGAAAGAGTCACGCAGACCCGCTCTCCTGGCTCCTCTCTGCAAAAAAAAAAAAAGGTGTCAAGCAAGCGTTTGCTCACCTATTCAATACAAAATCAGTGCTTCTGTTTGACTGACTTGTACAATAATGTTCCTACTAATCAGGCTGTGCAGGTAATGGAGCAGTAAACTCCCTTTGCAAAGGTATTTTTCTTCTCTTTGAAATGCCTTTGCCCATTCAAGCTTTCTCCTCAAGAATTTCACTTGCTGTCAGAGCAGTCCTCTCAAAAGTCCTCAAACCCCATACAATAGTGAGGCAATGGGATCCTTATGCACTTCTGCCAAAAAGGAAATCCTGGCAATTTTCAGAGAAGAGAAACGCATGTAAAATTCAGCTTTGTGCCCACATTACAAAGCTATCAAAATTTGCACGAAAGGAACGTCAGAGAAGGCTCACCAGACTCCCTGACACCAGCTTAACCTTCTTGTGTCCACCACCCAAAGCCAAAAACTGCATCAGCTTCCCATCTGAGGCATTGGGGGATTTTAAATCCTCCTCCAAACATGAGTGAAATTCAAGGGGCTTCAAAACCACAGTGACATAAGGACGAATCAAATCCTTGCACCTCACAGACTTTCACCTGCTCTCCCATCTTACCAGCTTACGACTAGGAAAAAGCAGAGAACTATTTGCTTTTTTATAAGAAAGTACAAAATTTGGCATCTTCACTGGTTATGGCTTTTTATTATAGATGCTATTACTGACAATGGTCACCATGTGAAAAAGTGGCAGCAGAGAGTCTGCTGTAATACCTGGAAATAATTCACTGAAAAGGAGAGAAACTCTGTGAAATAGAAGGGATGCAATTGATTTTCACTCCTCGGGGATAACCAATAGCTCACAAATTGCTCTGCTTCAGTCCAGCACTCGGAACGTACGTGTTCATCATTAAGTTGGGAGAATGAGAAGTATTACTTCATTTTTTGCTCATCTGAGACCTTGCAGAGGTCAACATCATTGAAAACATCCCTGCTCCTCTCTTAATAGTCGATCAGTTTTGTCCATCTGCCTTTTCAAGATTTTCTTCTCCTCTTCCTTACATTTTTGTATAAAAATGAGACATTCACTACCATTTTACTACTTTTATTCCATCCTTCCCCAGATTTTCATATCCACACTTTCTTTCAGCATCTCTTGATCCATTTTTTAAATGGATGACAGGCTGCACACAAGAAAAGAAAAAGCTCAGTGACAGAAACCTCTCAACTTCTCTTTGGCAGTCTGAAGCCCTGAATCTACTCATCTAGTTCCAAGTCTCTTATTAACAAAAAGGAATGCTTTGGGAATAGCCATGTTACAAATCAAATACTTTACTGTCCAAATTATATTAACTCTGCCTTTCCTCTCACTTTTTCAGTCTTTCTGAAGTACACAGTCCACCACAGGAATTACCTGAGCACTATGACTGTACCATGTACAGCAGTAACCATTTGAAAATAACTGAGCAAATGCCTTTTGGAAATTCTTGCACCATCATATGAGTTTGACCACAATATAGGCTAAGTCATGTTACTAATAAAGTGGCAACTGTGAACATACTACTTGCAAAACAATGAAGAAGCTGGTAAAGTTAAGTGAATATAACACACCTAAGTAATTACAGGCATAATTTCTAACAGGAAAAAAGGTGGAAAAGCTAGGAATCCTCTGGGAGCCAGATGCTCCTCTCTTAGAGAAAGTATAGCAAGTTATAGTAAGTCATGAGATGCATTAAAAAAAAAAAAGGAGCAGCTTTACAAAAAAGAAACCAACAATCTGCAGGATTTTGCTGTCGATTCCCCTCCTGACTCTAGACACACACTTGTGGGTGCATGCTTACCTGTTTAGCGGCAGCTTCCCTAAACAGCCCAAACTCCCCCAGCTTAATGGAACAAAGTTATTTAAACTGGCTGGCAGTTTTCCCCCAGCTGTGTGTAGCGACAGCATCTTCCACGCTTTGTTTTAACAAAATTCCTGCAGAAGGGAAGATAATCTGATGTACGGAGGAAAATTCAGTTAAGGAGAAAAGAGTGCTGTCCCTGTGATGTGAACAGAAGTGTGGACATTTGGAGACTGCTTCAGGTTAGTTCCAAGCAGCACACTCCTTTCTCCACATCACTTCCATCTAAGATTAAAAAAAAATATTCTGCACACATTGATGTCTTAATATCCATCACAGGTCTTGTGGTGGGCCTTAGTTTGCAGAAACAGGCAGATCAGCCAGACAGGCACGTACTTCAATTGTACACCCTATTTGCAACAAAAATAGAAAGCCCCATTCAGATTTTGGCTCGTATTAAAACCCTTACCTGCTCTGCTGTCCAGTGGGCCAAAATCCAAGGAATATTTGACAACGTGATAGTTGTTCCATACGTAAAGGAGGTTGTCCCGGGGATTATAATCCACAGCAGCAATGTACTGGTAAGAGTTTGGAAAGGGCACATCCACCATGCTATCCTTGCTTTGGTCAGTGTTGTAAATGTAGTCTATTTTATTCCCTGTGGCTTCATTGTCATCATCTTCATACACAGACTTCACCACATATAAAATCCCACAGATCATGAAGGCGTTAGAAGCTGACCTCTTGTCATAGGCAGTATCCCACGTCCCTTCAATCCTTAACGTGTAAGGGTTTAACTGGCTAATGACTATTTTGCCATTATTTTGTTCTGTTGCATAGATTACCCACAGCCCATTCTCATCCACAGCCAGGTCTATATCAGACTTGCCTCCCCAGCGGTAGGGAGAGGTGTCATGGTAATTTGCATTAGCTATGATAGCCTCCCCGCTTTTTATCCTTGTCCGCAAGTCAAACTTGACTATGTTCCTGGTTCGCTCCTTGTTGAAGAACAAAGCTCCGTCGTACACCACGAACCCGGTGCCGTCCACCCGGTGTGGGAGTTTGTAGGTCGTGGTTGGCCTCCCGGCAATGAAGTCATCCTTGGAAGAGTACTCCGTCAGCGTGTCTGTCCGGTACGGCGTCCAGGGCATGTAGTAGATCTTGTCGGATGCCTGAAGAGGGTCCTTGCACCAGGCACCAGATTGGTGGTCAGATTCAAACAAGTGTTCGCTCTGGTATACTCCTTTCAGCAGTCCAGGGCAAAGAAAAACTGTCGGAGGGGAAAATAATTAAAACAAAAAAAAAAAGTTAATGACAATCTGAGGGTGGTTGACCCATACATCTCAAGAGGTTCTAGTTCTGGAGCAGATGACACTCGAGATCAGAGGAAACCCCAAGAGCAATGCCTTGTACCTGGAGACTGACCTTCCCGACCTTCCCACCGGCCACATCTCTAGAACAAGATTTGCTCCACCAAGCTGATTTTTTTTCCCCCTTGCTTTTTCTATCAACTGTGGCTCATTTTCTTAGTGCTTTTCATATCTATTTTTACAGGTGTACTTACTTGGAACACTCATCTTTGTAAACTCTGAAATGAATATGTCCCCCCCAAAGGATTTCCTAGTTTGTATTTCCAGACTACATTCTGCAGTGAATCTGTACCTACTAGGTGAAGGGGTAAACTCCGGGGGAATTGATCCACATATTTATTTGAACAGCCTACAGAAGAGTGGCCTAGAAATGGAAATAAGAGAAACAAATTCCCATCCTTACAGCCCAAGCGATATTAAATATTTAAAGGGTACCAACAGCAAAGCAGAGGAGAATCCCTTAGCAACTCAGAAGAGCATTTAAAGCAAAGGGAGCGGGGGGGTGAACACTGGTCTACAGATCTGTAGTATAACTAGAAACGAGGCTTTCAAAGCTTCTACAGGACACACAAAACATGCAGTCCACACAATTAAAAACGAATGATGTATGGATGCTGAAAGGAAAAGACAAGGAAGGAAGGAAGGAAGAAAGGAAAGAAGGAAGGAAAAGAATAAAGTTCACTGGAGAGGAACCCAACGTCTAGATTTTAATCAGTTAAAAAATGTCCTGTTAAATATAGTAGTAAACTTAAAAACATATACCTTCTATTGTTACATGAGAGGAGCACAGAGGAGCGGTTTGACTAACCGGGGTGCTTTGCTGCTCAGACTTCGGGGGGGCTGAGAGGGGCCAGGGCATGCCCAGCACCCAGGAGGAGCCTCGGCCAGTGCCGGGCTGACCTTGGCATCACAGGAACGCCAACGCCAAGAGTCCGGCCAGCTGGACGGGGGGACAAAAGGAGGGATGCTGCAGAGCAACACTGGCTCGCTCGGCCCTCGTCATCCCGGGTAGCACCCTCCTGACCTGGAGGTGCTACATGTGCCTCAGGGGGGAGAATATTTGTCGGTTATTTGCAATGTTGATCTCCGTAAGCATAAGTAGTACAATAACCACGGTGATGGGACGGGAAGCAGGGAGGCGTGAAGAGGTATCCCACCACACACTTCTGGTAGCGCGGGGCTGGCAGATGGGATCCCGCGTTCGCGCTCTCTGTTTGGAGCATAACCAATTATTTTCGGAAATGCAGAAATTGGTAATATCCTCTGGAGAGTGAGACAGGAGGAAAATCACATTTAGTAACTGGTGTAAAAGTAAATTGCTCTGTTGGAATCCAAGTAAGCACCCAGAGTTGCTGATAAAGGGGTGTCATTTCCAAGAGGCTTTTATGGCATAATTAGATATACTTATGCACATACATACGTATGCACACTTTGCAAATTCTTTGGGGCTAGCAAGATTAAAAGGCATTTTCCAAATTCTTTGGAGAAGAGTGAGTTATCTAAACCTTTGAACAGAAATTTAATGAAAAAAAGCAGCACTGGTAAAAACTTTTCAGCAGAAATTACTGATCTGGTGAAGTTGAGCAGCAGAGATACTAAATAAACTTTAACAAAAAAGTAGTGAGAATTAATGACAAAGTATTTCAACTAAAACGTTAAACTGTTAAATAACTTAGCCTACACATAAGTAATATATATATATATATATATAATTTGAAAGGTATTTAATTACCTTTTTGTTCCACTTCTATTGTAGAGAGAGAGGTAAAGAGAGAAAGGAGAAAAGAGAATAGATTAATGGTACTGTATTGGCCAGGTACTTTTCTTTACCTCTTTCACATGAAAAGGAAGCTTTATTAATTTACTTTAGTATGTGAACACTTTATATATATAAAAAAAGCCTTTCCTCTGATATACACTGGGTAATATGCAGACAAGCTGAACAAAATACAGATAAATTTTAACTTTACAAAAATCTTTAAGAAACAAAAAAAACCCAACACTTGGGACATACCAAGCCCTCTGAACTATTTGAGATACCACGTCAGCATCAGCCTTGGACTAGTTTCTTAGAGAAAAATGAAATACTCATACACTGAAATATGACTGATACAGATTCATGTATAGAATAAAAACTCCAGGGAGAAACTTTATAGAATATACATCTTCATATATTTCGCCAAAATCCTGTAAAACAGAGATCCCTACTTTAAGCAGGAGAATATTCCCTTATGACGCCAATAGAGAACTTAGGAGAGTCAACTGAAGCACATCGGTGGATGTTCGTAGAGTCCTGTCCTATGTCTCAGAGAAACAAGCTTTAGTAGGACTTAGAAAAAAACATTTTAAATATTATAATACTTCTACAATTTATAAGATCCTGAAGACTTGTAGTATTAACAAAGATATCTAAGCACTATTTAAAGAACCCAACCCCAGAACTTGCTTGGTTTTTTTATATGAATTATTCACCATGCATAATAATGCTGCTGAAGAGGCTGCGTCCCTTCAGACAAAGCCCCTTGCAGTCAGAATAAATAAATGCAGTGCACTTGTTAATTGCTAAATGCTCAGTAGCAGTTTCTATAGCTAACAATCTCCTGAGAGAGGCCTTGGGGGCCCTCAGCCAAAAGCCCTCTGCAGTTATGACACAGACCCCTTCTTCTTCCAGCATGGTGGGGCCTCAAACAGTTTCTGCACCCCCAGCCCTAGGGTTTGCTGGTTCTGCGGGGCCTCTTCCCTGAAGGTGTAGGAGAAGACAGGCCCCATAAAACATCACTGAGGGAGAAGTGAGAAGTTGCCAGCAAAACACTATGGTTTTGACAGCTGAGATCTCCGTTCAGAGAAGTGAGACAGGAGGGCAAAGGCATGCACGGGCGCGCTTTGTTTTTGCTTTCCCAGAGTTCACTCTGGCCCCTTCCAGACAGAGACACTTGCCAAATGACTGTCCTCTGGTGCTGGGACTGCAACCCTTTTGCATTCAAAAGTTTCATTCATTTGGATGGAAAACTGCAGGCTCAATAGAAGAACAATGTCAAGGTAAGACTGCTTAGGCACTGGCTAGACACATGGATCTTCTCTTTGCCGTGTGGGGAGGTGCATGCCCGGAGCCAACTGCAGCTCCCAGAAGGACTGCTTCCAAACTTAAACAGCCTTTTACCCGGGCTTTGATTCTGGCTCCTCTCTACCTTATAACAGGTTAAGGTTAAAGGCAAATATTATCGCCGTGTGGCTGCAGGGCTCTAGGGAGCAGAGATGATGCATGTCAGTGCAAGTACCTGGTTTTTGCAAGGAAAAAAGCCAGCAAGTTTAAAAGACACCAGATCCAGCAGCTGGAAAAACCCACACAGCAATTGCTCTCGCCAACCCAGGCTGTGGCTGGCCATAGTTAAGTAAGGTATTCGGAAAAACATTAAAATTTCCCTGGCAAAAGCAAGAAAGCAACATGACAGATCCCCAAATGTATGGCTTCACACTGATTCTTCTGGCTGATGGTATACTGTACCTCTGGCAGAATAGAAGGTAGTAATTTACGTTTCCAAATGAGCAAAAGCTTTTGTTATGCACTCGAACAACAGTGTGATACTGTAAAGCCAGAAGAGAGGAGCTTCTGCAGGAGATAATAGATTCACAACCAGCTGAGCTGAGTGACCTGAAGCATTGATTACCCTTATCCTGAATAGCTCATTTGTGTTATTAGCGGTCAGTGCCATACCCAGCTCTCATAATTCCAGACATGGTACATGTTTGGGTGACCTCCTACATGGTGCTTTCCATTGTATGTATCCAAAATACATATTTTCCTCCTGTTGATTTAAGACTTAATGCTTTTGAATTTCAATAATTACTCAGCTTATATTGGGATGTCGTATTATTCAAACAGGTTGCACGGGAAGCTTGGAGGATTTAGCTCATTGAGCAATATTAAAAGGAAAGGTCTAATTAGGATCTGATTATCCCTTCAGTTATGCAACATATCATTGAAAAACTGTCCTCATAAAATACTGGATGAGTTTTTAAAATTTTACCCAATTACAGACAATTTCACACCTCTGCAATGCCTGTGCCAGTCCGCAGAATTTAAACATTGCTTATCGCACAGGAGGCACCTTACCTTCTTACAGGGATCTACAGAAAATGCACATGTGCTCAGTTATTTCTCTTACAATGAGATCTTCTGCTCCTGCTGTTGCTGCATTGGAGCACAACAAGGGTATTTCACCTTATTTCCTAGGCTGGTTGCACGCCAGTGCCATTGGCTTCAACAGTGCCAGAGGCCCAAAGGAAATCAAGAACCACCTGCCAGGTCTGCGGGGAGTTACACACAAGACTTTCCATGAACCCTGACTTTCTTCCATTTCTTCGGATGGAAGAAAAACTGAGGCCGATGTGCGATCATCAGCTGCTACAGCCTGTCCCCGTTGTGCCTGGAGCCGAGCGATCAGGCAGATTCCTGCCACCCATTCAGAGAAATTGCACAAACAAATTAATTAAATGCTCTTACTACTGCTGGGTTAAGGCTCTGAAAACACACTCTTAATTTCTGGCACAATTAACACTTGAACAACATTAACTGCTCATTTTCTTACCACCACCTTGAGTTGCACTCAACTATTTAAGGCACAGGCACACAGTGGCAGAGTCCTGTAGACAGCTCTCTCCCCAGCACTGCTTCAAATCCACAACAGGAGCACAAAACTCCTGCAAAAAATTATCTGAGTAGGGGGGATGTTAAAAGGCAATTGCAAAAGTAAATAAAAAGTTGTGCCCTGTACTTTGCCAGCTGTCTTTTTTCAGGACAGATGTTTCACAGCAGAATAAATTGCATCCACTTCCTGTTCCCGTCTTTCACAGGTCAAACCGATTTAATATACAGACACTCAACGTTAAACACATATAGTTAAGGACAAAATAGAAGGACAAAGAAAACAGGATTTGGACCTGACCCTAGTAGCACAAGATACAGCATCTCAGCCATGCTACAGGTGCTTCACGCCAGACGTGGCTAACCTCTCCATCTTGCCTCCACTAACCAGCTTGACCAGGTGTGTGAGGAGGTGAAGCTGAAAAGTGGTCATGACACCAGGGAACCAACTAGGGAGAAACATCCCCAGAAGGCATAGCACCGGTCTTGTGCCCTGCGTGGCCCATGATCCATAGTGCAAGATGGTGACCATCATGTAGCTGACTCACCCCTTGGCCCTGAGCCCTGTTGCGCTGGACTCAAGCATTGAGCTCCCTCTAACGATAAAACGAAGTCTGGAAGGTGCCTTGCACCAGGACTCCTCTTATTAGGATAGTCTGGGATCTACAGCTCTTTCTTTCCTTCTTTTCTTCTTTCTTTCTTTCCTTTCTTCCTTTCTTTCCTCCAAGCTCCTTGGCCAGCTTTGTGCCAACAGCAAAGCACCAACAGCTCTCTCAGCCTTTTACCTGAGGGCTTCCCTACAGCACCCACAGAGACGTCTCTCAATTTGCGTGTTTCTCCCCCACACGTCCACCCCATCTGTGTTTTTTAGGTTGAACAGGAACATGTCTGGGAAGCTGCAAACTTAGCAAGGCATCCCAAAGCGCGCCCACGTAGAGCCTGCTCGGAGATAAAGGTGCTCTTCTTTTTTGAAGACATGGCTAGGTGGCAGAGTCTTGGTGTTTGTCTACTAAAAGAGGATTAAAGTAAACAAGAGATGAGTTAAAAATTCAGGGCACAAAAGCACATGTCAATAACTGACTTCCTTTTAGCTATCACAACAGAAAGCAGTAGTCTAGGCAACTGGGGAATATACAGGCGAGGGCAGCATCGGATTCACCAAGGGGAAATCATGCCTGACCAATCTAATAGCTTTCTACGATGACATGACTGGCTGGGTAGACGAAGGGAGAGCCGTGGATGTTGTCTACCTTGACTTCAGCAAGGCTTTCGACACTGTCTCCCATGATATCCTCCTAGGGAAGCTCAGGAAGTGTGGGCTGGA
>Ga0181612_177908_pt1 | contig 14185 bp, 9 predicted proteins | sample HoacroProtozoa21_FD_119630 | JGI IMG/M metagenome (GOLD analysis project Ga0181612, IMG submission 119630) | Hoatzin crop microbial communities from Cojedes, Venezuel. Combined Assembly of Gp0051906, Gp0051904, Gp0051908
ATTTTTAAATACTTCTTTAAATTGCCTTTGTGTTTTATAGTTGATAGCTTAGTGAAAGGATGTAAACTTCTCTGTCATTTCTCCATGACATGGCTAGTCTTTATGGTTGGCTCTCCAGTGCTTTGGCCTTACAGCAGAGATGATTCCTGATGGTTTGAACTACATCCTTGCCCTGTTGCTGGTACCAGTTTTCATCCAAGCACTGGTCACTTGAAATTAAACCAGCCTGAGCAGACCTTTCTGCACTTACTTACAAAAACAGATGCAAGAGAACGGCTGTGATCCTCCCTCCCAGTCTAGAAGCTGTGGAACCATTTCTCCTAGTTCAGTGGGAGCTCAGCCTTCACCCCATCTCTGGTGTTTTCATTTAGAAGGAGAAGTGCTCCCCATTACTGGTAAAATCTTCCTAAACATATCTTGCTACCTTACCCTGTTAGCACCTAGTTCTTGAACTGTATCCTTGAAAAGCTCCCTGTGCGTGACTGTGCACGTCCCAGGCTGCATCTCTCCCAAGGTGCTCACGTGTCTTTCACCGTCCTCTGTTCTTCCTCCCCATCAACAAGAAGTGTGCTTGAGCTGCAAAGTTCTAAATACTGATTTTTAATTGAAGTTAGGAACATTACCTCTTGAGATTTCATCTAGTGATCAACTTTTATATACAAATTTGTGAACCTTCCTATGCCAAGGTACCAAAGCTGTCCAAAAATTCTAGTTTCTGGAACTGGAAGGGACCTACAACGAAAATGAATTTTCTTCTACCAGAATACACCTGGGATGGTGTCTTTTTTGCATTTTTTGTGATCAGTCTCCATCCATGTGCAAAGATTGTCACAGTTTCAGTCTCAGCTGCCTCAGTACTGCAGGCTTTCAATACCTCACTGTTTGTTTATGTGTCCACAGCCCATTTTCATACCTTTGGGCCAAGCTAAAGCAGTGCAGTTTTGCCATTAAAGGAAGGAGAAGTCTTCACAACTTTGCTTTGACTGTGGTTGCTCAAGTCACTCTAACCTTTGACTGAGGAAGAAATTCAGGAATGCAGAGACACAACAACAGTCTCCAGCACAAGTGTCATGATAAAATGAAAGAGGGAAAATACATATTATACACATAACCTCTGGGAAACAGTAATCACAAAAGCTATTAAACATTCTGTCAAAGGCTCTGCAGACTCCTTTTCTCTCCTGCCCAGTTTTGTTAGCAATAAAGGCAGGTTGCTAATATTTGTCACTTGCAAATTCATAATTTACTACTCAAAAGGCTGCAAAGGTACATTATATTTTCATAAAAGACTATGAAGTTGTCCAATTTTCCAGAGCTGCAGGAGGACTGAAACCCTGTGCTATGGCATAGGTCCTTTCATGCATTATGGATATGGTGATTTTACAATTCAAAGCCACAGTTCTCCCCTTCCCACTGCCTGGCATCACTGGATGATGCTGTAGGAGCTGCAGCAGCTTTCGAGATTGACAAACACACACTCTTTATGAAGGCAAAAGGACCGAGGAGAATCTGGTTGAGGCACCCCGAATGCTATTGCTGTATTTAGGGCAGGGACTTGAGCCTCTTGTCCAAGAGTCACCTCTAGTATTTCAGCAGTCTAAAAAAGCATGTTGGAAATCACTGGGATCCATGTGTTCACTGCTAATTCTGAATGAGTAACCTACAACAGAAACAGGTAGATCTCAGAAATCCACTTTGTATAATACCAGCAAGGACGTACAGGACTTTGACTTCCAAGGCCACAGCATCCTATCTTCAAAAGCAAGTTGTTCTACCAGTTATCATATCCTACAGATTAGTATCACATCTTTGGATTTCCCCCTGTTATAACAGGCTCTAATTAGGTTTTGGTAAGTATATTCCTATCGGCTTGCTTTTGTGGATTCTCTGGAGTCTAATAAGGCATTTTACTCATTAATACAGTTTTTTTCTGTAGCTAGAACGCTTTAACACTAGCCACCCTATTTTAATGAAACTTGCAGAAAATTAATCTCTTGCAGACCTGCACACAGTATATGCTTAAAATAAGCTAAAAAGGATTGCCAGTTTGCCTGCCTGTAATCAGGCTTCAGTCTTTTCCAGTTCTCGAAATGAAATCTTGCCTCTGCACATTCTCTGAAGCCAGCTTTGCCTGACACATTAGAGCAGAGAACAGCATTTCATTTTTTCCAAGTTTAATATAGACATAGAGCACTGTTTCTTACTATACAGTTAACTCCTATTGGCTTGAGAAAGGTTTTCTTAAATTCTTCTAGGGAAATTAGAGCCCGTAGTCACAGAGCTTGCATATCCATATACATGCCAAGAGCCATGCCAAGCCTCATCACATCCAGCAAAAGAACTGCCATTTGAAAATTAAAGACAGGTTCCAAAAGCTCTTTCTTCCTGAAGCATAGATTTTGCTACGTAGTTAATTTTGCAAGATTTGAAATTTTACTCTATGTATCCTTTTTCTAACACATTGAAAATGTCCATTGACAACATTTTTGATGCTCCTTTTCACTTTAAATTGAGTCTTACTCCCTGTTCTCTTCCCTCCCCCAAACTCTTCAGATTATCTCCAAAACTATACTTCGTACACTGGAGATACCTAAAATAATTCCAGGTCTTCAGTCTTCTCAATGTAAATATTTCATTATGACCAAGTTCACTGCAAGTGGGTCCAACTGCTGAGAACAACGAGAAGCAAATGGCATACGCACCGTGGGCCACACGCCATATATGCGTGAAGAGAGGGAAGGAGGAAGGGGCTAGGTTTGCAAAACAAGAATCTGCACTTCCAGCGGAGAATGAAGGTCCCCACATTGCCGTATAAAGAGGCCACAGCGCTAGGTACCCCTCTATGGCCAAAACTATGGGACAGCTACTAACGCCTGAAAAAGACGGGAAAGACTGAGCAGACAAAGGAGAAAGGAGGTTTGTAAAATCAAATGAGATGCAATACCAACATAGCTCACTGCTATAGAACCTGAATCCAATATCCTACATGAGATGGATAATGATAGAGTCAGTGGGAGGTCCTTCCAAAGGGGAAAAAAAAAATACAGCTATATTTTTATTCTAGTCTTTTTTTTTTTTTAAATCTCTTTCTGTCTTGAACCTTTGCAGAAGGGAGGGGAAGTTTGTCTCATTTCTACTTTTTCCTTGCTTAGAAAAAAAGAAAACCAATTTCATCATATACACATACAAAAGACCAAAGCCAGAAATTCACAAGAAAGTAGCGTTCCATCAGGAATTTGAGAATTAGGCTATGAAGAGTACGAGACGAAGTGTTCTGGGCTGTGGAGGTTTCTGAATTCATTTGCTAAAACCCAGTATTCAAGCGAAAAGGGCCAACTTCCCAGCTTCTGTAAATGAAACTAAAATAACTGAAGTCAAATTAATTCCACTGATCTACCTCAAAATCCACTGGCTTAATTCTGGCCTGTTCACAGTGAGCATTACTGAGTAGATCCACTCTGAGCACATACCTTTAAGTAGCAATAACAAATTCCCATTTTGTAAGAACCCCGGTAGCAGAAAGCTGATATTCCTCCGTCCCTAATGAGCAGTGTTAATATTACAGAGGAGATTCTTAACAGATGTTAAAGCAGGGTTTCTCCTATACAATCCCACAGGTACAGCTTCCACACCGGCTCGTTGTGCATAAAGCAAAGGAAAAGTCCAGCTGCAGGCTCTGATCATCAGTGTGAGCTCAGCAACAGAAAGACTCAATCACCTTAGAGCACGGATCCAGTAGTGCAGTAAATATTAACACACGGTATCAATTACATAGCTATTTCCTTGATTTACCCAAGCATGCTAACATTATGGGCCGATACAAGAACAAAGCAGATACATTTCAGTCCTGACGCTACTGATCCCAGATGCATCACACAGCAAGACTGTACCAGATCTACGGTAACTCACAGCAGACAGCACAGATCTCCGGAACACCAGCAGTCCAGTAACCAAGGGTACCTAGAAGACCGTCAGGTAAACCAACCAAAGTGCAAGGCTTATTGATGTTACTCTGTGTGTATTTGAATGCAGGATGGGGCCCATTTAACTCCGAAAAAAACAACCCTTTCAGAGGTGTTTCACAGAAATATTCCAGGTGAAGAGAGGAAGATTTCTGTAAACTATACTAAACGTTTTTTGCCACCCTGAAAACAATGGGTAAATACTCTGGCAGTACTAATAGGGTCAGATTTTAGCTTTAGACTGCAGGCAGACACACGCTCTCCAGCCAGCACAAGCAAGAGGAGCTCTTCAACCTTTTCAAAGGGACAAACCAAGCTGAAAGTGCCAGGCTACTTCTGCTGACTTTCACAGAGCAGCTGAGGCTTTTCAACCTGCCTCCCTACATCTTCTCCCCAGCCCCACAGAGATCCTGACTCCGCGGTCAGCCCCACGGCCCCCCCACTAAATTGTGCAACTTGTGGTGTAAAACTCCAGATGAACGCACAGAATCTCTGGACCGACCAAGGGAGGAACGAACAGCCTGGCTCTGCGGTGTGGGACTGCAGCTGGGGGGATCGTGGCAGTCCCTCTTGTCAGCTCACTAAAGTGATCATTTAACTTACCTAATGAGTTATTTCTCTATATGGCCATCTCTGTAAATTAACTAAAACTATAACAAGTAATTTGCAGGACGTGTGAATATATAAGCACATATTAGGAGCGAAGTCTCACAACACAACAGAGATATTACTAATTTTTAAAAACCTTATAAGAGAAACTATATAATTTTACAGAAGACTGTCCATGTTATACGCCCTGTAGCCAGACGTGATCCGAGATCCCTCACACTGCGTTATCACGAGCTTGTTTTTAATATAACATACTCAGTGTTTCTACCAGTGCCTCCTGTTCACATTTCATGTTCCCAAAAAGCTCTATTAGGATTGATATTGCAGTAGGTTATATCAGCACAAACACGTCTGTCCAATGTCACTTCTTATACTAACAGGACTTATAATGCTGGCTGCTGTTTTATGGGAATTTTCAGACACCATTGTGTATAGAGTATAAATATTTATATAGGACGTGTGTTTGTGAATACATGTACACACACAGGACCAGGCAGACCCAGTTAATCAGCCAGTTTGAAAACTTCATTGCTTGCAGATGAAAAAGAAAATTATATTAACATATCAATAACGTATACATGCTGAGAGAGTGATTACCCTTTACATCTTCAGGATATCCAAGCACCCAGACAGGCCCAGCTACATTAACACCCTATCTGAAATATTCTGTCTCGGTATCTCTCATTTCTCCCCTACTCTTTCTTCAGACTTTCTTCTCTCTTATCTGCCTTTCCTCTTTACCCTTTTCCATCTGTCTCATTTCTCTTTCCATCTCCCTTGTTCATCCATTTTTCTCCCCTCCCTTTTGTCAATCATCGCTCCCTTGTCCTTTTCTTCCCTTTTCCTTCTTCCCCCCCCCTTGCCCTCCTGTTCTCCTTCTCCCATCCCTGTTCCTCGCTGCCGCATTGGCGTGAAGTTTCCACCTTGTGGGTGCGTACTGCTGACTTCACATTTGCTGTGGTGGGAACTTCACATCTGTGAATGGATGACAGGAAAGATTAATAACCCCGCGCTCCCCTTCTCCTTGACTGTAGGCCTATGCAATGAATAAATATATAAATAAATAACAGAGTTTAAAATCACCTAAATAGAGACCTGGAGCCTGGGAGAAAACAATATTTTGCTGAATCTAGTCTTTAAAAACAAACAACCAACAGCAACAAAAAAACCCCACAACCTCTAATGATCTCTAGTTTACATACTCGGCAATTTTTTCCTAAATACTATATGGGAAAAAAGAAAACTTGGAGGCAAAGGAATGAGTCCTTTTTCCTGAGCCAATTAAAGGAAGAGTGATTTCAAAGCAATAATACAGAAGATACAAGAAACGTGGGAAAGAATTTTAGATTCCCCGCAAAAAGCAGAGCTGTCGGATGGTGGTGTCGACACAGGATCCCTGTCAGTAACAACTCGCGCATGGCCGTGTAGAAATGACACTGCAAAGACAGGACGCGAGAGGAAGGAAGGTATTTCTGGCTAATCCCAGCTTTTCCATGCAAGTGAAAGTCTCTGCCTTTGGCTCCAGACCTGATTATGCCATCCACAGCACCTTCTCCAAATAGGTGCTTCCCATCACAATTTAGGTTTGACTACTTTTTGGCCAATTCCTCATTTGTAAGTTGATCATTTGACTTAATTAAGTCTTAAGCGACAGCAGAGACACAAAGAGCAAGGAGCTCTGTGTACGATACACCTTCAGCATCTTTGGAGAAGGAGGGGAGCTTCGCACCTAACTCATTTGCACTTTAATCCCCACCTCTCTCTCAGTCTCAAGAAGATCTTAACAAGATCTTTTATGTTTGAGGAAAGAGGAGACCGGTCAGCGGGCAGCTACAGGAGGAGACATTTCACCTACTGAGCGTGGCAGCCTGCCTAGCCTGTGGCTGTAGGTCAGATCTGACACAAGTCATAACGGCAACAAGTCTTGGGGTCTCAAGTCATGAGCCGTAGGAAATCACGCGAAAAATGCCATATACTGCAGTGTGACCCAAAGGCATTCAGCAAAACAATGGTGCACAAAAACATAAACATCCAGGGGAAGGGGGGGAAGAGACAATTAAATTGGGAACTCAGCTCCACTTTCTGCTCTTGGGCAAAGTTGTCGCCAGCTTCGCTGAGCCCTTTGAACAAGCGAGGAACAGAGGAGTAATCCCTCACTCACTCACTCACATACTCTATTGCATTTCTGTCAAATGCTAGACAACCTGCCCGAGAGCAAACGTCCTGCGTGCCTTTGCCCACCTGCTGCCCCCCAGCCCCAGGGCAGGCCAGGGGAACTCCCGTATCAGCATCCTTTGACCAAGTTTTTTCCGGAGTTATTTTTTCAGAACTGTAGGGTAAGGAGGCTGGAGATAGGAATCACCGTTTTTATATCTGACCTCAAGAAACAAAAAGCCGTAGTAGAAAAATCCTAACTCAGCGCATTTAAGCTCTGCTACTTTTCCAGTCCCAGCCACCCTCGCTGCTCTAGAGGAAGAGTATCTCCTACTTTTTCACTGAGCTGGGACAGAGATGTCCAGCTCAGGCTGCCCGCTGCCGACACCCCCGGCAGGGAGAGCAGCTGACCCAAAGGCAAGGTGACCACCGCAGGAAGGACAGCAGGAACGCGCCGTTTCCGAGCCGCCTGTTTGCTCTGCTGGGGTCCCAGGTCAGGACCGCGAACGCGGCGCTCTGCACTCAGAGAGCATTCCTCCCGGACCCACAGAGTCATAAATCTGTCCCTTGTAAAGCGGGACTGAGATTACCCTTCATTCGACTCCACGTCACCTACCACCACCGCCGTACCTGCTCGCTGCTGAGCCCCCGCCGCAGCCTCTCCCAACCCCAGGCAGCAGCAGATTTTTACGAGGCAGCTGCGCTCGCTCACAGAAGCGTTTCCTTCTGCCGTGCTCTTTTTAACTTTCAGCAACGCTGCTCGCTCCTCTGCCCTCGGCAAGGGAAAAAGAAAGTGGCAGGATGCACTCACTCCTCTGTTGCCCTGCAAAACCTTAAACTCCCCCTGTCCCTCCACTGCTGCGGCTCAGTCTGGAGAAGACTTCTAACCTGCAGGAGCCAAATGAAGGGTCTCCTACAGCAGGGAAATCCCCAATTTCTCCAACCTTTCTGTGAAACCCCGAAACAAAACGTGGCAGCAAGGTCCTGGACTCAACAACCTCGCCTGGGGACGCCTGCGTGGCAAAACCTGGTTGCTCTTTCTAAGGTCATCCATGCATCTAACTGGGGTACAGCAATAGAAAAAGCCATTTTAAACCTTCTTTAAAAAATACCTTCTTAAAAAATTCAGCACTGTAACAAATACAAGCTACTTTAAGATTGTTTTATTAGGTTAAGGAGGTCTGCAGCTGAACGTAACATCTGGCCTTTAAAGAAAAACGATACAAAGGAAAATAGACACAGAGCAAATCCTTGCTAACTCTTGTACATGTGAGTAATTTTACTCGTGCAAATTTACCAGATAGAGCCCATAAAATCATGTGGAAAATCCTAGAAAAAATACAGTTATCCTGTCATCTTTTCATAAATATGTATGTCACACACACATGCACATTTTTTTAAATGGTGGTTTTTAAATCACTGTTATTAACGAAGAAAATATTGGTCCTTATCCTTCAGTTTTTATTTGGCAAAACAGCTACTACAATATACCACAGGATCAGGCCCAGTGCAGTCAATTCGACAATTCTTGCATTCCAATTTTAAGATAAAGCAATTTTTCTCCCTGGAAATTTTGCAATATACATGAATAATAAACTGCTCTAAAATGATAGTGACCTTCAGGTTTTAAATTTGAAAAGAATTCTAGATGGAAGAAATAAATGCAGTGTAAATAACCACTGGGTAATTAAATTTATTTTTAAATAGCATCAAAGTTCAGAAGAAAGAGAATAACAAAGAATATCTCATATAGACATGCACAAAGGCTGTGTCTGTATAATTAGTTATCTAGCAGTAACCAAAGCCTTTTTTTATATGGATTGATTATTTTTGAGATTGCATCTTGCGAATCTGAACTAGAAATGCTTTTTGTGCAGCGTTCAAACATGAAGATGCCTTTGGTAACACTACAGGCTGAGGATCCCAAATAGGTATTTAATTTAGATTGAACAGAACACTTCTGCCATGGTAAATAAATCAGTTTATTAATGAAAGTCTTTTCACTGATGTTTAATGGCTATCATATCTATGGAATTGATGTTAATCCAAAATAAATGTGTTTCATAATCAACTGATATTTGTTTATAATGCAATAATTGTCTTCTTAAATCAGAATTAAATGCCTATTAGGAAATGTTAACTTAAAGCTTTACTAAGAGTTCTGAATAATTCTCTTACTTCTTGAAAAGGAGTAACAAATTAATTGTCAAAATATTGTAATATATGTTGTGAAACCTCATAAATGAGAACTTTGAATTGTGGAGTACAAAGAAGAGGTAACTGTTCCTAAGAATAGATTAAAAATTCTACATTATAATTAGTACATTTAGTAGGACTTCTTTCACTGGGTTTTAATAATTCTAAAGCCTTTTTTTTTTAATCAAATTGTTTGATGACTGGGAGAAGAAAAAGAAAGGAGGGATATCTTCATTTCCTTATTTCTTTACAAGCTACTTGCAAAATAGCTGCTCTTGGTTCGACAGATTTTCCTTTCCAAAAGCAATTCTGTACTATTGAAAAATCCAAAGTTCTTTTTCTTTTTGATTCCTTTTAAAAGCATGCTTTCTTTTAGAAGACATAAAAAAAAAAAAGAAAGATTACAGTTAACTCATTGGCTTTAATTGCAAACATATCCCTTCCCATCAGCACGGCACTTGATCAAAATGCCAGAAATAAATACATTAAGACATCCATCAGTTTCACGTCCCCGCTGTCATGTTTTCAAAGAAGTTGCAAAGCGTCTGTTATTCCCATCCTAAGGGCTGGGCTGAGCTGCGCTGGGGTTTCTGCTGCTTTTCAAGGACTGAAGAATTATTTGTTTCAGTGGTGTCAGCTTTGCACCCACTGGGAAATATCAACAGCAGATGCAGGAGAACCACAAGCGTCAGCTGCCTGCGACCAGCAGCACCAGCTGGGGAACATCACGCCAGGGAACGGGTTCCCGAGGCTCTACAGGGACCAAGGAGAGAGAGGCAGAGGCTCTGATCCACGGGTGAAAGTCAAATAATAAACACTTGGGAGTCAGAAGTACCTTCTTGAAGTGAGGTTGTTGAAGAGAGGGAGCTGGGTACTGCTGAAGATGCTCTGGGCAATTCAGGAGATGCCCGGATGCCTCACTCCGTGCGTTTGGCCACATCAATGTTTTTTACAAACAGGTGGCAGGGAGGAGGGTGTGAGAGCAGTTCAGTCCTACTTAAGGAGTAGTGATGTCTTCCAAAGGAACTGAAAGGGGTCGAACAGAGTGACTCCTCGTTTTTCTTTTGGTCACCGCTCAGGAAGCTATAGGCTTGGCTCCTTCTGGCAATTATCTCTGTTAACGACCCAAACACATGCAGACCCTTAAACCGTTCTTTTCCTAACATTTTAAAAAAGAAAAGAAAAAGGGAATTTGGTGTATTTCCAGGTCCTTTCAGACAGCTATTGGAGTTATAAAACGAAATAATGCCCACAAGTAAGTACCCAGCAAAAAAAATTAAATCCACTACTTCCTTGAGTTAGCAAATCAAACAGAAACAGGCAGTGCTCTCGCCCCTTCTTTTTGCTATTTGTAGTGACTTTTAGCACAGGAGTCTCCTGGCACGAATATTTATAGGAATCACCAGTTCGGGGAATCTGGGTTTAGAACACAAAAACCCACGTTTTGTCTGTCTTGTCAAGACCGAAACGCACCATCGGGCGATCCAGCCCTCAGTCAGGCTGGAAGAACAGGTCAAAAATTCACAGAAAAATGCTCAGTCACAAAATATCCAGCACACACGGAACAGAGGAACACACACAAACACGAGACTGCTCGGACAGTTTGCAACTAGAAAGGGAATAAATTCTCCCAATGAATTATTGAGGACGCAGTCAGCTCTACCTTGGGCCAAATTATCTTCCACGTGAGCAAATGCATCTCCCCACAAAGTTCATGGCACTTTTCTCAAGAGCTTTACTGCGGAGCTGATCGGCATGCTCTCAGAGTGTTACACTGGAGGCTCATTCCTCTGGAAGCCTCTGACAAGTGGTTCAAATTTCTAATAAAAATGTTACCTTCCATAAAGGAGAAAAGTACATTTTTGGTATTGCATGCCCCAGCACAGAAGTGTTTCATAAATCTTTTACAAAATGTTTGCTTGTGTCAGTTAAGTAATTAACAATAGACCATCAGCTACCAGACTCTCATTGTCCTCTCCGCATGTGAGCTGGAGTATATAAATAGATAAAGAAATTAATTTCTTGTCACTTGAAGCTGCGTGTGTGCACGGCTATTACAACCCAACTCCAGCGAGTCAAAAGAATCCCCCCGTCTATGCAATACAACCGTAATTAAACACTCGAGCTCTGTCATAACAGCAATCAGAGCTACAAAGATCTGACATCCTTAGCACCAGTTCACTGGGAAAAGCAGCACGTTGCAGAAGAGAGCTCACCCCCTTTGAAGAGAAAGAGAAAGAAGGATGGAGAGGGAAAGAAGGAAAGAAGGAAAGAAGGAAGAAAAGCTATTATTTTCCACAGCAGAATATTGAATTCTTTCATTTCTTTATAATTTCTACATAATTTAGAATATAAAATGCTTTTATTTTAATTGAAGAATCCACATCATCTCATTCACTGCACTGGCTGAAATTTTACCAGCTAAGTGTTCATCGATTGCAAGGAAAGAGGAGCACTTCAAGCCGTCGTTTATTCCCTCACGCAGGCAGGAAGGCCAGCGCTGAATATTTGCACATCGACCTGGGGAGGTTTGAGGGCTTCCTCAACATAGCCAGGGGGTCATTTAGAAGAATGATGTGGTCTAGCACCGTCTCTGGGATGCCACTCACCCCAAAGACTGAAAAATGTTACCCTGTTATGATCATAAAAATAAAAATGTAATATCCAAGCTTTAAAAAGAAAAGTAAATACCTTCGAATAGCAACGATAAATTACATTTTGCAATTATAACATCTATAACACTTACCATTTTAAAGTGAATGTAAAAATTCAACTGAGTGAAAAATTAATAAAAAACATAATTTCAAGGCCTCCCACCGGTTTTTCACCCGTGCAGAGCCCGGCTCCAGTGGAAAGCCCCAGAGCTCCATCTCGTGGCTTTTCTGTTCCGAGGAAGGGAAAAGAAATAAAATTTTGTTATTAAATCGCTCTAAAATACAATTTCTTTTGCTGGCATCACACGTAGAAGCAATGCAGAGAAGAAAAACAGCCAACAAACTATTTCTGGCTCTATTTTGCTGTGCACTGTCATCTCCTTTTTTTGTTTAAGGAAAAATTCTCCGCTTTTTCCTAACCCACAGCCCATTGCAAAACCATTGCCAACGGTAGGACCTGAATTAAATAAATCTGTGGTCTGGACGGGAAAGTTGCTGGGCTAGAGAAGGGCATAGCACAGAGCAGAGAGGCCACACAGCTCTCAGTTGAAACCAGTTTGCAGTTGGTTGGCGCGATTGCTTCTCTCCCCGCAAGCACCCTCCTTAATCCCGAAAGAAAAGGGATGCTGGGGCCAGGCCTCCTGCACCCCAGGCCCTGCAGTTCATTTCCACTTTTGCTATTTACCGTTTTACGGCTTTCACAGTAGGATGCTGGAGCGGTTCCGAGCTGAATGTTCTCGCCTCGTACGAGAACTGCGCCCGCCGCGGGGATGACCCCAGGTCTGCTCGCTCCTCTGCCTCCGACCTGCAGCTCCTGCCGCGTGGACGGTCGTGCTCTGCCACCCATCAGAAGCTCAACGAGGAATTCGTAGGTGCTATGGGAAAAAGAGAGATATGATAAAAGATAAATAAAATTTTAAAAGGCACAACTTGCTTATCGGATGCAGAAAAGCTTCTAGCTCTGTCATAAAATAGGGCTGTCTCAGTCGTGCTGCATTCGGAGATGCAAGATTCTGCTTAGACTTCAACCCAGACACAGATGAAGCAGACAAGTCTGCTCCTGCAGAAATTCTCTTTTTTTTTTAATCTTGAATCAGTAAGAGATAAATCCCAACTTAATTGTTGTTTCCCCACTCTGAAATGGGATCCTCCTTAGGAGGCTATTGATCCGTTTCCCATGGGAAACCACGCTCCAAATTCAGATCTCCACTCTGCGTTCAGTCCAGTCAAGAGGCACCCCTGAGGATATATTTTTGGGAGGCTCAAAATTCTTTGAGCCTCATTAATTTCAAATCAAGCCAGGGGGGGAAAAATGAGTTCTTTTAGAAACATCTGCATTAGGTGATGAAACAGGCAGCACCAGGCTTATATTGCACTGGGCACCTTCTCAAAATACCCGCCATGGAGAAGCAAATGAATTCTATGAATTCGCAATGAAGCAAAGTGTCTGTGGCCTCCAGGTGACCTGTTTGGCCTGGTTGCCAGCCAGGCTCTGGGCATCAGGCAAGCTGTGCAACGCCAGCCCTGCTCCAGCCATGGGTAATTCTCACTCTGGGAGGGGGCTGCGGCAGGCGTGGATGTAGCCCAGGTAGTTTGAATCGAGCTAAATGGGACTGACTGCAGTGAAACTAAGGAAGGAAGGGTGGTGATGAACTGCAAGGAGTCACTCAGTAGTCAAACCTCTTCCTTAACTCTTGATTACCTGCGCTGGTTGTACCAAAACCAAGAGCAAGACTCTGAGAGTTAGCCAGATCTCATACAATGGTCCACTGAATAAGATCGAGATGCTGGAGAGAAAGAAGCCCTCCTGCAAGGTCTGGTGCTGAGCAGCACGTGGAGACGAGAAGGCGTTCTCCCTGCTGGCAGCCACAGCGGGCTCTGTTCCCTCCTCACCCCCATCGTGCCGAGCCCGGCCGTAGTCCATCCCGGCAGCCCTCGAAGGGCTGAGCAGAAGCAGGCAGACGTCTCTGCCGTCCTTGGGAGGGTTGGAGGTTGGCCTGGGAACATCTGGCTCACCCTCAGCTAAAAATAATCAGCGTCTTCCTACACGAGACAGGAATCTTCGGAAACACATTGTCAAGTTCAGGGAAGGGCTAATGGCCATTTCCCCAAATCCATTTGTCTTCTGGCCCTAGGTCGTGCAACCTTTACTCATCCTGGGACAGGACTTTGCTCCTTTAGGACTTCCACTGGGAATAATGTCACTCTTCTGGATTAAAAAGAAAATAATATATGAAAAGGAGCAGGGAGGAGCAGAAGGATGTGGTGCAGCTCCAGAGATGTTAAAGGACCTCTGCAGAATAGCCAAGGCCACATCGGCAGCAACTTGAAGTCCACAATTAAGGAGAATAAAAGCAAAGCTGAGAGAAGGGAGAGTGCAGGATCGATCTTAGGGAAAAAGACAGCAGCTCGCAGAGAGGAATTTTTTTTTTTGAGGAAACATTTCAGAGCTACAAGGCAGAGGAGCTGAGGGGCGAGAGGCAGCCAGGCGGCACCGGGGTGGCACTTGCCAAGGCTTGGGAGGGTCACGGGAGGAAGAGGAAGCCACAGAGGAGCGCAAGGGGGGAGCAGGCATCACAGGGAGCGGTGGGGGGGGTGGGCTGGGGGGTG
>Ga0181612_147946_pt1 | contig 14184 bp, 6 predicted proteins | sample HoacroProtozoa21_FD_119630 | JGI IMG/M metagenome (GOLD analysis project Ga0181612, IMG submission 119630) | Hoatzin crop microbial communities from Cojedes, Venezuel. Combined Assembly of Gp0051906, Gp0051904, Gp0051908
CTGTCAGACTCTGCTCCCTGCTCCAGTTTCCTCATCCCAGGTTTGGGATGCTCTCCCATGTCATGCCTAGAAGCAGAGTGGGAGTTTCTCTGCACGTCTGTGGTAAGACCTGTGAAGATGCCCTGTCTTTTGGCCACTCTTGAAAGGAAGCCAAATACCAGCTCCAGGCAAGGCTATAACCAATTCCAGCCAGGAAAATTACACATGCCAAAAGCACAGGGCTGTCTCCAAATAGCCAGCTCCTCCCCATCACTGCTCTTGCTCCTTACCGGCAATCTGAAGGCACATCCGTGAAAACCCTGAGGAGGAACTCGCCTATGTGACCGGGGTCAAAAGTGGTGGGGATGATGACATAGCGGCCCTCCTTCAGGTCCGTCCTCAGGAAGACGCTGCGGGAGTTGATGTAAATGGAGCTGGCCACCTTCTGCTGCAGGGTGTGCATCCGGTAGTTCCTGTTCAGCTCCACCTGGGCAGAGACCACGACGGTCAGAAGGACAGCCCTGATGGACAATGTATTGGTGACCACCTTGTGGGGTCAGACTGCAAGGACTGATCCCAGAGTGCTGGGAGAGCTGAAGAGAGAACCAGCAAAATGGTCGTAATTGGGGTGGATGGAAAACAAGTGTGGATGTGGCTCTCCCAACTGTTGGCTCAAGAACTCATTCTCTCTTGCATCCCAGCAAGAAGATCCCACTGAGGGCCCAGCAAGCGACACATATAGGTCAGTCTAATGAATCTCAACTTACGGAGATAACAGACTAACCACTGCTTTTAGCAAGGAGAACTTGTCTATGCTGTCACTGTTCACCTCTGAAATCTCTCATCATCTCTAGAGCAGGCTAGGCTGTGCTGAAGGCACCCCAATATCAGTGGTCATGCAGGACTGATGTACCACTCCACTGCTAACAATTTTATGGGGCGATTCAGGCCAACATGCAGGAACCACGGTCTACCTTATGGATATCAAAGCCTATGGCCAAGTTCTCTCCTTTGCCCTCTTTGCGACTGGTCCTTTTTGGCTTCTGCTGGATGGAGATCAGCACTTCATCTTCTGCCTTCTTCACATCAAACACGTACTAGAAACAAAGGAAGGAAGGTAAGGGAGGACTTCTACTAAGACAGACACAGTGAGCATGGGTGGGGGTGGTCACACAGTAGAGTTAACCTTTTCTTCACCCACCTCCCTGCAAGGACAGCCTGGCTTCAGTACCAGCATTGAGAGTCCATACCCACTCCTTTCGGGAACTGGTGTCATCCGGCCAAGCCAGAGGTCTTATTGGCTTGTCTTAGAAAAGACTGATAAATCCAGTCTTTGAATTGCTCAGCAGAATCCAAGGAGTCTAGATGCAGTCTCATACCAGAGAGTTTCACCCCTTGCAATCTGCCACAAGTCCTCCATGGCATGGAAGGAACTGAACTGATGTTCATAGAGATCTAAGATTAAGGCTAATAAAGAGCTCGGAGCACAAAAAAACTCTCCCGTATCCTTGAGAACAACTCCTGCAGTGGACTAGACCATCTTTCATCTGCTTGTTAGATGAAGGACTCACAAGAACTCATCTTGTGTTACTGAGAATCCTAGTTCAGGGCAGGACAGGACAGAAGAGCTTGTTCCAGGAGATGAATTTCAGAGCAGGGCCTTTTCTGCAGGCCTTATAGACTACACTTGTCCTGGTAAATTTAACTCTGATAAAGCTTGGGCAAAGGAACTGGAATTTGACCATTCAGATATCAAAACTGTTGGAAATGGTTCCTAACACCAGGCACTTGGATGCAGTCTCCCTGATAGGAGGGGTATGGTTAATAGAGTTGGCCTGGATGCTGGTCATGCTGTGCTAGGGGTCTCAGCCAGAGAATGGTTGTGAGCACATTTAATCTACTAAGGAAGTCTGGTAGCCATTTTGGCTTTCTAGGTCCCTGTAGGAGATCTAAACACTTGGAAGCACATGTGAAGGCTCCAGAAGGTCCTCTGCTCCATGACTCACTTGAGGGTTCTGCAAAAAGGTGTCCTTGTGGTTGATACAGCCTCCACAGCGGTTTTTCAAGGGGTCACTGTTTCTGGTCCATGCCCCATGTAGCACTGCCTCCTCCCAGGTCTTGTGGATGCTCAGGTAGGATGTGTTGATGAGACGGCACTTGATGATGTCCGTGAAGTATCTGCAGAAATCTTCAAAGGTCATCCTAAGTCAGGAAAGGACACAGCTGGGTTATGTTGCTTCATGCCCTTGAACAGTACGCTTCAGGGATTTTCTTGATCACCTGTTAGACACCATGTGTGGGTAGCCTTTGATGGCTGATGAACAACAGAAGAGATGGAGATACCTTTCTCCATGCATCTAATAAATACATGGGAACATGTTGTATTGAAAGGTACCAGGTGAGGCTGTTAAGTCCAGCACATTCATAACGAGTTTTGAGTACCCTGGTGAAATGGTTTGGACCCAGTGTGATACAGAGCAGCTTACAATTCTAGGGTCATGGCCATCCAAAGCTAATACCCATGGGCTCAAGGAAGAGGCTTCACTAAAGATCTTAGGGCTTGGAAGGCCATTTGCTCTGGATAGCTCTATGCATGGAAATTACTCACATGCTTCATCAGGTGAGAGGACTCTGTGGGCATGGCCCATGGCAACAGCCTCAGGGGATACTCACCAGAACTCTCCGTCATCTTCCACCGTCATCCCCATTTTCTCTCTCTCACTTTTACTCACTTTCTGCCACTCCTCAGAGCTGCGGGAAGAGTACAGGTTCATTACTGTGAGGGCAAAGGGACACATAAGACGTCAAGAGGCTACCTGGCCTTGGCAAGATCTGTCAAGGGCAGGGCACAAGGCCTGCATAAAGCTCCAGCCGTGCAACCAGTCCCTGCACTGCTCTGGTTAGCTCATCTTCCAAACATGGGGGGAGCGCAGAATGATTTGGAGCTTCAACTTCCTTCCTGACCAGTGGAGCTGAATCCAGCTTGGCAAGTCTGTGTTTGGCCAGTACAATCACAGCTCTACCAAAAAAGGTAACAAAATGGACTCTGGCTGAAGGCTCTGGTTACACCAGCCCCTGGCTCTTCATCCCATCCACAGACACCACAGCAGTCAGTGGTGGCAGAGGTTAATTCTGTTCGGTGCTATTTTTGCTGGAACAAGACTGGGAGTGGAAAGATGAGCTATAATCATCCTTCACTGGTGTGAACATGTTGGCAATTTCACCATAACACCCACCAGAGCCTTAATGGGAAGGTCTGCCAAGCTCAGCTACCCTCCTGCTGACCTCCAGGGACCCCAGGGCAAGCAATGAATCTACCCCAGTGAAACAGTAGGTTTAGGATATGGGTGAAGCAGCATCCCACAACTGCCCATACAATGTTATCTTATGGGTGTAGACGTAGCCAGATTGTCTCATGTCTCAAGGCTTGCTCCAAACCAGTTTATTTACTTATTTATTTACCAAAAAAAAGTGCTGCTTCTGCCCATCCTAACTCACGTGTCACTCCAAGCGCCGTTCCACTCCCGCTCGCCCCAAGGGTTGCGCATGCGGATCATGTCCAGCTTCTCCGACTTGAAGAAGGACAGCAGGCCATGGCCCAGGCGGACCTTCCGCACATCTGTCACGGCGTATGCGTGGCCCTTCACCAGCCCGCAGGCCAGGCGGGCCTCCATGTCAGCCGCTGATGTGGCCTGGGCAGGGGGACACAGACAGTGCTCATACTAAGGGGATGTGACCGCCTTTGCAGCGACTGGGAAAAAAAAGGAACTCAGGTCTGAGCTAAAAAGAAGAGCACTAATACTCAGGGGGAGAGCCATTTGCCTTGGGAGATGTATCAGATGCCATTTTAGGTGCTAGATCCTTCCTAGTCTTCATCTGCTCCATGAGGTCTCTGAGCTCCCATACCGTCAACCAATAAAGCTCATCCTACTGGTTGTAACAGGAGTTCTGACACCCAGTGTTTGTAGACACCAAAACACTTTTCTCTGGAAGTGAATCTTGTCCTAACATTTAAAGGGTGGTGGGATGAATCTGCGCTCTTGGAAATAGCAATGGGGAATAAAAGGGGTTGACATCCAGGCTTGACTCCCTCTGCCATTCACAGGAAGGAGTAGAAACCCTTGGCCATAATTTATCTGATCTAATTTAGAAGTCTCCAACAGTGTAAGATGACTGCATCCTAAAATGCCTATTCCCATGACACCGTGACCATACAGGTAATGTTGCTTACTTTGATGGAGCAGCTGATGAGTCCTCCCCGGTTGTGCACCTTCAACACGCGCTCAAAGAGGAGGTTTCTCTTGGCTTCATCAGCGATGTAATCCCCTTCAGTCAGGTCGATAGGTTCAGAAACCCCACCAGTAAAGTCTACCAGGGCATCAGCTGTGTTGCCTCCATCCAGGGCCTCATAACAGCCTGACAACCTGAAAGTGGGTGACAGGGATGGCACAACAACATTGGCTTGACATTTTAAGCGGCCTGGGACAGTTCTTGGGGCAGCCTAGAGAACAGAGATTTGTAATAAAACTTTCAGCGGGTGAGGACAGCCAACTAGGATGAAAAAATAAGACCCATGCTGCTTGCAGCACTCTTGCTGTCATAGGACAAAGTAAAAGGAACTTGAAATCCTTAGGATAGGTGTTAATTAAACAAATGTGGAGTTGGAGGATATTTTGCTTTGAGGGTGAATTAAGGCTAAAGAAGGTTTTTTCTTACATTTTCTGTCTGAGATATGTCCTACCCCTCCCCAGGAAAGCTGTTGTTTCCACTGGTGCAAACCAACTGATAAGTGAATAGAGAAAAAAAACAGGGTGCCCAGGTCCCAGCTTGTTCTGGAGCTGCCCAGGTACCTACTTGGCATAAGCTTTCTCCACCAAGGCGCACCAGAACTCGTTTCTGGAGTTGGAGTGGCAGTAGATGAGCTGGTTGTGGAGTGTGGGCAGGCGGTCATCTATCACCACGTCCAGCCACTGACCGAAACGCCAGAACTGGAAGTGGAAGATCCCCACGTAGCTCTCGGGTTTCTCAGAGTTCCACTCCTGCTCCTTCCAGTCCGGGATGACCTGCGAGAGAGGAAGCACATGCACCTAGGTTATCCTCTTTTTTGCTGGGTTTGAATCTCATCCTGGACATTTGCTGCCAGCTACTGCTGTAGACAGGCTATTGGAGCAGAAGAGTCCTTGGTCTGACCAGGGATGGTTATTTTTATGACCATATTTTTGTCCTTTTTAGTGTCAGCAGGATACCACTAAGAGAGGGCACCTTCTCTGATTCTCTTCTCTTCACTGGCACAAGAGCGAGTGTTGTATTCGTCTACCTGGTGGCAATGAACAGGGACCAGACACTCTGTGTACATCTACTCTGCTAAATAAAAGTGGGAAAACTGAGATCATCATCCCCACAAGGTCTCCATTCTTCCCTGTCAAGAGCTACCATACTCATCCAAGCAAGCATGGGGAGGTGACTTGCTGAAAGAAGGAGAAGAGGATGTGGGGTACGAGAAACCTTAGAGAGGCTGAGGGGCTGAGGGAGTGAAGGGTTGGTGTCACTGCCATCTGCACTTCCAGTGGGACAAAGCACAAGTGAAGGGTAACTGTCAATGCCCATAGTCCTTCATGGCTGCAGACACCACCAGCTTTGCTTTAGATGGAAAATACACCCAACAGTTGGGACAGAAATGGGCACAGCCATGCATAGATGCCGCATCTAGGAGGATCTTCATTTTATTTAGAACCAGGACACAGAGGCACACAGCAAGGAACTAACCCATCACAGTTTACCTTTTGTTGAGGGTGAAGGCCACATGATTTTACTTCATGGCTAGGGTGGGCTGTGAGGCCATGTACAGTTAATGTAGTTGATAGTTGACAAGTACTGACTGATTCAACTGCAGTAATGTGACTGACTGTCCACACCTTTGCGTCTTTACTTACCTACTCCCAAAGTGTCATGCCCTAAGTGAGGTAAAACCCCAACGTGCCCACAGGGTAAATTATGTTCCAGTACACCAAATAATCAGTGTCCTGTGGAGACAACTGCGAGTGTTGGAGTGGGATAGGACAGGACACAGCTACATATTAGGAAAAATCTCTTTACTGAGTGTTCAGCCATAGGAACAGGCTGCCCAGGGAAGTGGTAGAGTCCCCATCCCTGGAGAGGTTCAAAAAACATGTAGATGTGGGACTTCAGGACATGGTTTAGCAGGAATGGTGGCGTTGGGTTGACGGTTGGATTTGATGATCTTAAAGGTCTTTTCCACTTAATGATTCTATGATTCTATACATTGTGTGGAAAGAGGCTCTCAATGAAGTCCCAGGCCATGGTGAGACCCCCTGCACCATGCCTTGGCCCTTGTCCAGCTGCCAGAGCCTTCTGGTTTTTTTCTGGCTGTGGTCACGAAGCTGTAACCTGGCAGAGTGACTTTTCTGTGGAGAGCCCCCTGACTGCTTAGCTGCCAGCAACGATCCAGACCCGGGCTTTTATTGCTCCTACACTGAAATATTAATGATGCGATCAGCCCTGAAAGCTCACTGGCACTCTTCAGTTGTCTGGATCAATAGAAGCAGAGCAGTCAGAGCCATGAAAAGGAGCCACTTTCTGAGGGCTTGGTCTTTTCCAGGAGTGCTAACAACAATGTCCCAGACTCCCTCTGGGAGAGGGCCAGGAAAAGTCAGATAGCCCTCCATCAGCTCCCATCGATTCCCTCCTGACTGGAGTTCATCCTAATGAATTGTCATAGACGACCATTGTGCTAATGAACTTGCTATTAATGCAGTCTTCGCAATGGTTACGACACTGATTAGAGGCAGCTTGTCAGCCAGAGCTGGTAGTGACAGCTTCCAGCTGGCTGGTTCTGAGACTTGCCATTACTGTCATTGGTGGCAGGAGATACCAGTCCCTACCATCCTCCTCCGTCCCTTCATTTCTTGACAACGTTGAAAACACCTTCTGACTCAGAAGGCAGCAAAAGTGGACAGCCTTCATGCAGAGCAGGATCCAGGAGCAAGGACTGGTCGTGTTTCTGCAGCGACCCAAGGGGGAAGGAGAGGAGCCCGATCTTCAGAGCCCAGCCTGTCCTCAACCTGCCCAAGTGCAAGGTGTGAGCTCAACCATCAGGTTCCTCCCCCCAGCTCCTCTCAGAGCACAGCATCGCACCTGGGCCAAGATCCCTCCAGTTGCTTCACCCCCTGGTCAAGATGTCTGTGAGTCCCCTGGCCATACAGGAGAAGTGGCAGCTCTGGATGCAGTGCCTGTCGGGACTCCAGACCCGAAGGCACACAGCATGATCCCTGCCTGTGACCTAATGCTGTGCATTACCTGAAAGATTAACCTGGGGCACATCTACAAATCCCAGCAGTAGCTGGAGCCCAGATGCCTCCAGGAGATCATCATGCGACTAAGGTCCATGGCTGCCACCCACTCCCAGGAAACCTCCCCATACATCTCCATCCCTCCTCAGTGGATACTGGAGAGAGAGCATGCCCTGGACCATCCATCCTGAGATCCCACTGAGTCCTGGACTCGACTTGGTTGTGTGGCATTGAAGCAGTGGAGACCATGTCTCCTCATTCACTCAACTGTACTGCTTTTTGCTTAGGGGCTCCCAAAACCTGGAGCTGTAACACTCTTGTGGGACAAATTTCCAGTGAAAGGGCTCAGAGACAGGGAAATTGGGAGCCCAGAAACACTAGGTTCATTTCCCTAAGCTGGTTTACAGCTTTTTCTCATTTTTCTTAGGAGTGGCTAATTGAGCACCTGTGACCCTGGAGAAACATCCTGATTAGAAGGAGGACTTGTTAGATGCTGATTCCTCCAAGCAGGGGCTCTTCTGCTGGGAACTTGCCAGCTGAGGAATGGGAGGGACTGACCCAGCCATGCCAATCTGCTGAACCATGGTACAACCCAGGATGAAATTCCCCTGGGAGATGGCACAGAGTGGTGTATCTCAAAGCCTTTATGGGATGCTGGAACTGTGTAGGAAGAGTTTCACTGACTGGTATAAAGAGGCTCATCTTCCCTGCAGCAGAGAGATCAGACTGCCCCACTCACCTCCCACCTCCAGCTCTGATGGAAAGGAGGATCCACCTGAGGATCGTTTCCCCTCTGCCCAGCTTCAAATGCCTCCCCAAACCATACAAAACTGCTCAATGCTCCATCAAGCCTTTCACACCAAGAGAAAAGAAGGTAAACAATCATTTTACTTTTTACAGGAGATGAAAAGGTGCTCAAAAATACCAAGCAAATTGAAAACAGTCGGGTGCTGATTTATTGCATGCAGGACTGGGGCAGCTTCCAAAAAGGGCACAAAGAAGACACGCACAGTCTCAGTCCTTAAGGGGAACCCTGTTGACTGGGCTTTTATTTACTGTGGTACATCAATATCCAGCGAGGTTTCTGCAGCAGGAACTCTACCCCAGCAACCAGCAACATAGCAACGGCATAGTGTGAGACCTGGCATGCAAAAGCCCCTTTGGATGTTGGTAGTGGCCCCTGTTAAGTGGTCTAATGTGCTTTTCAGTCAGGAGCTCTGGTCTGGGAGGGGTCTCCTCTGGGAAAGTCTGCCAGAACTCTAGAACTGGGTTTGGCTCACAGTGGGTCCATGCTATGGCCAAGCAGGGATGCATCCACTTTTATCTCTCCTCACTGAGTCCAGTATTTCTTGGTGTCTAAACAAAGACATCAACTTCTCCAGTAATGCCCACGGCATGGCTGTATGACTTGGTGTTTGCTGAGCTTTAGTCGTGCGCAAGACTCAAAGCTCCCACCAACTCTCCAGCCAGCAGCTGATCCTCCTGCCTTCTTTCTCCTCTCTGCCTGGCAGAGCTTGTGCAAATCATTTTATCCAGTATTACTGGGCTGAGGAGGGCATGTAGTCTGCATCTCTGCAGGCTTTTAGGAAGAGATTGGATGGGTTTGGGGATGGTCTGCACAAGTCAGCAGGCCATGAGTACAAAGTACCTTGTCCTGGCTTTCCCATCACTGCCCTCTCCTTACACATCTGAGGAAAATATCAATCCATACCTCGAGGAGCACTCACACACATTTGTGTGCAATCTTAGCAAAGGACCATTTGTAATAAAGCTTGACTCTTTCAAAGGACATTTCTACCTGCAGATCTCAAGAAACTTCACCAAAGTACCTTCCACTTTTTGGTGGAGGAAAGGGGAACATCCAAAGTTAGCAGTTTATTCACAGTGATGGGACAAGCCAGGCACAAAACATCCTCCCGCTCCTAAACTTGCAAAGGTACTGTCTCTCCTCTGTGCTCCCATGGCCACCCTGCCTCAGCATTTGGGGAAGGTAGGAGACACTGTTTTCTGGGGACAGAAGCAGCAGGTTCCTGCTCTGTGGTTTTCAAAGTGCTCTGCAGCCTCACGTCTCTGTATAGATGCTTCAGAATAAATATATTCATGGGTGCTTTAAGGCCACAGCAATGCACAAATTGGTTTTGCTGCAGGGTACTGAGTGCTGGCTCAGCCCTACAGTCTGCTCTGAGCTGCTGGCTCACTCGCCTGGCTCTGCACACACACGCACGCCTGCTTCAACCCATCTTGGGACCAACAACCTCCAGGCAGCCCAAGGTGAGCAACGTGCTGGAGAACACCTCCCCACACTGACAGGTGACGGCTGTCAGGAAAAGGATGGTCCAACCTTCCAGCACCGGTTTGTCTGATGGGTTTTCAATCTGCAGCACACGGCATGTCCAAATGTAGTTCAGCTTCACGGCAAGGTGATCCTCCACGGGACTGGTCTTCAGAGACACAGAGCAGCCACAGTGACAGTGAGAGTCACTGCCGCCTGCAAGCGCTCAGCGTCCTTGCAAGGAGCAGCACTCCATTGCAAAAAAGCCCTCCCTTGTTAATGGCTAGGATGGAAACTGGAAGCCAACACTCTCTCCAGGTTGCCTCTCCTGTTTGTAGTATGGCAATTTCTTATTTTTCCATCAGGATTTTATTATCCAGGTGCTAAAGCTGCAGGGCTTAGGGCAGCCTCACATTTCCAAGCCAGCAAGACCCTGCCCCAGTCGGACCTGGTGATTCCCTGCTTAATTCACAAGCATGCAGTCTTATGCTCTAGGCAAATACAGCAGCAAGCTCACAGCCCGTCCTCCCTCCTCCCCATCATTCAGACAGAAGACAGCATGTATGGGGAACGTCTTGAAAGGGTGAATGCTCCAGAAGCGCCGAGCTGTCCTTCACTTTTACGTGACACCGTCCCTCAACGAAGAACCACGTAAAAACAACCAAGAACTGAACTGAGAGAAAGAAAAACGAAGGCAAAAGCATAGCAGGAGCAAGAAGGGCTGAGCAAGAGGGGATCAGGCTTTAAAAAGAACGGAGCCCTTCAGCTGCGCTGGTTCGAGGCCATCGGTGAAAGTGAGGAGGAAATACATCACCTTGCGGATCTGGGCTAACTCCGCTATCCGCTCCCCAAATTCCTGGGCATCTGCCTCGTTGCACTCCACCTCCTTGGCCCCTGGCTTCTTCCAGAAAATGCCCACGGGCTCCAGCAGCTGCCGGTTCATAAGGTGGGTGAGATCAGGAGTCCAGTGCTGGGAGGTGCCGGTCACTGTGACCTTCCCAGGTCTCTCCAGCTGGATGTCCCAGCGGATGAAGCGTAGGTTGTGCTGCCGGATGAAATCCACTCGGTAGACGTGCTCATTGGGACGCAGCAGTTTCTCGCCATCCTGGGGCCTCATGTTTTTTTGCTGCAGGCTCTGGAATCGCAGCCGCATGCACCGGGTGAGCTGGTCATCATGGACAAAGGGCAGCTCGAGCATCCCTTCTTTGGCTGCCATCACCTTGGTTGCTCCTCTGCTACGTCCTCAGCAACGTTTGGCTCTCAAACAGGACACGCGGGGGGTAAAAAAGCCTCCAAGCCCCCAGAGCTGGTGCCCCCTCTCCACGGTCCCAGCAGTGCTAGGCAACCCAGGCCAGTGACGCAGAACCTGCTCCGGGGCTTCCTCTGGGTGCCCTCCCACCTCGTTTGCGGATGAGGAACTGATGGTGCTGCTGTGCACAATAATCTATAGGGAAGCGATGTCTGATGTCAGCCTCCCTGGCAACCTCCCTGACAACCGTGGCTCGTTATCCCGAAGCGAAGGCGTGCAGCCAGGGATGCCAGCCGACAGGTCTGGGTGGCAGTGGCTTTCCCTGAGTGTAGGCTCATTGGATAATTTACATTGGAAGAAGACTCTGGAGGGGTCTGGTCCAACCTGCTGTTCAAAGCAGGACTTACTTCAAAGTTAAATTAGGTTGCTCGGGGCTTTGTCCAGTCCATCTCTGAGTATCTCCATGGACGGACATCCCACAGCCTCTCTGGGGCCCTTTTCTAGTTTCTGACCACTGAAGATAAACTGGAGCTTGTGCTGCTGTCTTTTGTCCTGTAACTGTGCATCTCCAGCAAGAGTCTGGCTCTGTCTTGTCCACACCCTCCCATTACGTAGCTGCAGACAGCAATAAGCTCCCTCTTCGCCTTCCCTCCTCCTGGATGCCCAAACCCACTTCTCTCAGACTCTCCTCATATGTCCTGTGCTCTCGGTGGCTTCCAACATGCTCGATTCAGTCTGACACTGTTTCTTCTGGAGACCCCAAAACTGTGCCTGGATGGGGATTAACAAATGCCAGACAGAGGGAAAGAATAATTTCCCTCACCCTGCTGATTGCACTCATGTTAGTTTGGCCCCCATCTCTGCAATGCTACAAGTTTGACTTCTAATCAGCTTGTCCCTCAGGAACCTGTGTCCTCTCCTGGATGGCGCAGCTGGCAGGAGTCTGGCTCCACACTGCTCCTGCAGAAGCAAGTGGATGCCAGCAGCTCAGCATGGGTCTGCCTGCTCTCAAATGGACTTGCCCAACGTTGGACAGGGTGGTCATATGTGGGCTTCACCTTAGTGGACCTGGGAAAGGGGAACCCAGGCACAGTCTGTGCCTTCGTCCTTGTCTCTTTGGGCCAGGTGGAGAAGCAGGTCCAAGGTGCAAACAACACAAACAACCTCTTTCCAGGCACTGTAGGGATGCTCTGAGCCCACATGAGCACAATCAAGACCATCATTCCCAACGTGGAACCACTAATTCCCCAGAAATTGCTTGGCATGATTAAATCCAGAACACTGGTGATATGCTGGTGGGTTGTCCAGACAGCAGATAGAGTTAAGGGGAATAGTAGTGAATGCATTTCTCTTTGCAGGGTGCTGGGTGGGTCCATGAGGCTGCGAATCCTGAAGAGCGGTGCCATCCCAAGCCATGCCCCCTTCTGCCAAGTGGCCCCGTGACACAACAGCTAAACCACAGCTACAGTTTTAGGTGCACCATGGAAAAGGCCTGACTTCTGGAAGCGTGCTATGGTGTCTTTGGGGTGTAGTCATTGGTTTGCACACTTGGAGAGTGCAGGGGTTTCAGCACAAAGCTTTAGACATTGTGTGGAGTCAAGTCGTTTGGGTTCTCTCCATCCTATCTGTGACTCAGATTGGCTTCTGCCACATGCCATGTTTGCAGGACACTTTGGGAACTCAAACTGTGTTCAACAAACTCCAGAAAACAGTTATTCTAAAATATCTTTACAAAAGGCTTGTGCCAGCCCCTGGACTGTGTCACATTTGACTTACAAGAACCCAGAATGATCCCTGGAGGCTATCACTTTGAATTCCAGAAGAAGTCCTGAAAAAAGACCATCCATCAGAAGCTGGCCTTGGCCAGACAAACCACAGACACCAGGAACCCAAGGTGGGTCATTTTAGTGGGAATTATCCTGCAGTCATCAGTCTGCTATCACTCCAAAAGACCCTGGGGACAGAATTAAGAAAGCTAAGAGCTACACAGACCCATCTGAAGAGACAAAAGAGAGGTCTGAGGAAAACAGACCTGGCCGTTCTCTGAGCTCTTGCCTCACTTGTTTACTAGCTTTAAAACAATTTTAGGAATAACTGTTGATCTAACCCTTGGGTTTTAAAAGTTAAAAATTCCTTCAGGTAACCCTGGAGATCTTTTCTGAGCTGAGCTACATGTGGCAATGTCATGTGGACCTTGCTTGGACTGCCTTGTTTCTTTTACCCCCATATGCAGTGGCAGTAGAAGGAGCAATGACCTTGCACCTGATGATGAACGGACTTCTGTGGGGTCCAGCCCCCAGGCACCACAGTGATATTCCTTCCCTGCCCTGCTGAGATACAAGATCAGCCTTCAGGACCTCCTCAGAGAGTCATAACTAACCCCAGGTTGTAGAAGACCTATGCAAAATGGACTTTGGGAGGTAAGCACTTTCACAGCCATCTGCTCATGGCATCCCATCCAAGATTACCCTGTGCTCTGGAAGCAACAGAGGTGGAAGGAGACTAGGATAGGGGGTGGAGATGCCGGGCTGTCTGAACCACGTGCCTTCAGAGTCTGGGCCCTGTCCCTCATTTGCTGAGCAATACCAGTGCAACCAGTGGGAGCACAGGTGCAGATCCACACAACCCTTCAGGACAAAGCGCTGCTGGTAATTATTTAATACACCCCTCACCCCCGATTTCAAGGTCTTTATTTCTTTTCATCAGAGCTAGACACCCTTGAAGGGCCACAGAAAGAGTGTTAGAGAGCCAGATCACACCTAAAGCCATGCAGAGTCAGCCAAAACTCAGGAAACTACAAAACAGCTCGAAATTAACTTCCTTTTCCTCCATTCCCACTCAGTGACTCAAACACCACAGGCTTAATGGGAAGAAGGGACCTGGAGGGAACCTTGAGGAGAAGTGGAAGAAAGCGCATGAATGAAATAATCTCTTGGGATACACAGGGATATGGCTGTGATAGAAGGCATCATAAGAAAAGTGAGACTATAATAAAGTAGCTTTAATAATATTTTCTAGATGTTAGTAGTTTTTATTATTACAGTCAGTATTCTTGCATACATAGTGATCTAACGCTGTAACTACTGTACTAATCCCTGTTTCTACCTAGGAATGTAGTGGAAGTATGTAGATAGAAGTTATCACCTTAAGTCATTAGACAAAATAATTAAAACCAAAGCAAGTCTTGGTCCTCAGTGGATAGTTGGGATAGCTGTAGGATAAGAGACTCCTAAATAATTCTACTCCAGACAGCTCGGCCTTGGGAGAGCGGATGCACCAAACTACAGAGATAAAGAGGCACCGAGATGGCAACAAGATCAGAGCAAACAACCTGGAAGGACACGGTATACGTGATCTTAGAACTGAGTTTGTGC
>Ga0181612_168568_pt1 | contig 14184 bp, 4 predicted proteins | sample HoacroProtozoa21_FD_119630 | JGI IMG/M metagenome (GOLD analysis project Ga0181612, IMG submission 119630) | Hoatzin crop microbial communities from Cojedes, Venezuel. Combined Assembly of Gp0051906, Gp0051904, Gp0051908
AGAAGGGGCGCCTTTTTTGGTAAGAATCGCGCCTCTGACTTTGGCAGACGTATCCCCGGGGACACATTGTTAAGTAAAGTGCTAAACTATTACTTTGAGCTCAACTTTTGTAGACAGTGAATTTATCAACGGCAATTCCAAATCTGTGATAACTGTCGCTTGAATAAATTACCTATTGTTTCAACTTTGCGAAACTGTTTCAGTGAAAGTCCTTGGAAGGGTTCTGGCAGGCTAGTTGAATATCAGACTCCCCTTACCCCCTCCTTTAACGCGACACTCCTGTTCTGGCTGATCAGATGAATGAATATGAAATTCTTTGTATTAGTCAAGGTCTCCATCAGCTAAGGGTACTTAGACACCTACCACACAAACAGACAGCTACAAGGTGACAACTAAATTTATTTATTTTTAATTATGATGCTATACCTACCATGCCTCTGGTTTGATACCTTTTGCTATAATGGGATAGTTAATTTCCCACTGCTTGCTTGTAGTAAAACATTAGCAAATGTCAAGGTAAGGTTAAGTGCTAGTTCCTACACTTCGGTCACAACAACCCCATGCAACGCTACACGCTTGGGGAAGAGTGGCTGGAAAACCTCCCAGTGGAAAAGGACCTGGGGGTGTTGGTTGACAGCAAGCTGAACATGAGCCAGCAGTGTGCCCAGGTGGCCAAGAAGGCCAACGGCATCCTGGCTTCTATCAGGAATAGTGTGGCCAGTAGGACTAGGGAGGAGATTGTTCCTTTGTACTTGACACTGGTGAGACCACACCTTAAATGCTGTGTTCAGTGTTGGGCCCCTGACTACAAGAAAGACATTGAGGTGCTGGAGTGTGTCCAAAGCAGAGCAACAAAGCTGCTGAAGTATTTAGCGAACAAGTCTTATGAGGAGTGGCTGAGTAAATTGGGATTGTTTCATCTGGAGAAAACAAGGTTGAGAGGAGACCTTATCGCTCCCTATAACTACCTGAAAGCAGGTTGTAGCAAGGTGGATGTCAGTCTCTTTTCCCAAGTTGTAAGGGATAGGACAAGAGGAAATGGCCTCAAGTGCACCAGGGGAGGTTTAGACTGGATGTTAGGAGAAATTTCTTCACCAAAAGGTTTATCAAGCATTGGAATAGGATGCCCAGTGAGGTGATTGAGTCACCATCCATGAAGGTATGTGAAAGACGTGTAGACGTGGTGCCTAGGGGCATGGTTTAGTGATGGACTTGGTAGTATAAAGTTAACCATAGAACGTGATAATCTTAAGGGATTTTTTCAACAGAAATGATTCTGTGATTCTAAAATAAGAACAAGGGAATGCTTAGGATCTCAACACAGCGCTAGTAATTTCATCCTACTGCTGCAAGAAGAGTCTGCTTTTAAAACAATCTAATTGTTCTTACTAAAACCACAGTTGTCTTCTCATGATTACAGTAGTATGCAGTGAGTCTTAGAACATAATGATTCAGTAGAACATAATACATAATAAGAAAAAAATCACAAATCCATTGTGATTAACCATTAGCCCACGATTATTTAAAAAAAAAAATTGAGGAATAAAATAAACATGCATTCACTCTAACTAAATTTTTCTTTTAAGGCCAATGAAAAGGTAGAAGACACTGAGATAAGCTCTGCAATGAGACAAGGATGCAAGACAGTAAAATGTTAAAAGGCAGAGAAAAATTAACTGCCTGGACAAATGCAGACAGGTTCCTCTCTATTGAATGTTGTCTGCATTTTTTTATGATCATGTTCACTTTTTAGACAGTTGATGCAAAAAAAGTCCTAGAAAGCTGTAACAGCTTCAAGGGTATTCAATAATATGGACAACATGCTTCTTCAGCTTCCCAAACAAGCTGTAAAGAACAGAGCATCTCTGCTGGAAGTCCTGCTGGAATGGACTTCTAGTAGTGCATTTGGTTACTCACAAAGCATAACACAATGATCTTCTGCTGTTGTGCTCCACTTCAGAGGAACTCTCACCACAAGTGTGAACATGCACTTCAACTTCATCCTTGATGTTATAAGCTAATACGCTAGACAGATCAGAAGGCAGCCACGAAAACTCTTCTGGTCTCAAACCACAAATATATAGATGAAAGTCATTATCAGTTTTCTAAATCATCTCTTCTTCTACTCCCTTTCTTCAAAAACATTAGAATATATCTATGTATGCTGACATTCTGTATCTCTACTCAGAGTACATAATGTATCTAATGTATTTGTTATTTATAGGCTTAGCTTTTATGACACTGATATTCCTTTATTTTTTTAGCACGTTTAGGATAATAGTGTCATAGTAACCAAAGTACACATTGTTGTCTGACGTTTCTGAGTCACTGTGGTTCAGAAACTCTGTACTAGAACAGTACACTAAAAGCCTTTTTCACTTGAAATAATAAACATACTAGATGTTTTCCTGGAATCATCATAAGATCTTCAGAAGGGTTCACAAAACTTAGAGAACTTGAGCTCCATATAGGCTTCTTAACTCAACCTGATAGCACATGGGACCTGTTTTTCATGGATGAAGATCTCAGAGTTTGTAATTTTCATTTGTTCTTGCCAACAATATATGAAGGCATATTGCACTGCAAAAGTAAGTAATATTACAAAATTGCATTCATTTTGCATTGGTCATAAGACACCTATTTTTATTTATTTGTATCATGGAAATTCTAGCATATATAGATTATACTTCTGTTCACATTGATTTGAAAATGCAGCTTAGTCCTTCGGTCTGCCCCAGAAAAACCTTGTTTATTCAATTTATCTACCATTGTTTTTATTCTTTAAACAAAAAAGAAAAATTATGACAGTTTCATAGATTGCAAATATTAAAGAAGACTTTTGTGGTTTTTCTACATTGTATTTAATACATGTATCATATTTCCTGTACTAAGAGTATATCTAGAAATTCCACGCTGAAGAAAATTCTCTCTTTTACAATTATCTTTAAATGTAACTAAAAAGAGTGGAAGTTCTCAGAACCTATATAGTTTTTATCTATGAACTGAATACCATCTTCCTTTTGATTTAATCTTATTGATAGGCTCTAGCCTTTCAAGACTCATGCAGCTACTCTAGCTCATAAGTAAATTTTAGTTGCTGTCAGTTTAATACTTGCTATGTGTAGTTTGTGACTGCAGCAGGCTAACAACTAAGTGTATGATGCCCCCAAAAAAATGCATAATAAAACATGCCTTTATGTATTCTAATGAGCCTCATGTTCCATATGAAAGGATCCATGCATGTAGCAATATATGCTGGGAAATATGTTTTATAAGCATATGTCATCTTGATAGGTCTTACAGTATCATTTCTCTGCCAAAACTAAAGATTCATGAAATACACTGCTTGACTGTATTCAAGCTTCAGAGAACAAAGATTTCTATAAATTATCTTTGATTGCAAGAATGATGATACTGATCTGAACCTGTTCACATTTCCTTTTAATGCTGATAGATGACTTTTAAGTGACAAATTGCTGACAGAAAATCTAGGAGTCGGCTTATTTTGTAGGATTTCAGCATAGATCTTTTCAATATTGCTACTTGATGATCCTATCCTGACTGGGATTAAAACAATAACTGTGTCAGAAAGCTTTGACTGTCCAGATTTTTCATTTTTCTGCTGAGAGAGTGAGAAGTGATGGCCTTTGCAGTGTGTAGAACACACCTTGTAAGAAGGTGAAAGGAAAATGGAGATGCTCATTGACTAGACCTGGCTGGATCGCAGTGTGTGGTACAAAGATTGGATTTGAACTTGAGTTGCTCAAAAAACTTAGACCTGAAAAGGAGACAAAGTAATGGTAGGAATCAAGAGGAAGCCAACTTGGGAAAGACAAGTGCTCCAGAATCCGAAAGTTCTTGTTGAAAAGCAGGCAAAACATATACCAAAAGATAATGGAAGGCTTTGCCTGGTCTCCTAAGCCAGGTAGAAAAAAGTGCTATCTGGGAAGCAGTCTGATTCTTAGAATTCAGGTCTGATTTTTAGCTCAGACTGTCCACAACACCAAGGAAGGATTTGTTCCATTCATCCTCCATTCCCTGTGTTTTCTTTACTACCTTGCTTTTCCCTATTTTATGTATATTCTTTCTTTTTTATCCTTCTCTTCATGCTCTGAATGTCTGCTTATATGCATGCACACACGAATAAGAGGTCATAAAGTCTTCCTTGGGAAACACAGAGAAATCCTAAAAGTGTTAGTCAGAGACTGCTATCTGTTTGGAAATCTAGGGAGATTTACAACTGCTTTCAGTAATATCCACTAAACTTTGTCTGACAGACTTTTTCCTAGGAAAAATGTTCTGTAAAGGAGAAGGGTTAGCAACTATTAGTAATTATTGCAATCAACAGTATTTTAAGAAGGAAGATTTTAATGTACAGGGACTGCATCACTAACAATTTCTAATAGTGAGCCATAGTTTGACTGATGTTTGCACAGTACTTCAGTGTTTCTAAGCAGGTCAACATATTTTATCGTCTTAGTTCTTATTTTTTAAAAACCTTATTTCCAGTGTATGAGGTGTTAGTGTTTTGGTGTTAATGTTTGTTTTATTTTATTTCACATTTACCTGGATTTCTCAGATTCATTGCTTTAGTCTTTGTTTAGTTCAATATTGTCTATAACAGCTTATCCTTTTCTGATAATCATCTCCTTATTTTTGTTTTTTCAAAAAAAAAAAAACAAAAATGCATGCTGTTGGTATTTGGTTCTATTTGTTTTGAGTAGTAAACCTGGTGCAGGACAAAGGAGGACCCTAGTGATATGAAATAAATAGCCTGGATGAAGTCTCCTTATACATTCGTATTTTCTAGAAGATGGTATAGAGCGGGCTAATATAACTCAGTGTCCAAATGACAAAATATGCCTAAACTACAGCTTTATTTTTTACATGATATAGTGTTTATTTAAAAGAAAAGTATTTTTGTCAAGTTTTATTGAAGTTGTCAGTGTTGAGAGGCTTTCAAAGTAGAAGAAAATGGACTATGACTACAAACCCCTAAATGTATAGAAAATGAGATTGATAACTAACATTAAAAAATACTGTTTTCTTCTCTCAGAACAAGGCTGAGGGCAACTGCTGAATTTTTAAAAAACATTTTTTTAAAATGTTCAGACTCAGTCAAGAGGAATAAAATCATTAGAGACCAGACAAAGGCAGCAAGCTAGCTAACCCACCTGAACCGTAAACATATTTCCTAACCTAGATGAACTCTTGGAAGCTGATACTGTTGAGTTGAGGACTCTTACTGTAAAGACCTTTGGAAACAGTCCCTTTCAGTGGTGCTTTTTGAATGTGGAGATAAATGATGGTGGCAATATCTTTCTTTTTAATATTATCCTTGCTTTTCTGTTACCCTACATCTAACAATGCTCAACCAAGAAGGAAGGAAACATCTTTTTCTATCCAATGTGTTTCTCTAGCATTTAATGTCATTATCTTATTCTGTATTTTTTAACCAGAGTTAGGGCACTTTAAGGGCTTGTCTGCTCTATTCATGCACTGCAGCAAAATTGAGACTCTTCTATACAATTTCACTGAAATTGGCCAGTGGATGTGCAGACCTCCTTTTCCTGAGAAGCCAAGGTGAAAACAAATTACGTGTTGCATTCTCAGAATACACAGTGCACTACAAATTGTTTTAAAAATTTCTTACAGGTAAAGTCTGAAGAAGGCATTATTTCTGGATCTTTCTGTGATTCCTAATGCTGTCTGTGTCAGTGGTATCCATCTGCTTGATAGCGCTGAAACTACCCCTCTTCCTAAGGAGGTATAGGCTTTTCATGGTCACCTCTTGCCTACACTTTATATTACTTTCATAGAGTAAGACTACCTTGAACATGCTTATGGCAGCATCAAGGTTTTTTACAGCTTCTTATATTTAAGTAGCTTCTAATAACCTCCTGTGAAACAACAAAAACATATACCCATGTATGAACCTCAATTTTTGATATTAATTTTTCCATTTATAAATAAATCCAAAAACATTATGTTTATCCAATGAATGGAGTCAACTGGGGGAAGGTCTGCAAAATTTCACTAATTGAAATATCACTGAAGATGCAGCCTGGATTTTAAGACTGACAAAAATTTTGAAGAGTGTTTAAATATGTTGATTATAGAAGGTACCTCATTGACTGTTTTTTTCACTGCTAAAGTGAAAGGCAGGAATGAATTTCATCCCGACAAGTATTTTGTGTTAGTTCCTGAATTGTGCAAAAATACTTACTATAGGAACTTCTGCAGACTGCTTGGCTTCTGCATATCAGTCAGTGATTCTATTATGGGACTATTCCACTGCAGATTATGAGCTGCACTGCAGAGGCAAAACCGTGCACTGTATTCCAAAACAAGACTGGATGGATTCATAAATTAAAGTTCTATTAATCTTTGATTTTTTAAAATTTAAACTATTTCATGCTAAAATACATAGAAACCACCACAGGTGAAATGAAACTGCAGTTTTAAAAATTGTGGTTTTAATGCAGACAGGTAGACAGTCAGATATAATTGTGGACTATGTTGTAGAAAACACCTTTGTCTTTTGACACTGAAATCTTACATTTAAAATTAACATTTGCTTGAAAGTTGACAGCTGGATCAATGGACACTCTGAAACATATATGGATTATTATGAACGTCTAAGATTTCCCCTTTTTCTTTTTGTTTCTTTTTTCCTTTCTGATAATAAAAAACCCAAATATATAAATTAGTGTCAAATAAGGCACTCTTTGTAGTGCTGTAAACAGACTGTGACCTAAAACATTTGTTCTGCACTCTATTCTGTTAACAACATCAGATTCAGATCATTGGCTCATTTACCTGGAGACAGAAAGAAAATTGGTTGAACTAATTAGGAAATTTGCAAGACAGGTAATTCATGTTTAAGACTCCAGAAAATATACACCATGTTTCAGAATAGGAGTTGAATTGCTCATCTGATATACAGACAATATGCAGATATAAATTTTATTTATACAACAGAGATACAAAACAAATCCAGATGGAAACAAGAAATCTCATCTGTCAAATCAAAGACTTTTCATAGGCAAAATTTCATTTGTCAGGGCTTAACATGTATGCAATTTACATAAATCACATTTTTTTGCATAAAAATAAGAAAACATACAGGAAAAATACGTTATGCACACTAAGAACCAAGTAGATTACATTGACTAAATTTGTCTGTAGATTTAACTTAATTTATTGTAGTGAAATTATGGCAAGGAAGAACTTGAACATTCTGATTATAAAGCATGATAATAGACACTTTAGGTCAGTCTGCTAAAGTGAAAACCTTTGAATTTGAAGGGAAATTTATGTGCCCTTCATATGATTTCATTGTAATAAAAAATAAGGAATGACTATAAAAATTACTAGTGATATCATTTCTTGAAACTAAAGAATTATGGAATTCAATCATAAAACTAATCAACTTTCAGTAAAGCTATTATTTTCACACACCCCAAAGGCAGCTATTTCATTGACATAAGGGAAAGTTAGATAAAGTTCCAGGAATCAGCTGCACTAAACTGCATTCAAGAGCCCAGTGTAAACCACATTGTTTTAAAAATATGCTATAAATATAAAATACATTTGTGCATTGGGTAAAAACACATAGGGCTTCATTAATACCTATTTTGGTCCACTCTGGAAATAGTTTTGTGTTGATATAAAGAAGTCATTACTTTCAATTATTCTTCTTCAATGCCTCTGAATTACTTTCCTGTTACCTGTTACCTTTCTCCTCTGAGGTAGTTTTTGTCTGCTTTTCTAAATTCTACAAGTCTACATTTGGTAATGGAAGAAGGAAAAACAAGTGGTGATAGATCATTTATAGATATTTTAAGATAATACTGCTTTCCTCAGCCTTAAATTTTCTGACATATTTATTAATTTATTATTATGTTATAATAAAAATTGACAGATCTGCAGAAGGTTTAGAGAGTAACTTATTGATCTGAGGTTTGACTGATGAATCACTGAAGAACCAGTTTATGCCATCACTGAAATTATTGTTTGTTACCTTTAACCTTCGAAAGATGTGGTCATTTGTACATCACATTTAATCAGGAAGAAGGAAAATTTTGCAATATGGAAAACACTCGTAAAAAAAAACCTGTGAATGTATGTAAAAACTGAAACTGCGGTATTTAAGGTACATTGGCCTAAATGTATAGTAGTTCTAACATCTCCAGAGAAAGGGCTGACAGTGAGCTTTCTGCCCTTAAAAATTCTTCAGTGCTTTTCCATCATCTTAACTTTCCTTTATATGTTTTATTGATTCCTGTTTCATAGGATTAGACAGATGGACTGACATTCCTAATAAAATTAATACAGGTATTTGTGTAACAATCTGCTTTTATCTGGTGTTTTCACAGAGCCATTATATCCTATACAATAGATCTATTCATACAGTTAAATAAAAATAGGATGTTCTGTGTCCCTGTACCTGACAGAAAAGTGCAGCTCACAAGACCCTAAGTTTGTGATCTTATCCTTCTGTGGCCTTATTTAGTTTACTAATATCGATGTAGCCAGTCGGAGTATTTCCCAGTAAATTCTGTTTTCCAAAATAAGAAAACAAATATACCTATATCCTTCCTAAGAAAAATGCTAAAAATACCTGTGGAGGTTCCACAGCTGCCTCAAACCTGTTTCAATATTCAATTCCTTTTACTGTCAGAAAGTTTTCCTTAGTATCTGCTAGATCTCCCCTGCTTCATTTACAGCTTAGTGGTTGGGCATAAGGAATGCAGTATATTCTTTCTTTTTGTCACAGTATGCATCTGAAGATATCCATGTTTACATTAAGAAAATATAATGGGAAGTTCATCATCAGAACAAAAGAACTCTTCCTAGGTCAACTTGCATATGCAATTTCTTCTGCATCTTCTTCGTTCTTACTCACTGTTTTTCATCTGGAAGAGAAATTATATTGACATGACATAGTTATTCCTGGAAAATTGATGCTGACCATTATTTCTCTACATGTTTTCATAAGGGCCTAACCTTAGAAATAGTTTGATTAATGTGGCAAATTGAAATAGAACTGACAGGTCAATAATTTTCTACTTCTTTTAACTCAAATATAGTTAATTATTTGTCCTTACCTAGCATTTTGAAATTTCATACATCCTCCATGGAAGTTCGAGGGCAGTTTTTATTTATACTAGGACAAATTTATTTTATTTAAAACATCTCAAAAGCATCTAGAAAGTTTGCTGTACTCTTTTATGCATCCTTTGCTTGTTTTCTTTTTCCTGTTAAAACCTATCTCTTCCACCTATTAGTTTCTAATCATCACCAAATTGCATGCAGTGACATCAATTTACCAATGCAAAATTTACTGGACTACATAAGTCACATCTGATTTTTGTGTAATGATAAAATTCTGTCTCATTAATGTAAGGAAGAGTAAGTTTTCTTGGTGAGTTCAGAGAAACCAAGATTTGGCATTCGCTCTCCATCTTTAATTTTTTAGGATTAAAGAATTTCTTAATGCTGTCTTTACCAATCAATATGGGTACTCATTGATTCTCACTGAATTTCCAGCAGCACTTTGTTCCAGCCTGAGTAGTTAATCTGTAGAGCTTAATCTTCTACTGTTCAATCCATTACATTTTTTTTGCATTAGGTATGTTACCTCTCAGAGTTTGCCACAGTATGGTTGAATGAGCAGCTTTAGATATTGTGTAAAAAAGGATATGCATATTACATCAAAATTACACAAATCCTTGGTTTTTTTGGGGGTGGAAAGTGAAGGTTGTTTGAAAGACAAACATTATAGAAAAGCAGAAAGATTCACTTAACTCAGATCTACAGTTTCATAAAGTTAAAATCCCAACTACTATACAGAAGTGAAGAAGAAGTTTAAAACTTTGAAAGTGTTCGCTTTTATGAAGCCATATGAATGTACTCTTACGGTTGGTCTGTGTGCTGACAGCAGATATGAATCTTGGGTGAAAGAACTGCTTATTGAGCTTGGAAATAGAAAAAAATGGTTTCAACCTGAATTCTCAAAAGTATTCAGGTACTTGCCTAACTTCACTAATATCAAGATAATTAGGGTCTAAAACTTTTGGAGTAGCTGAGCCTTACTGCGCACTCACTCTTGGGTTCATATCCTCCAGTTTACATGTTAGAAGCATACTCTAATTTAGGTCTCTACATTGTGTTCGTGGTCAGTGAAAAAGAGGCACCTCCAGAATACATTTCTTTCTATCTATGTTATGCATCTCTTTAATGTGAGGATGAATCAGTCTTTCAACGTGCTTGTGAAGAGATGACAAATCTTCACCTTACCAAAGTTTGCTGGGACTAATCTCAGCAGGTAGACTGAACCATGGGCCTACAAGACCACCATAGTCAAGGCAGAAAGGTGCTGGAGAAAAATAGCCAGTAGCTAAGCCGCACACAGTCACTTACTCAGCCGGATGGGGAACAGTAAAAGTGAGGAAAAACTCATGAGAAGATAAAACTCATGTCAAGATAAAGACATGTAATAAGAGAAATAAAGCTCTGTGTGCAATCAAAGCAAAATAAGGCCTTTATTCACTACTTCCACTCAGCCGGCAGATGTTTAGGGACTTTCTGGAAAGCAGGGCTTCAGCTTGTGTAATGGTTACTTGGGAAGATGAACACCACAGCCAAGAACGTCCCCCCTTCCCTCTCCTTTCCCTGACATTTTATTGTTGAGCACAACATCGCAGGATATAGAGTAACCCTTTGGTCAGTTCAGGGCAGCAGGAACTGAAGCCGTCCAGGATGGAGACCCCTGCCCAGATTCCAAAGTACACCAGTTATTAATACTTAGGATCTAAATTTTCACAAAAAACAACTTTCCACTTCCATTGTTCCTAAGTAGAATCTTTTTTGTGTGAGAATTTGTAAGATCAGTGCATGGAGGTTTTAAAACCAAAAAGCTGTTTTCCTTTTTCTTTCTTCATATATAAAAAATTCTTATGCACCTGTACAACAAACTATATTCAATGCATAAAACGGAATAACGTTGAGTGAACATAATGAATAGATTTTTCTTTTCTCTCAATTTGTGAGATACTCATTAGCTCAAGCGAAAGTTGGAAGTCTCAAAGAGAACAGTACAGTAAATAGTTTCTTTGAGCTCTTTTTTAGTAATAAATACAAAATTACTTTGAACTTTGAGTAATCTCATCTAAGTTTCAGCAGCTGGCTTGGGTATCTAAGGTCTGAATTCCACTACAGAAATATCGTCTCTGCCTGAACTGTACCCTTAGCAAGATGAACCTGAGTCGAAGCGGCCAATAAGCTACACTAGTTGAAACAGTGAAAGCTCATTCTCAGAATTCTAAGTAATTCCAAAAGTGAGATTTTTTACTTTTGTTTAAGTTGTTTTCATTCTTTTACACTCAACAGAGTGAGAAAGGACGCGTTCTTCTTTTTATTTTTCTCCTTAGCCATCAGCTTACCGGTTGCAGTCCATCATAAAGTCACAGTAAAGGTTACCACTATTTGATGGGGAATTATCCTAAATGAAATCAATTGGTGGCCGCAGTCTAACCCCTGCTGTGTGTGTCCTCATCACAACTCAGCAGAGTGAAGAGATACTAAATGGACAAAGAATTTGATCTCAAGAGATGTTTCCTCCAAGCCTCAGTTAAGGCATAATGCACAGTAACGCAAAAAAACTTGTTTCTGGTTATTTTATGTAGAGAGTATTATTTTCCTGTCATCAACATGAAACACATTTTATATACTTTAATACAGGAAGAAAAGGAAGAAATTTTTTAGAGTAATGGTTTTTCGTGAGTTTCCATATTTAGGTTTTGTTTTTTGTATTCTTGAGGTGAAATATCAAAAGCAACGAATACAAAACTTTCTGAGGGATAATGGATTATTTTTCATTATTGAGATTATTTGGAATAAAGAGTTCTTTTATATTTATGTATTGTGCTTAACACGGTGCATTTCCTCACTGTGTTTAATAACTGCTACTACAATGCAAAGAAGAAAATACGTGAAGTAAATTCATGCCTTAGTTATACTGTCATCATATGACTATGGCAGATAAACTTTGTAACAATTTCTGTTCTTGCTTTGTGGTGCCAATTCAAATCATGTGTCCAAACAAGTTAATAAGAAAGCAATCTCTGATAACAACTGTTCCACACACATTTAAAAATAATTAGGAGTATTTACCAATTTATGAGACACATGAATAATAACACTCTTACTGGTAACTATAATAGCACAGTGGTAAGTCTTTGAACTTGTTAAAATCTTCCTTTTACTACTCTGTGTCTAATCAATGTTGTATATATGCCGAACTTCACAATAATTATTTACCAGACTAATGTAACACTAGGAGATGTTATTGATGAGATTACTCTGTGAAAATACATAATTTACGTAAATAAACATGCTCTAAAACTATAGCCTACAATTTCTGAATAAAGAACATTATATCTAATGATGTCACATTGAAGCATCCTCCTCCAGTGTTGGTAACAAAAGGTATTATACTCTACTGTTTTTTTTTATGAGAACTTATTGACAAGGGTTTCTTTTTTCCTTGGTCTTACATAATCATTTGGTAAAGAGTCATATATACCACCTACTCATAAATATATGTATGCATATGAATACACACACAGCACTATACATTTGACATGCATAACGTAACCTGAGCAAGTAGAACAATTTTAAGTATTACACTGAGCTTCTTTGATGTACAGAAAACAGCTGATGTTATTATAATGTCAATTTCATTGCTTATTTTATTTTAAATATCCTTACCTCAGATTTATCCCATTTCTAGAACATAAAAATGTATATTAGCTATTCTTAATTATTTGTTAATAAATTTCACAGGCATGTTGGATGCAACTTGTATAAACAGGCTAGAAAATTTGAAGCCAGAGCCAAGGCAAATCCATGCCAAAACATTAGTCAATCCATTGGAACTGATTATACACATACAAAAGGGAGAATGCGTGAAGTGATATATAAGGTCACTGTGACAGCCAGGAGGTAATGCCAAAATATTCCTGCTGGCTTGGCTCATTCACATGTATGGGCACAAAGCTGATTCAGAGCCAAACACTCTGCATGAGCCAAACTTAGCTTCCTTGGCTTGCCCACCTCCAAAGCACAGCTGTCGTGGCAAAAACAACCCATCAGACATGAATTCATTTTGCTAGTTTTCATCTGCCATGACTTTGTAAGATGCAGCCACCAAGGGCAGAGTGCTTTGCTGTGGCTGCTGTTCTGAGGATAATGTGCACCACTGAAAAAACTTGTTGGACTCACATTACCTATTGCAATGAGGTATCACATTCTGAATAATAATAAGTATGCTCCTAATGAGGTCTAGGCATCTCTAACCAAGATTTTGAAAATGTGACTAGTGATTTTGATTGTGCTGCGTGCTGGGGCCCATCTGGAAACACCTGAGTGGCCTGATTTGCAAAAACTACAGTCTTCTTTGCAAAGGGTCAATTAAACCCAGCCTTGAATGGACCTTCCAAAACTGGGGTAGTCAAAACCATTAGTAGATTTTTAACTAGCTTAGCCTAATTACTTTGAGTAAGGGAGAGAAAAAAACATTGACAAAAGATATTCCAAAGATATAATAGCTTTTTCTATTTAACTACAACAGAAACTCTGAACAGTTTGGCTTTGTTTGACATCCACAAACTGCAACACCACCACCCCCCAAATGTTATCTGGAGTAGTCCCATCCCACTCAGCGGGAATAGGGGAAGGTGATCTTTTCAATTCTCTGCACAGTACTGAGAGTCATAACAATGACCAAGAGGCTTAACTAAAAACAAAGCTTTACTTGGACTGGCAGTGGAATTACAAGAGATGATAACCTTAGAACTTCATAATATTACTATTAGCGCAGTGGGGTCAGAAACAGATATTGACTTGGCAGAAGAGTTTAACAACACAATGACTGATTTCACAAAAGCACGGAATATAGCAGGTTGACAAACTTATACCGATATTATCCTTATGTGCAGAAAAAGCCAGAGATAGAGCAGCTGAAGAAATAAGGGAAAAGAGTTCACCACCCTTGGATCCAGCAGCAGTCTCTGAGCTGGTGGTCAGGGTCGTCCAGTGGTGGGAGCCTACCTGGTGGTCTGGGTCTTCTGGGGGAGGGCACGCACCTAGTGGTCAAGGTCTTCTGGTGGTGGGCATGAG
>Ga0181612_154477_pt1:0-7500 | contig 14183 bp, 6 predicted proteins | sample HoacroProtozoa21_FD_119630 | JGI IMG/M metagenome (GOLD analysis project Ga0181612, IMG submission 119630) | Hoatzin crop microbial communities from Cojedes, Venezuel. Combined Assembly of Gp0051906, Gp0051904, Gp0051908
AGGCAGCTTCCTTTCTTTCCTCATGCTTCCTCTTTTAACACAGTCATGGCCTGGAGCCAACTAGGCTGGCTCCTGCTCCCCACTTCCAGCTGTTGCTGCAGGCGTCCAAGCTCATCTCCGTAATAAAGTCTGGACATCTGTGGCAGCAGCTGGGAGCAGGGGAGGAGAGCCAGGGCTTTCAGGCCCGCCGTTGAGTGGTCTGCAGCATCACCTTGGGGTACACGCCCAGGCTCGGAGGATGGCTGCCTCCGGGTTCCCAGCCCTCCATGGCTTGGGTCCGCGCTGGCCCTGGCTTCCTTGATGCTGGTGCGGTGAGGGGAGCCACACAGCCCACTCCCACGCTCAGAGTCTGGGGGTTCGGTGCTCCTGGAGTGCAGAGGTAACGCTTTCATCAGAGCCTGATTTGGCCTGGCCTCAGGGAAAGGTATTTTTACTGGCAGATGCAGAATCACAAATGGAAGGGTAAATAGCACACCTGTGGCTCGTTAGGTGTGCTGATGGTCAGAGCCTGCAGACTGGGAGCCCAACAGGACCTGTGCAGCTAACTACCCCTCTGCTCATCTCTCAAGCACACAGGAGAAATGGGGATAAAAATGGGATTATAACCCACTTCCCTTTTGTGAATATGTGTGCTGGTTACGGAGTGTGTCGTCTGCGTGGGCTGAGTTTGGTTTATGGGCAGAGATTCAAGCACTGCTGCTCTTTCCCACAGTCTAGCTGCTGAATGAGCTGTCAAGCCACCCACTGCAAATCTTTCGTAAGTATACCCACAGATACACCTTTCTACACATATTAATAGGCCACAAAAATAAATGTGGAGTATTTTTATCTCTTTTTCTAAGCAACAATTAGATTTTTGCATGTATCTGTACAAATATAATCATGCTGGTTTGCCACTGTTGGGAAACACCCCTTCCATTTCTACTGGGAATGGTTTGTTTGGTCCAGGTGGGAGTAACAGAGTTTCGGTATTGTTGTAGTTGTAATTTTTGTAAATCCATAGGCTTGCTTTCCTCTGCCTCCCTCTTCATCAGCAGAGACAACTGTGAAAGATTTTAAAGGCTTTTACAGGATTTCCTCTACATTTCAAGGCACTTGGACACAGGTTCCTGCTGTTGCTACCCCATACACTTTGCCTGCATTAAGTGCATTAGGGAAGTACATTTTTTGTTAAAAGGACTTTAAACAAAGGGTCATTGTTTTTGTAGGTAATACTAATAGCCTAGATATGCCCATGCAGAGAAGGTAGACAAGGGGAGAACCTCAAGACAGATGAGCTCCTGAGTTATGAAAGGTGGATGTCCTGCCTCTGGACACTTAAATCAAGTTCCTTTGGTGTAAAATTGTATGAAACTTGCGTAGGTGCGTATTATTAAATTGCTAATCAGACCTGACTTACGAAAATGTCACTGAGCTCATATAACCAGTGCTAGTATTGAAGCACTGGATTATTTTACTCCTCTATCTCTGTGGCTTATATTTGGTGATCTGTGGCTCTCATTACAGCTTCTGCTTCTTTACGAGTAAAACTTTTAAATAAAATAATAGTAAAAAGCATTGTAGGAGATAGTGCTTTCTTAGTGCATTAATGTTCTTGTTCATATTCTGAAAATACATGCTTGGACTGCAAGTAGTTATGGAAATAAAATGATAATGGCAGCTTACTGAAAAAATAAGTGTGGCTGAATTGAGTGTTTCTGCATTTCAACATTGATAGTTGCAAAAAAGACCACGTGACATTCAGCTAAAGTAACTGTAAAGACAACAGCACAAGATGCTGTTAATTGTCACAAAGAATTAAATTCTCTACCTCTTGAAAAAAAGAAACAGAAATTCTGTTTTGTTTTAAATTCACTTATAGTGGAGTCAACTGTCCCACCCTGGCATGGCATTAGACGAGTTTTCATCCAAGTGGCCAAAGGTCAAAGCTTTTCAGCAAAATTTTTGATGTATTGATTTTTGACTAGTTTTTCTTGGGAATCCTTTAGGAATCTTGAAGCAGCTGCTGAGAATATTTTGTCCCCTCACATACTAAAACGGTCTTGAAATGTAACGTGTGATTAAATTTATATGTCCTCTTGTGCCCTCCACATGGAAATATACCAACTTAGTGCACACATGTCTTCTGCTGGAAACCTTTTACAAAAGCTAATTTGGCTCTGTAGTTTAATGAATCAAAGTTACTGTTTGCCTTCCTTGTTGCTGCTGTTGTTGTTTAAAGAAACAATTGGTTAAACTACCAGGACTTGAGGGGGAGAAAACAGCTGCTTTTCTGTGCACTGTAAAATTTCTGTCTCGACTTCCTGATTTACTTGGCAAGGTTTTTAAATCAATGTTTAAACAGGAAAACATCCTGATCAGCTGGAAAACCTCATGTTTCTGAAAGAGATTTATAAAATAACTCCTGACTATTTCACAAATAAATACAGTTGTTGGAAATGTGTACCATATGTTTCCTTGGGGATTAAGCTTTTACCTCTAGGTACTGAAGAGCAAACAGAATTGCTTTAAATAAAAGAAGAGGTGGAGAGAAACAGAGAACCTGAATGTCATGACAGCTTTCATGACAAGCAGATTGTCTGAAAATACAGCATTGTTTACATGGCGAGTGTGGGACGAGGGGTGGGAATCCTGCTGAGGGGGGAAAGACAACCGTGGTGGGCTGGGGCTCAGACTGTGGTAAACTCTGGGGGTCTGAATTGCTCCACTTTGAAGATGCTTTCCAACCACACACCTGCTAAGAATATTTCCATTTTGCAGGCAGATCAATTGGTCAAGGTATGTTAATTTTCTTCTCAAGTCAGAGGCCAGACAAACTTCCTGACTTGTCAAGTGCGCTGTAGCTGCAGACCTCAGCTTCAGGTTGCCTTTGTCCTGAGTCTGCTGCCATCACCCGCTCATGCATCAGCCTGAGCTTGGCAGCTGCCCTGGGGATTGCTTGGCCATCCCTCCTGCTGAAAAGCACCACTATTTCTCCTCTCAGTCTACCTTCTGCTCTGTCCTTATTGATTTGTAGTGATAACCAAGCAAGTGGAAGTAGGTGGTGATTTCACACTTGGCTGTTATGCCATGCCAAAGCTGTCGAGCTGAGGCTGTAGGACTTAAAACATCTCCCATGCTGCTGCAGACTGTACCTGCACTTGCAAAAGGGATGATGAAATACTCTGAATAATCCTGGCATGGTATTCTGGGCCCCACCATTTCAGGTTTTCACTCAACAGATCTTCCAGGCTTTCTGCCAGTCGAAAATGTGAAATAAAAATCTAAGCTGCCTAATTGAGAGAACGAGAGCAGCAATCAGCTGGCTCCTCATCATTTTCTGTTAGTGTCTTGGTGGGGCATGCGGTGTACAGAGTTCAGCTGGTAGGGCCACAGCAGCTGTACTTTGAAATTAAAAGAGCAAGGATTCTTTTACTCCCTTTTTTTGTGCAATGTAATTATTATCCAAAATATAGCTATTTCATGTTTGTATTATCCAATGTAGTTATCTTTACATTGAAATTAACTGTGCTACCAACTCGTGAATCTCCACAAAATCGAAGTCTCATTCTTGAGTAGTAGATCTACATGCACAAGTTGTAGAGGTAGGGCAGAAGCCAGTGATTGGATGTCAACGTAGATTTAAGTATCCCAGGTCTGTATAGATTTTGTTTTAACTGGACGATATTCATGTGAATCAGGAGGGAGAAGCAGTCCTGCTTGAGGAGATGTTGCTGCTGTTCTTTTTGATGTGGTCTTTGCAGACATACATAGTCTTCCCCTTTAGGTAGATGGGAGCATTGACAGTGTTACATTTCCATATGCTCTAGAAAACTGAATGGCTGGTAAATTTATTGTTTCATTAGATCTCATTAGATCTCTCATTAGAGAACAGTATGCATTTCTTCTGTGTACTGTTATCATCTTAAAAGGCTTCAGACAGACAAAATGTGTTGATGTGTAAGATTCATTTAAAAAGGGTGCATATGCGTAAGATTATCTGGAAATTTTATTTAAGACCTTGGAAGAACTGAAATCTGGTTGCATCTCATGCTTTCCATCCCAAAGTTTGATTTGAAAATGACTGCTTTACTTGTCAGTAAAATCTTTCTTTCTGGGTTAAAAAAAAAAAAAAAAAAGACGTTTCTGCCTTCTCTGTTGGACTAAAGTTACCTCCAGCGTTGAGTGTTTCATTACCCCAACCTGACATTTGAGCACTTCAAGAACAGAAACATTCTGGCAGTGTTGCAAGCACAGTTGGTTCTCAGTAATGTGTTACATTTGTGATAACCGATTCTCAAGTATGTCAGCGCACAATCTCAACCACTGTACAAGAGAGTAAAGAAGAAGAAAGGAGATTCATAGGACTTGTTTGACAGCACAGTTTCAGTGAAATCAAAAGATGGGTACGTTTTTCAAGTCACCAGCAATTAAAATTTAATTAATTGATTCTTTGTTTTATTAATAATATAGGTCTTCCAGAGGTAAAAGAAGAGGATACCATATAGCTTTTTTTTTTTTCTTTAGAGCTGTGTTGTGTGTTTTAAAGCTGTTTTAGGAAAAGTATCTTTTCACTTCTGTTATACTGACAGAAGGGCTGAATAATATTCTCTTAGCTTGAGAGCAAAATTCCCATGGGGTTTTCTTCTGGTGTATCTCTGTGGAAATTATTGAATATCTAGAGAAGGACATTAATAATCATATAGTCTTTCTGTTCAGAAAGCAAATGATATCTTCATAATGATCTTATGCTTCTCTAAATATTGCAATTTATTGTACTACGACAACAATTTCTGTATATTTTTTCTAAAAATACTTGGAAAAACCCAGCACCCCTCTAAAAATACTTCTGAGCTTCAACTGTTTTACAAACAATGATAACTCTTAGGATTAAGAGGTTTCTAACTTCATTCTGAAGATGGGAAAACTAAGGCTAAACCATTGCATGGTTTTTCAAGGACAAGAAAAATAGTAACAAAACTGGGATTTGAATGCAAGCTTTGACATCGGCTGATTTATACCCCTTCCTTTAGTGGGTGCATTAAACGCAGCATTCCAGAAGGTGCTCCCATTTCCATGCTGCTACTTCATGCAGGACTCTAATAAAAGTCTATCTTTGGCACTGTAATGTCAATCGTATGGCAGGAAAGTTGAGGCAGTGGTTGACGTTTGGCACACCTGGATGCAAGTACTGTGTGTATTTGATGCTTTATTTTCTCAGAAAGCTTTTTAGTCTCTATGAAGGGATGTAAGTAGAACTAGACATCAGATCCAGAAGTGTGATCCACAACTCCATGCACAAGTTTTTAGTCACCTTTTCTTTCTGGCAGTAAAAGTTTTTAGTCCCTAGAAGTCTGCCCAAAAGTGTTTCTGTCTTGTTAGTGCAGACGTTCCTCTTGCTGGTATTCAAAAGTAAAACCTTCCTGTGAGGCGTGGTTGAGCAAGGCAAACCTACAGAATTTATCTCTCTCTCTCTCTCTCTCTCTCTCTCTCTCTCTCTCTCTCTATCTCTCTATCTCTCTCTCCTGATCCAGAAATTATGAATTATCTTTCTGGAATAAAGTGAGGAAAATGATGGACAAGCATTTGCAAAATATCTTTGAACACCTTCGTCTCACTTCACCACTTATCAGACTAAATTCCTTCTGGTGATGCAATGGTGGTATGAAATTGAAATTCTGGGGAGCCAAGATTATAGAGCTCCTGAGGAGAGAGATGACAGAATTGCTGGAGAAACGAGAAGTGACTGAGGAAATGATACTGGTTGTATGGGCAGAGATGTATGAGATTTGCTAAGGTCACAAAGCAGCTGGAGATACCAGATTAGCACAGGTTAAGGTGCTTTGTGTGTACCCTGGGTGACATGATGGGGGAATTGCTGTTGCGGGCTGTGGATGGTTTTCCTCTATGGTCACTATACTGGTGTGCATATCCCCTGCACTTGTCAGCCTGAAATGTATGGTTTTCAGATATTTCTTTGAGAATGGGCAGTCTCTTACTAGATTTGTAAAGTTCCCCCACTAATGGATGTTAATATAGGAGAAATATTAAAGGGCCTTTCAATAAAAATAATATCTACTTGTGACTAAGTATTATCTGACTCAACCAAATATTTACTGTGGCAAATACTATTTACAGAGAAATACTGACCATGCTATGAGAGTAATATGCAGATTCAAATCCCTGACATTTCCTGCTGTCAGCTGCCATAGCTTCCAACCCTTGTTAAAACGTCACAGATGAAGAAACCCCAACTCCCTTTTGGCATGGGAGGACTGTGTCTTCTGTATTCCCCTTTCCCTTTTACAAAATCTGCAAGGATTCTTGGTTACAGTCTCTAATAGTAGTAACTCCTAAGAGTGATTCAATTTGAATTAATAGCCCGTCTTTCAAAGGAGCTAAGCATTCAGGCAGTTAGGGGTCAAATGCTAAAATCTAGATATTCTTCCTTTTGCTATTGTGGTGTCTGCTCCTAGCAATGGTTTAATATTCAGGTGTTGATCATCCTTAGAATCAATTGTGTTCACTGCCTGCCATCATCTTTATGATCTTTGCAGCTCAAGCCTGCTCTGTTTCTCTTTTTTAAGTAAAAAACCATACCCTTTGCCAGGTCTCAGCTAGATGATAAATTTCTTTCTTTTTTCAAAGTAAATCTGTGTCCACAGTTATGTACTGTTACAGATAGGAGTCCTGATCCTGAAGGACGATGCGCTGTATCTTAAGGGAAGAAAGAAGTAAATCAATCTTATATGTAAGCTTCATATGTGATATTTGTAGAGTTTCTATTTGAACTACAGCTGGGTGTCATTGCTTGGTAAGTTTTACTGAAAATAACTGGGCTGTGAATGTTACTCATTATGCAAAGAACTGTGAATGCAGAAAAATGAAAGCAAATAATGTAAAATCCAAACGCCATTTATGGAGTAACTCATATGCAGTTGGTGACTGAGTTCAGATTGGAATCATTCAGGGAGGGACCTCAATGGAAAGCTTTTTGTGCTTTGTTTGTGGGGTGAGCCTGCAGGGTGTGAACATCAGCACTTTCCAGATTCATGTACTGAGAAAATCCTCACACTCCACCCCACATGCAAAGATCAAAGTTTTTTGTGACCTTTCAACTTATCAAGAACTGAAGAAATATTGTTGTCAGTGGTTGAAATGGCTGTAAATAATTGGTTCTGCTTTTAACATATATATCTCTTATTCTCTATTACAATATAATTTTGTATACTAAGGAAAAGAAGAAAAGAACCCAAGTTGACATAGTCCTTGAAAAGCTCCTCATCCTCAATTTTCATGTAGTACATTTAACAAAATAATCATTATTCTACACTTTACTACTTCTGCAAATTAATTTTAAAATATATATATTTTTTTAATCTTTACTATCCACTGTTTCAGAGATTGAAAAAAGTCAGCCCCAGGCATGCATGATTTCCTACACTTTGCAAGCACTGTACTCATCTCTTGGCTATATAATATGCTTGTAAGCAAGGTCAGGATATCATGACCCTGTAAATA
>Ga0181612_154477_pt1:10000-14183 | contig 14183 bp, 6 predicted proteins | sample HoacroProtozoa21_FD_119630 | JGI IMG/M metagenome (GOLD analysis project Ga0181612, IMG submission 119630) | Hoatzin crop microbial communities from Cojedes, Venezuel. Combined Assembly of Gp0051906, Gp0051904, Gp0051908
GTGTACCTAACTTTATCAGTAACTGCTATTAATTGCCCCCAGATTAGTTTACTTGGAGTTTGGGCCTGCACTGTTGAGTGAAGAACAAATCTTTGGTAAGATGGTCCTTGCTGAAAGGAGCTGGCAGTGAAGGTGGGACACACTGATACAGAACAGTAGAGTTTCTTGTCTGAGGTCCTGCAGCAGAACCGGGAACTGAACTGGTGTCTCCTCTGAGTCCTGCTGGGGGAATTTCATAGTGATTTTTCTCTCCTTGCCCTCCTCCCACACACAGTGGGAAAAAGGCTTATCAGCATACCTTATAACAAATGTCACAGTTTCTGTCTGACATTTCTTAATGAGAAGTTCTTGTTCTTGTGGAGATATGGTTCAGAACTGGTATACGTCATCTGTGTTATGAGCTTAAATCATCAGATGTATGCTTAAGTTTGTGCTCAAAAAACAAGTCAGGCAGAATTTATAAATGATTTTGTGCTTGTGCCACTTGGAACACGGGTGAGATATGCTCCACTTCTTTCTTACTTTTCACTTGGCTAAGAGTGCACTTTATGTTAATAAATACTGAGATAATTTCCTTTTGTTAGAAGTTGTTCAACTCAATTAGCAGGACATAAGTGAGTACAACACACCCATGTTATTAAAATCAGTAAACCCAGGAATACCATTTTCCCCATTACTGAGGTTGAGAACTTCAGAAATGACAAAATGAGAGAAAAAGAGTGTGACCTCAAAATGATCTAGTTTGCTGAAGTAATTTTCTGTCAGTAAAAGCAAATACATTAAAGATGTCCCCCACATGATACGAAGAACTCTTTTTGGAATATGTGTCTGAACTGGTAAGCAGCAATGGAAAATGACCCTACTAATGTCAGGTGGCGAGAAAGGTTAAACAGCTAGGAGTTAGGAGCAGAAACTAATTCCGCTGGTCCCTGCACTTGCTGTTGTTACTTCCTCCTTGCATTATGATCCACACTGATGAGCCAGCTGCACAATTTCTCATTTCAAAAGCAAAAATGCTAATTTTTTCTTTTTACTCCTAACAATGAGGTGCAATATTAATAGCCAAGTTCCATCTTCCTTCCTTACTATTCTATAGTAGCATGAATGTTCACATATAGTGCTTCTAAGATTGAACATTTTCATAGGAAATCTACAGAAGATTCAGTTTTCACTCCTTGAGAGCTGGATACAGATAGCTTCTCTCCATATCATTAACTTCTTTAGCATGTGGTAGTTGCTTATTGTTTGCAGTTGGGCTTGACTGTCATAGAGTCAGCTGTACTAAATTAGCTCCTACAACTTTGAAAACAATATTTGAAAGATAAATTCCTGACAGTATAAAGATTTTTCTTTTATGCACATTCCCAGTTTAGCACAGAGATGGGAGTGTGATCTGGTAAATTTAAAGAAGCACATATAAAAATCAAATTTAAAAGCTGACATATAAAAAATTGCATGTTTTTCATACAACATGTGATAAAAGGGATCTCATGATAGCAAAAATGTTACTTTAAAACTGGCTTATCTGCAGATTTCAGTTGTAGACTGAGGAGCATGTTCGAAATTGTGGGCTACGAAATGATACAACCAGCATTCCCAGATGCTTTGGAAATACGTAGTTTTCAGAGGATCAAAATCCTGGTTTGAACCAGTGAACTGAACGGGAAAAGGAGGCATCCTTGCTATCTGGTTACATTTAGATGAGGCAGGTGCTTACTGGCAGTATCTGAAGTCCGTGTGTGTGACAGCACCAGCGCTCTCTGCTGTGCAGTGCTCACTGTCCTTGTGGCTGTCCCCAGGGTGTGAAAACTCCAGCTGACTTACTGGAGTATGTGCTTGAGCACTGGAGAGCAGCACTTGGTCCTGCGCCTGTGGATGTCAATGCTTTTGTTCATTACCCTGGACAGACCCTGTTGATAGATATCCCTGTCTAATTGCTTCTTCACATATCTGAGACTTAGAAATGTAGAGCCAATGCTTTTCCACTCTTGTAGCCAGCTCAGTGGTTTAATTGAGCTCAGATAAAGTCCAAATCTTTGGCCACTAGCAGACACAAATGCAGGTCTTATATTTTCCTTCTGGCAGTGTGGATGGATTCTGCGCTTTGGCACATTTCTGCAGAAGGCATCCAAAGATGTGACCTGACCACACAGCTGAGAATCCTCTTCATAATGAATCAAGCCTTTATTTCAGTAGCTGTTTTTTATATATTATGATATCCTGCTGAGTTGGTAGGTTGTGGGAATATGGAGTGCAGCTGTTCAAGAATCATTACAAGGCAAATAATTTTTCCTATCTCTGCTGTTAGATAGAAATACTTTTACTCACTCTGGCCACCTTATGTGTAAATTCTTACACCATTACTGCTTCTGTCAGGAACTTGTGACCAAACCCAAGAATCCTACTGATGCAGACCATCATTTAGCAATTGAATTTATTTTATTTTGAATTTATTTTGTGTTTATTTATGTTTGGATCCAGGCATCCAACATATACGGTTAGATAGTGCCATGCACCTTCCTTTTCTTCTGTAGAAAAATAATTTCAAAATTATGTAGTAGCAGTTCCTTTCCTCTTTCCTTTTTGTGGCTTCGAATGCAACCAGAAAACTTGCACTCTTGAGTTACCTCCGGGATCAAACGCACAATGTAGCAGCTTAAGTCCTGTTTGATTTCCAAACGCTATCCCTCTGGGGATATATCTTTATTGTTGCGGTGTTGCCTTGTAGCACCACAGGCTAACAGATCAATTCATCTTTCAAAGCATGCTATCACCTGTCGATATGAAATTCTAGCAATTACTAAAGTGGGATGGCTGCAAAGCATCTGAAAAACATTTCCTATTGATTGGTTCATTGCTCCAGAGTATGATGAACTTGTTTAAGAAAAATTGATCTGGCAAATTGATTTTTTTTTTTTATCAAGGAATTATATGAATGTAATTTAAGTAACAATATTTTTGCCCTGAAGAATATTTAATATATACTTGGTGTGTGTGCACATAAAGAACGGAAAAAAAAGAAAAAAGATGTAGGGTATTTATACAGCGGAACTTGGAATTCTTCCTCTAAGATTTATGCATTGTTTTGCAAGTTCTTCCAAAGACCTTTTTATTGTTGAATGCATTTTTTTTGTTTGTTTAACCAAATGTGTATTAAAAAGTCAAGTTCCAGTATTTAATGAATGAATTCATTCTCCTGGGCTGCCCCAGGTCATATGGGATATGAGCTGTATCCTTCTTATTTGTCCAAGTCAAGATATGATTTTTCACAACCAGTTCCTTGTAGTGCAGATGATGAGGGGAAAAATTCATTGCATAACTTAGAAAGTATCGTATAATTTCAACTCTGCTGCTACATCTGTACTGTTGCTGCTCTGTTTCTAGTCTACTAGGAGCTGAAGGCACCCAGCTCAGCAGATATTGACTGTAATCTCTTGCATGGCAGTGCGGTGAAGGGTATTATTCACACTCCAGGCATGCAAGTGATCAAAGACTTAATAGTATAGTCAGAAATAAATTTCTCTCCACTTTGCCTCTTCACCCCTGTCCCTTTCAGATTTTTAAACTGTGTAAGAGTGAATAAAGATTAAACCCAGAAACCCTGTTCTTATTCAGAAAAACACTAAGAATTTGCCACAGAACTTCCGTATTCTACAATCCTGTCCTACAAACTGGGTGCCCAAGGTTACCTTACTCTAACTCATGAAACCCAGCCTGAGGGCAATGCAGCATAGAAAGACCTTTCAATCTGCTCAAGTCTGCTAATAATCTGTGGGGCTCTTTTGTTCAGTTTTAAATCCTTTTATGTTCATTTCTTCTTCAGTCCATGGTCATTTAGTCATTTTTCACTTTTGATATTCGTGTAGATTCTGCCAAGATGTGCCAAGGAATAACTGCATGCTTGTAGGAGACTTCAGTGTTACTATGTAAATCTATTTTCCGAGTGCTAATATTTTTACTTCAAAAATATTGCATTCAATACATTGAATATCCATGAATGTACTGAAGTTGACTGAAAAAGGCAGTAGTACCAGAACACATGCAGAACTTTTAAGTAGTCAGTTTTTTACTAAAACAGAGGCCTTGTGTTTCACAAAATCAGAGAAACACAGAATGTTTGGGGTTGGAAGGGACCTCTGTGGATCATCTAGTCCAGCCCCCCTGCCGAAGCAGGGTCACCTAC
>Ga0181612_156856_pt1 | contig 14183 bp, 8 predicted proteins | sample HoacroProtozoa21_FD_119630 | JGI IMG/M metagenome (GOLD analysis project Ga0181612, IMG submission 119630) | Hoatzin crop microbial communities from Cojedes, Venezuel. Combined Assembly of Gp0051906, Gp0051904, Gp0051908
AATTGTGGCGTTTGCATTGGTACATAGATGGTGGTAGGAATGACTGGTGTAGTGCATTGCAGGAGGAGATGGGAAGTTAGGTGCATGAAGGAATGGGAGGCCAGGGAGTTATAGCTTAGGAATCAAAGGAAGACCAGGGTCACAAGGAAGTGTTTGCTGCAGGCGAATTTGCCGAGAACGGAAATGCGGCATGCTTATTAGTACCAAATATCTCCTTCCGCATAGCTCAGATGTGTAAAGCGTTAGTTCATGGCCTCCATAAGTTACACTCATGGACATGTCAGCTGGATGCGAAGCTTTTAACCTAGTTGGATCAAAAAACATGCTTATTCACATTCCCAAGCTAGCTTGCATGCCAGAACACTATATATACCAAAAAAAAAAAAAAAGGCGTCTGTATTTCACCAGATTTTCTGGCAAGTTTCCCTTAACAAAAATAGGTATGAAGAGAAGCATACGTTCTAATATGGCCATGCGGGGTGAATTCTAAGTGAAAGCTGAGACAAAAAAAGAAAGGTAGCCTACCAGGGCACTGGTAGAACTCTTGTGCCTGTGAAATCAGGTGCTTTATTCAGCCACAATTTATTCAGCTAAAATTTATTCCATAGAAACCTGGCTATTACCAGTGGGCGGTGAAACACATGGCTCAGTGTTTTTTCTCCTTTGTGGGCTGTTCTGGGCAGGTATTATTTCACCTGTGGGACTAGCAGAAGAGTTTCTTTCTGTTACCCAGAATTTACAGAGCAGCAAATGAGACTTTGCAAGTGGTCACCGTTACAGTCACTGCCCCAAAGAGACAATGGCAGCGCCCAAAGGAGGGAGTGCTGGAAGGAAGACTAATGTTAGCTCTTCACAAACGTCAGATAACAAAGGCTTTTAATGGCAATTTCAGGGCTAGTTTCTTCAGGAAACTATAAAAAACCTTGCAGACTAAATGTGGCTTTTTTCTTTGGGACACATTTCTCCAGCTAGTTGAACTAACCGATATCCCATCCCTTGTAAATGGCATCAAACACCTTTAAGTGAGCATGAAGCTTGGGATGACCTTCCTCAGGCAAACCTAGTCATGCCAAAAGGGGGTGGAAGGGAAGAGGAGTACAAGTTTCAGTATATTGTGGAGATGTTGAGACTGCTGTAGGAAGCAAAAACCTCACCTGAATGCTACGTCTCCAGAAAATCTCAGAGTAAATTAATAGATTGGTGATGTTTCATGGGATACGTAGAAATCAGATGAGTTTAAATGTTCCTGAATGTCTTTGTCTTACAATACTTAGGTTAGAAGAGGCACTAATACAATGATCATCCTTTAATACTTGAAGAGGCTGGGTATTGGGAAACAGGCAATGCCAAATCCAAGATTCTTGGGTGTTATGAGTACCATTTGGGCTGCTGGGGAGAGTCACAGATAGGAACTACCTAGCAGGAATCAAGGGAGATAAGTGTCCAGTTAATGTTTAACATGGGCTTGCTAACAGGATACCTGTTTTTTTCAGTCGTCTTAAAGTATAAGGTGACTGAGGTAGTACCGAGCAGTGTCAGGCTGTGCTAGCCACATGCGAGCACTTAAATATAGAGTTAATGAAGGACAAGAGCATTGGAGCTCCTTGCCCGAAAGCCAAGCCAGTGCAGAGGCAGCTCTTCATGTGTTAGTCTACTGAAAGCTGCCAAAGTGAAGGCAAAGCAAGAATTGAAGCAGTTGTAAATAAATTCGCATTCCCGCTACCCTTTTCCTCATGCCATAAAGTAATGCTGACAGCAGCTGTGAATCGTAGCAGGAAGGGAAGGGCCTGTTTCTGACAACAGCAGCGTGAGGAAGGTGAGGTGGAGATAAGTAAGGAAGGAATTGCCACGGGTTTCTAGGGCATGCAGCTATTTGGAGGTATCAGAAAATAACAACTAAGATACAACAGCAAATGAGCATGCAGGAAAGGGAAGGTACGCCATACCAATGGGCATGGGGCATCCAGGCCGTCCAGCCCAGGTAACCCCGGCTCACCCTTCTCGCCTTTAAAACCTCGGAGACCCTGTTTATGAAATCAACCACTATCGTTATTTCAGTTAATGCCAGTCACCTCCATGTCACGGGAGGAGAGGCTGAGGCCCCACTGGGACCGTCGCAGGGCACTCTGCTGCATACCCAGAACAGAGAATGGCCCATGATTTCAGTTTTCATTTTGTTGGTGTAATCAGTAGTAGCAGTTTCTTCTCTGTTTTTCTGTAATCTATGAGTCAGGAGATACTTCTCTGAGTTAAATCCGAGAGCACGGGAATGGTGTTTCCTCTGTTCTGAAGTCATCCGTTCTACCTATCCTCACTAGCAAACCCAGCAACTGGATTTCTAGATTCATGATCCACAAGCACTCCTGGGATTTATGGCAGTACTACAGATTTTTGGCAGCTTTTGCTGCAGCATATGAGTTTAGATGAAAACATACACATATTCCTACATTTATTCATTTGTCTAGATTTATCGACAATATATTTTGACAGAAACATATGCCATTTAAAATAACTGAGATTTTTTTTCCCTCTGGGTATTGCAGCTCGAGTGCCCTGTGTAGCTCTCAGGCGATCGCATCAGCCGGCCGTCATTCCAAAGCAAGAAAAACAGCATTCAAGTTTTGCCGTTACATAGACATGATGACATTAAACATCTCCAGAGAAGAGCTGTAACTAGCAGCAAAGAAGACACAGGGCTCTATCAGCCAAGGAGAAAGCCCTGGGCTCCCAGCACATGGGACACCCCCCATGTACCCCAAACCTGTGTGAGCTCCAGAAGAGGAAGGAATATAACCATGGTCACTCAACAGCCTGATTGCTCAAAGGATCAGCGGTTCCGCACCGAAGAAAGCAGCTTTGCCATAGGCTGCAGTGGGAACCAGGCTGGGCCTTATCCATGTGTTGTACTTTTGCAAGACCATTATTTATGTTATGACTTCCTTCTTTCTTCCCCATCAACAAATCTTAAAATGATACATTTGATGAAACAGAACATACCAACGGACAGGGTGCATCTAATCCAGGCGCTCCTTGGTCTCCCTTATCCCCTTTAGACCCTCTAGAGCCTTTCTTGCCCCTCTCCCCCTGTAAATAATAGTTTAGTCCAAGAAAAAAAGAATACACAAAAAAGCTTTAGGATCATCCATTTCAAACAAATGTCAGCGATAGTTTTAAAAAAAGGATAAACATTTAGGAAACATTTTAAAATAAATCTCCCTCTGAGATGTTAAGTGAAAAACAACGTATGGAGCTGCTAACCGCTACTTAGCTGCATAAACACATTGGCCATTGCTAAAACCCCACACTGACAGACTGTAGGGGCTCTGCATCAAAGGGATTCCAAGTGCCTCTGAACCTCATGGGCAGGCCTATCGTCAGCCAGTGGAGCACTACTCCTCCTCCATCAGTACCAGCATTATGAGACCACTTCTCTGGGCTTCCTATACATCCAGCATAGCATGCATCCAGAGAGAGAGGCACCGTCCGAGAACTGGCTGACCCTAGACACAGAGGATGGGAAGCACTCCTCTGGCCGGCAGCATGCCGCCCCATTTCGGTCCCCAGCTGCCTGGGAGGGTGCCTCCTCTACCTCAGGAGCTCCATTGAGGTGCCTGGTGCCTTGGACGACAAGACCCACAGCAGACCCCGAGCAGGATCTCCTGCTGTAGCAGGAAGGCACTGCTGGCCCAGACTCCTTCTGCTGATCGCACTCTTCTTGCTACTCTGAGTTCTCATTCTTAAAAGAAATTCTCATGCACAGGAGTGATTTTAGAAGCTTTCATTTAAACTGTTTAATGAACACTGTGTTTGCTACCAGGGGTTGCTAGATTTTCCTTAAAAGCGGGCTGGGGGGGGGGAGCTGGTTTGTTGGTTTTTGATTTGGTTTTTTTTTTAAGATTTAAAACTACTTCTGTATCCCAGAGCAGCAAAGCTTTAACTTGAATGTTACACTGAAGCTTTAGGCTGCATCTTACAGTGGTTTGTGCACTGGGTTGTGTCAACATTTCTCAATACAAAAGAGCCAGAGAATGAAGGAAGGACTTGGCCCCCACAGTCTGCACAGCCTGGTTGTCCTTTGGGATGCTCCGAGTTGTGCTCCCCCAGACCAACCTGTGAGGGAAGGGACTGCTCCTAAGCAGCACAGCCATAGGGCAGCGACTGGTCCCTGCCCTCTTGGTTAGCAGCACAGACGCACCCCAGGAAGGTATGAATCTTACCACAGTTTGGTATTACAGTTTTTCTGCGGGCTCCAGTTACAACAGAGCCAGGGCAAGGGGGGGAAACAAATTAAAAAATCATAGCCAAAGAGGACACTTGCTCTCTTGTGGAGGGGCAGCATTTTGTCAATGAAAGCCAGCCACAAAACGGGCTGGGGGAATGCCCACGTGCCCTGTTGCCCCTCCTTACCAAGGGAGGAGACATCCCACCCGTAGCAGGTCAGCCAAGGCATGGTATAGTGTGGGTATCTGACAGTTACATCTATACCAAATCTTTCTGTATGTCACAGGAAATTCTCAAAGCTACTGAGCATAAAACAGGGGAAGCGGCTGCTGCACAGGGAATTGAATTTAGAGTCCTTGTGGGGAGGGTTAAAGGAATTAGGGGATAAAATCAGACAGCAGAGGTTGCTGTTTCTTCTTTAAAAAAAAAAAAAAGGGTGTTAAACTCAAAGCTGGCAAGAGAAATGGATGGGAGAGGAGAGGCAATGAGGAGAAGTCACCCAGAACCAAGCACTGGAACAGAGAGGATAATCCAGGAAAATGCGGCATGGGTTGCTCTGGAGGAAGGAGGAAGGAACCAGGAAGAAAGGCAGAAGAGGAGGAAGGGATAAAGGGGACAAAGGTGGACCTGTAGGAGCGAGGAAGACGCACATACACACAAGAAAAAAACACAGGCATTAAAATAACAGTGAAGATATCAGCTTGGTAGCACAAGTTCAGGGTTTACACTTTTTCGGCTGGGTTACTTGCAGGGCCATCTGTTCCCATTGCTACCTGGTGCCACGATACTGCCTGCCTGTCCCCAGGCACAGCTATGCTGTACTCCCACACCAAACAAAGGGCAGCTGGAGCATTCCCGGGATTTAAAAAACACTACTGTGCCCAAAGGAACAGAGAGGATTTTGGCAAACTGTTTGGGAGCTTAACAAAGTGGATACTCATTTTTAACGTGCTGAACACCGAAAATCTTCGTGTTAAAGTTCCATGGGTACTGCCGCTGTCTAAAACAGAGGCATTTCAAATGAACACATCTCCCACTTCCAAAGTGCCCGGTGTTGTAACCCAGCCCCCTGGGGAACAGGTCAGAAGTGGAGTGTTGCCTTCTCTTTTTCACTTCACAGCTTTCTTGTTTATTTTGAAATCTCCTGGCTGAACAGCTGCCACAGTTGGCCAACAGTTAACCTGGGAGAGACTGTCCTACACTTGTGAGGAGGTTCTGACACAGAAGCCGTGTGTCCCACTGTAGGGGAGACCAAGCGCTCAGCTGGGAACATGGGGCTGCAGAGCAAATCATGGGGAACCGGCACAGTGTCCAGTTCTGCTAAACGTTACTTTAAAATGTCTATAATGACTTCAAAGGGATGGAAGCATTCAGACAAAACAGTTGTATAAAGGGGCACTCCAAAAGTGTTCTGTTTAACTCCTGTTCACAATTTTTGAACGGGGGCAGGAGTGAGGGGAAGCCCCTGTGCAAAGATGCAGTGGGAAAAGTGGTATTTTCTGGGATCCCAGCAAGTGTAAAGATATTGCACTTGCCCATTTATGGTCTCAAGTCTCTCAGACTTTTTAATTTCAAAATATTGGTTGCAGAAGTGCCTGCATGCTTCAACGGGCCAGCAAAACTCCCTACTTACACTTTCCAATTCATCCTCTGCAAGGAGGCACAGTTTCTCCCAGATTTCATTTGCTTTTATGCAAGAGCTCAGGGAAATCCTATCTACAGCTAATGAAAGATCCTTCTTGTAAATAAAATACCCAGTTTAAAAACCAGCTGAAAAGGTCTAGGAATTCTATTAAAGTTGTTTTTTGTTTAGAAGCCACACAAACAAAACAAAATGCATTTTAGTGAAGAGGAAGTTAAGAAGCAAAGCCAGAAACGCAATGATTAAAAAAGGGGAGAACTTTGGAGCTCCCATGAAACTTGGACCTTTCTCCCCTAGTTAAAGATGCCAATTGGCTACCGCTTTCCAAAACTGCCCATTCTGTGCAGAGTGAGGTCAGAAATACATTGCAGATAAAGGACACAGAACACTCACTGTATCAAAAGCAAATTCATATAATGAAATCACATGCACTATAAAACTTAATATTTTCAGATAAACTTAGGTGATACCAGAGCCTTATGAAGAGAAGGTGTATGTGTATGTGTGAGTACATGCATAAGGACATACACATGTGGACTGTTTTGAGCAGCTTGACATATTTATACAATTGTAATCTTACAAAGACTCTAATTCACTATATTTCTAAATATAAATTATATTCAACTATAGCTCTCAACTGTTTCTATCAAAAAGATTCAGAGCCTTAACAGGCATGAAATTCCTTACGTTGAGGAAAACATGCTGAAAAAGCAAGGAGCTTCTCAACATGTGCTTTTTAGTAATGTTTATCTTTCTATCACACAGGTGGTATGACAGAAAGCCATTCACTTTACTGGTTTTGGCTCAACTCTTCACCATCACAATCATTCAGGACAATGCCTGAGAAGACTTCATGTCGGATTCTTTAAGGTAGGCAAATTTAATTTATCTTTTCCAAATTTTCATCTTCCACATTCTCTGGAGGATCTTTTGCTAGAGGGCTACCTTCTTTTTCATGCTGCAGGGGGAATTTAAAAGTAACGTAAGATTTGCTGACTCCTCCTCATCTAATTCTCATGGGAATCCCTACACACATCAGTAAATAGATATGCAGGATTTCCTAAAGCATGTCACGTTGGCCAAAATCTACTGCGCATGAAGTCCCATGCTTCAGCGAGAACACAGCTATGACAACAACAAACACATGAGAAAATCCCTCCTATAGCTTTCAGCTAAATGTACCACAATGTCACAGGTGATTATACGAGCTACAGGTATCACCTTCTAAAATACAAGTTTGTAAAGTTACTTATATGAAGGTCTCGCAGACAGAATTACATGCTGGCTACTTGAGGTTGCTCAGGGGTTAACCGGTCTATCACTGTGTGAAGACGTTAGTAACTGAATACAAGAAGTTTGCCTGGTAACTTACCCGGATCCCTTTGTCACCAGGTAGACCTTGTAAACCCTGAAATACACCAGCACAAGAAGAAATATTTTAAAATGAGTAGGCCCCAATGTATTCCCACTCAAAAAGAAGAATGGATGCCTAAGAGTTTGGTTTTTCCATTTGTACCAATTGCTCTCGGTAAAAAAAAACAAAAAAAAACAAACAACAAAAAACTTTTCCAGTAGACAACCTCCTCTTCACCTCCATTAGACCATCCAGGTTGTAACACCACTACTAGTCCTCTAACCGTTCTTCAGATAAAAACCAAACTAGTTTAGAGAATGCAGTCCCTGAAAAAAGCAGCAAGCTTCCCTTTTTGTGTTAAACAATGAAGCAGCTCCATGACTACACAAAACTAGGGTTCCCCCATTAGGGCATTAACCTCACTGAAGGCAGCTTTTGTCACTGCAATGACAAGGCAGGGCCCTCTCAGACAGCTGGAAGGCAAGTACCCAAGCTGTGGAAAGGTAAATGGAGCAGATGTGCTCAAAAGCAGCATTTTGGATAAGATACATAACCTGGGAGTCCCACACAGCTTCTTTTGGTAGTCTGAGGACCAAGGTGAATTAACAATTTCCCTCCAGCTTCGTCCACCTCATCCTGAACCATGAATCTGAAGCTACTAAGCTCTTTCTGCTGGTCCCATAGTGAACACAAGCTTGTAACTTTGGTTCTTTAACACCTAATCTAGCTGAAATTGCAAATACTGTGTTACAGCAGCATCTTAAGCTATCAACCGCAGCAAGGAAAGAGGCACTGTAGATAACAAATCCCTCATATTCCCATACTTACAGGAAGCCCTGCTGGCCCCATTGGTCCTACAACTCCAGGATCTCCTTTACTGCCCTGAAATAGAGACAAAAGAGCAGAAACTGTTACATTCCCTGGCTACAGCAGCACTACAGAAGAAATGTAAAGGATGCATTTCAAAGCATCTAAGAAGCCCAAGGATGAGATACTCAGAAAACCGAGGCCCAGCTGAGGGTCTGCTATGCACAAGGAGAGAGCATTTCCAGCTCTAGAAAAACCTAGAGCTTCTCTGTCCCAGGGAGCTGTGGTAGCCTCAAAACAGTTACAGAGCATTCATCAGTTCTGAAGCAAACTCACCCTTTCTCCTTTTGGTCCTGCTGGTCCTGAAACCCCAATTGGTCCTGGAGTACCCTGTAGTTGTAGGAAGGAGAACACATTAGGACATTTTTATTCTGAGGACTCATTAAAGCCAGGAGACACTGCTGCTCCTTTAGGAAAAAGCACAGCTGGGAAGGACAGTCTGGTGGTGGAAGACATCTAGCACCACTACAGCTTTCAGTGTTGATGGCGATGGGTTTGAAGTAGTCGTTAGAGGCAATTTGAAGAATGTGGGAACTGCTATGTTAGATCACACCAGCACCATTTTACAGAGCCTTATTTTTTAATTTTGAAGCTATCTCTTGACAATTGTTACAACAGTCATTTCTACCAGTTCCACAGGAAGAAATATTTTCTCTCTAGTTTATATCAGACAAGGCTGAAAGCTGTAGCAGAATAAAGGCTGTTTAGATATATGATAAGCAATTTTCTTTTCTTTTTCTTTATTTCCTTGTTTTCTTTTTCCCCACTGGAGTCAGTTGAGTTGAGCAAAAATGAAAGAGTTTACATACTTGGTGGCAGGCAGCCAATCATGCAAGCTGAAAGATAGCATGATGCAGAGATGAATGCAGATGCTCACATACACAGATGCAGACTAAGAGAGGTATCATTCAGCCCCAGTCCCTCTGTTCCATTTTTGCCACTTCTGTCACTCCACCAGGTCCTCAGTCATGCTACCAGGAAAACCCAGTCTTTTTGCCAACCCTTTGACACAGGTGCCATCTCCCACTAGCATGCCAAAGTTGCTTCCCAGTGCTGCTGAGCCTTGCCTGGGCTTTGGGAAATGAACCCAATCAAAGCTTGTCTTTCACATGGGCAATGCAGCAGTTAGGCTGTGGTCCTTCTGGCTAAGGAAAAGATGCAGGCACTTTCAACTCTGTACAGACTCCTTGAAATTGTAGAGCATTCCCTGTTGGAGGGTCTCTTACAACTCTCCTGGCCCACATTCTGCAGTCTAGCTAAAGTATAGCCTTGAAATCTGTAGCATGTAGTACACCCTCCTAACTACATAGTTTAGGTAGGCATTTACCTTCCTAACCCTACATCACATACTTTTAGATTGGCAAGAACTCTGCTAACCTTTCAGGTATTGATCTACAATTCCTTCATGGAGCCTCAATAAAGGGGCACTTCTGAGGCCCATTACTTGCCTTCTGGGAAGAACAAAGGAGGAGGTTTCTGGAACAGGGAAGTCTCTTTCTAACAGCCTTAAGGAAAAGGGTCTTCCACGTTTTAGTGTGAGCTTGCAACCCTTAGTCACTAAAGTAACCCCTCTGATGTGAGCAGGATGACTCATGTGGGTCACGAGAGCTTTTAAGACAAGACTGAGATCTACAGAACAGAAGTGGAGAAGTAATTCATGCAGTGCACAACTTTAATGCAGTGAAGGAAGTGAGAAATATCAGACTCTCCTTAGATCTATGCACAGGAGTTCACATAATGGAAATCTTAGTTGCCTGCAAATATGCATCATATTAAGATCATTTAGTGCCATGAAATACATTGAGATCACACCTGTACTTTTATAAAATTAAATCTACAATTTTCCAAAACAAGTGAGTGTAAAAGCTGCCATTCAGATTGCGTTCGCAAGTTACAGAGCAGCTGAATTATTTCCAGTTATTCTTTTTAAATAGCCAAATGGATTGTACATGGGTGATACATGATTTCCCAAGAGGAATTAAAAATATTTGGCTCTTATTTAGCATCTGTTGCCCCAGAATAGCAGAATGATTTGCAGAACCAGGTTAGCATTACTTGCCTCATTCTGAATTTGACAGACTGAGAAACTTAGGCACAAGTTGTTAATTTCCCTCACATCTCACAGTAAGTTAGCAACTAGAGGTGGGAATCCTGCATCTTCCTTCTCCACTATCAGATGTTGCTACCTCTCTGATGTGCATATTAGACCAGAACACACCCCACTGCCCCCACCCCCAGGTATATGGGACTAAGGAAAGCATGTTTGGAGTTGCTGAAGTTGCATGGCATTCTGCTGCTGAGAGGTGATAGGCTAGTCCTGCTTGCAGAAGGTCTTTTAAACGCAACTTCTCCCCATGGCAAGGTGCTTACCAGGCTATGGAGAGACTCCTCTAATGCATACCTGCAACCCATGGCAATGCAGCCCTAAGTGCCATGTGTGAGAACAATGCTCACAGGACAAAACACGCTGGCATTATTATGCCTGAGAAAAACCTGAAGAGCTGCTGTTGTGAAAAGGCAGCAAACAAGGCTACCATGGAGAACAACAGGATGGAGACCCCTCATGATAAAGAGGACAGGAGAACAGAGCATCATGGAACCATGCAGAGATTTCATTCATCTTGTTATTGAGATAAAGTGGAACACATAGGCTGTGATCCCAGGATCCGGACAGACTTGTAGCATCAAAAAAGACAAGCATGTGACATCACTTCTCAGTCTAAGTTTAAGCCCCCTCCCAAGCCTGCTTTGGAGAAAAGCAGGTTATTCCTGGTGTAAACAAGACTCTGGTGGAAAAGACAAGACCAATCACGATACTGGGGAGGAGGAACATAGGGTAATGGAGAAATGGAACTCACCGGTGGTCCAGGCCTGCCGTCTAAACCTGAAGCACCCTGAACAAATGGGGGAGGGTTAACAAAAACAAGGCAAGAGGAGAGGGGAGAAGGGTGAGGGGGAAAGGAGAGGGGAGGGGAGACGTGAGTGAAGCAGTGACATGAGACAAACATATGCTTGCAATAAACAAAAACTGAGGTCTCAAGGACAGGTGATGGTACTTACAAGCAAACCAACAAAAACATAGAAACACTGAATACATACAGTGTTGACCTGCAACTTTCAGATCCCCTCAAAATGCAAATTTCCCTCTCTTGGTGCCACTAAGAAAATCTCTGAGGAAGAAGCAGTTCTGTGACAGGTGATGAAAAGTCCAGTGTGACAGTGGAGTTGAAACCCACAATGCCTTAGTGGCAGGTTGGGCAACACAGATGAGACACAAGGCTCAGGGGCTCAAAGGCCTGTGGTCATGGAGGCATTTGCAAGAAGTGCAGAGCCATCAGCAGTTCAAGTTCCTACCAAGAAACCCAGGTCCTGTAGGTGCACACTTAGCCAGTTGCAGGCTGGCTCCACTCGGAGTCTCTTGGCCGGAGGAAGAGGTGAGGAGCTAGCTGTTTGGAAGTTTACAAAACAGGTGGCTCATCTTCCTGTGTCACCAGTGCAGACTTAATGCCAGACAAAGTGTCACTTTTCTGTCCCTTGGCTCTTGCCCTGAATTTTCTCATCCATAAAACCTAACAGTGTTTCTGCCCAAGGCCCATCTAGCCCAGTGTCTTGTCTCCGGCAGTGGCCAGGAGAGAAAGGTTTGGTAGAATATAAGTACAAAATACTGAGTTTTCCTCCACTTGAGTATGACAAATTCCTTAGCTTGTTGGCCATACAGAGACCACCAGTGCTGAAATGTGCTGAAAATTCTGGCACGGTGTCAAGCCGTAAGTCACACATGAAAAGGCAGCAGATCCATCTCTGGGGTTTTTAGAGAGACTGTCTTTGAAATATGTCAGTACCTGTTTGGCACTTATTAATACAACTGCATTTAATTTGACAGGCTGAAAACACACTGGATCAGGCACGGAGAAGCTTGTGAAGAGAGTTAGGTAGCTCTGAGGAGGAATACAAGGTCCACAATTCTCTCTGATCTCACTAACAACTCAATAACTGTGCTTCCTAGTTGGCCAGCTGATAGTGTTGATCCCAACACAAAACATTTCCTAAGAGGACACTTCTGAGGCAGTCTTTCCCCCCTCACAGCTCAGGAAGAGTGATGTGAAAAGCCAAGGGACCCTGGTTTCTCATGGGGCTCACTGCCGCAGGAGAACCAGCTAGCGCATTCCTTGCCACACTGATGAGCTTGCCAGGATAATTGGTGGGGCATTTTCTGCTCAGACTGTCACAGGGACCTCCTTCCCCTATCCTGATACCACATAGACTTGAAGGAATAACTGTTTATTATAGCTTATGAGCTTCCATTTGCATTGCTCATGGCAAAATGGGACTGGGTTTTTACTTCTCACTGCTTCACTGAAGCACAATCCTTTGCATTTGAGCCTTCTGAAAGCGTTGCTTTCTTCCCACTGGCTCTGCATGGACCCATGGTGATACACTCATGGTGAGCTCACTGGAGTGCCTAGAGTTAGATAAGATGCTTCCAGGCCCTGGAAGGTAAATGCTGTATAGCACAACCAAAAGAGGAAAACATTTTACAAACGAAGACATGCACATTTCAGCCAAAGTCAGGGACAAGGGATCTGGGTAACCAAACACAGGCCGACAAAATCACACAGGACACAAGATGCACTTTGCAGTGCTTGTTTCCAGGTAGTACGTTCAGCAAAGGGAGAGGGCATGCTCTGCCACTAGTGCTTTTTGTGAGGAGAGAACTTGGGTCTGGCAGAGCAACTGAGTGGAACGGAGTTACCACTGATTCATTAGCAGCTGTTAGCTCAGATAGAAGGGGAAGAGGCTCTTAGCAGATGTGAGCTAAGAGTTTCACAAAGTCTTCATGGTTGTATCTAAAGCTTCTGTAATTTCTTTATAATTCTACCACAGTTGCTCCTTGCTAAGCTAAGTAGTGCACTAACACTAGTCTAGGGTGACCGAGTTCACATACAAGAGGGAACATAGCAGGCTTCGACCATGCCAGGGATAGCATCAATTCCATTGCAGAAGTAATAGGAAAGTATTGACTAGTGAAGAAGCTGGACGCATTCAGAGCCACCAAGCTTTTGTACAAAGCCTGGCCCAGGTGACAAACAGTTGGGAATGAGTTTCCTTTGCCACTTCTTTTTGCCCTCTGTTTCTGGTCTTGCGCCATTGCCCCGAAGTGCCAAGAACTCACAGGAAAGCTACTGCTGGTTTTTCCCAGTCCTGCTAGAAGCGGGAAGAATTAAACAGATTACTGATCTAATTTAACAGATCTAAAACATGAAGGTTCTGTACACAAACTTTTAAGTTTAAAAAGCAAAGGCACAATTATTTATAGATCATCTCTTTCTTTGATTTTACATATCAAATCCCTGCGTGCGTCTCCTATTGAGGGATCTTCTTACAGCTGATATAAGTTTGGCTCATAAAGTGCTGCTTGCTTCCTGGATACTTACGGGTAATCCCAGTGGCCCTCTGTCTCCTTTTTCACCCTGGGCTCCCTTCTCTCCTTTCATTCCGTCAATCCCTGCTTCCCCCTAAAGGAAGGATGGAGCAGAAAATAAACCCACCATAACACCACTTACATAACACACATTCCTCCCTTCAGAGAGTGCCGAAGCAGCAGAGACAACACAAGAGGCAGCAGAGCAATGCTTTAGCCTGATTCTCTGCCCAGCCTGAAGAAAACCAGTATCAGTCCAATGACCTCTGTGTGAGCACCTGTTTGAAGTCAACGGCAGTAAGAGGAGATTCAGGCCCAGAGGGTAAATATGGTCAAAGGGGAACTGAGCTCAGTTCTGTGTTGCTCTCTCTGCTATTGCAGGGACTGTCAGGTAAATATAAGTAACCAGACATTATCTGATAGAGGGGGTTTTATGCTGTAAGATGGGGATTCACTAGAAATGAATGACTGGTGTCTACAAGCTTTGAAGAAAAAGGATGCTGAAATATTTTGGAAAGACTTAGGTCTTTAGGTTTAGGTTCAACAAGGGCAAGTGCAGGGTCCTGCACCTGGGGAGGAACAACCTCATGCACCAGTACAGGCTTGGGGTGGACCTGCTGGAGAGCAGCTCTGCGGAGAGGGACCTGGGTGTCCTGGTGGACGACAGGTTAACTATG
>Ga0181612_123571_pt1 | contig 14182 bp, 1 predicted proteins | sample HoacroProtozoa21_FD_119630 | JGI IMG/M metagenome (GOLD analysis project Ga0181612, IMG submission 119630) | Hoatzin crop microbial communities from Cojedes, Venezuel. Combined Assembly of Gp0051906, Gp0051904, Gp0051908
CTTTTGCCTTGTTATAAAAAAAACAAAAAAAAAAGAGGCTAAAAAAAGAATACCAAATATAAAAACGGGACCCCAAAAAGAAAAAAAACCCCCACACCAAAGGTTCTTTTTTTTTTTATTACAAAAAAAAAAAAAAAAAAAAAAAATCCTCTATGTTCCACTTATTGGAAGAGTCAGACACACACAATGAATAACCAGGTAGTGACCATTTAACTGTGACAGTTCCTCATCTTTATGACAGAAGAGATGTTCAGTCACTGTTTTAACCTTGTGTACACAAATAACACATTGCAGCACGCAGAAAAATGGCAGAAAAGTTCTAGCATGTGGCATGACACTGACACCTGCAGGATTTTTTATTTTTTTTTTAACTTAAACTGCCATCTGTGTCTTCCAGAGACCTGCTGATTGAGCAAAGCATAGTAACTAACAGTAGTAATAGGTTATTTCTTATGTGATCAGTACTAGAGAGCAGTGCCAAAGCAAAAGGAATACTGGTAGCTTTGACACCTTCAGATTCAAAAAAGAATACAGTTGCCTTTCAAATCTGGTATTTATATATACTTGCATAGATCTCTACAACTTATCATATGCCTTTCAAGCTTAATGTCAAAGTCAGCTGCTTGGGGTGGATGCAGCCATTCTGACTTTACTCTGATCTTGCAAAAACTAGGCTATTCAAGAAGCAGCCAAGAGCCAAAGCTGGGAAAATGAAAGATAATATTCGAACGGAAGGGTAAGGAGAATGCGCCAAATGAGAGAGAAAGGCGGTCTTCAAACCAGTCTGATTTAGGCAGCTAAAAACCAGAAAAACTGTTAGTTCTGTTTCCTTTATGGCTAATTTAGATCTTCTTTAATTATTGTTTTTCAATTAAGAAACTTGTATTTGAGCACTAGACAGAAGATCAAAAGGAGATAAAAAAGATTATACAAAGCAACATCATCAAATTATATTTTTAAAGTTCAGTTTTGGGCAATTGGTATGCTTACTTTTTTGACATCTTAAAGCTGCTTAAGGCATTGAGAGAGGTCAATTAACCTAGATTCACTGCAGTTTTGCATCAAACACTCCACATAAAGCTACTAAGCTTATATAAACAAAGCTTCCCCTCCCTCTGTGTTTGCCTGCACACAGCCTCCGTTTCACAAAAATCCTTCAGCTTTCCCTGTAGAAATACCCCTCTGTTCAACCTACCTTACTCCAGGTTTTTCCTGCTCTTCAAGAGAGAAGAGAAAAATGGGACAAAAAACAAAAAAGAATTACTTCTACAGGTAGTTTCCAATAGCTTGCTGCCTGCCTCCCACTGACAACACATAAATGATATTGCCAGTATTCTAAAGCTATCATTTGCCAAATATTCTGGAAAGGCTACACTGAGCTGTTTTGACTTTCAGTTATGAAAGAGTAACAGCAAGAGAAAAGCACCTAACCTGTCAGACCAAACCTAGCAAAGTAGGTTACTGCAGGGACAAAAACTGATGCATGAAATTAAGCAATGCCAGCTAATTGGTCATGGGTAAGCAGCCACCAAAAAAAACAAAACACCACAATATGCAGCTTTCCTTCATTACTGTTAAACACAGCCTTATCGATGAAAGATTGTTCACACATGGAGTACATCTCAAAAAGACTCCCACCTTGTAGCCACACAAAAATTTTATTACAAGAGAAGTCTGAATTCTCTAACTTACTACCAAGAAAAAAAAATATGAAAGGGAGGCATGGACAATATTATCAGATCTTTCAAGGATCCTATAGAATCAATATTAAACCAAATGACTTATCACAAAATTAAAGCAGCGAAACACACATGCTACATTCTTCCTACCTGGCAAAAATGATCAAATCCAAGCTTTAGAGTTTTCACTTAATACTATGGAATCATTCTTATCCAAGATTAATTTAAATCCTGATAGTCACTAACATGAGTGAAGCAAGCAATCATAGTTGCTCTGAAACAGAACTTAAAGATTATAGCAAAGGTGAGCGGAAACTTAACACAAAAAGTTATTCCACAAGGAATTAGGGCCACATTATTCAAAAGAGTTATAGTTAAATGCAACAAACCCTCGTAAACTTAGAACACATTTCTTCTGCTTCTTTAATGGAGTTTGCTTTCAGCATATATTTTGCACATTTGGAGTTGATAAATCTGTCTGCTGTGTCCAAAGCCTGAGCTTCATCCATCCACCTTGCAGCTTCTTTAATATTGCCAGCATGCTTAAAGAAACAGAAATTCAAGTTCGATTCATTAATTATAAACCATGCGTGTTTTACTGACTCACTGTTTAATATAATTATTTTTTTAGACCTTTTTAAATAAATAGCTTTCTTCAGGAAAGCAACAAACTTTTAAAGGAAAAAAGCAGAAAAATTACTTTCCCTCCTTATGGAATTACAGGTCTTTTGGCACTAGATGTTCTTCCTGAAAATGCTTAAAGGACACTTTGTATAATCCCATTCTGATAGTGCAATTGAGAAATTGTTTTCAATTAGTTAAAAAAAGTAGGGGGCGGGGTAAGAACAGCTGGAAGACATTTGAAGCACCAGCTAAATTTATTAGCATAATTTTTTCATATGAAAAATATAAGTGTAAATTGAGAATTCACATTTTTAAGTATCCTTGTCCTTTATTGACTTAATCTTCAGTAGGGGCTTATTCACTTGCTCTAAAAAACCCAAGCAGACAAACAATACCCTTATCTAGACACCTCTACTAAAATTCACTACATAATTTTCCATGGATTATCCATGTGTCTTGCTTAATACAAGCTTAACACTTCAGCGTTCACATCAAAAATGTTACAGGAAAGTATAAGCATATGTAAAAGTCTTCCACCATAACAAACAAATAACCTCTGGTCACTAAGATCAAGCCAAGCTTACCTTATAGATTTTTGCCTTCACAAGGAAGAGTTCTATCAAAGTGGGAGTACTTTCTATAGCAGCGTTTATATATTCCAGAGCCAGGGATGGCTGTCCAATTTTATCATAATGCTGAGCCAAATAATACTGGACCCAGAGTAAAGTGGTTGGAGGTTCTTCTTTACCATCATCTGGAGGGAGAAAAATGGAGGGAGTTGTTTTGTTCAGTTTATTAAAACAACATGCCAGAACCAGGGTGCTACAAATACAGCCACTGGAGTTAATTCTGACTCTATCAGGCTGTCAAAACAGACCTGGGATTTTTGAAACACCTGGGTCCAAGTAAGTCCATTAACTTTTAAGTCCATGTTTCGACAAGACCTGAGCATATACTCTTCCCTTCTCATACTGTAGTTTTAAGGGAAAGGAAAAGTGCGTTAGTGGGTCAGAAGCAAGTTGCATTTTGTTCCAACCAGTGCCTTAATGCAGCTTAGTGCATGATGTAGAGCTGCTATTTAAAACTGGTTCAGATGAAGGGTATAGCAGAGTCTCCTGTGGAACACAAGTGTTGCACAATAACAATGTAAAGGATTTCAGTACATTCAGCATTTGCATGTTTTCAGCTCATAGACTTGAATATTTTTAAACAAAACAGATTGTCTGTTCCAAACCCTAGCTATAAAAAGATTCTGTCTCCACCTTTGACAAATTTATCCTCACCGTTCGCCTAAACGTATCCTAGAAAATATTCATATACACAAGTCAGTTATGAAAGTTAGAGAGCTCTGTTTGAAATTCAAGATACTATCGAAGTATTAAAAGCTCATTTCACTACTCAATTTTGACTATGAAGCACAGTGCCTTGCAGAGGGAAAAAAAGGGCGTGGGGGCTCTAGTCCTGCCAAAAGGTTCTGGTTCTTCAGTCTATGGTATAACTTAACCATGCAATTGCGTGAAACTGTTCATTTTCAGGTAGGAGAAAATTTTTTATTTGAATGAAATTTAATATCAAAGCAAATATTGAATTGAACTGAATAACAGTGAGCCATTTCCTTAAACCAGAAAAGCACAAATGTGTTTAAAAGGCTTGGCCAAAGTAAAACAGGTATTGAGTGGCTATATTGCAGCCTACAGAATTAAATTAAAGAAGAATGTATAACAGGCAACTTGGATGAGAATTTCACAACTAAGTATTGCATTAAAGTTTCTGCGAAGCAGGGAAACAATCAGTTATAATTTCAATAAAAATGTCTTTAATAATTATCCTGTAAAGTTTTAGTGTATATTGTCATTCATGCTATCTTGATTATTATACCATTATAATCCACCTGCTGTAATTTCAGGACTATGCTCTGCTGATATTCTATGCAGAGAAGTTTTTTCTTGGAGATTTTCTGTTATGAAGTGGTTGGGCAAATGACTAAAAAAACATCATAAAGCTACCAGAGAGGCAACTGAAGGCTGGATTCAAAACATGGAGAACCATACCTCACAACAACACAGCTGTCAGTCAAAGCCTGGAAAATGTTTAAATGTTTTTCAGATCTCAAAAAAAAAACCCCAAGAACACAAAACCCAGCCCTCATCAAAAGCTCCAAAACCCCCTCCCCCTGAAGATTCTGCTATCAGTATCTACTCCTTTTTGTCTTACATTTCTGCAATTAAAGATTTAACATCACTTTCAAATTGCAGTGTCCTGGAGAATGGTAAACTCCAGTCTTGAAAACAGAATACTTGAAACTGCAAAGAGATAATCAAATTGTGGATCCAGCAAAACTTTTAGAAGAAGTGACTAGATTTTGACTACAGACTTTCTATTTGACAGTTTAAATCTGTTCTAAGGATGGCTATGGTTCATTTCTGTCTTAGGGCGGAAAAAGAAGGAAAAAACCCCACTATCTCAACTTCTTCACTCCCCACTGATTCCCTGCCTCTGAATGGTCACATAATGCTTACACCGGGCACTACTTCCATGAAATACGGCAGCCTTAGCACTCACCATTTGTGTTAAATAACCTGCAGCTTCTTAGAGAGGTTTCATAACCTATCACGAGCTCTTCTATGATTGCCACCTACACATGCAAGACAAGACAAAAAAAAATAATCTGTGGGCAAGATGGTATTTTATTTCAACTTGAACTACTTGATGTTACCCAAACTAGTTCTTTTTGGCAAGAGAATTCTGCAATATCCTGAATTACAATATATATGGGAATGCACTCAGCTCACATCTCTAACAAATTAAGACCAACTCTCCCTTGGTTAACACTTATGCAGTCTGTGATTTTGTAGATCTTAGTTTCCTATATTTACCACCTTGACACAAAGCCACTTGTGCTTGTACTTGATTTTCTTCTAGATATACTAGTCTACAATATGCAACAGTGCTGATGGAGCGAGCACTGAAGAAAAAAGCTTCTCTCTAACGCACCACAGCTACAAGGTAGATCATGTAAGAAGCAGGGGAAAAACCTACCTTCTCCTTGTCTTTATATAATGACCTCAAAGTATTGAAGACTGGTGGGCAACCTTTGCTGAAATTCATCCTTAGGAACTTATCCAGACATTCCTTAAACTTTTCACCTTGAGAGGAAAAAGACCTGTTGATTTTGTTTTACCACACATTACTTGTCAATTGCAGACTGCTTATGCTGTTAAAACATTAGTATCTAAGAAACACAAGTGTTAATCACTACCTGCTCAGCAGAAATGCACTTACCCGACAAAAAGTTTAATGGTAATCTTCTTGGAACTAGTCCCCTTGGGTATTTAGTCCAGGCCTCTTCATAGATCTTTAGCCTCTCCATCATATTAGCTGGAACAGAATTTTAGAGTTTACTTTTTCCTTAATTTTTGGCAAGAAGGGAAGAGGGGGAGGGGAATGATTTGTATCTGGTTATAAAAAGAATGAGAATATATAGCAACTATGGCTACATACTTCCTAAAGAACACTAATTTCCATTTTATTCTTTTTTGCTGTACCAAATGATTTCAGGTATTCAGTATCTGTAAATTCCTCTCCCAGCAGTGGAAGACTAACTGCTTATTTCTCGTCTTAAAAAGAGTTCCTGCCGTATCGCTGTGCTAAAATCTTGAACAAAGAAAACCTTTCAGGAGAATCCTGCCTGTTTTTCCAAAACCTGTTTTACCTACAACAAATTAAGATAACAGAGACAGTAAAAGAAAAATTCTAAATCAAAACTGTCTTCTAAGAAATAATTCTCTTCTTTCAACCATGCACAAAGATTACTGCATTTTTTGTTGTTCTGTTTTTAAATAAGACATTGTAGCAACAATACAAGAAATACTTTGAGCCCTTCTTAAAAAAAAAACTTCATGACAATACATACACACTATGACTAAAAAGCAAAACTGAAATGGGGACATTTTAAAATAATACTGTTTTATTATTTAAAGCAATGCAAGTCTGCAATAAACATACAAATTCCAGATGTGCAGGAACAGCTTATTTAGTGCAACATATCATATCATATCGTTACCTGGTTTAAGTGCCTTTTCTAGGCCTTTGTAGTAGGCCCAGTTTTCAGGATTTCTTTCTTGCAGTCCTTTGTAGACTTCAACCGCTTCTTCAAGTCTGCCAAGCTGAAGGAGGAGGTCTCCTGTGTGAAATCCAAGAAGTTTTAAATTAAAGTAACAAGATATTGAAGCAGTATGATATTAATCACTTAGATGGATTAGATAATCCTTGAGGATTAGATAATCCTTAACTCCATGTAGTTTCTAATTTCTTAGAAAAAATTATCACAGTGGCATTACAAACTAGCTGACTAGCTTTTACTTTGACAACAGGTACTATTACTGTAAGATTCCACAACTCAGCCAGTAATCCTTGAAACTTACTTGAAAATTTAATGTTAAAAGTAAGCTGCACGATTTTTCTTCTCACTTACTGAACTGACTGGTTACTTCAAGCAGTTTTTACTACAGAAGACAATTAAAAGCAGTACACGGTATTTCATGTATATAGCATCTTGAATACCAAACTGAAATTGCAGAGTTGCAAATAAAAGAATGGCTCGTCAGTCTGGTATCTCATAAAACTAACTTCACATTTTAAATCAAGCTATTGATCTGATTAATGAATTCTCAAGACTCTGCACGCAAGTTTCCTTTTAATGATACTTCATTACAAGATACAACTGTCAGAAGTAAAGTCTATATCTAACAACTGTATAGAGCATCTTTACTGATGCTGGAGTTGGAAAAAAAGTCTTTTTCCCATTTCACAATGGGAAACTATATTTTACAGAGCTTTGCTACTGGCAAATGTTAGGCACTAAAACATCACAGACCAGAGGTAAAACAATGTCATTTTAGATTAAGGTAAGATTTTTCTCATCTGGTCTCAAGAGGAAACCGTGAGTCAGCACTACCCCTCTTCTCTACGTCATGCAACTGACACGTAATTTTGTCAAGGGAGGCTGCTTCCCACAGGTAGGATAACTTGAGGACTACAGGCAGTATCTAATGCCAGGGAAAACATCAATAGTTCACACACTGAGAATGGCAGAATCTGGAAAATAAACCTGAATTCTTTCTCTGAGGTGAAAGTTGTATGTCTGTACTCTACTTGTCTTAGCAGCCTGGGAGAAGAGTATGATAGGCACCAAACAGCTGCAAGACAAGCAGTCCTTTACCACAGCAGAATTAAATAAATTAATCTAAAAACAAATTAAAGATGAAGTTCCAAAAGCTGACAGTACAGACATTCCACTGTACATTATATGTGTACACATATCTTCAAAAAGTAATTACCTTTAGTTTCTTCGACAGCCAGTTTATCACAGATCTGCTTTTCGTAGGTACAAAGATGCTCCAACGCTTCTTTATATAGTCCTGCCTCCCGAAGCACTTGATTTTGATAAAGCAGCAGTTCGCTGTACTCATAGTCCACTTTATCAGGTGATGTCTACGTAGGAAAGCAAGACACATGAGAAAGTTCGGCCTTCTAGAATGCATTTGGGATTTAATTCATTTAGCTAAAGAAACCACGTGAAGTTTCCACAGCATGAAAGGAAACAGCGTTTTATTTTCAGCTTAAGCAGCAGCCCTTACAGGAATTTCATGTTGTCCTCTCACCTGCTGTGTCTTCCTAAATTCCTCTAAAATTTTTGCTGCCATTTCATAATCTTCCAGCAGATGGTAAGCAATAGCATAACCAATCCATGATGCTCGCTGTGCAGGTCGGAGCTGAAGCAACTGGTATCTTGTTTCCTGCAAAAAAGTAGCTACTAATTTTCCTGATTTTCTTCTGATGCTCTGTAGAATCATTATGCAATACTCTGTCTTCAGTTTTCCAATATTTAAGGAATATCACTAAAAATTAGTTTTCTATATGCAAATGTATTTTTGTTTGAACCAAAAGAAAGAATAAACTTCAAAACACTAAGATGGTCTTGACTGAAAAAAAAAATCACCCCCCCCCAAAATAGCACACCATGTCCAACTGAATACAGATGAGTCAGACTAACGTATTACACCCATGCTTTTCCTGTCTTACTGCTTATGAACAGAATGCAATTAAGGATGCTTTGGTTTGAGCTGCAGAAACATTTACCCTATACTGGTATTTCAAATTCACCTTGGAAGTACGTATGTATTGAATCATTACAAGTAGTGTTAGGCAAAATAGGTCATGCAAGTGCATCCTACTCTTTGGCAAGAAGATAACTGCAGCTGGAAGATGCAACAGATTTGCTTGGTATCGTGCCGTTCTAATCTGAGGGAAAAGTTATTTCTTGTTTTGATACAGACTCCTGAAAGGCATCTTCAAGTGATTTAAAATAAAGGACAAAAGTTATTACCTACTAAAAAACCCCCAACAGTCAAAGCAGGGGTTAACAAAGAACTAAAACTAGCTACAGAAGCTTGACTAGAATGAAGATCACTCAAAATATTATGAAGTAGGAAAGGGTGGAAGTTAAAGCAAAGGAAAAAAAAAAACCTACAACCTTATTCCTTATTTTGAGACTAAATACACATCCTTCAGAAACTAGCATATGATCAGTCATGAATTATTGGCTTCTAAGCATGTTAATGTTTAATCCTTAATGCATTCTATAACCACGTTCCTTGTATGTTTAGCAATTATGTATTTGTATTCACATTTATCCAGAGGCCAAGAGAATATACATTTGCAAATGAATTTTGGCACCTATGCTAAGTTTTGACTATCTTGTCTCAGCAAGAGAGGAGTTAAATTTCTAAATTACTATTATGAAAAAACCAGTGATTAAGAAATGTCCTAACTTGGGAGTAAGTTCACTGAGGACCTATGTTAGCTGATGGTTCCACATGGCTCTGAGAACAAAATTTGTTCTTAGCATTCTAACATTACCCTAATTTGAAAAGGAAATAATCTACTAAGAGACCAACACATGCGTTTTAACAACCACAACTTTAAATGTGCAAGGAAAACCTGAAAATATGAAAACCTGACATAACATATTATCCAAGGTCTCTCAGGTAAAAATCTCACAGTTTGTTTGTTTTTTTTTTTCCTCCAAAGAACAGGAATATCTTATTATACCAGTTTACATCAGATGAAAACTAGACAAGTTTCCAGGCACAAAAAATGCCATTTAGGAAGAACTAAGAGTTTGTTTTCAATTAATTAATGTATGAATTATAAATACTTCTGGCTGACCATTGTTGTCTTTCCCTGGATGGCAAATTAAGAAACAAACAAATCTTCTATAGTTATTGTTCTGTCTAATCCTAAGCAAGCTGTATATTGATCATGGGCAGCAACTATGACTTAGCCTGAACCACGTAAACATCTCCACAATATGCATACTGAACAGAAGCTGCTACTTTTTAAGAAATAAAGGTACTGACAAGCTAGACATCAGCTTGCAACTCAAGAAGACAGAAAAAAAAAATCTAACTACATTAGGATTAGCATTTGTAGAGAAGAACAGAAAGTTTGTATTCTTCTTTACAGAAGCATCACAGCTGCGAAACTGCCACCTCATAATGGTTGTTCAGCATGAAGCAACATCTCATGTGGCAAATACAGACAAACTGACACAACGCAGCAAACAACTGAGTGCTGCACTAACAGGAAGAAAGAGGGTTCCAATCTAAGTTGCCAAAGTGCATTCAGCCTTACTACAAAATAAACAGAAGAAAACAAAACAGCATTGTAAACATTCTGAGCATCAAATCAGGAAAAGAGTTCTGATCCACAATCTTACACCTCACAGGAAATGTAAGGATATATCTGGACCCAAAGGAGCCGTCACTAATGCCCAGACTGGATGGGAAGCAAAATATGAGGTTTCATGCAGCATACTGCTTGCTTTGTATTGTTACCCACTGCCAAGAGAAAGTTGGTGGCCACTGATATAAAGGAGGAAGGATATATGGTAAAAAGTTATTAAAAAATAGAAACTCCTTTGCCTGAATAACAGTCATCTGAACACACTGCCTTTTACCTGCAGGAATCCTTTCAAGAAAATAATAAAAAGATGAGGGATTGTGTACAGCTGGATTATACAGCATCAAAAAAATAATAGGAAAACAATTCTGCACTGAGCTGAAAAAGAATAATTTACTACGTGATTAAATCTGTACATTTTATAGAAATTGCTCAGTAGCACGTCTGCTTTTACTTTCATAAAGTATTGAGCAGCACATAGTTTTAACACTCTGGATCTAACTCTGTAAAGTGTCATTAAACAAGTTGCCACCTCTGCTGCAGTTCCCTAGAAGCTGATAACAAATGCAGTATGTATACTTACCCTGTAACCTTCAAGATCCCTCATCTGAATCTGTAGCAGAGAAAGATCTCTCAGGATTTGAAGATTGTCTTTGTCCCATTTCAGTGCATTTCTATAGCATTTGATAGCTTCGTCATACTTCTTGTCTGACCTCTGAAGAAGGCCATAGACATGCCAACCTGGAAGTCTCTGTTAGGGATTTTACTCAATTTGAGCAGGGAGAAAACAGATCCAACATGGCAGTGACAAAACAGTGGTAAAAAGCTCTTAAGCCATTTTATAAATGGCCAGTAACATTATTACAATCATTAAAATTCTTCCCAGCTGTACAAAGAAACTGCTTGCAAACTGAAGACAGAAAACTGTTTGCCAGTTCTATGGATAGGGTGCAGATAATATGCTGTAAACTGTACTTTTTGTGTACTGCGGAAGGAAATCAAGTAACAGCATCTCTGCAAAGACTACTGAGGCTTACTCAAACATATTTTTGAGTAAGGGCTTGTATCAGACACCTGAAATGCTTGCACTTCCTATATTCTAAGTATATGACACGTCCTTCTCAATGTAACGGCAACTAGCAATGTTTTTAAAGCAAATCACACACTTAAATTCCTAGTTCAGCCCACCACAAGTTTAGAGTTCCAGTTTAATGATTAAAAAAAAATATATATATAATGCAAGTCAGAATAATATCTGAGCTAACTGTGACTGCAAGGATAGCTGCAAAGCATCTGCCTGTTGGACAGATGAAACATTCTTATATACTGCAAACAAAACTTAAAATCCTGAATTTCCAGTTTGAAGCCTAATGGTACTGGCTTTTGTTGCTATTCTATAAATCAAGTAGTTGCAGAAATAAACCTTTTCCATTCACAAGCGAAAGCCCTACTTTGAAAAGGATACAGACATGACTCTTCAAGTCATTCCTTAGGCCTCTACGCACAAGTTCATAAGCTTCCTCTTTCTTCCCTAGGCAATTTAATGTTAGTCCTTTCATTGCCAAGGTTTCTAAAAAAAAGAAAAAGAAAGAAAAAGAAAGTATTAAGATCAAATAAGTATCAGTTATTCATTTTCATAGGTTTTTATGCTTAATACAGTGAACTTATTTACCAGAAGCAAGACTTTGCCTTTTCACATGGAAAACAATACTGGCAGATTATTGAGTTAAGTATATCATACACAACAATAAACTTTATGCATTACTTCCACCAAAAAGTGAAGCAGTGTTTTATTTTAAAGGCACTAAAAACTTTCTGCTCTACAAACATTTGAGAGAGATATTGTTTTACTGTAAAGAAGCATTATAACTACTCAAGTATTTATTCACATCACAGACTTCTACACATCCACCCATGCCAAAGTAGTTGTCAAAGAAAAAAAAAAAAAAAACAACCCACATTTCTGGACAGTGAAAAAAACCTCTCAACTCAGTATTAAGAACTGATTGAAAATACAGAAGGCGACAAACACCTTTTTCTGCTTTTACAATAAGACTATTCCTTCAGAAAAAGTAGCAGACCACAGAGCTGACAGACATACATTGCTGAACAATATTCAATCTCTTTCGTCTTTCATTTCTACACAAGTGAATAACAATTTCCCCTGAAAAGTGATTTAAGCAATAGATACTTTTATTAAGAAACTTGCACCACACTATAAAGAATGTTAGACTTGCAGCATAAAGATACAGAATGGCAAGCTATGACTACTGACTACCAGTAAGATCAGTCTTTAAAATTACAAATCTTAGCAACAGTAAGTACTTCATACAGTGCAGGTTTCTGGACGCTCTTACTGCTTTATAGGCAAAAGGTTAACAGTAAATTGCTATAAATATAAAACTTACAAATTATTACTCTACCCTAAAGTATAGGGAAAAAAGGGACCACATGCCATTTGAAAACTTACCTCCATGTTCTGCAAACTTTGGGTTAGAAAGGATCTGTTTACAGAACTTCAGCCCATTTCTATACTGCTTATGTTCGTAACACCTCTGTTGAAGAAGAACAGAGTACATTTATTCAAAAAAATTAGAGTGCAAGCATTTCTGCACCCCCAAAATTAAGCATCAGTGCAGCTAGGGATCTTAAAAATGTACTAACGTTTTAACGAACCCTATTCAATGAGCTTCCTGCAATTAAAAATTTTTTCTATCACCAGAAAAAAACCAGTATATGTTAGTAAGAACAGGAGTTTAAATGTATAAGTTAAGACACATTATCATGCAGCAATTTCTCAGATAAGATACCACAGGAAGAATAAATGCCTACAGAGATTCAACTTTCCTTTAACACAAAACCAAACCTTATGTCGTAACATATCTTGGTAAGCATTCAACTCACTTTGGCTCAATTAATTATCTTTCACAGAAACACCACAATACAACCTCCAATAACCATACAGGCAAGAAAGACAATGAAATCGTTGGAACTTGGCTTAAACTATCTCTGAAAGTAACCTCTTAGGATCAACCTGAATACAACATATATCTCGTATACATACAAACTTTCAAAACTGGTACATGCTAACATTATCTTGTCATACTGGAAGTTTACACATTCCTTTACTATTTTAATAAACCCACCTCTAACACTTTGCTTGTGTTTGAGTCTCATTTCATTACGCAAGGTGACTGCAGTGCAAAATGGCACACACCGTGAACTTTTAAAACAAGTTTTAGTATTTTACTCCTCTTAAACCACTCCCTGTGCTAATCTTTAAATAGAAGCCAAAAAGGACGAAGTTAATGTTGTAAACACCAACTTGTACACTTTAAGTCACTTAAGCAAATGCTAGGAATTTCTTAGGCTTCATAATACAAATGCCCCAACTTAAGCATAAGAGTAAAGAAAGACACATTGCTTGAGCACAGACCCAAACCCTACAGTAACTAGGAAGTCATTCATAACAGGCTCTCACTGACTCTAGTTGACCAGTTCTGGTGGCAGGATGGCTGACAGGAGTGTAAAATGGGGTGCAGCAGAGTTTTCAATTCCTCTTAAATAAGCTGATGTTCAGGATTCCATCTTTCCTCATATTGCTCCAAATTAACTAAGCAAAAGCACTCATAAATACATACGGACACCATTTGACCTCTAAGCACTCCTACCAAAAAAAGTTAGGAGAGGCAGACCCAACAGGTCTTCCCATCAAGCAGAAAGTTCTAAAAATAAAATGATAAAGTTACATGACTTATGGAAATGTCTAAAAAAGAAAATGGCATATCTGCCTCAACTTGTCTGCTTTACATTGCTTTCGCATCATGAAAGGTGCTGTTTAGTGTCCAATTTTCTCTTCCAAAGCACAGATGGAAACACCAACAATAAACTTCCAACGGTGTAAAAAACTGCTATACCACTAAGTGGATGTATTATTTTCTAGGTACTAAAGTCACACACCTGAAATATCAAGGCTGAAGACCAAGTGGCATCACAAACCATGGATCTTGCTCCCCCTAACCTGTCACCGCCCTTTGGAGAAAGGAAACCATGGGAACGGAAAGAGGAGGAGGAGGAGAAGGAAGATGTTCAGAAAGAGCATCCAAAGCAAGATGGACTCAAAGAAGAACGTATCA
>Ga0181612_107587_pt1 | contig 14181 bp, 6 predicted proteins | sample HoacroProtozoa21_FD_119630 | JGI IMG/M metagenome (GOLD analysis project Ga0181612, IMG submission 119630) | Hoatzin crop microbial communities from Cojedes, Venezuel. Combined Assembly of Gp0051906, Gp0051904, Gp0051908
AGACCCTATAGCAGCCTTCCAGTACCTGAAGGGGGCCTGTCCTGCCCAAAAAGCCTGTATCCTTCCATTCCAACACTCCAGTCATAGGAGCCATCCCACCACATCTCCATGATGCCCACAGGACCACAGCCCTGCAGTCGTGTGCACATCTCTGACTCTTCTTGTTTATTCCCTGTGCTCTCTGTGTTTCCACAGAGGTGTTTCAGTTGGGCCGCAACTCATTCATTAGGAATGAGCCTGTTCTTGCCGTGTTTTCTGTTGAGCCTCTGTAGAAATGCAACATAATCTAGGATTTAGGAGGGCATAACGGTACTTACATGGCACTGACATTCCATATGCAGCCAGCAGACAGTTATTTGCATCCTCCCTTTTGAAAGCAAGGGGTTTGTTCTCAAGGGAGACCAATTTGTATTTCAGAAAACACATTTCCAAGTCTTATTCTTTTGCTGTTGTTTCTGAGAATAGACTGTTGTCAAGTGGAAAAATTACAGGAGGCTGGCATGCTGTGCCATTCAGATAAGGTCACGTCACAGCGGCTCTGTGGCTGCACTGCCAAAGGGAATGGCTCTCTAGCAAAGCCAGGACCTCACCAAGCTGGAGAGAGGAGGCTGACTCCACAGAAGAAAGGACAGAATTATTCAATGCTTAGGAATACCGGGGGCAGGTGCCTGGCTAGTCTTCCTGATCAAAATGGAACCTGCATGGTTTTTGTTCCTCTCTTTAACAAGGAACCTGAATAGCCAGCACTAGTCCTTAACAGTTATTTAAGGAGCAAACTAGTGCAAGCTAGTAAGAGGCATTATGCAGGGCCTGAAAAGTAACCCCAGCCTCACCTTCCCACTAAAATCTGAAAATAGCCGCTCTTTCATCACTCTGACAGTGGTTGGTGTCATGAACAAAAGAGTTTGTAGCCCCCTGTATTCTTCTGTAACTATGTAAATACAACTACTCACACCAAAATAAAGCTGAAGAGATGTTAAATTTTCAGACATTTGAGATGTTTACTGCTTTTACTTCTTTTGAAGAAGGACCCATTAGATGCCTACGGCTGTTTATTTGCCCATCTATGCCAATTTTGAGGAGAAAAATACAGCCACCATCTTTCAAAGATTTGCATATTTTTAAAATACAACTTTATTTTTATAAGTGAATTAAACAGCCTATAGACAGGCCACTTGAGCACAAATGCAGCTTCAAAGAAAAAGGGCCAGTAGGGTAAGTAATCTGCTGTGCAGAGGTGAGCTGAGTGTCACACAGGAGCGCAGGACTGTGAGCCATTGGATGCCGTGTGAGAGCTGCTGCTCAAACCCAGTGTCCACCTGCAGACCTGGTCTGTGTTGTAGGGGCAGCAGGGCAGCTGAGAGGAAAATCCACATGTGGCACCTTGCCCTCCAAGGCAGCAGACCCATTTTACACCAAGAGTATCAAGCAGCTCATAATTAAGCACCCAAGAAAAACTCCTGATTACACTGCCTGTGCATGCAGGACATCAGCTGTACTCTGCCACCCTTGATGAGTGGTATGCTGTACTGTGTGTCTCGAAGGATTTAGATGGCTCTGTAGCAAATGTTTGTGGTAAAACCTAAAGGAAAATAATCCAGCAACACGAGAAAACAGAGCATTGCAATAAAGACCCACGGCCCACCTCTTCAAGGCGGCATCTTCATGCATTTGTTAATATTTAGGTCTTCTTCTCAGAAGTCTGCCTGTATCCACCACCAAATCTTTTCCTCCCTAATCAGCAAGAGGTCTAACCAGTTGCAAGCAGCAATTAATCTTTTGTGTTACTGACAGCTTCCTGGTGGGATAGCATGCACACACTTTTTTTTTTCAGGCAGTCACCAACATGCATGACTGTGAGAGGAAATAAAGCACCAAAATGAAAGTGAAACCCTGTATTGAGTTGTAGTCTTTACTAGTAGTTTGTTTTTCCTAATAAAAATGTAAATGTTTTTTGATATGAAATAGGACCAACCGTCAAGTTAAGTCAGCATATATTACTTATGCATTAGCAAAGATTATTCCACAATTCAGCGCAATCCTCACAGTCAGTCTTCAAACAGAGGGCAAATACAGCCTATGCAATTTTTTCTAGATAAAAAACATGTCAGCAGTGCTCTTGTTAGAACTACAATCACACGAGAAGCACTTGACAAACCTCATCCTAACTGTGCTGCCCAAGGGATTTACAGTTTGTTTCTCAGCAAACATTATTCAATCAGCCATTTTTCTTCTGCGGGCATCCTGTAGGCAAGCATAGCCAGAGGGGACAGAAGGCCAGGGGTGTTATAGCCATTACCTTTCCTTCCCTTCCCATAACTCTTTCTTTTCCCCTTGTCACTGCACGCAGGTTGAATTTTCTTGTTATTGATTAAATAGGAGGCTATATATCGAAGGCTTTTTATTGCTATCTGTGAGCTCAGTGAATACTGGAGCCGAAAAGGAAGGCAATTAAGTTTCATGAGGTTAGATGGAGGGGGGATATCAGCACCAGAGCACAGCCTCCTGAAGCTCAGCCGTTCTCAAAGCCTGCAAAAGAACAAGTCTGGAAGCGCCCATGTGATGTTGCATTGATGTCCCACTCTTCTTCCATAAATCCTCCCCTATCTCAACTGCCTCCTCACTTGTCCTAGTGTTACAAAAACACATGAATGCTCAGTAGAAAATATTATTCTAATCTTCAAATGCAACAATTTTTGTCTATTCTTCTTTACTAAAACACAGGCATCCCTTCTCTCAGAAAGAGATTTCACTTCAATCTCCAAGTTTGCTTATTTCATATGCATTCCTTCCTGAAACTCCCCTTTCAGTCTCTGCTACAGTGCTTGAGCCCTGTGACAGCTTATTATTTCTGTTTGAGAGAAATCCCACTCACACAGAGCACGGCTGTCATCTTGCCCCGTATCCAGTTTTAAAAAAAGGCATAGAGCAAATTATTAATAGAGGTGAGCAAGAGGAGGCAGAGCTTCTCTAATGCCCTCCTGTCCAAACACTAACATTTTAAATCAAGCTCAGACGACTGGGCTGTGCTTCAGTGACAGTGAACATGGATGGGGGAAAAAAGTGCAACAATAGAAAGTTTTTTTAAAAAATCAATAAAACTGTTTTCCTTGTAAATTCGTAGCTCCTGCCTTAATTAAGCTAGGCAGGAAGAGGAGTGTTACTAGCAGTATCCAACCAAACAGTGATGCCACTGGACCAGCAGCACACATGAAATCAAGGCAACTGACGGCAGAGCCTTCACCTTGGTATGCCCCAGGCAGGGGGCTCAGCCTTGCACTAGTCAGACCCCTGTCCGAGGGCTGCCCTAGGCCCTCAGGGGAGAGGCCAGCTGGCTGGGCAGGTGGGCTTAGCGGGCAGCCCGCTCTCGCCCATCAGGGCCACCCGGGCTCAAAGTAATGAGATGGCAGCCTGCTGTCCAGATGGTCTCATGGTTTCATCCATCGCTCTTCATCACACACCCCTCACCTATTCGTAAAACTTGTGTGTACAGATTTTACAGATGTCTGACTTCAGCTGCAGTAAAACAGGGCTCCAAAGAGTAGCAAAACACTTCCAGAAAAGCAAACTTAACTAGGAAGAAGTTTTACATGAAGTGTCCTCTGTGTCTGTCTTTTTTGAATTTTTTGTCCATGAAGATCAAAGTTTTATCTGAGGAAAGCACTTCATTTGAGTTTCTTAGTCAGCTCTGGTTCAGAGATGCATTAAAAAAAATCACGGTGGAGGGGAAGGAAGGTGTGACTCTGTCATGGCTTCTGAGTCAACATTAAATCCACATTGACTAGTTCAAGTATGGACTGGTTCCCATCCTGAAACACTGTTTATTCTCTGATGCTGCAAGCTAAAGACACAACTCTTCAACAAAAAATGCCACTGAAGTTTAATTAGTTTTGAAATTAGGAAAGAATAAATTTCATGCCACCTTCAAAAATGGTAGCATCGAGGAATTAAACAGGCTTTGGGTGGGTCCTCAATGACTGCTTTCACCAAGCTGGTTCAGATGAAAGCTGTGCCTTCAGCAGGGAGTCATAGCCAGGTTGTCTCTCAGTTGGTGGTGCCGATGAAGCAGCTGAGGTCAGGACAATCACGGAGGGCTCATTTCGGCTACAAATCTGCTTTGAATCAGGCAAAGCATTCAAACACAGTATATCTGGTGACTGCAAGAGTTAAATAACTGAGTGGTCTTCCGTCTCCGGGTCTCTTTGACTGTCCCTTGCTGTCACTGGAATTGGCCTGGCTGTTGATGGCAAGTTATTTCAATGCTTCTGTTGCCTTCAGGCTCTGGTTTCAAGCCTGGCAAGTATGTTACAGGTTCCTCTTAGAGCCCAGGCAAGCCAGGACTCTGATTTGGCAAGGATCTTTCAAGGCAGTTGATTTCTCACTACCACTCTAACTCCCCATGCATCCTGTCTGCATGTCCTAGCACCTAGCAGTGGTACCAGAAACTATTTTCCTTGCAAACAGGCAATCCCTTCCATCCCATAGCCCTGCTGCACTTAGACAGGTACCCAAAAGATGCAGAAATTGTAAATATAATTTTTTAAAATGGATATGGATACCATCAGCAAATGCTAACTTTCACAACCATCCTTTGCTTCAGCACAATTCAAAAGCTCTCAGATCCCACACAACCATATTCAAAAACTGAATGTACACTTCTGAGATTAAAGAAGGCCTACTGAAAAGAATATGTTAACACTCAAACAACAGTAAGTGTGTTCTCACATTCATCCTCCTCTTAAGATAATGCTACCATGGATAAGGTATTAAAATTCTTTTTGAGTATTTGTTTAAACACTGCTTATAGTGTTTAGTGTATTCATTATGAAAATTGTCATGTCCTTATGTTCACGGTTTCAAGTCCTGCATAATTAGGATATATCCATCAACACCACCATAAAACATACACCTGTGCTATAATCAAATCCAAATACAAACTGTAACAATCCCCTCCAACAAAATATTATTATGTGCACAGTTTGGAAATTTTAAAAGGGCACGTCAGTTTTAAAACCTGTGCACTGAAAGCACAAAGAAGAAAAAATAAATTCCGGGCCCTCCTGACTGACTTTCAGTTCCCACATACATGAAATATTAGTTTGGTTTATAAATTGATTAAGACCTATCTTAAAAAATAAACCCTTTTACATACCTCACTATTCATCTTTGAAACTTGTTTCTGAACCTGCTGGTTTGATTAGAAGGTCCTTCCTAGCTATTCCCCAATTCATCCTCTTTTATTTTTGTACTAGTATTGTCTTTCATCTGAAAAAGTTCCTCTCCTCCTACCCTGGCCAGTTTCCTTCATTAGGGTTTGATCCAGCATCATTAAACCGCCAATCAAAAACAGCAGAGAACAGTAGTTAAAGCTCTCACATAAGTAATCCATTTCTGCAATATACACATTGCGCAGGCTGTAGGAATAAATGGCTTCTGATATCTTGAACATCTGCTCCCTGAAAGCTGTGCCAAGTCTGTAGCGTTGGAGCTACAGCAGCAGAGAGGGTAGAGGGCAGGCCCTTCCCCACTGTCCTTCACAGTGAGACTGAGGTGTCTCTTCTTGCGAGCCCAGCCGAACAGACATCCAACCACTCCCCCTTCTACAGGTTAAATGGACACAGAAAAGCAAGCTGGTGAAAGCAGCAGGTCGGCAGTCTTGCTTAATTCTTTTGTGTTTCAACAACTAACCTTTTCCTTTTACATTATATATTTTTTTGAAAATCGACTTATTTCATATGACTTCAGACACGTCATGTAACAACAGACCAAAACAGATCTTATGCACAAAAAAACTTTTCAGACCCATTGAGAGAGAATTTTTGATGGTTCAGGGCAAGACCCCTGTTAATTCCTAAGGGTAATTGTTGCCCAGTGAGAAAATCAGAGCAACGCTTTGTAATAAAGAGAGAAAAAGGGAGTCTTTTGTCTGCTGTATTTCTTCCTTACCAACCAGTCTTCTTCCTCCTCATTACACACAACTTACAGAAAAATGAAGTGGTATTTTAGGGTGCTGCATTACTGCAATATGCATGCTTGGTCACTGTCCAGTTTTTGAAAGAACATGTAGTTTTTGAAAGAAGAAAATGATGAAACATGCAAAAGCCTCAAGAAAGTTTGCTATGAATGTATGAAGCACTTCAAAAGTACTGAGAAATGAAATCTCCTCTGAACTCCAGTGCACTGCACAATCATCTTCGCCAGCTATTTTGAAACAGTGCCTGTAACAGCTAAGTCTACAGACCGTTGAAGTGCCAAAGGCTCTGGCTGACAAATGTGGAGCACTGGTTTTTCCTTGGACGTTTGCTGTAGCATGCAAGAGGTAATATAACAGCCAAAATGAGCAAGAAAGAGAGGGAAAAGAACACGAAAATTCTAGTTTCTTGGATTGTAAAATATAAATTGTCTGGAATGTATTAAATGATTCTATTCACCCAGCTTCTGCTCAGTCTATATTTATGGCCATGATTGACAAGCAAATCAGACAAAGGAAAAGTGTTCACGTGTTCTAGCATAAAATGCCATCTTTCAAGATGCGAAGTATCATAAGTCGCTGTTGATTTATCTGAAAGGTCAATCTGCAAAACTGCAGAAACTCATGTACTCTAGAAAGGCATGCTGTCAGCTTCTCCAAAATTCAAAGCAACAGTGGTTTTGTCCTATGTAAATCATATAATCCCAGTTCCTGCCAGGTTAATTTTATCCCCTCTAGAAACTCACACTAATTCAAGACAATAATTAGATTCACACCTTTTAATTGCTTTTTCTTCTGTCTGGGGTTAAAATGTCTAGAATTTCTGCTTTTCTGTCGGGAAGGAACAGAAAGCAGAAGCCAAGTAAGAGCCTACCCTCAGAGGTCTGTCACTTGCCTCTCCAGTGTAAGCCACATTCCTGCTCTTACGGTCTTGTTCTGGGCACAGTGAAGTAAGTGTTCCTGTGTGATTTGGGAGTCATAGAAGACAGATCCCCATATCAGCCCCACTATGCCCACACAGCGGTGGGGAGAGGACCTACCACAGCTCTGGATTTGCTATCCGCTGTTGGGAACAGGAACATGCTGTATATGTAGAATCAGGCAGCATATGCAAACCAATGTACGATCCCCTTTCTACATCACCAAATCCCCTTGTCTGCTTTCTCAGGGAAGAAAAGTCAACATCATAACAGAAATTTAGTCTAGTCAAGGAGAAAGCAAGGGGGAGGTGAAAGGCAGGGCGAGTTAAACAGGGAGGGCAGAAGAAAAATGAAAGTTCAAAGAGGGAGGAAAAGAAGAGGAGGAAATAATCACCCAAATTCAGGTGGGAAAAGTGGGAGAAAAACTGCACTGTAGTCGCTGTTATGCAGGTATAACTGATCTAGCATTATGTTATCTGATTGACACAGGTGACACTTGCAGTCCAGCCACAGTGGCATGGGGCAAAGTTAGTCACTGCTCAGCTGAACATCCCCACTGGAAGTCAAAGGTGTCCAGTGCCTGACACAGGGGCCTGAAGGCTCCAGCAGGAACTGTGGAATTAAACAGCTTTATTGCTACAGATCTCCAGGAAAGACTGTGAGACACTTTTAGGCAGGGAAGGAGCAGACAACATTTCATGCCAACAGGTCTTTGAGAAAGTTTTGAGTAACCAGGGAGAGAGACTCGCAAGTCCTGCAGAGGGGTAGATGAAATTCAAAAGAAAAAAGCAAAACAAAACATAACATAACAGAACATACCTGATCAGCTGAAGTTCATCTTCAGATGTGACATAAGAGGGCTCTCAGGTATTCTCCACCCCTGGTAAATAGCAACAATGCAGTTAAAAATGAAAGGTGAATTTGTCCTTGTTACAGAAAGTAACTTGCAACTTGCGTGCTCTTATACTGTTTTTACATTAACTTCTCCCACCTCAGTGTTCTGCCTAGGGCCCTCAACAGCTTGTTTGCTCCACCACTGTCTACATTCTTGTTGAGAACGTTACTTCTACATGCATGCGTACAATGTCCAGAATAGTGGGACGTTAGTGATGGCTATTGAAATAGTAGAAAAAAAAATTCCACACAGGAAAAGAAATAAGGAAAGCTGCATACATAAGAAGTTGTCAGATTCATAATATAAGTAGGCTGAAAGAAATTTCTTGCAATCTTTGTCAGTTCTTTTGAATTGTCCTTGTAAGAACGTGAGAAAGTACTTCCAGGAAGCAAGGGCTTGAAATCCATGTTAGAATAAGTACAGTCTAACAGATCTACTAAAGGTCTATTTTATGTGAAGAAGGAATAAGGCAGTTGATTTTTTTTCTGTATTTGAACCAGGGAAAAACATTCCCTGCTATTGTTGAATCATTCTCAACTTTTGTTCATAACCCACTACATGCTTTTCAGAGCATGCTTCACCTCTCCCTGCTCCTGCAGCATCCTCTGGAGAGGGCTACCCAGAACATTTCTGTTCTCACCTCCTCACTTTTGCAAATTAATAATGAAAATATTTTGCTCAGCAAGTTGTTTGTATTCTGGTTGACTAAGCTACTTGCCAGTTATCCTCTATGTTCTCTTTTCTGGCCATGCGTTTCCACATTTCCACCTTCCAACAGAGACAGAGCAGATTGGTAGAGAAAAAAAGCATCTCTTAAATAAAATTCTGCTTGTTTAAAAATAAAACAAAACAAAACAATCAGAGGCCCAATCCCTTGTAAACAATACAGTATTCCAAAAACAAACTTCATTCATCCCAGAAAGCTAAAGCATCCCTTATTCAGGACATGGCTGCTGTACACTGCAGACAAATGTAGCAATTCTTCCTCAGAAATACACAGGAGCACCCTGGGCAAACCCATTGCCTGTCTTACAAAGTTAATCAAGTGGCACGTCCTCCCAACTGAAGCACAAGTTCTGATTAAAAACAAATTTCTCTGCCAGTTGTTTCCTGTGTAAGAAGAGGCATTCCAACTAAATTTATAGCCAGCTTACATTTTAGCTCTGCAACTCTATGAACAATCCTATGCAGTATTTAGGAACAATTTAAAATACAAAATAAGAAAGAAGATCAAAAATCATACTACTCCACTAGCTCACCTGGGATAAGAAGTTCCTGTTCTGAGTGCAGCAAAGTAGTAGTCACTGTTATGCAGTATAACTGATCTCCAAGAGGAGCCAGGGAGGGTTAGAAGGTGGGAAGAGGTAAAGTGCATTTGCAGAAGCACTCTTAACTTTATCCAAAAATAAATTTCATCTGTGCTTAATAATTGTGATAATACCTTTTCAATGTCCATAGTACCTCTTTGAAGTAGAGCCGTACCTTGCAAGGACACATAGTGCTGTCTCTTTCTATGAACCTTCGGTGTCCTGCATCTTTGCTACCCCTGTCTCTCACCACATCAGCGCTACAACTGTTATAGCAGGACAAAAGCAGCAAGGAAGGGCAGCATGATCTACCTGTCTTATATCCTGTTTTAAAAGTTGTAGTTGTATATTTAGGAGGTATGGCTAAGATAGGAGATACATAAGCACCCATTTGTCTGAGGGCAAGATCAAGTTAGTGAATACAGAGGTTCTTTCGTGTTGTCTCTTTTTACCTTTACTTGTTCCAGACACTTGAGAGTTGTGCTGCACAGGATGTTTGTGGAAATATTCCTGAACACTTTTTCCTCCTTCTTATAAAGTGTTACTGGTTTCTCTGACTGTGATGGATGTCCTCTGCCTTTGTAATCCATCGATCCCAGATTGTAAAGGAACAGTTGAACAGCCTCTTTGCTGCATTTACATCATCCAACAACACATGTCTGCAGTGTTGAATTAGGATTTCAGGTACTATTTGTAGCCTAGGGTTTGCCACATCAGTTTAGGAACTTGCTGCATCAAATAACTCAAATGCTCATTTTCTTGTCTCTTAAAAATTGCTTTTGTCAGCTTAAACTTAAATGAAGGCTATTCCACCATTAGTCAGAGCAAGTGGGTGGTCTGCTGGAGATCACTGCATAGGGAGGCTGTACAGAAGGATTTCTGTGCTGAACATCACCCCTAGGCAACCTGTGATGACTGACAGCATCACGGCTGCTAGGATGCGATTTCACTTCTATCAACGAACTTTCTCACAAAGTTGTGATGCAGACTGGAATGGTGTGGAAAACAAAAATTCCACTGTATGAGGAGATTATTGTTGTTTCGCTGTGGAAAATGACCTCTGTGTGCATATTCCAGGACTTAAAACTTTGCAGTAACTGTGCCAGTAAGTAGCTGAAAAGAAAAGCTTCTACTGCAACATGAGCTGTACAAAGTAGAGGACAATAACATTTGTCACCAAGGCCTAAGTTTGGGCCACTCTGGTGAAGACTTTGTTTTGGCGTGCAGTGGAGAAGAGGTTAAACAAAGACAGCAGGATTGTTCACTGCATGGTAGGATTCCGGCATGCTTGTTACACATGCAAGGACCAGCTTCTGTTTCCATTCCTCATACAAAACCAAATAATAATTAGGAAACCTGACAAATTTCCTTGTTAAGTAGCTGCATCAATGCCAGCATAACTAACTCCCCCCCCCCTCCAAAAAAAAAAAGAGGTGCTGTCACTGTGGTAGATGGATTATACCACAGGTTGTTCAAGGTAAGGATATTACAGAGCTTAGACGAGGGGATCCATATCCTCAGAAAGACCTCAAACCCAACATAAAAAACAAGGTGCAAAACAAATTAATTGTGTTTCACTTTCAAGAAAGTAAGCCCTTCTTCCTGATGCCAGGATGTTGTTTTGAGGCTGAAAGACAGCATTAGAAACAAACTCATACATGTAACACTTCCACACACTTAATCTCATTCCAAAGATATATCTAGTAGGTTCACCAACAGCTTACGTGAAAATTACCATTTAAAGCCATTATTTAGTTTAGAGATCATATGAAGTCTCATTAATAAAGTCCGGCTACTTTTTTCCAAAAGCAGTAACCAACAATCTGCACTTCAAGTCACCAGTTTTGTATCCTGAGACATGCAGGCACTTTTCACTGATCCAAGCTGGACCCGTAAGAAACCGTGGCTTTAGTTCTTTGTAGATCACATATCTCCTGCATTTGATCAAAATACTTACTAGCAAGTACCCTGAGGTACACTTTTAGCATTTACTGGCATGCCCACCAGAGTCATTTACAGTAAGGTGTGATTTTAGACAAGAGCATTAATGAAAGAAGCCACACAGAGACTAATCAGTCACACACAAGTTTTGAACACAAGTATTGAACACACGACACGTTACATTAGCTCTCAATATTTCAACACTTGCACTGTTTTGAAGATAAATGTCCCTAGGTAGTATGCTTCTGGGAATGCAGGTTTATTCTGTGCCACCTAGGAATGCCATTACCAGAAAGAATTAGAGAGGATGTGGTGTAAGCAGTGTAAAAGCCAGCATTTTGCCTTACTACATGTTCAATACCTAGCCAAAAGATCCAAACTATCCTTTAAGTGATAACACTGGATTTTTGCTTTTTAAAATAATTTTTAAAAAAAGGAAAAAAAACTGCCACAAAGCAGACCAAAAGCATTTGAACAAGACTACATCCAGCTTGGAAAATAAAATGTTGAACAAATATCATCTAGCAAGACTCCCTGGTGTCTTTGACAATTTGGACAGGATGAAATGGAGATCCATTTAAGATCTAATTACCTGCTGCAGCTTGTCAGGTATTTTGGTTTCCTCTGCCAGTTCAGATGTGGCATTACTAGTAAATCACAATTTCAGCCCAAAACATATAAGGAGCTATACAATAATAATTAGTTCTGATTGTGCTAAACTCTGGAAAAGGGAATGAGCCAACTGATCCAAGGTGGGAGATGAGGGACCTGGAGGTAATAAGTGAAGGGACAAAGTGCAGTTTGGCATCTTTGGGACAAAGAACACCAAACCGGCAAGAAACACAAAGCCAAGAACATCTGCAGCAGTGCGGAAAGAAGAAAAGAGGCAGATGAAAGGCAGCAGCAACACTTGAGAAGCTGAAGACCAGGATGTGTTCATTCTGATTCTGTCACAATTCAGTGTATGTGTTTGAGGAAATGGTTTCTCCCATGACTCAGTTCTCCACTGTTTAAAACTGGAATGACAATATGTCAGCAGTACGCCTTGCTAATGGCTTATTGTATCCCACTAGCCTTTCCACAGTGTGCTAACCACAGACAAAACAAAAGCATATGAGCTTTTGTATAAGAGTTTGCAATTGGTAAGCAAGGATGTAACTGCCTATAGTTTTCAAGTTCACGGTAAGAAATGTAATGCTTCACATACTGTGCTGGACCTGTTGTATACGCAGCACAGACTTTTCCCTCGGTCCCTCCTGCACAGAGGATGCTTCTCTGGAATGTGCAGATGTCCAGTGGAGTAGGGAGAGCTGCGAAACACCCAGGGCTGCAGTAGGTTATTGGCAAGAGCAATGAAGTAGGCAGACAAGAAAAGAGCTGAGGTGACACGTGCCAGATTCATTACTGCAGGGACACAGACACCATCTGGGGCAGAGTCCCAGTTTGTCTGACAGTTCATGTCATTGCATGGGGCAGCTTCAGACTGAAGACTCTCATGTGGGGAAGAATGAACTGCAGCGGCTGCTAAGGAGTTTGATTTATGAGGCAAAAGAGCTGTCACTCTTGATCACTCCTCAGAGGCCCAGTGGGGCTACCTCTGCAGCACTTACCACTAGATCATCTCTAGACTGTACAGCTTGGCTAGCTTTTGTAAATAAGCAAACAGTCTCAAGACTTCAGATGTTATGCCAAATATTTGCCAAAGTGTTTCCTTCAAAGGAAAAAAAAGATGACAAGAGCTAATGTCCTCTGCAAGATAAAGTTTAAAAAGAAAATAAGTAGAAATTCCCATCTGGCATCAGATTAAGAGGAAGCTTTACTGTAGAACTCATGTTACTGCACCTGTGAGTTACATGCTGAAAATAACTGTAAGAAATATGGGAAACAAAATATTTTTTGGTCCTCAAAAAAGTTTTAGAACAAACAAAAAATGTATTTTCATCCTTTTTTAGGTAGTCTGTTCTTGGAGATTAAATCTTGGAGATTAAATTACAGCAGAAAGGTGTTCTTTTTAAAGTCAAATTATTGCCAGACAGTAGCATTAAATAGCAACTTCAGTATTGGAAGGGGAAAAGAATTTATTTTCCAGCACCTGAGGACAGGGTGAAAAAAAAAAGTGCCAAGGTTCTTAGATTTGTTTTCTTTCTAAAGGCAGAGTATTTAAGAACCTGAAACTGCCTCATCTCAGCAAGTCACTTGAACTGTATTTCATCTTAAAGAACAAAAAACACAGCATTTTGTCATTTCAATACAAGACCCACCAATGCTGAGATGTGTTTACGTGTGTGTGTGCATGTGCTGGGGAAGGGACAAATGATAAGGCTTTATTTGTGGCCCATCGATATTTTTCAAAATGCTTATTATGGCTCTGGGTGGTTTGTGATTTAACTTGCCTTATGAGACCTCATCCACTAATGACTGTCTGCTAATAAGCTGGTGCGACGCAGCACTGAGCATTGAGGTCAGACCAGTGACAACCACAACAGTAGGAAGTCCTCCTGAGCTGCATGATGACATTTGTCACTGTTTTCAGGTATGGCTGATTTTGTTGTTGTTGACGTATTCTGCTCCCAGTTTCTAGGAGCTGGCAGCAGTGAGAACACTTGTGTGAGATGTGACCAAGTAGATGATCTGCTCAGCCTGGTGGCAGGATTTTAGGAGGAAATGGACAGATTTAGGAGCATCAGAGAGTCTGAAAAAGACAGAGATTAGTGGAACCGTGCTCTGACCTCCCTGAGACAGAAACAGGAACATCCACCAGAAAAAGCACAGTATCAAGGGGATCCTGTATACCTCCCAATAGGCAGAAGGCAGTAGCTTAAAGGAAAGGAGTGAATGGAGGCAAGTTTACCCTCAGAGTGGCAGGCAAACCCCCTCCCTGTCCACCTCACCTTCCCAGGTGCCTACGCACAACAGGTATGAGACTCTAGATCACAGAATCACAGAATCACAGAAGGGTAGGGGTTGGAAGGGACCTCTGTGGGTCATCTAGTCCAAACCTCCTGCTGAAGCAGGGTCACCTACAGCAGGCTGCACAGGACCTTATCCAGGCGGGTCTTGAATATCTCCAGAGAAGCAGACTCCACAACCTCCCTGGGCAGCCTGGTCCAGTGCTCCATCACCCTCAGAGGGAAGAAGTTCTTCCTC
>Ga0181612_128098_pt1 | contig 14180 bp, 10 predicted proteins | sample HoacroProtozoa21_FD_119630 | JGI IMG/M metagenome (GOLD analysis project Ga0181612, IMG submission 119630) | Hoatzin crop microbial communities from Cojedes, Venezuel. Combined Assembly of Gp0051906, Gp0051904, Gp0051908
CACATTGTTTTCTACAATCCAGATACCCACAGATCAGGTAAATCTGTGCTTGCCAACACCTTCCTGGGAAAGGGCTTCCGGAATCAGATTCCAGCTAGAAATCATTGTAGCATCTTTACATCACTTTATGCATTCAATCTTTGTACATTTATCATTAATACCAGCCTCCAGGTTAAAATTTTACCTCATCATTGTCAAAGCCTCTTGCAGTCTTCCCTCAGTTTAAACTATGATCTACGGCATTTTTGAAGAGCCTGGGTCTGTGTGGAGGGATGCCATGGACAGGAGCCAAGGACTATAAGCTACGCCTTCTTCTTTAGTTGTGTAGCACTTTGCACGTGTTTTGGATTTTTGGGGTCTTGCCACAGAAAATTATTAACAAACAAAGAAAAATACAGCAAAAAGTAGAGTAAGTGTTGTGGAATGGCTAAATTCAACTTTTTTACAAGAGTTAAAGAAAGCAGCATTTGCCTACTCAGTTTTTAGCCAGTAATTTGACTGAGAGCAACTCTCGGGATAAAGACAACACTCAGAAATCTTTGCCAGTCAGACATATATAAGTAGAAGAGGCTGACATAGATCCAGCTGATACAGCTGTATGCTTATGGGGTTTTCTTCTGTTTCAGTTGTGGGGGGTTGTCTTACGTTGCTTTTTTGTGGTTTGTTCTTCTGCAGCTACCAGTTTTAGAGATTGAGAGGTTTTAACATAATGAAGGGTCTAGGGAAATAAGCAATAGAATTCCTTATGCCATTTCTGTTGGGACTACTTCTGTGTTTTTACTCTAATCCTACTGTTTTGGTCACGTAAATAGAGATTATGTGAAAGAATACAGAAGATGTTAAGCTACAGAATTTCCTCCCTCTTTTAGACACAGACCAGCAGCACCTTGGCTGGAAATCTTTCAGATGTAAGCCATCAGGAGAGGGTAAAGGAGGTTTCCTTTGAGTGACCTTGGCTGGGGTCCTTTGTTGGATTTCAGCCTGACCACTCAGGTTAACAGCAAAGGATTAGCAGCAGTGAAGGGTGCAATCTGCAGGGGGGCTTTAGCAACTGCAGTTCTCCACCATGTGCGTTACACAGCACTCATCACCAGTGTTCAATGAAAACATATTGGAAGGCAAAAACATATTGGAAGGCAAAAACACAGCCATGCACTGACCAGAAAGGGCGTGTGAAATAGCAGGGTATAGGAAGACAGAAGCTTGTACCTGCTTGTCGGTGTGGTGGCAGAGCCGAAGGTAGAGCGCAAGCTTTCCAGCTGCAGCTTCAGCAGCATCAAAGCTGACCAGACCTTCCTGTCACCTTGACACTAATGGTACTTTTGCAGTTTTGCTTGAAAGAGAAGCAGGTGATTCATAGAAGAAACTTGCACAGCAACATGTAATATGCCACCAAACATGGCATGCCAATAATTGTGGCAGGATGCTGAAATAATTGGGAATTTCTTCTTTCCTCCCTCCAGCATAAATGCGCCTCATCTTTGCAGTTCTTGGTCTATAATATGAACTCATTTCAGCAGTAGAAATGAACCAAGCTCAAACTTTGTCAACAGTAGAAACAACTTGCTCCTGAGGCTGATGTGCTGTGGACATCTCCAAGGGGAGATAGGCTGAAGAGTGAGGAAGATCTGCAGAAGAAAATGTGTCCAGGACAGACCTCATATCTTCTCCATGCTTTCAGAGCTGCCCAAAGAAAGGGAAAGAACCACCATGTCACAGGTGGGTGGCTAAGAACATGCATGTACCATTGCTTCACAGAACGATGAAAGGAAGAGCCACACCTGAAACCAGGGAAAAAAGAACAGAGCAGAAAATAACCAGCAGTGGACAGGAGAAGGTGGAGAATGGAAAGGAGTTCTTGCTAGCTAACAAGGCTAAGGTTGATAATAAAAGCCTGTTTAATGGAACGGGCATGAAAAAGAACCAGGGAAAAGCAGGTCCACTGATGAATGAGGGGGATAATCAAATTAACAAGAGTTTATAATGGCAGGGTTAATGAACTGCTATCTTATATCAGTCACCCAGAAGAGAAAAAAGGTGAAGAAGCGTGAGGGATTATGCATTAATGAAGACCTAGATAATAGGGAAGAAATGGTTGACTGAAGTAATGGAATAATATTATGAAATTTTTAGGAGGAGATTTTAGTTAAAAGATGGGAATAATAAAAGTGTGTTGAAATTTCCATCTCCATCGTTGTTCAAATTCAAGCTACAAAGTACTCTGTAAAGCTAAGAAAAACTGCTGCCAGGAGAGGACCCGATTCAAGGGCTGATGGAGAGAACAGTGTCTGTTAACAGTGAGACTCTGTCTCCTTGCCTGCAGTGGGTTTGGGTTCAGACCTGAGCAGGCGATGCGCGTGCTCAGTCCTGCAAGGTGAAAACACCTCTGGACTCTGTTCAATAAAGCACTTTGATGGGCGATAACATTTTAAGTACGAAAGTTGCCTTCTTATCTGCCATGTGACTGAAGCTGCTCGTGGCTAAACACATGCTTTGCTCAACTTGGGCCCGATCGCTCTGCAGTTTTCGGGACTGACCCCGTCTGATTTTGGTACTTCCATCTTCCCAAGCTCTGTAGCACAAACTTGCTGGCAGTCAATGCACAAGAGCTGCTGCGTTCTGCAATATGGCTTTCCCAACAGCGAATGAGTGAACAGGATCTATAGATACATTGTTACAAGAGAAGAATTCAAATGAGGTTTTTTTTGCTTTGCAGAGAATTTATCATATCCCCCCCCCCATCCATAGCAGGAGCTATCAGCTTCTGATCAAGGTAAAAAATAGTAGAAAAATAAGTGACTGGTAATTAGTTCTTCTAGTAATACTCTGCAGAATAGCTGGAGTTCTTGGCACACATTATGAGTGAACACTGAAACTGATTTCTGTGGACCTAGGTTTATATCTGTATTAAACAGAAAATATGTTGATGCTGGTTTTAGTGATTTTCACACAAAAGGATTTCTGCACTCAATTTACAAATGCATAAAAGAGAGGAGAGTGGGAACTACAAGACTGCTTTCTAGTTTGATACTTACTTTATAGTTGGAATTAACAGACAGATATGTGATTGCTAATTAGGAAGGGGACAACTCCTTAGCTAGGAAGACATTTCTATTCAAATTCATTTATTTCCAGTTTAAAAGAGGATTATAAAATTGATAACCTCTCTATGTTCCAGTTAGCAATCATATTTCCTAGCATCTCAACATTTAAACTTAGATTTTTATGCACTGCCTGGGAAATGATTCGTATAAATAATTTTTCTTTTATAAACTGTATTAAAAACAAGGCAGTGAGACATTCTGCTGTTGGCAAGAGGCAATTCAAATCGTCACCTTCACAGTCCTTCTAAGCCAGCTGTGTTTTTATGGAGGAAAAAGTGCATGTAGGCACCATGTGTCACGGGCAGGCTAAGGCTGCTAGAATTAAGAGGGTGTTTTGTCTATGGATTTTGGCTTTTCCCAAACTGTGGATTTTCCCGTAATGCATTACAGCTGTACTCGGTGGGAAGACTGGAGGGAGCTCCCTGTGGAAGCAAGGCTGCAGATAGCTGTGAACATTTCAAGGGGTGCTCTGCGGCTGCTGGCACTGCTGGTTGCCAGTTGGCAAGTCCCTTCCCTCTCCCTGTCGCTGTCCTCTTGGCCAGAAGGGGAGCTGGAGACAAAAACCCTTTTCTCCAGCAGATCAGCTCTACTGGTTGTGCTGTTTGACTTCCTTTTGTTCCACAGGTTTATCTGAAAGGCCTTGGATTCATCCCTAGATGTCTATGGCTCTGTCACCGCGCTGTTACTGCCCCCTTGACATGTCTTCAGTGATGAGGGACTATGCGTATAATACAGCAAAATCATGCCTCAGTCCTGCAAGCCCGATTTCATCCATTTCCCCTCTTCTGTCATTTCAGTTTTCAACTACTTCAAGGGAACTTTAAGTAGTAATTAGGTCCACTAAGGACACGTACTGAGTCTTCCACTAGACTTGGAGGAATATTTTAGTCCGTGCTTACTGGGCTCAGGAAAATACCAAACAAGCCTGGTGCTCCCATCCAAGAGGCAGTCACGCTGAAAACCAGGAAAATTCAAGCATTTTTATCAAATGCCAGAAAGGTTTGCAGCTTATCTGAGCAGAAGGACTCTTATGATAACAGATCTCATCCTATTAGAAGTCTCAGGTTAGTTTAATGTTAACTTTATGTGCAGTATGAGCTTTTCTGGGATTGAACAAGTGGATAAAAAATGCATACAGTTTTTTTGTTTGAGCCTTTTATAAAAATCCTCTGATGATTTCACTTTGTTTGTTTGTGTTAAAAACATTCCAAAGTGCAAACTCACTTCTTATCAGACTAAGAGAAATGGGCTCATTTGAGTCCATAGTCTTTCAAATGAATGACTGCTTTTCAAAAACTCGATCATCTAAGGAGCTATTCCTTCCTGCCTGACATGACTTTTATTTTTCAGACAATCTCCTGATAATTTGATTGTATTGTTTCTCTGCACGAAATACTAATTCATTTCAATGGACCTGTCTTCTTTTTTTGTCAGAAGAGCTGTCAAATAGAAACTCCGAAATTACTTTCCTTACTGGAGTGGGAAAACAGAGCTTTCGCCAACACATGCTACCATTCTTACCTGATCTGAAAGCAAAGTGTCACTAGACATGTTTAGAACAAAATTTAAGGAGGATTTATGTATTAGTCTCTTTTCACTATGATTTATAATCCATTCACCTAAATTTCTAAAGTTACTTATGCATAATTATATATCCAAATTCAATACAACTTTTTATTCAAAGTCTTTATTTTCCTTTTTCCCCTGAAGACACTTGTAATTTTTGTTATAGGCCTTGTTTGATGGTACCGTGCTGTTAAACGTATCAGTACATTCTTGGGCTCCAAACTCATCAGGTAAGGCATTCAGATAGCAGGGCAATATGAGTGAGAAAAACACATTGCATGCATTCATAAAAGCCATTCATTAAAATTTGGATGTCTTTCTACCTATGACAGAACACAGCTTGTTTCAACACATCATGAAGCTTTAGAGTACGGAAGCTTAAGTGTTACTGAAGTAAATTTCTCATAGTTAAATTCAAGGTAAATATTTTCAAAGGTGTGATGGATGCATCCACCCGAAATCCCATCTGTGTTTTTAAAAGTCCCTACATCCGAGCATCACTTGCTGGCCTGATTCTAAAATATCTGAAGCCTCCTGCTTTGTAACGCTTTCAGTATATTCAAACACCATATTTTGTGTTTCTACTTGGAAGTAGAGAAACCAAAAGGTTAAGCAATATTCCCAATACAGAAAAAGGGAGTATGTACTATACATCTAGTTTTCCGTCTCGCTCATGATAATTATCTTTGTGAACATAACTCTGGCAATCTCAGCTGGGTATTTTATGACTTCAGAATATTACGAAGGAGTCCTAAATGCAACAGAATAGAGAATACAAAGGGAAGACCTCTGTGGAGAGGCGCTAATAAGACAGTGCGTGTAAAATACTCGCCTGGAGACTGTATTGATCACAGAAGAGCACCTTAATCATAGATGAAAGAATGCCAATACTAGTTAAATACAAAGAATGACTGGTAGGGGGCGGGGATGGGGTGTGCTTGTATATATAGCATAAATGTACAAATCAAGAGGTCTGCAAATTTTACGTGAGGAAGATAATAATTGCAGAACGGTGGTACCGAACATTTCCAAAAGCACCTATCATAATAACAGCAGTATTGTGATATTGTGCTGTTTCAGTATTGTTTTTGAGCCTCTAGGGAAAGAGAAAAAGCAGGGCTGTGATAATAACTTAACAAAAATAAACTAAACCAGCAGTGAAATCAAGTTACAGGCCAAGATGAGGACACACACTCTTGTTTACAAGTCTTGCATAAGAGTGGCAAGGATGAATGTATAATACAAGATCTATTCTGCTGCTGTCTTGCTACAAGTCTGAACTAGACCTGGCAAAAGCAAGAAAATATTATTTGGCAAAGGCTTTAAGTAATTCAAAATCTGTCTTGGCTTCAATATGATTTACAATGGAACATGGAAATTTTGAAATCCGTAGGAAAGAAATATTCTGGGAAGAAAATTATTTTATTTGGAAGCTCTTCTTTTGAATAATGAAAACATTCCGTTCTGAAAATGTTAGAAAACACAATAATTAAGAACTGGAAACAGAAAGAAAAGTCATTACAGTTATAAATAATTCATTTCACAATGTCAAAATGGCACCAAGCTTTGATCATTTTAGCATCAGTATTGGAGAACAGGAGGGTTGCAGAGATTTGGGAAAGGGAGAGAGCACCTGGGCTCAAGAGGAGGAACATACCAAGAGGAATAACATACCAAGAGGAATAAGAGGATTAGAGGGCTTCTGATCACGCCAACTAAGTGGGTGCTGCTTGCTTGGAAGGCCAGGGTTACAGTGTCAGAAATATTACCAGATGAGCTCTATGTTGTTCTTCTCAAGTGTCTTTCTCCACTCCCTCCCTCAATCACAGGTTTAGCGTGCATGGTGGCCTGCTTTCCCTTGCATGCTCTCATTAACAAGATCTTCGGTTTATGCTTGCATCTCTCGCTTAGTATAGTTGCTGTCACCAATAATATATTCTCTTTGATTCCCTTCCTCACTTTCTTCCCTCCATGGCCCTCCAAAAGACATCAGGAAATTTGCATTTCTGACTTAACAGCGCATGACTCGGGAACAGTGAAGACAACTCACGACACACGCAGCTGGGAATGGCATCACAGGAGAGTCTAATTTGACATGTATGCAGGCGTGCCCTACACAGCTCCTTTGGCAAAGCACTGCTCCCCGATCAGCCAGACTCCGCTTGTGATTATAGCCATTCGGTCAGGATTTTCAAAGCAATCTCTGCATACCTTTTGCAAAACAAGAAAAATCCGTCCTCTTCCGCTCCACCCTTCTCCCATCCCCCAGCAGAGAGATTTACATGGAAATAGGTTTTTAAAAAACAAGGATTCAGACAGACAAAAAGGGCTGGAAATGTTAACATATCTGTATCACACGTTATTGCACACTTTAGGTCAAAAGTGGTTTCAGGCACGTCTACGTTATTCTACATGAGACACTTGTTACATAGAAAGCTAATCTTTCATCTCTTTTGGGTTACTTAGTTTTTCAAGAGAAAACAGGTGGTTTTGTTTTGACATTTAGTTTAAAAATGCTGCGTGAGAGAGTGCTTTATCTTGATACATGATTTGTTTTGGAAGACTTTCCAGATTTCACTGGTTGTATCCAGGGGTCTCCTCAGTCTGCCAACATATGGCTAAAGCAACCAAAAGCACTTAGTCACTCCAGGACAACTGCAGGTGTGCCTAAAATTAAGCTCGTGCTTCAGGTTTTTTGTGCCTAAGCTGGTGGCAGAGCACCTCCAAAGATTAAAGCCACAATTTCAATGTTCAGTCTCTAACAGATGTTGCTTCGTAGATTATTTAGTAAAATGACAGATTTAGCCACTTTGTTTCTCCAGCATTTGCTGATGAATTTTTAAATTAAATATTACTAGAATGATGTCACTGTACTTCTCAGACTCATATTAATGTAATGGATTGCTTGTCAGCAGAAAGGAGCAATGAGTCACAAGTGGTGTGACAACGGGGAAAACACGTCAGTTTTATAATGAGGGGATTAAATCTGAGGCATGACTGCCTTTGCCATTCGAAAGGATTTTATAGCAGGTGCCACTCAAATTAAAAATACAACCTTATATGACAGGTAAAGACAAAACATGTGGTTAATACAACCTTGAGTTCATATAGAGATATCCTGCATTCAAAAGGTAAAAACCTAGCTCAAACGCTGTAGATAAATGCAGTTCAGTCAAACAGTAAAATGTAATTATATTAACTCTCATAGACTCCTAAAGGACTGCAAAGAGAGAACTTCTTTCTCATCAAACAATTAGCAGCTGGCTGCCATCCCGCAGCAGGAAGACCAGCATCCTTTTTTATATTTTATTCTAATGAGTTCAACTGTGGAAATAGCATTATTATTTATGTAGGCTCCAGTCCAAGACAGCACTTAATCTTATCAGCAGGAATTTTAACCCCAACATACGGCTGAGGCAAATAGGTTAGTAAGATTAAAGAGCGATTAGTTGTTCGCAGCCATGGTTCAAGAAAGTGTTTGTGTGTGCGAAGAGCACTTTGCCATGTAGGTCCTGGAGCCATCCAGCCCAGGCTTTCTTGTTGGCTTTCCCCTGGGAAGAGCGAAGGAGTAGGGATGGCACCTGCTGAAGGGAGCAGCTTCCCCGGAACACAGCAGGCTCTTGGGAGCTGCTGGAGGACAGACAGACTAAAGCAGCACTAGCCAAAGCAGCAGGACACAACTTTGTTTTGCCTCTCCCTTTGCTTGCCCTGCCAAGTCTGGCTTGGTCACACTGACAGCAGTTTCAGTGCCTCGAGAAGTTGTAGCTCAGGCTACAAGATTTTATGTCTTTCTCCGACTTGTCCTGTGGAGGCCTTGCAGCGATGCAAAGAAATCACCAAGAAAACAAAATTATGCATTTACACTGTGGACATGTAGCATATTTATTGATTTCAGCAGGAAACCTGGTGAGAAGCAAATGAGAAATGCAAGTGAAGACAACTGCGATGTAAACTCTCACAATGGGCTTCGGGGGTTTTTTTGGTGAAAGGCTATTTGGTCAGCAAAGCTTAGTTTTCGCTTCTGTGTGTCAGTATCTCCTGGAGTGTAGCATCTACCTGTAATAGCTCCAAAAATTATCATTGCTATAAGCACTGTGCCTTCCAAGCTGTGCTGTGGGTTTCTTATTTTTTCCCTGAAATTGCAATGCTTTGTATCCACTGTTTGTTTTCATTTACCGCATAGCTGCCTTTGCCTGACCATTAGGTTTAGCTGAAATAATACTAAAAAAGCTGCACTCATTAACTCAGTATGCTTTCTTTGTAGATTTTTATCCTTATATTCTCTTTTTCCAAACGTCTTTTGTAACTGCAGTGTTATATTTTCACAAGACTTTTAGAGCCTTTAATTTTGACCTTGGAAAATTCTTAGCCTTTTGTTTCAAGGTTTTGTTTCAAGGAATTGTTTCAATTTTTACGCAAGGAAGAAACAAAATTAATGCAAAGAGAGGGAAAGTCTTAAAGCACGTGTCCTGCTACTTTAGCCTTCTCACATAACTCTGCTGTACTACTCGGAGTATTTCACCTGCTTTATGAACACTCATGCTTATTCTGGAGCAGTGTAGAGTGTTGCTGCCCAGTTACTTCCTTGCAACACCCCAGCTAAGCAGCTTTTCTAGGCTGAGCAAAGGCTCCAAGTCCACTTACAAAAAGTTATCTAGGTTATTCTGAAATGCCTTCAGTGGCGATTTAAATTGATTTGGCCCACTGCCTTGAAACAGGCTAAGAAGTTCCCTAAGTCTATCAGGGCACACTGCCTTCCGGAAGGCTGGCGGCACAGGCGGGCAGAACAAGTTTCCACTTAGCTGCACCATCACAGAAAGACAAGTAAAATTACCTTCATGAAACCCTCAATATTCCCCTTCACAGATCCACCCTGAAATGGCTTTCTACTGTCATGTTTGTTCCTTTTGTCATCTGGGACTCTCTGTTCTATGTGTTGTCAGATATAGGTTTGGCATACAGTGTTTGATAGAGTTTTCACTGAGTTTTATTTATCTCAAGCCAAAGAATCATGGTAAATAACCTGTACAGTTATGTCTAGGTCAAAGCAATATCTCCTAATGCATTACAAGCCCATAAAAGCCCGAGGCACATATGCAGGTCCATAATGTGGTATTCATCACCATGATAAGTAATTTAGAGCTGCCTGTTGAGTCTAGCTTTTTTCCATTAAAATACACTAAAACATCTGTATATTTATTTTCCCTTTTAGACACCTATGAAATCCGTAGGCCTGCTCTGGGCCAGTGCCCTCTGTGCTACTCAGACACAAGCAGAATGTCACATTTGTGGGGTCCTAAGTACTTGGTGTGCATTACTTGTGGCTGATGTTACCTGAAGGCAAGCCAGATTTTAACATACACCTACTGAAATATTACTTCTTGCAGACCCAGTATCAGGCAGGTTAAAGCTTCTCATTGGTAAGAAAAATCAAATGAGCTGTTTGGTGGCCAAAGTGTTGTGGTGTTATATATTTGCTCATTCATTTTTATTTTTTTTAAACTACTTGATTAATAATCCTTAACTCTAAAATACAGCAGGTTATCTTATCTTTTTGCCCAAGGCTTGAATGGTATGTGCTGTTCTGTGCTCTGAAAAGGCTAAATTGCCATTTTTAAGTCAGTGATGTAAGCACCCTTATATTTTCATCACCTTGAGAATGGCTGAAGGTGCACAGAAGCCTTGGCACAACTTCCCATATCCTTGCAGCATTTTACAGCAAATGTTCTTGACACAGAAAGAGCCAAAGTCACATGCTCTAATTGCTTAAAGGATATGACAAGGTGTGCCAAAAATTCAGTGTTTCTCAGAGCAATCCAGGCCAGCCCAAGGGTATAATTTAGTGCACTCAGCACTCCGTAAGACCCTTATAGAGAAATTACAATGGGTTATAGAAGACCCTGTGCAAAGCCTCTATATAGAGGGAAATCTAACTCGGCGAAACACCTGATTCAGTCCCCTAAAAGCAGAATTTGGCCTGGAATCAAAAACACAACAGCACAAATTCTCACCCACCCACCTCACTGACCAAGAGACACTTTACCTGCTGTTTGCATTACAGAAACCAATGTCACCCACGCTTTTCCTGCCAACAAAGTTATCAACCCACCTTTGATACTTCTTGCTGGTGATGTAAAAAGTATGAACATCCCAAAGTAATTTTCTGTCTCAAACTCAATTTGCAGCACAGGCAGCAAAGCTCACCAAAAAACACCTTTTCTTCTCTATGGCAAATTGAGCTCCCACTGAATTTCTGGCACTCTCTTTCCCCTGTTTCAGAGAAGCAATGGGGTGTATCTCCCACATAGATTATTTGTACAGGGGTTCTCATCCCTGTCAGAGCCCTGGCTTTCCCCTTCATTTGGTTAAAGTCTCCTTGAGCCCCAGTTGAGAGACAGTGGAGGAAGCCCTGTTCTAAGCTGAATTATCTTCCTGGTAGCATCTTCAAAAGGACATGGGAAAGAAACCTCTAAGAGCCTGCATTTGAAACTCCCGTGTACATTCCCCAAGTGATTGCCCGGGGTGGTTTTAAAAGACAAGGGTGATGCTGAAGACCTAACAGAGCCTTGTGAAGGGAGATTTCTGCTTTCACCATGGGTGGCCGTCATGGTCCACAAAGCAAGGGTTTAATTCAACCTATAAGTATGAGCTACCACAGGCTGAGCTGAAGTGCCCGTGGTGATTTTGTAAGATTCTTCTCTTCCGTAAGTATAAATCAGCAAAATCTCTAAAATATACTCAGCACAGGACTAAGAATATTTTGGGCCTTACTCTGAAAGTTACTGAAAAAAATGTAGGCAGCACTTCTGTTCATTTTTTTGTTATTTCACATGCTTTTTTTTTGTAAGAACATGTTTTACTGTTAATACACATATTGATGATTCTTAAAAAAAAAAATCTCAGTTCTCAGATTCTTAAAAAATTTCTCCTATTGATCAAAGTGTTGCAAATACCGTAAAAAGGATTAATTTTAAATTATGCAGTGTAGAATCAACTTGAAAATTTCAAAGCATGTCATGAGATGCTTTGAAAATGTTTCCATCAACCTTCACGTGACTCAAAAATCCCGATGTCACTAGTTCACATAAACAAGCTTGCCCTGTCCTTACTGATGCTGACGGACTACCAACAAGGTGCTAATGAGGATTTTTTTGTGTGTGCAAGTGGGATGTACCTCTTAACACAGAATTTGACTAATCTGACAAGGTTACTTTTACATAAGCAGCCTAACATCTGTCAGCCTGTAATGACTTCTTCTGATCAATAATGACATGGCCAGATTTGAAACTGGGAACCTAGAGGCAAAAGTCTTTGTACCCTGTTACTAATCTCCTGAGCTTTCCAGTCCCCTCCGAGGTGCTGCTTTCTAATGAATACTTTCTACATTCAAAATGACAAATGGCTTCAATTAAAAAAAGATCTTTGGGAAAACATTCCCATTGTTGAGCGAACAACCCTACAGTATTAGTCATTTATTCTTTTAGGCCACTGGAGTTAATATGTCAGTTCTGTAAATTAAATGTTTCTGTGTGAATTATGAAGAAAGATACCTGGGAGCCGCAATGCCCTGGGACGCGAGCCGTTCCTCCTGCACTCACGATGGGATGGGAAGCACGGGCTGGGATCTTGAGAGATGCACCTCTGAGAGCGTCATTGGTATTTATAGAAACGAGGCCCTACCTCTCTTAAAGCTTTATAATTGTTAAAGGTGCCACTTACAGAAGACAGCAAGGACTGCAGACACTGCAATAGCGAGGGAACCCAGTGAGCTCAGTTACCGTGAGAGAGAAAGCTCCCTGTGTCTCTCATTACTGTAAAGCTGTAGGAATGAGGAAGCAAGGCCAGCTTCTGCAAAACTGAGCTTTTAAGAAGGAGTTTTGCTTCTTTGATCTTCACTCCAGATTATTTTTCATACCGTTACCTGCAATACAGGCACTTTCTTTCAGCCCTGGTTGCTGGCAACAGATGGAACACTAATGCAGGGGTCCAAGTGCACAATAGCCTGCTTTGTGCGCCCCACAGACCTTCTGACCACTTTGGCGGTGCACTTTTCGAAGTTAAGCCTTTAATTCAGCTATTCAGGTTCTGATTCTGACATTCCTCCTGAAGCCCGAGGTTAAGTAAAAGCTGTGCAGGTCATAATATTCCTCGCAGAGGTACACACCAAGCAGTCCTGAGTCCACCAGAGCCACAGAGCACCAACGTCAGGAGGTGAACAGGAGAGACTATCCTAAAAGAATTATAAATCCCTGCCTGCATTTTAAGCAAAGTGTTTTAGAAATGTGCCATTGTGGTAGGACAACAAGAAATGCAGTGAAGTTTACTGGATCACATGAGTCGATTAAGCTTAAGCTTTGCTGCTTAAGCATTCTTGAGGGAGCTGAATGGGGACAGAGACAGACTCTGCAGCAACACGGAAGCTTTTGGCCTGAGCTCTTCACTGCTGAGGCTTACGGAGGATTTGCACCCATCCTGCAGCCTCCAAATCCTCCGAGCAGCCAGGCTGTGATCAGCTATCCCAGCATGACTTCAACCAGCCTCACCAATTTACATCCCACTCCTGTATCACAGCTGGATATCACAGGAGCCACTGACAGATTGCCCAGTTTCATGCGACCTGTGCTGCCCTGAGCTCTGGTGTTCAAAGAAATCCTCCTCTTCCTCTCTTTGTTACAGCTGCCACGGGATCGCTCCATCAGGTCACCATTTGAATCTCTGATGGTTTGCAGCCTATTGCCTGTGCATGAAATTCCACCAGCATCTTAAACTTGGTCACCAGAGGCAAACTGGGTGTGAAGTGTTACCATCTGGGCTCTTCTAAAACTTCTTTAGTGGCACAAATGGGACAAAGTAGAAGGCTGTGGGAAATTCGACCAGAAGTTGTAAAGTGGCTAGAAGCTGATCCAGAGGGTTATGTTGTCTATAAAAAGAGGACTCACAGGCAAGAAATCACATTAATGCTTTGGAACCTCTTCTATTCATGACATGGATGTGAAATCTGAGTTTTCCTTTCCTCTCTCCAAACCATTGGGAAAGTTTTCTAAGACTTGATTTTACTGAAATGTGGTTGGGTCCGGCAATTTCCATGAGTCTCTCTTTTTTTCAAGTTCAGGGATTGCCAACTCTATACTCATCTCAGCTCTTTGAAAAGACTTCAGAGATGATTATCTTCAATTCATACCACTGAGTTTTTTACCTAATGAACTCTAACAGAAACAAATTAGTTGTTTCATAAGGACTTACTAAAAAGACATAAAGATGATTCTTGTTGTCGATTGAATATCTGAAAAACAGCCTTACACAGCTGAACTGCTGCAGTTCTGCTTCCTATCTATGCTCATTTCTGCAGGAGGCCAGAGTATAAAACTGCATTGCCAGTTCTAATGAGGTCCTGATCCACTGGAATCCTCTGGACCTTCCCACCTGATTACACTCCAAGGCAAGGAAAATTAATATAGAATCCTAGAATGGTTTGGATTGGAAGGGACCTTATAGACCATCTAGTTCCAA
>Ga0181612_156194_pt1 | contig 14180 bp, 15 predicted proteins | sample HoacroProtozoa21_FD_119630 | JGI IMG/M metagenome (GOLD analysis project Ga0181612, IMG submission 119630) | Hoatzin crop microbial communities from Cojedes, Venezuel. Combined Assembly of Gp0051906, Gp0051904, Gp0051908
ATGACACATCCATGGAAATTAAAATCATTCTTAAAGCAGATAGAAAGATCACATAACCAACATGTTTATGCATAAAAAAGCGAGAAATAAATCTCGCTTATAATCAAATTTTTTTGGGACATTTTCCCTAACTATTGACAGTATTAATCTTTTTTTAGGATTTTTTTTATTACTAAAATGTAAAATTAATAAAAAATAAGCAATTTTAGTTGCTTATATTTTCATTAGTTCTTCTTCTTTTTCTTTTAATTTATCTTCGACTTTTTTAGAATATTCGTTTGTTAATTTTTGGACTTCGTCTAGGAGTCTTTTTTGTTCATCTTCTGGAATAGAATCATCATCTTTAATAGCTTCATTTCCTTCTTGACGAGCTTTTCTTATAGCTACTTTAGTTTCTTCAGATATTTGTTTAGCTTGTTTAACATATTCTTTTCTTCTATCTTCTGTTAGTTCAGGAATAGTTAAGATTACAGCTTCACCATTATCTGTCGGATTAATACCTAAATTTGCTTCTTGGATAGCTTTAACAATATCTTTAACAGCACTTTTATCAAAAGGTCTTATCATTAATGTACGAGCTTCTGGTACTGTAATATTAGCTAGACTTTGAATAGGAGTTGGAACATCATAATAATTTACCATAATACCATTTAACATACTTGGGTTTGCTCTTCCAGCTCTAATATTAGCAAGTCTTCCATCCATTACTTCTAAAGCATGCATCATTTCTAATTCTACTTCGTCATTCATTTATAATTTCTCTCCTTTAATAATTTTATTATATATTATATAGTTTATTTATTCAAATAGTATTTATTAATTGCTGTTGTTATTTCGTTTGTAAATTCTTGTTCTTTTTCTTCTGTCCAATATTTTTCGGCTGAATCAGTATTCTTCATAATACAAGTATCGATATTATAGTATTTTACTTTACCATCATCTATTATATAGAATGATGGAGATAATAAGTTATCATTACTACCATCTGATGTAGATAGATTACCTGATAATAGTTTTCTAATTTCATAGTAATTAGAATTTTTTTGGCTTTTATCACTATATGAATCATAGTAATATACTTTGTCAACATCTAATACTTCAATTATACTATTTAATTCTTCAATATATTTTTGTGAGTATTCAGATTTACTACTACCTATCATTATTAAATGTTTATAGTCATCTTTTAGTAGTCTAATCATTTTAGCTCCTTTAATAGCTTCGAATTTAGTAAAATTCTTATCACTATAATAATCTACCATAATATATTCTTTTACATCGCTATTATTTGCATATTTATTAGATAAATAGATAAAACAATATATAATACCTGCAAATAATATAAAATAGATTAGTTTTCTTACTATACTTTTAGCTTTACTCATTTTAATCACATCCATTTATATTATAACACGAATAATTTTATTTTACTTAAAATAAAAAAGACACTTAACTTGAAGTGTCTAATTTTAATTATTAATTTGGGCCATTACTTCTTCAGCGAAGTTTTCTTGTCTTTTTTCAATACCTTCACCTACTACAAAACTAGTACAGCTAATTAATTCTCCTCCATTGTTAGTTACGTATTTTGTTACGTCGATGTCGCCATCTTTAATAAATGCTTGTAATGATAAGCAAATTTCTTTATAGAATTTATTAAGTCTTCCTTCAACCATTTTTTCAGCTATTTCAGCAGGTTTTCCTTCATTCATAGCTTGTTCTTTTAAGACTTCTCTTTCTCTAGCTACTTCTTCTTCAGGAACGTCTTCTTTAAAGACATATTTTGGTTTCATTGCTGCTGCTTGCATTGCAACGTCTTTAGCAACTTCTTCATTTGCTCCTTTTACAACTGCAACTACAGCAATTTTTCCACCCATATGTAAATATGTTCCAAAGTTTTCGTCATCTGATTTTTCAATAACAGCAACTCTACGGAAGTCTAATTTCTCACCTATTTTAGCAGTTTTATCCACCATTAAGTCTTTAATAGTACCTTCACCACATTTAAGTTCTAGAGCTTCTTCTAGAGTTTTAGCATCGCTATCTAAAACAGTATTTCCTACAGTATCAAGTAATTCTTTGAATTCATCATTTTTACTTACAAAATCTGTTTCAGAATTAATTTCAATAATAACAGCTTTATTATCTTTAACAAAGATTTTAGCTAGTCCTTCAGCAGCTATTCTAGCACCTTTTTTACCAGCTTTTGCTATTCCTTTTTCACGTAACCAATCAATTGCTTTTTCTAAATTACCGTCTGTTTCAGCAAGAGCATTTTTACAATCCATCATTCCTGCTCCAGTTTGTTCACGTAATTCTTTTACTAAGCTTGCACTTATCATTTTATTCCCTTCTTTCTTTATTATTCACTTAATGCTGAAATAAGTTCGTCTTTTTTCATAGTAGAATATCCTTTAATACCTTGTTCTTTAGCTAATGCTTTTAAATCAGCTACAGTTTTAGTACTTAAATCTTCTTTTGGTTCTTCTACTTTAGGTTCTTCAACTACTTCAGTAACTTCTTCTTTTTCTTCCTTTTTATCTTCTTTTACTTCTGTATTTTTAGGGGTTGGTTCAGAAACTACTTCTTTTTTCTTATCATATTTTCTATTTTCTTTACCTTCAGAAAGGTTAGCTTCTGCCATGCTCTTTGGTTTCTTTTCTTCTTCAGTAACATAATCGATTATTTCGCCACCATTTGCTTCACAAATAGCATTTCCTAAAACACCTAAAACAACTTTAACAGCTCTAACTGCATCATCATTACATGGTATTACATAATCAACATCATCTGGATCACCATTTGTGTCTACTATACCAAAGATAGGTATTCTAAGTTTTCTTGCTTCTCTAATAGCATTAATTTCTTTTTTAGGATCAACAACTATCATACCTTGAGGAAGTTTATCCATTGCTCTAATACCAGAAAGTAATTTATTTAATTTTTCATATTCTTTTTTAAGTCCTATTACTTCTTTTTTAGGTAGTAAATCAAATGTACCATCTTGTTCCATTTTTTCAATTTCTTCAAGACGTTTAACTCTACTTCTAATTGTACGGAAGTTAGTTAATGTACCACCTAACCATCTTTCAGTAACATAGTAAGAATTTGTTCTTTCTGCGTTTTCTTTAGCAGCTTCTTGAGCTTGCTTTTTAGTACCTACAAAGATAAAAGTTCCTCCATCTTGAGCAATTTTATTAATTTCTTGGTAGGCTTCTTCGATTTTACTCATTGTTTTTTGTAAATCGATAATATAAATGTCATCTCTTGTTGTATAAATGTATTCTTTCATTTTTGGATTCCATCTTTTTGTTTGATGACCAAAATGAACTCCAGCTTCTAATAAATAACTTAAAGAAACTACGGCCATAAAAAAATCCCTCCTTCGTTTTTTCTTCTGTTTGCTTCTTCCTTATTCTACACCAATATTGGCACTCGAAGAATAAGTCCACAAACATGTTTATTTGCTTTTTAAAGCCGAATATATTGTAACAAAAAAAAATACTTATAACAAGTACTTTTTATTATTTATGAACTAATTTTAATGTTGCTTCTACTTGACCATTTTCATCTAAAACTGCATCGTCTTGAATATCACTTATGAAGTCATAGTTTTCTAGTTCATCATATGGTGATGCATATACTTCTTTATAGCCGATATTTGTTACTTCAACAACATTTTCATCAGTTATTATTTCTGAATTAAAGTCATAATCTTTTGGTAATAAAATATCTTCTTGATAAGTATATTCTCTTACACCACACATTTTACCATCTATATATTCTAGAGTATATTCTTGTGGTACTAGATACATAGTAGTTCCATTATAATTATATTTATTTGGTTCTATTACTTCTCTTTTAGTAATTTCTACTGTTAAGATATAAATGCTATCTCCGTTATTACTAAAATATTGATCACCAATATTTGCACATGTTATGTCTTCATTATTTAAGATTTTTTCTAGTTTTTCACCTGAACATAATTTACTATCATAAGCTTTATTACTTACAATATTATCATCTAGTATTAGAGATGAATTATATTTTTGAGCATTTATGATATTAGTAACTTCTCTAGTTTCAATAGAATCTTGGATTTTAGCTGAACCTACTAAAGTAATAGCTGATATAGCAGCAGTTAATACTAAAGCACTAATAACTTTTTTAGCTGTTTTAGCTCCAGTTTTTTTATTTACTCTTTTATTTTCTTCGTTTTCCATAAATAAACTCCCTTTCGAAGAAAATATAATACATTTTTGTTTTAGAGATGTCAAATTTTACTTATATTCTAAGATTTCAATTATGTAACCATTCTTTTTAGTATTTTTAATTATTTTAGAAAATTTATATTTACCATATTTTTTTATACTAAAGATATCTCCTTCTTTTAATATTTTATTAGCTTTTATATTATCTTCATAATTTAAGATAATTTCATTATTTAGAAATCTTTTTAGAACTTTATTTCTGCTTTCTTTAGTAATAATACTTACTATATTATCTATTCTAAGTGATGATGTAATTATTTCTTTTTTTAGATATTCTTGTTTAAAATTAGAAGCTAAAGTAATATTTACTTCTTCTATATAAATATATTCATTTTTGATATTAGTTAGATTTTCTTTTAGATAGGAAGTAAATGTTGGCATTATAAAAATGTAATAGTTTTCTTTATATTTAATAATATCACCAAATTTATCTTCGGATATTCCTAAACTAAAAATAGTACCTAGAATATCTTGATGTCTTAAGTTATTAGAATTATTTATTTTGATTAAGGATATTTTAGGTGTTTTTTTCTTATATATAATTACTTTAGTACAATCCTTATATGGATAATATACTTGATAATTTTTAAAATAATTTAAGTTATTTATTAAAATAAAATCACTATTACCATTCTCTTCTATTTTATTGATTATTTTTTCAAGATTATAGTTATTTTTTTTCATTTTTATGACCAATTAATAATAGAATACCTTTATATATTAGATTACTTATTATAACTATTATGTAATTAAAGAAGATATAAGCAAATAGGATATAATATGTAATTTGATATCTTTTAGTAATTAGGTAGAAAATTATAGGAATAAATATAAAGATAATTATTATTAAGAGTAAAGGAATATGTTTAGATTCTAACTTTGTATCATAGCGATTCTTATCATAGTAGAAATTAATAAATAAATATAAATTTATTGCTGCAAATAAAAGAGAATCTACAAGCCATATTTGACTACTTTTAAAGTAATATGTAGAAAAATAGACAAAGATACCAAATAGGATTAGGCTTTCAAAGTGAAATATTTTAAAGATATTTTCTTTTATCCAATCTGATGATAATTTGTTTTCATCTAAATCTTTAATAGCATTTATACATATTGATAAGAAATATAAAAGCCATGGGATGAAAGATAATATAATTATAAATTTTTGCATATTAATCACACTCTTTATTAAATTATAACAAAAAAAAGCTAATTTAAAATAGCTTTTTTATTGATTTAGTGGTTCACTTGGTTTTTTATTTTTTTTAAGTAAGATACTAGCTAAAATAATTAAGACAATTACAATTATAACAATTAATCCTATTATTAAAGGCATATTTTTTTCTGATTTTTCTGATTCTTCTTCTGTTTCTTCTTTTTCTTCTTCTAGTTCGAATTCAAAATCAATAGTTTTGTTTTCAAAAGTACTTAAGTCCCATGTTAGAGTTTTTCCGTCACTAGATACACTATCAGCATTATTACTTAGAGGTTTAACTGGTAATGTAATTGTAAAGTTCATTTCTAAAGAAGACATTTGATCACTATATTCTTCTAAAGATTCTAAATCTTCATCTTCTTCTACTTTAGCTTCCATGTTAGATTTATATGTATTACCATCTTTTATAAATAAAATAGATTCTTCTACTTCTTCTTCACCATATATATCATATTTTTCAGAAGCAGATGCTGCACTAATTTTATCTAAGTCAATTTCTTCGCTTGATACTTTATAGCCTTTATAACCGTTTTCTTCATATTTTTCATACTTAACGTCTTCTTTTTCAGAATCTTCTTTTAATTGTTCATCTATAAAAGCCCATCTTTCTTCGTCAGTATATTCTTTTTCACTTTCATAATCTTCGGCATCCATTGATATTAAAGCATCAATCATTTCGTCATCATAAGCAATAATAGCTGTTGAAATAACTTTTTTATCTTTAGTTATTTCTAAACCTATATCGCTTTTCATACTACAACCAGTTAGTAAAATAGTAAAAAATAAAATAAATAGTAAACTTTTAAAACCTTTTTTCATATAAACTCCTTCCTACTTTAATTATATAAAAAAAAGATAATTTAAACAATAATTATCTTTTTAAATCTTTTTGATGTTTATTATAGAAGAAATAAATTATAAGTAAAATAAGAGTTAGAATGCTTATTACATAAATTATTAAATTCTCATCAGCATTTATATCAAAAGTAAATTCAATATCTCTTTCTTCTAAATCAGTTAAATTCCATATAAGAGTTTTACCTCTATTAGTTACTTCATCTGCATTATTAGATAAAGCTTTACTAGGTAAATTAATTACTAATTTTATTGATAAAGAATCTTCTTTAAAAGAATCTTTATATTCTAATACTGGAGATAAGTATTCACTAGAACTGGGATTAGCTGTTATATTTGATGTATATTTATTACCGTCTTTTATGAAAAGAACAGATTCTTTCATATCAGTATCACTATAGATATCATATTTTTCAGAAGCACTGGTACTACTTATTGTATCTAAAGATAGTGTTGCATAGGTATATTTTTCACCTTTATAGCCATCTTCTTCATATCTTTCTCTTGTAATACCTTCTTCTACTTCATCACTTTCTAAGTATGCCCATCTATCGGTATCAGTTATTTCTATTTTATTACCATCTTTATCTTCAGAACCATAATACATATTAATTATTTCATCGATCATTTCATCATCCATAGCATCAATAATTACTAAATTAAATTCTTTATCTTTAGTTATTTCAATATCAGTTTCATATTTAAAACTACAACCACTTATTATAAATAGAATAATTAAAAATAAGATTAATTTTATTTTATTTTTCATAAAACCACCTAAATATATAATAAACCATTTTTTTAAATAGAACAATAATTTAAATATTATGATATAATGAAAATGGTGATATTATGACATGGTTTTTTATACTACTTAATAAATTAATAACGAAGATATGTAAGTTATTTAGAAAGAATGGTACTGTATATCCAGGATATGTAATATATGATATTTTTAGACAAAGACATATATTAGAAAAGATTAAATATCCTAAGTATGTTATAGCTGTTACAGGATCTTCTGGTAAAGGAAGTACAACAGATTTAATTAATCATATTTTAGTAGATAGTGGTTATGATGTATGTTATAACAATTCTGGTAGTAATGGAGTTTTAGCTGCTGTTACTTTAATACTTAATAATACTAAATTAAATGGTAAATTTAAACATGATATTTTATTACTTGAATGTGATGAAAAACATTTAAAATTAATATTTGGTAAAAATAAAATGACTCATTTAATAATTACTAATGTAACTAGAGATCAACCTGCTAGAAATGCTGATGGTTTAATTATTTTTGATGAAATTAAGAAAGCTATTGGTAATGATACAACATTAATAGTTAATGAAGATGATCCTTTAGTAAATAGACTTACTTATTTATATAAAGATAATAAGATAGTTACTTATGGTATAGATAGAATGATTGATAGTTATGATAAGCCTAAAATAGATTGTGTAGATTATGCTTATTGTCCTTTATGTAAAAAGAAATTAAAATATGATTATTATCATTATGGACATATTGGTTCTTATGAATGTCCGAGTGGAGATTTTAAAAGAAAGAAACCTGACTATGAAGTTAGTGATGTTAATTATAGTAGTCATAGTATTAAAATAAATAAACATAATATATATTTAAATAAAGATGTAATATATGCTATTTATTATACTGTTGCAGCTTATGCATTATGTAAGACGATTGGTGTTAGTGATAAAAAAATAGAAGATGCTATTAATAAAGATAAATTAACTACTAAGAGAGGTAAAGAATATATTTTAGATAATAGAAAACTTACAATGTTAGAAACTAAAAATGAGAATAATTTAAGTTATTATCAATCTTTAAAATATATTAGTAATCAAAATAATAAGAAAACTATTATACTAGGTTTTGATAATGTATCTAGAAGATATCAATTTAATGATTTATCTTGGTTATGGGATGTTGAATTTGAATTACTTAATGATAAAAATATAGATAAGATATATTGTATTGGAAGATTTAGATATGATGTATATACGAGATTAGAATTTGCTGGTATAAATAAAGATAAGTTAGTATTAGTAGATGATTTAAGTAACTTAATTAAAACTGTTAAGAAAGATAGTGTTGGTGATATTTATACAATGGTATGTTTTGATATGACTGCTATTATTCAATCTTTAATTAAGGAGGATCAAAATGAAAACAATTAATATAGCTCATTTATATTATGATTTAATGAATCTTTATGGTGAAAATGGTAATATTAGATTTATAAGTGATGCTTTAAAAGAGCAAGGATTTAAAGTTAATTTAGATAAATTAAGTATAAATAATAAAATTGATTTTAGTAAATATGATTTTGTATATATTGGTTCTGGTAATGAAGAAAATCAAAAGATAGTATTAGAAGATATAAAGAAATATCATGATGATATATTAAAATATATTAATGATAAGAAAGTATTTTTAGCTACTGGTAATTCTATTGAATTATTTGGAAATGTTATTTTTGAAGAAGAAGATACAGGTTTAAAACCTTATGAAGGTTTAAATATATTTAATTATCATGCACCACTTAATCAAACTAGAATTGTTGGTGAACAGTTATATGAATCTAAATTAATAGATAAAAAAATAATAGGTTTTCAAAATAGAATTCATGTTATTGTAGGTTGTAATGATAATTTATTTAAAGTAATTCAAGGTAATGGATATACAAGTAATAGTAATGTTGAAGGTATTAATAAGAATAATTTTTATGGAACTTATTTACTTGGACCTATTTTAGTTAGAAATCCTTATTTTAATGATTATTTAGTTAAAACTATTTGTAAATTAAAAAATGTTAAATATCAAAAACCTGATTATAATAAATCTTGTTATTTAGCATATAATAAGTATTTAGAAAATTTTTATAGTGAAAAAAGTACTGATTAGTTAGTCAGTACTTTTATTTTCTCTTTCTAATTTAGAATATTTACATCCACAATAATCTTGACGATATAAATTATATTCTTTTGACATTTCTATACTATGTTTGTAACCATTTTTCTTTTTGAAATCTGAATATAAGTATTTTATATTATATTTTTTTTCTAAGATAGAACCAATTTCATTTAATTTATTACTATTTTTATAGGGACTTACTGTTAAGGTTGTTGCAAAGTAATCATAGTTATTTTTTTTAGCTTCTAGAGCAGTCTTTTCCATACGCAAGTAATAGCATTTTATACAACGAGCTCCACCTTCTCTACATTCTTCTAGTCCTTTAGATATTTCATTAAATTTATCATTATCATAATCACAATCAATAATATCTAATTTATTTTTACTAGGATATGAATTTAAAAAACGAATTTCTTCATTTTTTCTTCTTTCATATTCAGTATATGGTTCAATATTAGGATTATAATAAATAATGGTAATATCAAAGTATGGAGATAAAGTATCGATTACGTGAGAAGAACAAGGAGCACAACAGGAATGTAAAAGAATTTTAGGAATAATATTATTTTCTTGATTTTCTTTTATAATATCTTCCATTACTTTATTATAATTCATTAATTATCATTCTCTTTCTTAGTTTTAGTTTCTGCTTCTTTTTCTTTCTTTTCTTTATCTTCTTGTTCTTTTTTGATAGTATCATAACTTTTAAATAGGATTCTATCATCACTCATAGTATCTAAGTATATTTCCCCTTTAGTATCTGACATACCTGGAGATGCTATTATTGTTGGATATTGATTTAAATTTTTAATATTAGGTGTATCTATATAGACAGTATTGGAATCATTCATAGTTAGTGTAAAACGATTATTATCTATTGTTGTACCATCTTCTGATTTATATGGTGCATACTCTATTTCATTTATTAAAAATAAGATGTTATAGTCTATTTTATCTAAACCAGTTACTAAGTTATTAAAGATAGTATCTGGTGTAAAATTAATTAAAGTTGGATATCCAAGATAATTTTCATTATAATCTAGTTCTACTCCCTTACTAGTAATATATTTATTATTATATTTATAATAAAATAGTATTTTATATTCTGTTATTTCAAATGTTATTTTACCAAAGATATTTCTTTTTATTTTAACATCTTCTACTAATGGTATTTCGTTAATACTCTTTTTTATTTTTCTTAGATTTAATTTATAGATACTAGGATATGATGATATATTAGCAGCTTCTATAATATCAATATCTTCAATATTAGTAGTTCCTGTTATATAAATATTTTTAATTTTAATATTCATTAAATAGAAAAAAGCAGCTATCACAATTAAAAGAATAACTAATATTAATACTAAGTTTTTAACTTTTAATTTCATTTTTTTCTTCTGCTTTTTCGTAGTCATAAAATTACTCCCAATCTATAAATTCTTGTTCTATTATAAGATCTACATTTGTTTTTTCTAATACTGTATCATGGACTAAATTAATTAAGTCATGAATATCTTTTCCAGTAGCATCTTCTTTATTTATTATAAAGTTAGCATGTTTTTCTGATACTTCTGCTCCCCCTATTTTAGTACCTTTTAAATTACATGATTCAATTAAACGACCAGCAAAGTCACCTTCTGGATTTCTAAATACAGAACCAGCACTTGGATATTCAAGTGGTTGAGATTCTAATCTTCTTTGCATTCTATTTTTTATTAGTTCCCTAGAAGATTCAACATCTCCTTTTTTTAAATAGAATTTTGCTGCTAAGATAATATATTTTTTATTTTCTTTAAACATTGATGTACGATAATTATATGTAATATCTTCATGTTCAATAGTTTTTATTCCTTCTTCTAAATCATATACTGTTACTGATGATACATAATCTAATATACATGAGTTATAGGCACCAGCATTACCATAGATAGATCCACCTACTGTACCTGGTATTGCTGCAGCAAACTCTAGACCAATTAGTTCTTCTTCAATAACTTTATTTACTAGAACTGGTAACATAGCACCAGCTTCTGCATAAACCATATTTAGTTCTGGATGTATTTCAATACCATTAATTTTTTGAAGTAAGATAGTAGCTCCATCATATTCTTTATCATTTAAAACAATATTAGAACCATTACCTAAAATATAAAATTTAATATTATTTTCTTTTAATACTTCTATAACATTTATTAATGATTGAATAGAATTGGGAATTATTAAATATTTAGTAGTTCCATTTATTTTATATGTATTATATTTTTTTAAATTAGCATGTTCTATTACTTCAGCATATTCTTTTAATTTATTGATCATTTTATCAAGTCCTTTATTTTTTTATAGATAACTTCACTACTGTTATTCATACTCATTTTCTTTAAGTTTTCTTTCATCTTTTGATATTTATCTTGGTCTTCAAGTACTTCATTAATTTTACTTAGAAGTAAATCACCTGTCAAATCTTTTTCTTCGATTAGTTCACCACCACCGTTATTTTTTATTTCTAAAGCATTATAATATTGATGGTTATTGGCAACATATGGAGATGGTATAAAGATAGCTGGTAATGAAAGAGATAAGATTTCTGATATAGTAGATGCTCCTGCACGAGTTACTATTAAATCAGTATTTTTAAGTAATGCAGGCAGATTATCAACATATGGAACAACTTTTATATTTTTTGAAAATTTATTATTTTTGATAAATTCATCATATAAGGATTTACCTGTTATATATAAGACTTCAAAATTTTCTTTTTCAGCTTTATTTAAAAAATCAATCATTTTATTATTAATAGATGATGAACCTAGAGAACCGGCAACTACTACTACTAATTTTTTATTGTTACTTAGACCAAGTTCTTTTTTAGGCATTGGTTTTAAATTAAGAGCGTTTTCACCACAAGGATTACCACTATAGAAAGCTTCTCCTTTTACTTTATTAAAGTAAGATATTGATTCTTTAAATGATACTCCTACTAAATCACATTTTTTTTGAAGGGCAAGATTTGTTTTACCTGGATGACTATTTTGTTCATGAATAAATGTTTTAATACCTAATTTATTTGCTGCTGTAATAACAGGATATGTTACATAACCACCTATTCCCATTACAATGTCTGGCTTGAATTCTTTCATTATATTAAGACATTTTTTTGTAGCTTTTCTAATTAAAAAAATATTTTTAATATCAAGTAAGATATCTTTTTTAGAAAAACCATATATTTCTAATTCTTCGTATTTAATACCTCTTTTAGGAATAAGTTCTTTTTCCATTCTATTATGAGTACCAATATATAAAACTTCTAAATCTTTTTCTTTTTCTTTAAATTTATTAATAATAGCTAGAGCTGGATAGATATGACCACCAGTTCCACCAGCAGAGACAATAATACGCATAAAATATCACCTAACACAATTATACTATATTTATTTATTTTTTGCGTAATAATAAGCTTTTTAACCGTAAAATGGTTGTATTAAAATATTTTTAAGATTTTTATAATAAATATAGTTATTTTATGATATAATAATTAAAGAAAATAGGATTATATGAGGTTAGTGTGATATTATGAGAGTTTTACTACTTGATAATGAAAAAATTACTAAGTTAAATTTACCTGACGAAATTCATGGTTCTTTTTTATTGAATTATATAGCACCTGGTTCTAAAGTAAATAGAGATATTGTAATAGATGCTTATGAAAATAAATGGATATTAAAAGGTAGTAAAGAATTTGTTATATATTTAAATAATCAAGAAGTAATGGATAATATTGAACTAGTTGAATATTCACAATATAAAATTAAAATAACTGATACTAATCAAGTACTTGATTTATATTGTTTACCTACAATAGAAAAAAATGGTTTTAAAGCAAATGTTTCTATTAATCAAATTAATATAGGAAGAAATAGTACTAATTCGATTATATATACTAATTATAATATTGCTGAAAGAGAATGTATTATTACTAATCAAAATAATATTTGGTATTTAAGTTATGATCCTAATCATATGGGTTTAATTTATGTAAATGATAAAGTTATTACTAATACAACAAGACTTTATGGTGGAGATATTATTTTTGTAGCTGGTTTAAAGATAATATGGATGGTTAATTTTGTATTAGTTAATTTACCTAATACTTTTGTTGCTATTAATCAATCAGAATTAACTTTATATAATGAAGAATATGATACTTTTAATAATACTTCTTTTCAAGAGACTTCAGAAGAAGATAAAAATATTGAATTATATAAAAGTGATGAATACTTTTATCATACACCGAGACTTTCTCCTAAAATAGAAAAAAAAGAAATTAAAATAGATTCCCCTCCTCCATCAGAAATACAAAAAGATAACGGGTTTATTTCTACTAGTGCAAGTATTACTATGTTAGGTTCATCTTTTGTTACTGGTTATACGTTAATTACTAAGTATAATGAAGGTACTACATTACAAGAAATATTACCTTCTCTAGTTACTTTTGTGTTCTTAATTTTAGGTTCTATTTTGATGCCTAAATTTGCTGAAAGTTATAATAAGCATATTCTTAAAAAAAGAGAAAATTTTAGATTTAATAAATATACTGATTACTTAATTAAAAAAGAGAATGAAATATTAGAAGAAATAAATAAGCAATCTTTAATAATGAATGAAAACTATCCTAGTGTTTCTGCATTAATAAAAAATATGCAATTAAATAGAAATAATATTTGGAATAAAGAAATTAAAGATGAAGACTTTTTAAAGGTAAGATTAGGTACAGGAGATACTGATGCTTTAATTGAAATAGAAGCTGAAGAAGAACATTTTACATTAGAAAATGATGAATTATTTGATAAAATATATCAAATTGAAAATCAATCTAGAATATTAGAAAATGTACCTATTA
>Ga0181612_139032_pt1 | contig 14179 bp, 7 predicted proteins | sample HoacroProtozoa21_FD_119630 | JGI IMG/M metagenome (GOLD analysis project Ga0181612, IMG submission 119630) | Hoatzin crop microbial communities from Cojedes, Venezuel. Combined Assembly of Gp0051906, Gp0051904, Gp0051908
CCAGGGAGGTTGTGGAGTCTCCTTCTCTGGAGATATTCAAGACCTGCCTGGACAAGGTCCTGTGCAGCCTGCTGTAGGTGACCCTGCTTCGGCAGGGGGGGTGGACTAGATGACCCACAGAGGTCCCTTCCAACCCCTACCATTCTGCGATTCTGTGGCTTTTTAAATTATATTGTGACATTCTGAAATGTCGCCACATTTGTATACTCACTGCGCTTCTCTGTATTTTATCAAACAGTCTCCTTTCAAAAGTCCAGCTCTGAACAACGTGAATTCTCCTACTGATTTCACCACGATTTCTCAAAACCAAGAAATTGTTGATGTCCTTGATAGATTTGGGCTTAGAACTTGAGAAATAACTGACCTGTCATTGCTGGATCTTTGCAGCCACTTTTCAGCGTTGAATGCCAGGTGCCCCAGATATCAAAATGATCTTCGGAAACATCTGAACAGCAGTAAAAGCAGGAAGAAGATGATGAATCGATCCTCTTAAAGCCGTTATTCACAAACACACAAATGGAATGGTAAGACCTTACCTAAGGTATCAGACTCGTCAACATATACTAGCACCTGACTCACCGCGCACCTAACACAAACCAATCTCAAATGTATTTGTTCACAGTTTCTTGCTGTTCCAGGCTCAGATCCTGTAATGGATTCGGTAAGCTCTGTATGGGCAGCATGCCCGAGTGTGCTGAGAGAGTGGGATTTCCCTTAAGTCCTCTGCCTTACTAAAGTCAGTCAGAGAATTTGCACAAGAACAGGAGGATTTGGTCAACAGCAGGTTGCCATGTGCTTTTTACAGGAAAGGGCAGCGCTCCCTCAGGCAGCCCCAGCCCCAGGGTCACTGTAAGGCACGCTCCATCAGCCTGCAGCATGCTTGGGTCTAACAAGGAAGTGCTGTCACAAAATAATGGCTTAATGAATGGCCCACATTAGGCATTGTACTGGATTATAACTGTTTCGTGCCTTCTTCTGATTCCATCTGGGAGCAAAGGAATTCCCTAATTCGTCATGGTCCAGTATCATTGTGATGCATATTGAAGTCCAAAAGATGGATAATGTGATAAAACTTCATGCAATTTCCTGTTTATAACTTACGAGAAATCTGACCAAATTCTGAAACCTATTCAGAGATTGAGATGCTGAATACAGAAGACAAATGCCCACTGGCATTTATAAAGCATATAATCGAGATAATAGTCTAAATCCCATTAATTCCAAAGGGAATTAAGTGCCTAACCAGTATCTCTGAAATAAAATGGTTTTAAAATTACCACCAGTTACCTGCATCCCTAAGCACTGAAAGTCCTTAAAATTTGGCTACCCCTAAACATGCATTTCATGAACGTAAATTAAAAAAAAAAAATTTAATTGAGAAGTATCTTGAAGTGCTGGTGAGCTATCAGTTTAAACCACAGTTCTTTACAGAAGAAATAATTCAAGTGTGCCCTCCCTAGATAGCTATGGAAATTATGGATCCCTGCACTAATATTGCTAGGTGTGTAATTGGTAGCAGATGTAAAGCTGTGCAGCTCAGCTGTGCTCTCCAGTGAGATGGAGCTGAGGCCATTCTTTTCAACTGGAGAAAATTTGTAGCTTGATGTCTTAAAGTCTCACATTTTTCCAAAGTCGGGACTGTAACCTTGCAGGTATTACACAGTCCTAAGGGGCGGGACTAGAAAACAGAACCTTTGCCATGCTGTCACAGACAGGCTGAAAATCAGGACACACATACAGTTCTATTTTCCTGAATAAGAGCTCAAAGTTTTGGGAAATGCCATACCAAGCACATCCCCGGCAGCTGGCTGAGCTAACGAGTAACACTGAGCACAGACTCTTTGGGCTCCACACAAAAAAAAGGATGTTGGTCAGTCATCTCTTGTCAGGTTATTAACACTATTGCTCCTCAAATCCTGGTAGCTGATAATACAAAAATGACACTTTTCAACTACTTCAGAAACTCCCACCAGTCACTGAGGAGGAGGAACAGGAGCAGGAGGGGCTCCTACCTTTTCCAGCCTGCGATGCAGAAGAATTCTCCTTTGTCTTAGGCTGCAAATGTCCAACCAGCGTGTACTGTTCAGGTACCTTGTACAGCTTATCTGGGCTGCGGGCAACTTCTTCTTGCATTGCCATCAGCGAGCGCTCAGACAGTACCGGGGAGTTGTTGTCGTAAGGGGAGACATCTCCGCTTGAAGCTTTGTTGGAGTCTGTGGAAGAATGTCTTCCTCCTGTGGAGTAGGAACCTTCTGACTGCAGCATCTCAGGGCTCCTGCGAAATTTTGATACAAGAAGTACCGTTAATAAAAAATGCTTCATATTCACAGCTGCAGGTGCAGTCTGACATCATACAAATAAAATCAAATACAGGCATATGATCACAACTGCTGAAATGAAAACACTGCAGAAGCAGTACAGAGGCGAATTGTCCATGAGTAAAATTTGCGGCATGAAGTGGCCAGCAGAGGCCACTAAAAATCAAAAGATGTTGCTGTCAAGAAAGAAAACAACAAAAAATGCACCACCATACAGTTCACCATGGGAAATTAAATCGTGAATCAATTCTTTATGTTACCTTGACATTTTAGCTTGGTGCAACAGTATATCTGAGGGCATGACAGGGAAGACTAGTTTGATGCTAAGCAGTACGCTAACACCACTTCTTCCGTTCTGAAGTACTACACAGTCAGAGAAATCAAAACCTTAGCTCTCCTCTCATGCTGTTAGAAGGATCTTCTAGAGACATCAGAAGGTAAATGTTCTCCAGAGGACAAGCAGATGTCTCTACCATACAGCTGACGGGGGCAGCAAACAACTGGCTCTGCTGTCAACTTCTACAGTTTCTTTTACCCTTCCACCTTTATATCACCAACAGCATGGCCTGCATTTAACCTTGGCAAAAGAAAGGCAAACAAAACCCCCACCAAAGTTCAGCCAAGGCTCAGAAAGACAACTCTCATTTTGGAAATGCATTGGGAACATTGAGGGAGATTTCTTGAGCTGTTACTGTTTACTACATGGGTGGGAGGCAGTCTGTGGGTCACTGAACCTCTCAAACAATATGTAGAAACACTCTGTAAGCAAATATAATTATTTTCCTATTGGTCCTCCCTAATTTATATTTCTGTTACTCATTTTTCATTTCTTTGCACCTTGATCTTTGTTCCTTAGATGCTTATCTTTTGCTTCTCTTGAGTCAAACACGTCTCTCGGTGACCTCAGTTACTGCTTTAATTGACTGTTATACGACAGAGGCTCATTCTTGTAAATGCGTACTGAAAATTGTCAGCCCTTCACAGAGTCAAATCCAAAGAGAGCTTGAACTGAGTGAGCAGCCAAAGCACGTTATCTGTTATGGAACAGTAACTCTCTTTGCAGACAAATGAAATGAAACTGAAGAAAGAAAATAAAGAAAACACACAGTGGTAAGACAGGCTAGCCACAGCACACTAAATACTAATACAGAAATAATGACAAACCTTAACACCCCTTTCAAGCTGTTGGGTTTTTTTTTCCTGGCCAATCTACATATTGCATGTCCCAAAACATAAAATATATACCCTTAACATCATGATTATTCTTTTATTCAATATTCCATTTTTTCCCCAGTATAAAAGCAACCATAAAGCGTTGGGAATGAATTAACTAAGTTTACTCCTCGGTAGCTCCCAGCAAGAAATCCATCACTGAACTCATCCTAAACCTTAACTGGGGCCATCTCAAAAAAACCAGAGCTGCCATTTAACAAAGTAGCACTGTCCCAGGCTTCCCAGTGTGGCTGGTATGGTAATGTTGGGGAGTCACTTTAAAAAAAAAAAAAAAAAAAAAAGGTAAACCACGCCTCAGTTATGTAACTTCCCATCTCAACTTCTCATCTGAAGATGAGTCCAACATAAATTAATCTATGAAAGGGTGGCTGCTTACACACTGAAGAATTATTGTCTTGTAACTATGTACAATTCTATCACAAATCTTTTTTCTCTTTTTTCATCCCTTACTCCTTTCTTTCTGCCCTCCTAAGTTCTAAAACAGCTTGTGCAGTGAGTGTGAGTTAAGACGAGATTTAAGCAACGTCTTGGAAATTTCAGAAGAACCAGAAAGACCTGAGAGAAAAGTGAGAAATGTTGGTATCTGTACGTTTCCTATGACCAAATGTCTTTCTCTCCAGCCTTCTCAACTGAACGTCATCTAAACCTCACCCTGTCAGCATACAGACATCCTTAGCACTAACGGTGACACCAGTAAGGCTTATTGCATGTAAATCTTTGCAGGATCAAAACCTAACTATGTTGCACATGGCAGAGAGAGGTATACCACCACTTGGTCATGGCAAGGTAACACAAGGAACAGGGAAATGGGAAATGGAAATGGAAGAACGTGGGAACATAAACTCGAGCTTTGTGAAACACCAATTTCATGTCTTACCTTGAAGGATCTGTTATAATCTACCTCTTCTCAAGACAGAGCTCCTGATAAAAATGTACTTGAACACAAACTGTTAGGTCTTTGGAAAGATCCAAATGTTCAAGTTTCTAAAATAATTCACAGTTTCTGCTAGTAAGCCTGTGCAATTATATATATGTATCACTTTCAAATTTATTTAGAAAAAAATAAGTTTTAAAATTCAAAGAAAATGCCTGTGGACTCTGTCAATCTTACTACAAGAAACCATCAAAATGGATTGAATACTCTGAAGTCGGAAATTGATCTCAATTTTGCAGCTTTACCGTGCTCTTCACAAACAAAATGAAACACAACTTGCAAAAGACTTTGGCTTGCGTGTTTCCAAATAAAGAATGAATTCTCACATATTCCTTAAAACTTTTGCATCTGTTTGCTTTATTGTTTGAGTTCAGTAGCAAACAGATGTTTACTAAAATTCAAAATTCATCTTCCCCTGGATAGCGCTGAGATTCTCTACCCACACACTGGGGAAAAACTAAATTAGCAGGCAAACGTAAATATTGCGCGTGATACTCGCTGACCTACATGTAGTCTATGAATAAGGGCAGATTATGGTCTCCACAAAGAATAACAGAAGATTATGTACTATCAGATGTGAGAAATCGGAAGGCAAGTAAAGTCTTTTCTAGTGGTTTTGAACTATGTTAAGGAAAAGATTTAAAAAGTGGTTACATATAAACCGAAAGATTTGAAATCTGCAGAAGGAACCTATGCCACATGTGTTCAAAAATACAATTTCAGATTCCAAAACAAAAATCAACCACTCTGTGAAGGAGTCTTGGGCTTTCCTTTTTAACTGGCATCCTTCTGAACTGATGTTATCCACCAGAGTCTACTTGTATGGGTGAACTGGAAAAAAGTTAATAATAATTACTTCTACTTGGATATTTCTACTCTTCTATTGGCATCAAGGTCATCAAAACTGGAAATCCCTTTCTGGTTTTGGCAGAAATAGTTTTATGTTATAGCCTAAATCTTCTGAGTGGGAAAACAATTATGTCTTACAAGAGGCAAATCATAGGGAGTGTGATGGCTTGGCAGCGTGCAGTAGTAATTTCCACACTTATTTGAGCAACACAGGTGCCACCAAGAAAACAGATTATTATGGGAATATGATGTGGTGGCTACTGTAACAGGGTAGAGGACTCAGTGATTCAGGGAGCTGCTGCAGCTTTGAAAACTGCATTTACGCATACTGTATGGCCTATTGCGTGGCTTCATCTTTTTGCCACAGGTTAGGATGGATTAAAACCCATCATCGCCATCCAAAAACATTCAAAAACTCTGTAACTTTGAAACTCATTTAATCTAAAAGGACTACTAACCATGATAAGCAATAAATAGTCATAAGAAACAGATTTTATTTTTGTGTTAGTTTAAAGATGTTTCATCTTACAGCTGGAAACCCCAAATTCCATTGTCATCAAGCCAACATACAAAAAAGTTGGGAAGTCATCCACAAAAGCACACTTCATAATTGCTGCCAAAGGTAATTAGTGCTTTACCATGAACAATTCCCATAAACTCCCTGACACACCATTCACGATGCTCAGCTCTTAAGAGAACTGAAAGACAATGAACATCTGTCCTCCACTAGGGAGGAAAAGAGATTGTGTTTCCTCTGTTAGATCAGAGCCAAGAAAGCAATTTGTAATTACATCAAAAGCAGAGATGTGAGGGCAAGCAGAAGCAGGACCTTCACAGCAATTAATACGACACTAAAGTCTTGAAGTTGATTCCATACTCTATGCTATGCAGCCAACTAGCTTTTCCGATGAAGACTGTCTCCAGAATATGTAAAGTTTTCTTTTCCATGCCTCCAACTTTGGATCTTGAGAACGTGACCAGGAAATTTCCAAGAGTAGTAAGCACGTATTTTGAAGGCTCACTTTTATCAAATCAAGGCAAACACCTCCTTGCTGTCTGCTGCCTCGTATTTCTTACAGGAAAAATAACCAACAAATATGTAGCCTCAAAACTGAGATTATGTTCTGAAATAGATTAATCTCTTAAGAGCATCACACTCCTTGCAGTAACACTAAGCAACATTCCCTCTAATTGCCTGGAATATCTTAACCACGAAGTTGCAATCACAGTGAAAACATATCTCATTAACATTAAGAATAAACCACTGACATGATAGCAGAGTAGAAGAAAAATGATATATAGTAAGTTTTTCCTATGTCAGTGATACTTTATCTGCCCATTACTGAAAATAAAATAAATTTGTACTAGTGTAGCTATATGTTCCTATTTGGTTTTGTAACCTTTTCTTACAAAATCCCATTTGTCAGTTGTGACAGCTTTGCACAAAACACGCATTTTTTTCCGTAGGTGTGCACGCTGGCTGAAAAGTAAGGAAACTCAAGGAAAGGTCAATTAACTTAAAGGAAATGTGATCTAACAATAATCTGTGACATCCACAATGATTTGCGACAACTTCATGCTCAATTGATACGTGTAGCCACATGTGAGATACAATTTTATGTTTTTATATTATATAGATGGTGAAATCCAGCATAAAGGTTTTTATTAGCTTGAGTTAGAAATAATACAATCATTCCAAACTGAAGGCTTAAAGAAATAAGTCTCTACAGACTTTACTATATGTCATGTGGCTTGCAGTGTCTCTCCTAATTGTGGTCTTGGCTCATGGCAAATGTGAAACAAGTGTAAAAGACAGCTAACGTACCTCTAATTATCCTGCATTTATTGTGATCTAAATATATACATGGTTACTTGTCCATCAGACATAAACTAACTGAAACTATTTCATGTCTGTGGTACACTAAGAAAACACACAGAGACAATTACCACAAATCAGATGATCTGTGATCATTTGCTACTGCATGTTACGCATTCACGTGGTTAAGTCAACAAACTAATAAAATCCTTCACAACACATGGTATATTCTGCACGTGTTTTTGTTTTTAATTTTTATAATTAAAGAAAGCTTTTTTCTCCATGTGTTAATTATACTATTTCTTTTATACCTCTTCCTTTAAAGCCAGGCACACTATTACATTACCTCCAACTACACAATATTCAGAGGGAGAAAAAAAACATCAGAGGTAACTGACTGTACAAATTCATTATATTCTGGACACACTAGGCACTTTCCACACACACAGGAAGACAAAGTCCAATCTGTCCCAGAGAGTTTAGAGTCCAGGAAACCTCTTAAAAATTACTTAAATCAAGCTTGTCAAATTTTGTGATTTTTGGGTCTGACATACTGAGATTCACCAGAATAAAGGCAATGACTGTGTGTCCCATGAGAAAGCCGGAATCCTGTTAATCCAAATGTACAAACTCCTAGCGTTAAGGCACACAGGTGTAGGTATATATACACCATACACAAAGTTGGAGTTTGTTACGTATCATAACTGCAATAGTGACCAGTGTGATTCTTTTTTCCACTTCCTATCTTTCACAAAGCATACAATTAAATAATTTCCAAAAAGTCTCCATAAACCTGCCGCTGTGGCAGTTGACTTGTTTACAATGTCCTATGTGTACACAGTAGGAAAAGAACAACAAACTGGCCAAAGGGCTAGCCATGACTGTGTTAAGGCACTCTAGAGTGTGTTTCAAGGACAGTGTAACACACGCCTCCAGTAACTGAAGACTACAACAAACCCAAGACACGAACCAGCAGATCACCAGAATACATCCTGTCAGATAATAGTGCACTGAATATTTTTATGTACATGTCATTCTGTTCTCTGCAGCAGAATGCAATCTTTCCTCTGAATCGGGAAACGAGATTTGTCTTTAGAAAACACTGTACAAGAGTCGTAATTTCTTTGGCAGAGTCTGTGTGATGGGGAGGATATTTCTACTCCGCTGTAGACAGTGCAGAAGAGCTGTGGAAAGCTAGAACCTTTCGAACACTTCCAGTGGGAGATAGAAATCCCCAGCAGAAACACAGATGATGAAAAAACAGATTACTCACGATGACTGGGAAGCTTTCCTCCTCAACAAATAGTCCACAACATCTGGGTCAGTTTCTAATAGGCTAATGAGCACTTCATTCTGTAGGTCAGGGGAAACCTAATAAGAAAACAAAACATACTTAGTTGGAGATTAATATCCTTTCACACGCATTAATTTTGGTACTATGCTTAATCTAAAGGCCAAGTACATTTATGGAGAGCATATAATACAAGTATTCAGAAGCTTCCTCTTAAAAGAGAAATTTCATGCAACAACAGGTGAAGTAGGACTGAAGATCACTGTACAACGTCAAATGCCGATCACTGTTGAATAAAAACCCATTGGTATCCAGCTGGGTATTATATCTGATAACAACAGTGGCATTACTTGTGTACCGCAGTCTCAAAAACTCCAGTTTCAGGTCCTCACGCAACATCCCAATTCAAAGATCTGGGGACATTTACAAATTTCCATTCCAAGCAACTGTACCTCTCTTCTTTTAGAAACAATGTGAAATGTAATTACACAGGAAGAAGAATGTTTCTGCACATATTCTGTGGCATTTGACTTATTTATGTCCTTCTCATACAGAAATTTCATGGTAACTGTTCTATCTATGAAGTTTTCAATTGCTTTGTTTCAGTGAGAACTGTCAAAAGTCAACATTTTTCTAAATGAAGCATTATAATCATTTAATGTTTATGTATCCACAGGGCCAAATCCTGGGATCTAGAAGCATTTAAATTCCTGCTTATGCTCAGTCAGAACCGGAGTAATTACAGAGTTCATCTGTCCATAAGTCAGGTTTACAAGTGGGTCCTCTTGATCTCCAGCCACTCTGGACTTCAGACAGGAGCACCAGGCTCAGCCAGAATTTGTGTCATCTTCTCTGGAGTCTGGCCTTCTGATTTGCTAACTCTCTCTAGTGCACTTCATACGAAGACAAACCTGCAAATCACTCGATAGCTTCAGCTGCTGCAGGATGCAGCAACATCTCCCGGGCAGGTAGCAGGAATGGCACTCCAACACCTGCCCAAGTAAACTTCGTGCTTCCAAATGCACTTTACGTGAGTCTTACCAATCCTTAAGTGAGTTTGTCTGCATCACAGCAGAACATTCAACTCAACCTTCAAAGCACGTAAATAGATGAAACCATCAGGGAAACTTGAACTAACAGCCCAGGTTCACTCATGACAGATGGGAGCTGGAGGCAAGACAATCTCAGCAAGGGGTCATCAACCATGCAATATGCTTCTGGATGTAATTTGTCAGAGCCTGAATCTCTTGACTTTCAGGTCACACTGCATGGGCCACTTGTTCTCCCTAATATTTCCTGGGAAACAGGAATAGAATTACTAATAGATTCCTCAGGGGAACACCTCAGTTTGGGAGTTATTTAAGGAGTCAGATTACAGAAGAGGCATATTTCTTTAAAAAATGAAATAATTTCAAAATTACCAGGGAAGTGGTTGAGTCATCATCCCTGCAGGTGTTAAAAAACGTGTAGATGTCGCACTTTGGGACATGGTTTAGTAGGCACTGTGGTGTTGGGGTGATGGCTGGGCTTGATGATATTAAAGGTCTTTTCGAACCTATGATTCTATGATAATAAATGAAGATATGCTTCATTTAATTCAAATTGATCCAAAATTTCTCTGAAAAACTTGTGTGACCACATACTCCTTTTTCAAAATTTGTATTTAGCCTCTAAGCTGGAAAAATAGCTTACTGATGGTCACTGATATACCAGTCTTTAAATGAATTATCTTCTCTTTATAGGAATACATTTTTTGAAACCTGATGTGCTGTAACTTCTCCATTTAGACAGCCTTGCTATACAGTAGAATAAAGCCCAGTTAAAGTTCAGGGGTAGAGAAGAATCCACATCTTTCTGTATGTAACCAACTATTCAGCTTTATATCAAGTTGATAAACTTGTAAGAATCTGAGAAGACTTTGTCAGAAAACTAGAAATATATTTTCCACTATTAAAAAAAAAAGTCTTTCATTCTATAATAATGCATCTGAAAAATTACAACAGAAAGTTCCGTTCTAACTGAAAGCACCTGTGTAACCCAAGCTTAACAGTTCGATTGAGTTATAGGACTCATAGCTGAGTGAATGCAGGCATATTAATCTATGATCCTTCAACTGGATTTGTACTGATGGGTCTCCTTGCTAGCTGTCTACTGGGTTTTGGGTTTCCTCCTGTGCAGCAATTTACTTCAGTTTAGTTAATAAATTTGCAAGTGTAGACATGATATGCATGTCATTATAAACTTGCACTTATAGAGAACTGCTATATTGGTATCTCAGGAAGATGCTACAGAGCTGCAATAGCTATTCTTGAATGAATTGTTTAACTGGCAGTTGTGGCTAAGTAGATGGATGAGAACTTGAAATTCAGGGACAGAAGGGAAGCCAAGGCACTGCTGAAATAACAGCTGTTGTAGCTGTTGAGCACATACTAGGAGCGAGCTGAGGGCTCTGGGGCTGTCAGGACTCCAGTAGAGTAGGAGATACTCTGAGATTTTGCGGCTGGGTGCTACGTAAGAGTCACAGCTATTGAGACACAGCAGGGCGGAGGAACCCTTGAAGCATCTCCTTTGTGCTGTCCCTTACTACTGACACGGCACAGAGAGGCAGTGTGTGACTGCCTCTGCAGCGGGGAGGCCACAGCAGCCTCTAACAGTAAAAATACGACATTTCAGACACTATGTAGTGCTTCTTTGCAGCAGGGCTGGATTTGGGCGCTGGGAGATGAAAATGCATGAACAAGCTGCTCTGCTCCAGCCTCCATGCCAAGTCAAAGCAAATGAGACAAACCGTGGTTGAGTTGTGCCTCCCCACATTCAGCTGCTGGGCATAGTTCAGAGGCTGGCAAAGAACAGACTTTTGTATATTCCTGTAAAACATATTAATGCATCCCTAAGACTCACTGAAATTGGTAAGAACTGGATATGAAAGGCCTTAACAATGGAGCAAGGTCAGAATCCATCTTCTTTACAAAATCCACATTTGCATATTACTGATGTCAATGACAACTGCTTAATAAAAACAGTCCCCAGTATCCTAGGTTGTTCTGACAAACAGAACCTTCCTGCCCACCAATACGCCAGGATCATTCTGACACTGTGGTCTGGGTGCCACAACACATCCTGGTTTCCTAGGTTTTATTTCACAAATGTTGTTCCAGTTTCAATGCTGAAGTCAATCAGAGTTTTACAACCTTCCCATATATAAAAGTAATAGAAAAAAAGAATAAACCAAACACAAAAACACCTTAGCAGCAATACACTGTGCTACAGCTGCAGCTGAATGCTTGAGCCCAGATGTTTTCGTTTTTGTAAGTAGTATAAATGTCAAGCATAAACAGCTCTGGTTTGGCCCCACTCCTATGGGTTTGGAAAACAAACTGCTGCTGCCTGATTTCAAATGATCAGTTTTCTTACTATTACATGTACAAGTCTTTTCCTTTCAATGCATCTATTACCAAATGCTGCGCTGGGCTAATTACCTTCAGAATACAAAAAGTCTCTCAGTGCTGCTGCTGAAAACATGAAAAAGATGAAAGTAAACCATGGTAGAAGCTTTATAAAACACTATGAGCAATTTGACACAATCCTACAGCTCAAGTATCATGTGCGAGAATAGACATTAGTCCAGAAAAGAGGCAGAATTTGCCATATTATTTGTTAAACTATGGCAATGGGATGAGTGAAAGCACCCACAGATGCTCAGCTGTTAGGCATTGCTGTAGATTTCACATCAATGTATTTCACCTTTCAGGAGAGCATCTCAGATACGTTTGTCTTTCTCTCACACGCAGGTAGCCTCTCATTTTGAAATCTGATTCTAATCCCCCTCCACAATCTGAAAAGCTACTCTGGACAACAAAAGAAAACTCCTCTTTTTCCCCACACTTCGTTTAACCTTCAGATAAAAATGCAAGCGCTGAAAAGATAAAGTAATAAATCCATCACAACTAAAAGAGACCGTATGTAGGTTAGTCTAACCTTAAGCCCCACCCTTTTGACCCTGAAAATCGGAATGTGTGCCTAAGTATTATGTGAGATGTGGCTGGGCTGTAAAATGTTCTTAAAGAGAAACAACAACAAGAAAACTTCAAGTATTGCAAGTATTCTTCTTCAAGTATTATTTCGAACTTGCTAGTGCCATCCACACTCTGGGCCAGTAGACCTTCGCACAAGAGTGCAGCTCTGTCCCTTTCTTCTCCTGCTGTGGGAGGAAAAACAACACCTAAAGTTTCCCCAAACTGTGAAAAGCATTAAAAAAAAAAAAAACAACAGACTGCTGAGTGTCTCACTGGAACAAGATAAAAATAAAGCAAAGGATGTAATGAAAGGCAATACAGTGTGAGAGAAAAGATGAGAAAACCACAAAGAAGTTCATCTGAGGCTAAGACTGATAGGCAGGGCTCACGATTGCTTTCTCATGCTCTTCTCCCTGTTGATATCTGGTAGGCACCTTCCCCCTTCCAGTACTATGTGGCCATCAGTCCCACATGCCCACAGTCCAGGCTTGTCCATCTTTTCCCATGAAGGTATCCAGCACCCAGCTTTGCTGGAGCACTACAGGAGGTTTATAGAGTGTTCCTCCTCTTGCTCCGGGAACTGATCTCCTCAGTGTACCATACAGTACTGCTTTGTTTCCAGACATAACAACTGAAGCTGTTTTCACCTTTTCAAGACTACTGATTTTGTTAAGACATGTATGCCTACTAAAATGCAGACAGGACAGTGCCCACCGTTAGGTCTGACTGGCCCAGAGCAAGGTGCTCTCAGGCACAAGTCAGACTGAGCTGACCTGCAGTTTTGTACACAAGAAGAGGAAAAGGTAAAGACACAGAATGAACTGTCCAGGTAACTGCTAGGCAGGGGGAATGTGATTTAACTAAGCTGCATCTTAAGTAAGCAACATGTCCAAGGCCATCATCCCTTTTATGAAGAACTTCCTCGCTTCAGCAAGTGAACAGAAAGACCACAGGAACTACACAGATTTATGCTTTACTCCTCTAATCCGACTGACAAATGAGAAAGCTTTGGCCTTCCCACCCATCCAAACAAGAAAGTCTTTGGTAGGGGAGGCTGTTCTTTAAATTAACCAAGGTTCTCTTACTCCCTGTAGAAAAACTGGCTCCCTGACTTCCAAAACTGAGATATGAAAGGTCATTTTCAGTCTTGTCTTCAGAACTAATGAGCAATGCTGGTATGTTGTTTAGCATACAACTGAACAGCCAACTCCATCATTTCCACAGACAGCAATCTTGTAAGGAAGATACTCTTTATCTACAGAGAAACCATTCCAGGGAAGATATACACATTTTTTAACACTATTGCTTACTGCAAATCATTCTCCTTGACAGAAGAATACTTCTACCAATAATACCTGGTCCTAATTCAATGCAGTTTCCACAGTTTATTTCATCCTAGTGTAACACCAACCAGGTATTTCCTTATTTAACTTCAAAATGCATAGAAGTAACGTGAAGAAACATCCACCCACCATGAAAAGGGCTTCATAGTTTTCAATCATCTTTTGTACAACAGCTATGATAGCAGTACTCTCTTCAGCTCGAGCTGAGCTCTGAACCGAGAATTCTTTGTCTGTAGATTTCTGCTTGTGCAACAGGTTAGGGCCAAAGATGGTAGCCAGGTTAAGTGATGTCATCTTGTTCCCAGTAATCTAGAAAACAAAATATAAATGAGGTGGGGTCTCCCAGGGTCTAATGGATACACATATGTATATACACACA
>Ga0181612_128541_pt1 | contig 14178 bp, 27 predicted proteins | sample HoacroProtozoa21_FD_119630 | JGI IMG/M metagenome (GOLD analysis project Ga0181612, IMG submission 119630) | Hoatzin crop microbial communities from Cojedes, Venezuel. Combined Assembly of Gp0051906, Gp0051904, Gp0051908
GAGGTGAACGTGTGTGGGTTTAAGTTTGTGTGGGTTTAAGTTTGTGTGGGTTTAAGTTTGTGTGGGTTTAAGTTTGTGTGGGTTTAAGTTTGTGTGGGTTTAAGTTTGTGTGGGTTTAAGTTTGTGTGGGTTTAAGTTAAGTTTGTGGGTTTAAGTTAAGTTTGTGGGTTTAAGTTAAGTTTGTGGGTTTAAGTTTGTGGGTTTAAGTTTGCATTTCTACATTTATTTGTCACTTTATATTTTTCACCTGGGGGAAAAAAAAACCCAAACAACAGGCTCTGCATGCAGCAGCACTGTCCCCAGGCAAGCTGGGGAGCTGGCAGCCCTGTGGCTGCACTGGCCAGGAGCTGCACCAGACCCTGTGCCCTCTCCCTGCAGATCGCCAACGTGCTGGACACCCATGCAGCCACGCTGCAGAGGAAGGCTGAGCGGGAGGTCTTCTTCATGAACACGCAGAGCGTGGTGCAGCTGGTGCAGAGGTGAGCCCTGCACTGTCCGTGACCCCCCCAGTCCATCCCACCCTGCCACTTCGCAGCACGCTGGGCTCTCTGCTCTCCAGGTACCGCAGTGGCACCCGGGGCTACATGAAGGCAGTGGTGCTGGACCTGCTGAGACGCTACCTGCAAGTGGAGACACAGTTCCAGCACGGTGAGGGCTTGGGGGGGGTCTCCAGAGGGGTCTGCGGGGCTGTCTGGGGGGTCTGCGGGGCTCACCATGCTCTGCCCCGCAGCTCACTATGACAAGTGCGTCATCAGCCTGCGGGAGCAGTGCAAACCTGACATGACCCCCGTGCTGGAGAGCATCTTCTCCCACGCTCAGGTGGCAAAGAAGAACCTGCTGGTGACCATGTTAATCGTGAGTACAGCCCATGACCTGAGACACCGGGAGTAAAGGCTGGCAGCAGGGAGAAACCCATCAGCTGAGGCAAGCTCTGCATCGCTGTGGGACGGGATGTGGCTGTGGGGGGCTGTCACAGCCCTGTGCTTCCCCCTCAAAAGTGGGCACACCTGAGAAACTGCTTTTCTGCTCCTCCATTTAATGCACTCCTAGGGTTGGGTTTTGCATTCAGGTGTCCATTCTGGCCTCGTCATGGGGATCTCCCCTCCGTAGCTCTGCGTCGCTGCGTGTGGTTCAAAGAGCAGCATTTTGCCATTTTGGCGCCTTGGGTCTTATCCCCATTGCCCGTGTGGGATGCAGCCACCCCGCAGCGAGGGGCCCGAGTCGAGCCATGGTACATTGCAGGACCAGCTCTGCGGCCGTGACCCCACGCTGACGGACGAGCTGACGGCCATCCTCCAGGAGCTGACGCAGCTCAGCAAGACCGAGAACTCCAAAGTGGCTCTGAGAGCCCGGCAGGTCAGCGAGCACCGCGCTGTGCCGTCCCGGTCCCTGTCCCCATCCCCGTCCCCTGCACTCCCGGCCGCCTCTCGCCTCGCAGGTGCTCATCGCCTCTCACCTGCCCTCCTACGAGCTGCGGCACAACCAGGTGGAGTCCATCTTCCTCTCCGCTATCGACATGTACGGACACGAGTACTGCCCGGAGAACCTGAAGGTTGGGAATCGTGTGATTTTCTGCAGAGGGGATTTGGCTTTCGGGTGGCTTTGGGGAGGAGGTCTGGCTGCAAGAGACTTAAAAAATAGCCAAAAAAAGCAATTGGAGCCTTGCTGTGGTGCCTGTGTGGAGCAGAGGAAGGGGTGCACCCCATTGCTTCTGGTCCCTGTCCTCTGCCTCTCACCCCATTTGGGAGGGGACTGGTAGGTGGGTCTACATCTGTGGCAGCGTTCCCATGGTGGGCTGGGTGTCCCATGGCACCGCGGTGACCAGTCCTGCACAGCTCCCCATTGAGGGACCCCTCTGGACTCTGCCTCCTCCACCCTGCGATGGGGCAAGGGCGTCCCGCTTTGTCCTTGCCCTAAATTTTGCTTTCTCCCCCCAGAAACTGATCCTCTCGGAAACCACCATCTTCGATGTGCTTCCCGTCTTCTTCTACCACACCAACCAGGTGGTGCGCATGGCGGCGCTGGAGGTGAGGGCTGGGGGGCCGCGGGGGCCGCGTGAGCCCCAGGGGGTGGCATGGCTGCGTGCGGAGGGAGCAGGGGCCCAGCGGTACCCCCCTGCCACCCCCCTGCCACCCCCCTGCCAGGTGTACGTGCGGCGCGGGTACATCGCCTACGAGCTGAACAGCCTGCAGCACCGGCAGCTCTCGGATGGCACCTGCCTGGTGGAGTTCCAGTTCATGCTGCCCTCCTCCCACCCAAACAGGTACAGGGGTCCCCCACGCCTGGCCCGCTCCCCTGGACACGGGCCTTTTTGCAAAGCTGTTGGGTTTGGATTGTCCCCTCCCTGCATCCTCAGAGGGAGCTGCCCGCCGTGCTCTCCCTTTGCCTGTGGGGCAGGATGAGCCCTCCCAGAGGGTCCCACGTGGGACTTGTGTGGTCCCTGTTGGAGCCAGGAGCGGTGCCTCCACCTACAGCTGATGGCTGCCTTGCTCCCCCGTGTAGGATGGCCGTCCCCATCAGCATCTCCAACCCCGACCTGGCCCGGCACAGCACCGAGCTCTTCATGGACAGTGGCTTTTCTCCCCTGAGCCAGCGGATGGGAGCGATGGTGGCCTTCGACAGATTCGAGGACTTCACGAGGTGGGGGTGCAGGGGGGTGCCTGACCAGTGCCTTTCTCATTAGAGAGCAAAAGTGGGTGGAAGAGCCAAACCTGGCACGGCCGGGCAGTGCTCAGGGAAGCTCCTGTTCCTCCTGCAGCCGGAGGTCGGGGCTGGGTGAGATTTTCAGTAGGACAGTTAGCTGGTGGGGACATGACGTGTCATCTGGGGACATGTGGAGCCTCATGCTTGGCACGGGTTAAGCATCCCTGAACATTAACACTGCCGTTGTCCGAGCTGTGTTTCTTGAGCCGTGGCTTTGCCACGGGCTGGTGGAGCCTGGCTGGGCTGGTGCATGCCCCCAGGCCGCTGCGCTGGTACCAGTGTCCCTGCCACAGCGGGTCTGTGGGGCTGTCCCCTTGGGCAGGGGGTGGGCACGATGTGCTGACTTGGCACCCCATCCCTGCCATTTGGGCAGGAACTTTGACGAAGTGATCGCGTGCTTCACCGACCCGCCTTCAGAGAGCGTGCTCTTCAGCGAGGCGCGAGCCACCATCTACGAGGAGGAGGACGCCAAGGTGGGCACGAAGCCGTTGTGGTCCCCACTGAGTAGTGCCAGGATGGCAGTGCTGCTGTTGGTCAGGGTTAACTGGGGCTTCTGTTGCCAGAATGTCCACGAGGAGCCGATCCACATCCTCAACATCGCACTCCGCTGGGCTGACCACGTGGAAGACGAGAAGCTGGTGCCCATCTTCAGAGCCTTTGCCCAGTCCAAGGTCTGTTGCTGGGGCTGGACCCCCTGCTTGCAGACCCCACAAGCCAGGGCACCGTACCCCAAGGCGCTGCCTCATCCCCATGCGGCGCTCCCCCGAACGCTGCACCCTGCAGCAGCCGCTCGGGTTTTGTTTGCTCCCTCGGTGGAGATGTTGAAGCTCTCATGACTGGTGGAGTCTTCTGTTTCCATGTAGAAAAATGTCCTCGTTGACTGCGGTCTCCGGAGAATCACATTTCTCGTTGCCCAGCAGGTGAGTGCGGACTGAGCCGCCGACAGGCAGGCTGACTTGAGACACATCGTGCTTCTCGCTTCCTGAAATGCCTAGAAACAGCTAGAAGTACCTTACAGGCATAGCATTAAATGATGGACGGTACCTTCCGTGCATCAGGAGCTGGGAATTAATTAGGGAGGGATTCAGTGAGTGATTTATCTCCCGTATTATCCTTTGTGCTGCTAATGTCTCTGGTAATGTGTGGTTCCTGCGTGGCCACTCCATAGCTTTAAGCTGCCTTTAAAAGGCATCGATTACTCCCAGCTTTTTTCCCTTTGGGGGAGGAGGACACCTGCAAGACTATTTCTTTTTCATTAATTCACTGAAAATTGGAAAAAGCTTCTACATGCCAGGATTATTCACTTTTTCTGCTCTCTCCTCTTTGCTCTAGAGAGAATTCCCAAAGTTTTTCACGTTCAGAGCCAGGGACGAGGTAAGAGCGGCGGTTCGAGCAGAGCCCACCCGGCGCTGGCTGTCCGGCCGCTGGCTCAGCCCTCCATGCTGCACCAGTTTGCAGAGGATCACATCTACCGGCACCTGGAGCCGGCGCTGGCCTTCCAGCTGGGGCTGAGCCGCATGCGCAACTTCGACCTGACGGCCATCCCCTGCGCCAACCACAAGATGCACCTCTACCTGGGGGCTGCCAAGGTGCAGGCGGGCGCCGAGGCCACCGACTACCGCTTCTTCATCCGTGCCATCGTGCGCCACTCGGACCTCGTCACCAAGGCAAGGTGGCACAGGGTCCCCTGGGCGTGTGGGTGGAGGTAGGCGCGTTTCGGGTGCAGGGGTTGCTCCGGCCACCCCTGAGCCACCCGGTCCACCGCAGGAGGCTTCCTTCGAGTACCTCCAGAATGAGGGCGAGCGGCTGCTTTTGGAGGCGATGGATGAGCTGGAGGTGGCCTCCAGCAACACCACCGTCCGCACCGACTGCAACCACATCTTCCTCAACTTCGTCCCGACGGTCGTCATGGACCCTTCCAAGGTGCGTTTCTCAGTGTCCTGCTTCATGTTGTCGGTGTGGTGCTGGTCTGGGGATGGAGGCTGCGTTGTCGCCCGTGCTCAGTACCACTGTGCAGATGGGCAGCCAACCCCCGTGCCGGCTGTCAGACCTGGTCCTGACCAGTGCCCACCTGACCCTGGATGGGGGATGGATTTGACAGCCCTGGAGGCTCCTGCAACTTAATTTCTGAGTCAGACCTTCACTGTGGGCTGGCTGTTGGGGAGGTGGTGAGATGTCACGCTTTGCAATGATCAGGGCTTTCTGTAGAGACTTGGACAAGCTTGCAGCTCACTGGAGGGCACAAGCGTGGGTGGCAGGCTCTTCCCCCGAGCAGCGTGTGGTCTGAAGGAGTGGGGCTCTGTCTGTTCAGGAGGATGTGGGGCACCGTCTTTCCCTCTCCCCAGTGGAGAGGCTGGGTGGCAGCACCAGCCCCCAGGGATGGAGGGATGGAGAGAGGGAAGCGGCTTGCCCAAAGCAAATCCCTGTTTGGGGTGGAGATGCCATGGGGCTGCTCCAGCCTTGGCATCGGGGACAGTGGTGTCCCGGGGGCCATGGACCCATCCGTGTGCTGTCCTGCACCCAGATCGAGGAGTCGGTGCGGTCCATGGTGATGCCCTCCGGCAGCCGCCTCTGGAAGCTTCGGGTGCTGCAGGCTGAGGTGAAGATCAACATCCGCCTGACGCCCACCACCGCCGCCATCCCCATCCGCCTCTTCCTGACCAATGAGTCCGGCTACTACCTGGACATCAGCCTCTACAAGGAAGTGAGGGATCCCAGCACTGGCAGCGTGAGTAACCGCAGGCGGCACCGGGATCCCAGCCACGACTGCTTGAGCAGCTATCGGCTACGGCAGAGCTTTGGGGTGGGTTCTGCAAAAATCCTCGTGCACCTGCGATGCTGTCCCAGAGCCCCTGGGACTGTGCAGCAGCGTTCCCAGGGCTGGCCCGGTTTCTCTCCCCTCTGTGCTGCATCTAGTTGGGCGCATCAGGGTGATTCTTTACTCCAAAATGGTGCTGAGCCCCAGGGGCATTGCTGGTGCAGTTTTTGGTGTGGGAGGTAAAGGTCAGTGTTAGGGTGTTACTGGTACTTGCAGCACAGCAGTTTTGTACCCTGTACCTTCAGTAGCAAAGAGTAGGGTGGAAAATCACATTGTTTGGTCGAGTAGAGCTGCGAGCACAAGCGCCTTGGCCAGGCAAAGCTCAGCAGCGCTCCAGCCCTGCGGGGCTCTCGCACCTTCCCCTTGCAGAGAGGACTCGGCCGCATGCCGAGGGAAGGCGGCCAACGCTCTGCCCTTCTCTCCAGATCATGTTTCAGTCGTACGGGGACAAGCAAGGGCTGCAGCACGGGATGCTCATCAACACCCCCTACGTCACCAAGGACCTGCTTCAGGCCAAGCGGTTCCAGGCGCAGTCCTTGGGCACCACCTACGTGTATGACTTCCCAGAGATGATCAGGCAGGTGAGTGCAGCTGAGCAGGAAGAGGCTCCAAACTATTGCATTTCCTTTTCTTCCCCACCCTCCCCGGGTATTCCCATCCCGGGAAAAGACTCCTCTCTCCTGAGCTGGCAAATGAGAAGAAGAGAAGAGCCCAAGGCCCAACATTTTTGCCTATATGAAGCATTTCTAAACTGATTCCTCGCTCTTGCAAATGGCCGTAGTTGCACTTGTGGAGGATGTGCACCAGAAAGCTCCATGCAAGGACGTCTGCAGCAGGGTGGGGGCTGTAACGCAGAGTTTTGCTCACCCCAAGTCCCAGCCTGCTGCAGAAACGTGTGTCTGCGCTTGGTGACAGCCTTGGAGCTGCCACAGCCCCACGCTTTCAGCTCGTCCCGCGCGCGGTGTCTCTGCAGGCTCTCTTCAAGCTGTGGGACTCCTTAGAGCTGTACCCCCAGGACATCCTGATGTACACCGAGCTGGTGCTGGACTCGCAGGGGCACCTGGTGCAGATGAACAGGGTCCCTGGAGGGAATGAGGTAGTGGGGGATGATTTGGGAACAGGGCAGGGGGAAGGTTCACTGGTCTGGCTGTGTTTCAAGCCCAGGGGATGCCCCCCCAGTAAGCGTTTTGTCCGTTGGTTAATGCAGTCTCCAGCTCTGACCCCATTTCTCTGGAGGAGCCTGCGCTGTGACCTTGTGCTGTTTTGGGGCAGGTGGGGATGGTTGCTTTCAAAATGAAGCTGAAGACCCCTGAGTATCCAAAAGGCCGGGACATCGTGCTCATCTGCAACGACATCACACACAAGATCGGCTCTTTTGGTCCGGAGGAGGACCTGGTCTTCCTGCGGGCCTCGGAGCTGGCGCGGGCCGAAGGCATCCCCCGCATCTACATCGCTGCCAACAGCGGCGCCCGCATCGGCTTTGCTGACGAGATAAAGCACATGTTCCAGGTGGCCTGGGTGGACCCTGAGGACCCCTACAAGGTGCGTGGGCACCTCTCCTCCTGCCATCACAGAGCACTTATCTGGGGAAGGACCAGAGCTAAACCGGGAGATAAAACAGTGGGATCAATGCCGGGATGTGAGCCCACACTTGCACCCAGCACCACGGGGAAAGTTCTCTCTGCTTTCTCTGGTGGGATGGAGACAAAGACGCCTGTGCTGGCACGGCTGCTCTGTCCAGCCCTGGTCCCTGAGCTGCTGTTGATGCATGGGACGGGTTTGGGCTGGGGATGGAGAGGGACTCTGTCCCATGTGAGCTGTGCACGGGGGACTCCACAACTCATGCTCCTCTCTTTATTTTCAGGGGTTCAAGTACCTGTACCTGACTCCCCAGGACTACACGAGGATCAGTGCCATGAACTCAGTGCACTGTGAGCACGTGGAGGAAGGGGGCGAGTCCAGGTGAGCCCCGCTATCCCTCGGGGTGTGCAGAGCTGGTCTGAGCCTTCCCCTGCATCCCCCAGGATGCAGCTCCCGTGTCCTGGCTCAGCCTCCTGCCAGACACGGCACACAAGAGGGTGCTTCCCCTTGTCCTGCCCACACCACCGCGGCTCTGCATTCCCTGCAGGTACGTCCTCCTGGACATCATTGGGAAGGACAATGGATTTGGGGTGGAAAACCTGAGAGCTGCTGGTACCATCGCCGGGGAGTCCTCTCGTGCTTACGATGAAATAGTGACCATCAGCATGGTACAGCCATGGGCTCTTCCCCTGCTCAGCTCCATCTCTCTCTCCTACTCCATTTTAAAGTCACCATGGGGGGAACAACAGCAAGTGACCTGGTGTAACTGCTGTGGAGCTGGGGACCGTCATTCTCCTGGTGCTCACGGACTGTGCCGCAGCCCTTTCTCCCCAGTAACTCCACGTGTCCTTGTGTGTGTGCCCAGGTGACCTGCCGTGCCATCGGGATCGGCGCGTACCTGGTGAGGCTGGGCCAGCGTGTCATCCAGGTGGAGAACTCCCACATCATCCTCACTGGCGTCACGGCTCTCAATAAGGTACCGTGCTCCGGCCGCGTGTCCTCCCCGCCACTGTCCCGCAAGCCACCACACGCGTGGGCTCCTTCCCTGTCCCATGGGAAGAGGTGGCAGTTCCTTGCATGGCACCTCATGGGAGGTGTCTCCATGTCTGGAGGAAATGCAGGGGAACCGCAGCTGGGCTTGTCACACTGAGGATGGAGGGAATGCCACCTCGCAGGTGTTTGGTATTGCTTCAGGGTTCACGGTGCATCGCTCCCAGGGCAGGGCCGGACAGCAGAGCTGCCACGGGGACTGTTTGGCTCCGGTCCCAGGGGCAGGACCCATCTCTGGGCAGGATTGCACTGGTTGGAGCTGGTTTAAAACCCACTTAGCTAAACTGATGCACTTGTGGGTCTCTTCAGCTGTGTAAAGCAGAGTCCTTTTGCTTTAACCTCAGCCTGGTAGGCAGGGGTGGAAGTTCAGCCTCGAACCAGAGCGAACGTGCCTGTGCAGAAGTTCAAGTTCACAAACTGAGCAAGGAGGGGTGGTTCCTGTGTTAGCAGAGACTGATCCGTGTTTCTGTTGCTAATTCTGGCTAGGTGTTGGGACGTGAAGTTTACACCTCCAATAACCAGCTGGGAGGCGTGCAGATCATGCACAATAACGGCGTTTCCCACGTCACCGTCCAGGATGACTTCGAGGGGGTCTACACCATCCTGCAGTGGCTCTCGTACATACCCAAGGTAGAGGGTGCTGCAGGATGGCGGTGCGGGGTGTGACCCCGTACCTGGCTGGTGACCTGCCCTTCGGGGCTCTCCCTCGCAGGACAACCAGAGCCCGGTGCCCATCACTGCCGTAAACGACCCCATCGAAAGAGAAATTGATTTTGTCCCTTCCAAAGTCCCCTATGACCCCAGGTGGATGCTGGCAGGGAGACCTCATCCAAGTGAGTGAAGGCAACCTGAGACCTCTGCAGCAATGCTCCCGAACGTGTCTTGCGGCTCCAAACCCCCCATCCCGGTGCAGAAGGTGCTTTTTGCCGTGTGTCGGTGCACAGGCAGCCCTTCAGTGCTCACTGTTGCGCCGCTCTGCTTTTTCCTGTGCTTTGCAGCTCTCAAGGGGACCTGGCAGAGCGGCTTCTTTGACCAGGGCAGCTTCCTGGAGATCATGAGGCCATGGGCTCAGACGGTCGTGGTCGGCAGAGCAAGGTACTACCAGGAGCAAGGAATGGAGCCCCAGGGTGGAGAGCGATGCGGAGGGCCTGTGTCCATGGCCAAGCGCACTTGAGCCCTGGCCGTGGCACTGCTTTTGGGGTGGTGGAGGGGAACGCCTCTCTGGTGGGGCTGGGGAGCAGCGTGGAGGGGAGCTGGCCTCTGCTGAGGCCATCCTGCCTCGCTGCAGGCTGGGAGGTCTCCCGGTGGGTGTCATCGCCGTCGAGACCCGCACCGTGGAGGTGACGATACCTGCGGACCCTGCCAACCCGGACTCAGAGGCAAAGGTGCGTGGGGAGACCTTAGTGCGGCCAGGCAGCAGCCGGGAGGAGGCTGGAGAAAAACCTTAGCGTAATCCTTTGGCGTGTCTTCACCAGTCTTTAATGAAAATCAAATTAAGGGTGCTGGGTCAGTTTTCTTTCAGCTCTTTCACACCACGTGCTGCTGACCTTCCAGTGCAGTGTTGCTGGGAAGCACCAATGCCAGTCTCAGAGCTGCTGCTCGCTGTCTTTTCCAGATCATCCAGCAGGCTGGGCAGGTCTGGTTTCCAGACTCTGCTTTTAAAACAGCCCAGGCTATCCGGGACTTCAACCGGGAGCATCTCCCACTGATGATCTTCGCCAACTGGCGAGGCTTCTCCAGCGGCATGAAAGGTACCCGTGTGTGGGGTGCCCAGATCCCTGTGCCACGCTGTGCTGCCAGCACTCCTGCCACCCCCTGGGTCCTGGGTTGACCTGGCCTGCCAGGGTCCTGCCCGCACCACGTGAGATGTGGGGTCGGGCTGGGGAGGTGACGGGACATCAACAGGACTGGTCCCAGGGCTTGGTGGCTTCCTGCTGGGCTGCTTTTGGGTGCTTGTTTGGTCTCTCCAGCGGAGAGGTGGCTTTGGGCTGCTAGGAGGAGGCAAGGGGCAATAGCCTGGCCCATGGCAGTCAGGGCGCCCAGCCACCGAGTCCCTTTGGCTTTCAGACATGTACGACCAAATGCTGAAGTTCGGCGCCTCCATTGTCGACAGCCTCCGGGATTTTAAGCAGCCTGTCCTGGTCTACATCCCACCACACGCGGAGCTGCGGGGAGGCTCCTGGGTGGTCATCGACTCCACCATCAACCCCATGTATGTGGAGCTCTACGCAGACAAGGAGAGCAGGTCAGCATCCAAAACACTTGTGCATCCTCCGCAGCCCATGGGCAGAGAAATGAGAGCCCGTGCATGGTGTCTGCAGAGTCGTAGTCCTGCTGGCAGAGACCTCGGGTTCCTGGAGATGAGTATTTTTTACCCTTTAGTTAATCAAAGCCATCAGCTAAAAGTTCCAGGGCTCTCACAGAGTGGCAGGTGTCTCCTTGGGGAAATCTTCCTGCACCCAGCAAAGGCTGCGGGCGAGTAAAACGTGGTTCTGGGGGCAGGAGGCCTTTTCTCTAACCTGAATTAATGCACACTGGAGCAAGCTGTAAGGAGTGGGAGGACAGGCAAGAATGCCAGACTGCAAGCAAAACCCTTTTAGCTTTTCTCTCTCCCTGGTTCTTAGAAGAGAGAGTTGCCTCGGACCTCTTGTCCCAGGATTTATTCTCCCATGCAGAGCAGTCCCTGCTTTACCAAACTTTCCTTCCAGAGGAGGCATTTTGGAGCCTGGAGGAACAGTGGAGATCAAGTTCAGGAAGAAAGATTTGGTGAAGACCATGAGAAGGATTGATACGGTCTACGCCAAGCTGGTCGAGCAGCTGGGTAAGGGAAAGGCCTTTTTGGCTTGTGGGCGTTGGTAGCAGAGAGTTGGGAGGTCCTTGCCCCCATGCCCCTTCACCCTGCTAAAAGACGGTCCCACATGGTCCTTGCCAACGCCACCTCCCTCCTCTCTTGCAGCAGGCACTGAACACGGTGCAGCCCTTTCGTGGCCATGGCCTTTGGGCAGGGGTGTGAACGTGCCAAAGCAAAGAGGCGCAGCGCTGGGTGCCCTGTTTCCTGCTGGGGTGGCTGGGGTGGGAGCACAGAGCAGAGCTCAGACCCCGCGGTGGCCTGGGGAGCCCGCCACGAGGGCGGCGGGTGGGCTCCTCAGCACAGTGTGTCCCCCAGGGACCCCCGAGCTGTCCGAGGCGCAGCGCGGGGAGCTGGAGAAGCAGCTCAAGGCCCGGGAGGAGCTCCTTCTGCCCATGTACTACCAGGTGGCCGTGCACTTCGCCGACCAGCATGACACGCCGGGCCGCATGCAGGAGAAAGGCGTCATCACGGTGAGCGGGGGCATCATTGGGAAGGGGCTTGGCACAGGGAGTTTTGCAGTGGCAGCACGAGGATGGGAGGCAAAGTCCCTTCCCGGGGTGCGGGCTGCAGCTCCATGTACTGTTCTTGCCATGGGTGCTGTTCTCTGCTCCAGCCCTGCGGAGCTGCCTTCGAGCCCACCGGCATGAGCTGTGAGCGAGCAGTCGCTGCGCCTCAGCTCCTCTTCTTTCCACGAAGGCGAACCTGGGCTGTGTCCCCATTTCTGCAGGATATCCTGGAGTGGAAGAACGCCCGCTCCTTCCTCTACTGGCGGCTGCGACGGCTGCTGCTGGAGGAGGTGGTGAAGGTGGAGGTCCTGAAGGCAAACAGCGAGCTGAGCCACGTCCACATCCAGTCCATGCTGCGGCGCTGGTTCATGGAGACGGAAGGAGCCGCGAAGGTACCTCCAGCCCTGGCTTCCCGAGGTGTCCCTGGGTTGTCACCTTGCTCCCCGACTGCTCAGCCACTTTGTGGTGCCTCCTGAGGGTTTAAGCATGCGATGGGAATTACGTTCTGCAGCTGAGCAGCCCGGAGCTTGGGGCTGTCTCTTCAGACTGGGTGAGCTCAGCTGGATGCTGGTGCTCAGCAGTAGCAAGGTGGGCCCCAGATAAACATTTTCTGCCATCAGATATGGCTTCCTAGGGCAGAAGTGAGACTTGGGGTCTTTGCCTTTGAGCTGCTCTCAAATGCAAGTGCCATGACACGCACATTGCCATGCCAGGCCTCTGCTTGCTGAGCTGGGGAGTGAGGGCATGCAAAGGAAACATGTTTTACCTTAACTTTTTGCATTTTAAACAGTCCACGATGGTTTTCTGAGTTTTAGTTTCCAGACTGAACCTTTTACCTAGGGGCTGTTGCATGGGAGTGGGGGAGCGTGCTGTGCCGTATGTGCAGGACTGAGAAGGAAAATCCCATTGCCTGGTCGCATCATGGGAGGAGAAAGCCCGAGGACGCAGCAGAAATTCAGGGCTCAGGCTGTGCAGGCAGCAGGACCCCCTGCCCACGGTGCTGCTCTCCCCAGGGCTACCTCTGGGACAACAACCGGGTGGTGGTGGAGTGGCTGGAGAAGCACATGCAAGAGGACGACGGCACCCAGTCGGCCATCCGGGAGAACATCAAGTACTTGAAGCGGGACTACGTGCTCAAGCTCACCCGGAGGTGAGCGGCCGCGGGAGCCGGGCTGCGAGGGGCAACGCTGTCCCCTGGGTTGGGGACAGTGGGTGGTGGAGATGAGGCGGTTCTTGCTTCGGCCCCTGAGGCTGCTGCCCTATCCCATCTGCCTTGCAGCTTGGTCCAAGCCAACCCGGAGGTGGCCATGGATTGCATCATCCAGATGGCTCAGCACATCACCCGCGCGCAGAAGGCCCAGGTCGCCCATCTCCTGTCAACGGTGGATAATGATGGCCCATCCTGAGCTGGTGGCCAGTGCCGTGCAGGGCAATTGCCGCGGGGCAGAAGGGGCACCGGGACACGCTGCTGCTCAGAGGCCAGACCTCACCTCCCCACGTGGTTCCTCAGCCCTTGAACTGAAGCCTTGGACTCTTACTCATGTGCCTAAATAAGGGATGCCAGTGTTTGTAGGTTAAGCCGTGAAGGCGGTCTTGCCATCCGCGTGGTCCCCTCTGGCGCTGGGGGTGTTCGTCAGAGGGGCGGCTTGGCAGAAGATGAACTTGGCCCAAGCCAAGTCTGGAGTGTGGACCTGGTGCAGGAGTTGTTTTTGAAAAAGAATCTAAAATCTTTCACTGTGTTTTAGTTGTGAGCCCTGGCCTCAATCTTCAAAACAAGCACCAGGGTCAGACGCATCTCATGAGACTGGACGGAGCTGGAAGTACAAACCGATGGGCCCGGGCACCGCAGGGGAGCGGGACGAAGGAGGAGGTCTCCGTACGGCCGTGTGGAGCCTGACCAGGCACCAGCACGAGGAGATGTAACCCTGCTTAAGAAGCAGTCTCAAACTGATCTTTTAAAATAAACTCAGGAACCGTGAGGAGCAGTTTGTCTCATCCTTCCCCTTGCTGGGGAGTGATCGGTAGATGTGGCTCCGAGTAGCTGATGGGCCCAGAAAAGACATCGGTGAGCTGTGCTGGGAGCTGTTGCAGCAGGAACATCAGCGGATCCACCACGGTTTGACCGACCCGACTGTTCCTGTTGCCCGTCTCATGTCCTTTCTGGCTCCTGCCACAGCTCCTTTGGGTGTTTTCAGGCTGTGGCTCCTGCGGAGGACGGAGGGGAGGGAGGACACGGCTCCGGGTGCTCCTGCCCCGGCGACCCACTTCCTCTGCTGAAGCACAGGAGCCTGGGTGAGCTCTCCGTCTGCTCGGACCCGGAGCTTTCTTCTCGAGTGGCCTTTGATCAGCTTGGTTCACGGAGAGGAGATTTGAATGTGCGCTTCTGGCTGTGCGGGGTGCGTGGTTTCACCAGCACGGGTTTGGCTCTGGCTCGCAAAGGAGGAAGCGGGATGGCGATGGGCGCCTGGTTCGCGTGCAGCGCTGGCATCGCCGTGGTGTGGAGGTGTTGGACGCCTCCTTGGTCACGCCTGGGCTGGTGGGGGGTCTGGCAAGGTCTGTGGGGAGCTCTCCCTGTCCTGGGGTGGAATGCCTGCTGGCTGGAAACACGGCACTGTGCTTTGGTGGGGAAGGGGGTGCCGGTGCTGCGCACACGGCAGCCACGCCGCCGC
>Ga0181612_183006_pt1 | contig 14178 bp, 9 predicted proteins | sample HoacroProtozoa21_FD_119630 | JGI IMG/M metagenome (GOLD analysis project Ga0181612, IMG submission 119630) | Hoatzin crop microbial communities from Cojedes, Venezuel. Combined Assembly of Gp0051906, Gp0051904, Gp0051908
GGGTCTTGAACATCTCCAGAGAAGGAGACTCCACAGCCTCTCTGGGCAGCCTGTTCCAGTGCTCCGTCACCCTCAGAGGGAAGAAGTTCTTCCTCATGTTCAGACGGAACTTCCTGTGCCTCAGTTTGTGCCCATTGCCCCTTGTCCTGTCACTGGGCACAACTGGCAATTTCTGTTGCATACGTGTTCTAGGAGGATGTCTTTCTCACAAAGCTAAAGAATATTCATGGGTGAAAAAAGTACTGTATACTTTCTGTTAGCATTAGTCCACTTTATATACGTAATTCTTTTTTGCAGTCTCAAGAACATGAGAGCTGCTGCACACCTCAGATCAAAAAATCCACCTGGCCAACCTGTCCCAAGGGTGGCTAGAGACAAATGCATACGAAAGAGTAACAAAAGACTTAGTATATGGACATCTTCCCCTAATAATCTCCTGAACCCTCGGGTATTTTCAGGATGGGGGATTTCCATTTAATAGCTGCCAGTGGAGCTCTTTTCTCAAGGTCTCCTGACCTCTTTTGTGCTAGGCAAGGGTTTTTGGTTGTTTTGGTGTTTTTTTGGTGTGATTTTTTTGTGGGTTTGTTTTTTTTTTGTGCATTCCTACTCTCCTTTGCCAAGGAATTTGACAGGTCTACCATCTATGTAGTTAAGAAACACTTGCTTTTGTCATCTGAACCTCCTATATCTAGGAAAACAAGTATAAGCATTTTCTAAAGAGCAAAACAGTTTCAAAAAGAACGCTTAGGAAAACTGCATCTTAAAGCATTTGGTTGATAACAGAGCCTATCTGAAAGAAACCACAGTTCAAATCTACTCTTTTTCCATTTGAAGGTAGAGTTTGAATCCTGTTATTAATTAGGATATCCTAATCAATAAGATACAGAATACAGTCAAGTTCCTTCACTCCCTTGAGAAAAATATTTGGTTAGTCACTGACTTGGGAAGTGAAAATGAGAACAATTCTGCCATTGACCATGTAAAGTCAGTTCCTAATGCATGCACCACAGTCTTTCTCTTTAAAGAAAATCAAAACAATGTCAGGAGGATGCCGAACATCGTGTCTTCCCGTGGTGATGTGCTACCCCTTGAAATCATGGACTTCAGCCTTCCTAACAGAAAAAAGAATCAAGCCTGACTAAACATGCTTGATGGATGTTTATCTTCCGAGTTACTGGACAGACCACTAAGCCAAGACTTTGTTTCATCTTGAATGTAGGTTTTTCTACCAAAAATTTCATTTTGGATCAAAGGAAACGTTTCAAGTTGACCACAACATGCTTTCTCGAACTAGTAGGAATTTTTGAAAATAAATGCAATTCAAACTGAACTGAGCTCCATACTCTTTTAAGTCCAGCGGCAGAAAAATATCATTATTCCAACAGCCCTGGAACAGAGTCATAATGAATACATCCAAACTCACAGCAGAAATGATCCAGATGAAGTAACTAGGTGAGGCTGTTATATATACTCCGACTCAAATCATCTCTAATTCAGCACTAGTTAATAGACATGAAGAAAATAGTATTGCAAGCCAGACTTGCATTTCTAGAGGAGACAGTGTAAAAATAAACAGTGCAGGTGTTTATTAACAACCCTAATTACCTTGTTCTGACATACATGCAGAGTTTAAACTTTGGGAAGAATACGGTACTCTAATATGCATTAATGAAAAGACTTTAAATCACTTACATGTAATTTTCAATTAGACTTCTGTCAAGTCAAAAGTAATGATGACATTAGCACCACATGTTGTTTGTCCTTGTGCAATTACATAAAAATCAGCATTCAACAGTATGTATGATCTCACGTCCAATGAAATTCCTGCAACTTCTGTGGCCGCTACTTTGAAGCTAGATATTACAACAGTGAAAGAATCCAGATAGTTGGAGACTAGAAGCATAAATATAACAAGAATTATTTTAGTTTAACTATAAATGTCAGCAACAGCCACAGACAAATTATGACTGACAATATGCTTAATACAGTAACAGAAAGATCTAAATGGCAATTGAAGTGCTATATAACATTCTGATGCTAGGAACCCTCAAAAGAACGAAAAAAATATAATGGAAGAGAGACAGAAAAGAGGGAAAAACAAAGGAAACAAGGGGCAGGGGAGGGAGAAAAAAAAAAGAAAAAAAACAAAACTAGCTGCAGTAATTTCTGTCATTTATAACCTGTCATAATTATCTACTCTGTAAAACTGCTGCTGTAATCTGAAATGCCTCCCTCCTGATCTAATCGGCAGACTAATGTAACAACTTGACTAAGAACCAGGAATGTAGATCTTGCCATTATGTCAGATTCACTTGGATTTTAATGCAATATTCCCTCAGGAAGACCCATGATTTAATTAAAAACATTGTGTTTCACTGTCCAGCACAGCACCTGCAGCACCACTTAGCGTGTGAATCTTGATTTCCTAGAGTGAATTGCAGCTGACCTTTTTGATTTCCATTTAGCAATCACTTTGCAGATAAAATTTCAACTGTTTCCTATTTAGCTCTTAAATGCACTTCTGTGGCTCCAGTTCTTGAATTTTGATGTTTACCAAAGCAGTGTTTCAAATTCACAGTGATTTCTCCCCTCAAAATACTGCTGCTACAGCAAATACAAATAGTAGAAATCACAGTCACCTATGATTTAGAAACTGATTCATTCCACGGAATATAAATGCTTCTGAACAGAGCTATATGAAACAGCGTGCAGTTCAGTTAAAGCAATGTTCTCAAAGAAATTGTTACCAACCATACTGTATTATAACATAACCTTATATGATACAGTATTTTCTATTCCGAGCTTCATAATCAATAGGGTGCTTTGTCCCAGTTCCTTTTTATGCGCAGGAAATAAGTCAAGGAGTTGGAAAGAAGCCCTATCTAAGCAATATTCTAGACGATGAAAATACAGCAATGTGGAGATGTTAAGACAGGTGGCTTTATGAAAATCATCATCACATTTTTAGTTACAAAGAGGTAATCATTCTATCACTTCTTATCACGGTAGCAGTGTGTGGAACCACTTCTGTGCAAGACTGCTGCTGGACTTGGCAAACCCACGGTTAGGAGAAGCAAAAATTGAAATGTATTTACCTCCTTTTACTTTTGAACATAATGAGTTGTCTCTTTTAGCTGGTGATCTGTCCACAGACGAGAAAATTTCCATAAGCCATATAGTTTATTTAAATTTAGTTTCTGACTGACTACCATCACAAACACTTCTGATGGTAATAGCATGAAACCAAATAACAAATAATAAATCAGGTGGTAAATTAACTGTGGTTCTTCATTGAGACAGTTGTGCACAGTGATAAAGCAGGTAACGAAAAAGTCAAATGACCTTTGTCTCTGTACAACTGAAGATATCTCCAGAGCTTCCAAAGACCAGCTGCTGCCGTGGTCTGTAAGGTCATATTTTCCTCCACTAAGCACTTTGGAGAAGCCTGAAAATAGGCTTAGAACTGTTCAGCTACTGGATTTTCACGTTTGGATTTCTAGACTGTAAACACTGAAGAATTCTTCTCCAGGCATACATACTTCTACTGCTCCTACATATATTCTGATCCATTAGCTCTTGCTGAATTAGATATTTTAAATTCTTTATTACTAACATAGTTATTAAAAGAAAGGACAAAACCTTTAATTATGCTGAGAATAAAATTACCAAGGTCTGATTTACTACTGCCTGCAGTAAACACATGATGTTTGACCATCTGAAGTGCATTTATGAGTGTGTTGCACCACTGGCCAGTGTATGTCAGACTTGATATACATAGAAACCTGACCTCTAATTTCTGAAAAACCCTTTTCAAAGTGAATCCTTTTTAAAGGGTACATCTCAAAATGCCACAGTAGTTTTCCCAGTGTGGAACTCAGATTCAGACTTTTATTCTGACACAATGTATACAAGATCTAGAAAAAAAAATCAGAACAAAAAAAAGCAGGATTTTCAAAGCTGCTTTCTCACCTTACTGAATCAATCTCAGTCAAAGATTAATCAGCATAACCTATTTGTCCTTTACTCTCCAGTAAACTGTTTTTCTTTGCTTCACATAAAACACACAAGATACTTCTTAAAAGATGCAAAAATAATTAAACAGTCAGTGTTGGAAAAAGCAATACATCTTCTCCAAGCTACTCCTGCCAAATTTTACCTTTCTAAGAGCTTGCAAGTTCAGGAGGAATTGCTGAAATGCAATCTTGTTTTTCTCCCTTTCAATCTGACTGTTCGTCATATGGCAGATCCTGTGGTCAGACACTAAATATAACAATGAGATGCAGCAGTGGAGAAAGCAATAAAGACTTAGTAGAGCTGGCATGAACAGCATCATTTTCTTCAGTCCGCGAAGCAACCAGTTTTTAAACAGACACCAATACAATATAAGGACTGTCCAAGGCGTTACTTTGTCTTTACAGGCTTCACCCAGGGCCCTATCTTAATCAATATGATTATAATAGTATTACAAGTGTTATGCCCAGCAATGCTGGGATGGAAAGAGATAAAAATGTGACAATGGCCTAGCCCTTCAGTTCTTGGTATCAACTAAGACAGCTCTATCAGATCGGAAGACAATTTTGCATATTTAGAGCTACACAGGGTGCAATGAGGGTTTTGTCTACTCCTCATATAGAGAAGTATTTAAGTGACCTGACTGACTGCTAGGCTAACGAGAGTCTGATATCGCATGCAGTATCAAGGCTGGATCTCATCCATGAAGTCTTGGCACTCTGTCCCATTTAAGTACCAGCAGTTAATTCAAATGTTTGTGTTAAAGTTGTTATTTGGTTGTTTAGAATGAGGAGGTTAGCTGCAAACAGGCCTGATTGATCGCTCTCAGTATGCTCTCAAAACAGAGGTGACTGCTTAAGAAGTAGATGGATGCAGATAAATTAAGTAGTGATTCACACCTTCATACAAATTTTGAGAAGCTTTTTTTTTTTTTTTTAAGATGCCATCATGGTCAATGGATTTTAAAATTGCTCTTTATATCCTTCTGCATGTCCATGCTTCTTGGTTCTGCCTGAAAAGAGCGCTTAACTACACTGAAATAGAAGGATTTTTAAAAGCTCTACCAGCTCCAGGAAAAAAATCTGACTGATAGATAAGAGTATTGTATTAACCCTTAAAACATTTTTAAGTTTGCATATTTCTGCCACCTACATTGCAAGAAAAGTGTCAATATTTATTATTAGGGGATAGCTCCTATTACACGGCAGCCTCTACAGAAACTTGTCACTGCAAACAAAAACCTGGGAACATACCCATCAGGGGAATACAGCTATGGCTACAAGCTACCTTTCTGCTCAGCTTCAGAAGCTCTTTTTCCTTTTTTCTCAAGTTAATACAATGCAGCTCAAGATTAGTTTTCATGCATTTCTTTAAACAAATATGTACAAACTCAAGACAAACAGTCATTTAAACATTGCTGGCTGACAATCAAACCCTCAGCAAACACACTTGCTGCATAACTACCTGGCATCTTAGCTGCTCCTTCTGTCCATCTGTCAGGATGGCACCCTGCCTGCTCCAAAGTTGGTTGGACCCCTCTAGTAAGGCATGGGTGCCAGACAGCACTGACTTCTGCAGAGCAGCCTTCTTCAACCCGCATGTGCTATCCCCTCTAGAGGAGCTCCAGCCTCCATGCCAGTGATGAAGCGTTGGCACAACATCCTTCCTCACAATTGATCCCACCTGTTGATACTTACACAGCGAGAGAGGAGGAAAAAAAACCTAGGAAAGAGAGGCAGACAGGCATTTCTGGTTGCCAAGAAGGCAGGTGGGGTAGCAGCAGGTGTCTGATCAACTCAGGAAGATAACAGGGTGTCAAAATGTTTTTAACGGGAAAGCGCGGTACTCCTTGCAGGACTCTGTCCAAAGACAATCAACATATCCATCAGTGACTTCGGGGGGCAGCCTTTTACATTCTTTGGTGATATGTTAGAGAGAAAATAAGTCAATAGTGTCACAAAAGCAATTCAAATACTGGCTAAATATTGGCAATAAGCTGCATAGCTATCCTCTTTTCACCAACAAGAGCATGAAAGGGATACTAGGAAGGTTTTAGATTTAACATATGTGAGAAGGACTTTTTCAAAGCCAGATTCGAAAATGCTTGAGTGAAACACTGATCCCACTGAAATCAGCTAGGCCAAAATTTTAGCTTTTGCTCTGAGTCATGAACAGTTATTGAGGTAAATAAGCTTGTAAGATATCAAAATATGACCCACAGATCTCGTATTTTCAGCTCAGTAGAAACTGAAAAGGGGAAGGGAGTTCCTTTAGACTGAATGGATCCTTGAAAGAAAATGCCAATAGCAAAGTCCACATTCCTTACAGAGATATCTTAAAGTACCATCCAAAAATCTGTACAATTTGCAAGGCTGAAATGTCCTTTTGAGGTTAAAATTAGTAATGCATCTGTCTCTAAATAAATAAATGAATAAAAATCCTATCATTAATTATTATCTTTTCATCAGTATCTGGGACAGCTTCCCAACTGGCTGAAATTCTTTTCTTTTTTCTCTGTCTTTATAGAGCCATCATGCTGTGTGGTCAATCGTGGCTGGCTATTACATGTATGATTGCTTTTCCTTATGGGCTAATCTTAATCCCACAATTTCTTCCCCTTTGAAATGTATGTGAATGAAAATGAAATTAAACATATTATCTTCCAAAACTAATGATGTGAATAAATATAAATCAGAATTACCTTCATGGCAGGAGTTTGGGAATTTCAAAGGAACCTGCTGTCCAAATGCAGAATTTACATCATAATGATATGTTTCGGTGCCTGATGCCAAGAATGGAATCCAGAACCTCTCTTAATTTTCTAGGCATGTTTATATATATCCAATGACAGTAAAATACAGACATAGTTCTAGGAGGCAAAACCTGTATCTAGGACTCCCCAAACCCACACACAGGCAGCCTAAGTCACAGAGTTACAGTCTTCCCTTTGTTCGGAGGAGTTAACCTTTTAGGATACATGTGCATGCTTAAATGCTCTCTAGATGCCACTTTAGACTATTAAATGCTTTATCTGTTCTGGACACGATTTTCTCTAAATTTATCCTTCCCTTTTCACTTCATTTGGATTTGGGTGTTTAAATGGCTCAGACTCTCGAAAAAATGCAACTGAGACCGAATGAAGTCTCATTAAGTCACGAGGTTTAATAATGCAAGCAGTGCTTACAAAAAGGAATGTTTTTTGTTGCATTACTCTTACTGCAAGGAATGCAAATATCTGGGCTCCCTCCATGGACTTCGTGAGGGGCAAGATTTCTAGGGTGTGTTTTGAACACCTGAACATAGGCATCTGATGTAATTTTAGGACATAATACCTGATTTACAGTTGCTGCTCCAGAAAGGCACATCTGTCCACGTCAAGTCTTTCAGCCTATGCAGATGTCTTGGTAGATCCAAAGGCACTAAAGTAGCACTTCACATGAACATCTAGTGAATGTCAATCACTCCTCATACATCTTCATCGCACCCACATGAGGCTTAATTCTGTTTCTTTGCCTTTGCTTTTCAGCATAGCTGCAGTGGAGCCCAGGCACTCAAATGGGAAAATGAGAAACTAGCCTTACAGTCAGCATCTCAGACTGTTGAGCTCATGTTTATTTCTATAATGACAACAAAATGCCGTGCCATTCGTTTGTCTTTATGGCCACACTTATCACACAGTCATGTGTAAGCCAATTCAAAACTATGAAACAACTTTGGGAACATCACAACAACACGTTGGGCTGAATTACAAATGAGGTCATAAAAATCAAATGTCAGGAGCGTCACTTCCCATATATCATACAGTTTATAAATTAGACTTAGTTAAATGCTGTTGCTGCCCAACCTATAACAATTTCAGTACTGGGTAATGAATGTCCCAGGGCTTTGTTGTGGAATTTGAAGTCCAGATCACTGGCATCAAAACTGAAATCTGTGTGTATAGTTTCCATTTCCATTTCTTTTCTTGAAGAAAGTTTAATCAAGAAAAAAAAATACCTGAGAGTTTAAGAAGTAATTGCTGTTGGAACAGAGATGAGAATAAGGGTGATGCTTCCTTATCTTGGCAAAGGAAATATCACCTTACAAATATTTTCTTGCAGAAAAGTATATCTACATATTTGGTCAGATCTCACACCTAGCACTTTTTGATCCGATTTCGAATAGGCCACCCTCATTCTGTAAATAGCCACATAGCTTCCCTTACATAAAAGGATATTTTGGAATTAATCAGACCATCTGCAAAATTCCCAATTTTTAACTTATTTATGGGTAATCTGCTGGTTTACATGTCCTTGGCAATACACAATACTGGAGCTATATTCAAAATTCTTTTCATTCTGGAACACCATCATCATCATCATCATCATCATTATTACTATTATTGTTATTATTATTATTATTGCATTTGTGAAACTGCTGAGGTGTCTATATGGGACCCTATCTTTCTTATCTTGAATCCAAGAGGATGCATCATGCTTGGATCATTTTTCACTCAAAACAGAGCCTAAAGGAAGTTTCAGTAAAGCTTGCTGAGAAGATTTCTTTTCTGTTACAAACTGGATTTCTTCTCAAGCAAGATGATTTCTTCTACAAAATTGTCACTGTAATTTTGAATTTTCATTCAGAAGGCACCTAAAATACTGGATTTCTGAACATAGTATTTCAATTAAAACTGAAATATCTGACTCTCAGATTCACCTCAGTTGCCATTCTTTTCTGTGAGCCAGAGCTCCCAACCACATTTTTGTGATACATGGCACAGGGGAGATCACAATCTGTTCAGGAAAACGTTTTTCAGAGATCCAACAATGAGAGAAGGGTCTACATGAACTGTCACTACTGTAAGCATCCATCAAATAATTTCAAAATCCAAATATTTGTTTTCATCTGATTTACTGTGAATTTCAATTTTTAATAAAGAATTAACAATTTAATGGGGAAGGAGAGGAGGCCTGCTGTGACTATCTCTTCTTTCTGAGAAGTCCAGCAGACTTTTAGTGATATATTGAAAACAAGGCCAGATCCTTAAATTGTAGAAGTCATAGTTCCATATATTTCACAACAAGAGATTTCAAAGGAAGTGTGTCAGTTTACAGAAATTAAAGATCTGGATCACAGATTCAGATCTGTAACTACAGGAAACAGAAATAAATGTGTTCAAAATTGCTACGTGGCAATCCCGCTAAAATGATGTTCTCTCCTATTCAGAATTAAACCAGGTTCCATTATACACAGCTTTTAAAGCAAAAGAAGATGAGTTTACCAGGAATTGTCCCTAGACATAACAAATTCCAGCTGAAAAGTTACTCCTGTAAGAAAGAATAGATAGGTGAGGTGGACACCATTGAGATCCTTGTGATTGTGAGGCTTCTGAACCAAGGGCTTTGTGCATGCCAGAAGGCTGATGCTCATGTGTGGGTGTGCTGATTGAACACTCCAGAAATCCGAATAATTCCTTCATGGGTGGAGACATGTCGGGAAGCCTTTCACAGCAGAGTGGCACCATATACAAGGGGAAATTACAAACCTGACTGCCCTAAAGAAGAAAATAATTTGTAATAGCAGACAAGCAGGATGGACTTAACAGACATGAGGGAGTACGCTTCTAAAGTCATATAAATTAGATCAAAAGAGTAGAAAAGTGAGATGAAGTCCCATGCCCCACAAATGAAAGTATGTGAGTATACTGTATAAACAGGATGTCTCTGACCGTCTGTAAGCCTGCAGAGGTACAGAATTCATATCTCGAATAATAGAAAGGACCTGACTTGAATGGAATTGCACCTGTAACAGGCTTGAGTCATGCCTGTATCATTCCTCCTAGGGAAATAAAGGACATAAAATTACTGCATGATTGCCTAAGTTTTCTCAGATCCCCCTTTTCCTATCTATCTTACTGCTTCTTTCTTCTTAACCCACTTCATGCTCTTCTGAATGCTTTCTCTCATGTCCTGACCCTCTTTTTCTAAAAGGCAGAACTCCATTCTTTTTTGCTCTTCCACACACCTCATGCATAGTGGTTTTGTTCCTAGTCTTCTCCTAGGCTAATTCCTCCTAAGTGCCTTGTCCTCTTGTTTCCTTCTTTCCCTTGTCTATTCTCCTTCTCACAGATCTTTCTCTCTAAATTTTCTTACACTTTTACTCTTTGTGTTCAAATACTGCTTTGGGAGGATTTTTTTCTACTGACACACTTCTAAGTGAAGGAGGAACCAAATCATATCCCATGCCCCTTAATGTTTCCAGTCTTCCTCTGAGAGAGTAAGTACTTCTCTCTTTGGCGATTTATTAGCATGGAAGTGAGGTCCCTTCTCTGATTTCATGTGTTCAATAGGTAAGATGTACCTTTCAGCAGGCAAACTGGGAAAAACTTGTGCTTGCTACAGCACCGTCCCTGCAGCATAGCAGTATCTCATGGACCCTCCTCTGTCAGACCAGTTGGGGACAAGAGAAAGGACATGCAAAAACATTCATTAGGTGATACGACAGCACATGGTGCTTGGGCAATTCAGAGCGGGATTCAAACCAGGCAGTGTACAGGACAGGAAACATATCATGTAGCCTGTTCAGTGAGCGGCTACCCTGAGGCAGTCAGCTGGGCAACAAAACAACAGGACTGACTTGAGATCTGATATCTCCCCTCTCACTGCAGTCAGCTATCTCAGCCCATACCAAATCTCTTCTGCAAGATCTTCTCCTGAATGGATGCTTATGCACCTATAGTAGTTTCCCAAAAATACTCCTTCTTTTGAAACACAGCTAAAAGACAAAAAAAGAGCTATAATATAGAGCAGCTGCAAATTTGGAATCTTTATTAACAGTGGAGAAACCCAAGTTCACGTCTTTCCTTGGCCTAAGCTAAACGAAACCCACATAACATAATTTCACAGGTTGATGCCTCATTCCATACTTCTCATGCTGAAGCGGTCTTGCAGAAAAAAAGTATGCTTCAGTGAGTCAAAATGCAGCATGAATTTGTAGTTCATTGCTATGAACAGTCACTGTTGGTGTTGGTAAAACCTGAAATTTCTCCCTGATTTGGAAAGAGATTCTGGATTTTATGCTCTCATTTATTGTTAAGGTCATTTAACAAAAACATTGATCGTAAACAGAGGCTAAAAGGTAACTACAATTATAAAAAGCAAACAATGAGCAAGAGTGTTTAAACAGGCAAAACTAGCATTGATGCCCAGCCCCTAAATAATTTCTCTGTCTTCGTATTTAAACAAAGAAGGTAACACCCCAGAGGATGAGATAGAATTTCCTTCAGGGAGAAGGAAGACCAAACTGTTAAAGGCTTTATCATTTCATTAGAGTAGATAATTAGGTAATTAGAATGATTAAAAGTTGACAAAGCAACAGACTCAGATGAATTATAACCCACGATCCTAAAAGTAGAAAGAGGAAAAGGAATGTGTCTGGAGTTCAATTGCTGATAAGCCTTGAATGACAAAGGTTAACAGTAGAGGAGGTGAGGGCAAATGCTGTTCCTTATCTCCCATTCAAAGTGCGTTTCTTTAATCAGAACCTCCCAGGCTAACATAAGGAAGAGACTGTGGAAGGAAATATCACCCTTTCTGGAAAAGAGCCTGGAAACACTTCCTACAGACAGCAACCTGGTTTGTTCCAAACACTCGATTCGTTCTTCAAAGCAGCTGAGAGCTGAGAGCAAGAAGTGATGGAGCTGTATTTGGGACTTGGGTGACCTCACTTACGGGAGATAACTCTTTGCACCTCCTCAGTTTGGAAAGAGTTTCAGAACAGAGTTCTGGAAAATGTTGATACTGTTTTCCCAGTATGTAACTGAGGCATATTACTCAATTTAATGTAATTTGGACCTCGATTTTACCTCTGTCAGCAATATATATTTTTACTCTATCTACATTTACAGTTGTGTCTTTGTAGTTCCAGTTTTTACCAGCGTTTGGATACCGAGCCTGGAAGACTTGCTGGTTGCGGGGAGGAGATGGGAGAATCAGCAGACTTAAAACTGTTGACCAACTCAGCCAAAGCCACCCTGACAGTACTGTTCTGAAGAGAAGACAGCATTGCAGTGCCTGGTGGATGTGCTGAATTAGCACGTTTACGGATCAGTCTTCATCTTACAAGCAGCCAGAGCTGCAAGTAAAACACATCTCCCCTGGCAAGACCACAGGAGAGTGAGAGTAAAAAAAAAGTGTGTATTCTTGTTTAGGGTTGAATTCTTATTACAGTGGCACCCAAAGGCTCCTTTGAAGAATGAAACCAACTTTGATGAGTGCCTTAAACATGCACATTAAAACACATTCTCAGTCCTTATGAGTCATAGCCATTAAATACATCTATGGTATTATTATTATTGTTATTATTACCGTAATCCATGTGGATTCAGAGACATATTTCGTGCTTTCTCTAGAACTAATTTTGCCACTTATTGTTAAGTAATTTCTGTTCTGCCAAGCAGCATCAGGATATCAAAAAAGAATGTTCACAAGTGCGTGTGTTTATATATGTAAATAAATCAATCTGTAAAGCATTGTTCCTTCCACTTTCACAGTCAAAAGAAGATATAATGTTGGTTATGTGTTCTAGACTTCTCACACCATCAGGTACTCACTGCTTGACTTACATAGACCTATAGGTACAAATGCACACACAAAAAAAACAAAGAAGTTTAGGTCCTTCTGGGTAAGACCATGGCTGTATTTTATCAAACATTTTTGAAAGAAAACCAATCTTTAATAAATCATCATAAAGGGAGTATAATTTCAAGTAGTCACCATAATGAAATTCTTCGCTTTTTTGAGAACAGACACGCTCAGACAGTTGAGGTGGTATGGAGCCAATACACACATTAGCAAGAACAAGTGGTCTACAGTTCTATAAAAAGATGTCTGAGAAATATAGATATTATCAAAAATCCCTGAAATAAGTGCAAATAAACTGAAAAGTGCTCAAGGAAGCAGCTTTGAGGTGATTCTGATGTTCTGATGCTTTTACATTAAAACATTTTTTCACATTTAAGATTTATATGGTAAGTCATGATGAATGTTACTGTCTCACCACATTTGTTTTTTATTCATCCTCTTAATTTAAAAAAAAAAATCTTCTTAGGTTTTAATCTGTAACTATCTTTCAGCATTAGGATGCTTTTTAGTTCCGATCTGTCATCTCTTTCTCAAGAAAATGTAAGGGGCTACCTCTGCACAAGAAATGGCTAAACTTACTATTATGTTTTAAGCCTAGGTCTGAATGTCAGCTTCTGGCCTGATCAGCACTGCTGTGAATTTCAGTGGAGTGGAGCAGGGCAGAGCAGAGAGAAGAAGAAAGTTATGGACAAAACCTGGTGTTAAAACCTGGATTTAATATTCATTTGAAGCTGATCAGCAGTTATTAGGAGCGGTCTGTTAATTCTAGAAGTTGGAAATGACCATGGGGTTTGGTTTCTTTAGTTTCGGTTGTTTGCTTTTTTTGAATAAAGATATTACAGTTATTAGGATGTTATGTAAGAAATGCTAAACCAGATTAAATTTCCTCCTCTGATACCGATTTGTACTATTGGGCAAAGGCCCAAGTCTACCACTGAGGGGCTAATGATACTTTCAAAATTCTTCTGCCACGGCCTGCTTTTCCATTACTCATTATAATCAAAGCTACTGATTGCTGCTGCTGCTCTCCCATGAAACGTGAGAGTGAGGATGTGGAGCAGGAGCCATCCCGCTCCCTCACAGAAAGCTCTTCCCTTGTAATGGGCTGGGTGTGAGCACGCCTTGCAACACCAGTGGCTGGGGGCACTTTCAGAGGAATCCTTGTGGTTAGAGAGCTCGTCAAGGTCTCTTTTCCTATGTGTTACATATGTACATTACTGTTTTCCTGTTTATTAAAAGTGACCAAGTTATGTTGGAAATTTAAATACTTAGATCCTATGGTAAATAAGTGGGAGTGATACAGATAGGACATTTGGTGTGTATGTGTGTGTCCTATTTCTTAGCAGCCTGTGAATCCAGTCCGTAGCATCCATGTATGTAATGCCACACACATAGTAAGAAAAGAGAAGACATTATCTTACATCAGAGCCTATGTGTAGGTAGCTGTCCTGCGTTTGGCCAGGACAGGGTTAATTTTCACCAGAATCGAGGAAGGGGCACAGCCGTGGGGGCTGACCCAACCCCAACATGGCCAAACAGAGCA
>Ga0181612_122670_pt1 | contig 14177 bp, 6 predicted proteins | sample HoacroProtozoa21_FD_119630 | JGI IMG/M metagenome (GOLD analysis project Ga0181612, IMG submission 119630) | Hoatzin crop microbial communities from Cojedes, Venezuel. Combined Assembly of Gp0051906, Gp0051904, Gp0051908
ACGGTTTTTGAACACCTCCAGGGATGGGGACTCCACCACTTGCCTGCGTCGGGTCCCAGCACCGAATGAGGTGATGGGACGGGACGACTGCCATCCCAGGGATGTTCCCATTCACAAATTCCCACCAAGGCCAGGTCTTTTCAGCCTTCCCCAGCCCCAAAATGAGAGGCATCAGTCCTCTGTCTTCTTCCCCGCTTTGGATTGACAATGGGGATCCAACCAGAGTTATGGGGAAGCAGCCAACCCCTTCCCACTGGGACACTGCTGAAAAGGAGGGGTCAGGAGCCAGGCCATCAGATGGGATGTAAAAAGAGATTTCCCAGAGGAAAAGCTGACATTTCCCCCAGCCACATGCTGCTCAGTGCTACCCGGCCAGGGGCTGCAGTCTCAGTTACAGTTACTGACTTTCATTATTTCAGTCTTCTGCTAGAATTTAATGTTGTCCGAAAAAAGTGGGGGCTGTACACCCTCCACGGGCCTCTCCTCTGCCCACCGCTGGGTCTTGTCCACCTAAGTAAATGGGAAGGAGACATCCCCGGAGCGGTGCTAAGCAGAGATTACAGAGTTAACTTCACTCCTCCATTCAGTTAAACCAAATTGGATTTGCCAAGATAGCAGCCCCTCTCCTGCCTTCTCTGGCCATTATTAATCTAATTAAAATGCTCATTCTCCCGTGCAGCTTTTCGTCTCCTCAATTCAACTTACTGGAAAAGCAGAAGAAAGCAGGCTCTGAAGAGTCGGGGCTGGGGTCAGCTGGCAGAGCTCGTTGCAAATTGCCAAAGCAGCAGCAGCACAGTGCCATTGGAGCGAGGACCCTGCCATGGGGCTGGGAGGGACCGTGGCAGCATCTCTGCCATCCCGCCCGGGCTGCCCAAACACGGGCGCTTGCAGCCCACATCTACTAAAGCCCCAGGGCAGCTGATGAAGGGGTGCCAAAGGCAGAGTGGCTTTCATGCCGGGAAGAGACTTCTCATATCGGCGGGAGCCTCTTTAGTTTGCGGCAGGATATGGCATAAGAAATTCAGTTCTGTGCTAGCACAGCCCTTGCAAAGCTGCCTCTGAAGAATGAATGCCTTCACCTGATACGCCGAGACTCACACTTTGTTTTCTCTTTGAAAATACAGGGTTTCACTGTGCATCTTCTTGGTGCTGATGAGCATCGCTGCTCTTACAGCAATTCTCCATGGCACTTGGCACCAGGGGAATTTGCAATCCCCGGGCAGCGACGGTCCCTGCCCCTGCAGGGTCTCCCTGATGCCACAGGAGCAGCCACGGGCGGGATGTCCTGGGGAGGGGGTGAGCTGTCAGCCCCCGGTTTGACGAGGCGAAGGGACTTGCCACAGGCTGCCCCAAGGACCAGCCTGTCCCTGGCTGTGTGCTGATGGAGAACTGACAGCTCTGTCCCAAACATGGAGGAAAACAAAGTGACTTGTTTTCAGGAAACTTCATTTAATCTGGCAGAGACAGAGAAGCTGATGCCTTCCCTGTTTTCTCCTCCTCCAAGCCTCACACAAGAGGCAGGAGCTCTGCCCTTGCCCTGCAGTGGCCTCTTTCCACCAGCTCTGGTTTCCCATCCCCTCACCGTGCGTAACCCCAGAGCCTCTGGGATGTCTCGCATCCCTGACAGGCGCTTGGACGCAGCCCCCAGGCTGCTTTCCAGGGGCTTGCCATTTTACACCCCTCACTTGTTTCACTGCCCAGCAGCTCACCGTGAGACCTCACTTTCGCGTTTCTTCACCCTGTTCAGATGCCTGTTCCTGGGCCCCTGAGCACGCAAACCCCACCAGGGAGTTCCAATGGCGCATCACACGTGGCTGCACGTCCTTTGCCAGCCACCACCGGGTTTCAGCGCAGGAGGCCCTGCCAAAGCCGGCACAGCTTAGCGCTCTCTCTCAGAGCCTCAGAAGGACAACCCAGGAGCGTTTAGCCTTTTAGCAAATCTCAAAATAAACCCCAAAAAAATAATAGCCCAAGTAAATAGGAATGAGCGGCACTGGCCTCAAGTTGCATCAGGGGAGGTTTAGATTGGATATTAGGAAAAATTTCTTTACTGAAAGAGTGGTCAGGCATTGGAACAGGCTGCCCAGGGAGGTGGTGATATCACCATCTCTGCAGGTGTTCAAGAAAAGTGCAGCATTTCAGGACTTGCTTTAGTAGGCATGGTGGTGATGGGTTGACAGCTGGGCTTCATGATCTTAGAAGTCTTTTCCAACCTTAATGATTCTATGATTCTATATAGCCACTTCCAGTCATGGATAATCTGAGAAATTTATTGACTGAGCTCTTTCAAAATACTCCAATAAAAGTTGTTGTAACAGGGGAAATATTTTTAATATAAAAAGCAATTGCACTTAGTAAACCACCTTACTGAAGCCTATCAATCACCTTTCTTAAGATCAAAGTGCCACGCATGACAACAGCAGCCTCAGCCCTGTTTCCACTCACACGTGTGCTCCCTCCTCCATAAACCACTGACATTTATCATCAGCTGAATTTAAACCATCCTTGTTATCAAAGGCAGAATGTCTTATCCAGGCCTGCTTTGCTACTGATGGTTTCTGTCCACACAGACTCCGCATTTTGAACATTTGTATAACCTCAGCATCTTTCAAGCAGGCCCATGCCGAGTTTGCACAAACTCCAGCCTGTCGCTGGGTGTGCTGCCTTTCCAATTAGGCAGGCTGAACAATAAGCCATTTTTCCCCCTTTACCAACCCAGACTTCTAACAGAGTTCATTCAAATTACTACGTAAAATATAATAGGATTGCTAACAGGTCACTTACAGAAATATGATTTTGCTTTCAGGATCTCTTTCCATTATGCTAATTCCAAGCTAAGGTCCATGAAAATTATTAGACCACATTTTTTATTTCTGTAATGCTGTGCAGCAGGGCGTTAAAGTAAGTGTCAGTTAGTGCTATGAATGTGGTGAAGTTACAAAACTAAAAACTTTTCATAACGTTGTAATGATCAAAATGCTCGCCATGGCTCTAGACTACAAGCAGTTATTAGAGCAGCATCAAGCCATTCACCAAAGGCATTACTTCTTTCATCTCTCTGCCCCCGTGTTGGTTTGGTGTTTTTATTTCTTTAAATTAACCTGAAAATTCTTGCTAAAGCTTGCATTATGTAAAGAAATTGAGTTTAGTTATACTCTGGGCTTTTAAATAAGTAACATTCAAATTACTAATAAACCTGCTTCAAGACACATTTCCACAAATAAAAAAAAATATCTTCCTCACAGAAACTTACCTCATTTCTTCTTAAAATATAAGATTTGCTTAAGCTTCCATTCTTTATCAGTGACATATAAGAAATCTGCATCAATATGGTTTGTGCCTCATCCAGGGTTACTTTTAGGATTAGAGACCTAAATTTGCAACTTAAATATCAAAATTGCAGTTGTTGAACTATGCTTATGTGATAGTTACTAATCTAAAGCAAAATTACACACTTGTGAAACATCTTCACTGAAGGAATGTCCACTAAAGCTTCTAGCTTCATTGAATCATTAAAAACTAGGACAGACTGATGTAAGAAATGTGTCTCCATATAAAAAGTTCCTGTTTTCCTCATTAGACACAGATTTGGGTAATCTTGAAAAATGTGAATATAACCTAATGAATTGTGATGTATTCTTCTGGGATTTAACTGTTCAGAAGTGGTAAAACATCAATTAACATTTTCAGGGCTGATAGTGAGTGCTGGCCCTTAGTTCCCCTCTGCTGGCCTAAGGCAATCCAAAGGCAAGAAGAATTTCCCAAGTTAGGAAGAGGGATGAAGCATATTAATAATAAGGTCAAGATTATAAATATTAGAATAGGAAGAAAATACTTCACAGAAAGCTTGCAAAAAATCCCCACAGGAAATATCACCATTATTTGTTGAACAGAACAAAGTAATGTTTAGACCGGGTTACAGAATTCTGATGTGTTGCATGCGATGGTGAATTGTAAAGGGGCACATAAAGATGTAATTCTCTTAAAAGGAATGAAGAAAAGGAATGATACAGATCAGTCCATAGCATCTCTGGAATTTATCTTTGATACAGAAATATGTAGTTATAAATAGAGGGGCACTAGCTGTATCCCAAGGTGACACAAGGTGAGAAATTGAAAAAAAGAAGAAAAAAAAAGTGTCAACTTCTCTTCCAGTTTGACTGCAACATTTTCTAAACTAAATGAATAGAGGGAGGGGATAAAGCCCTTGGGTCAGTTCAGATTTCATAGTAAGTAATCTTAGTACATCTTATGAAGGGGCTCATCTCCCAGAAGAGAGATGTACCTCAAACTTGACAGCCACCTACTGTGCCTTCTCAGAGAGCTCTCCAGCGTGGAGGTCTTAAGAACATTCCCTCCCTTTCAGACACACAACTCACCAACATAAGGAAATTCTCAGCACTTGTACAATCTTTGATGGTTTAGTGAGCAGAAGGTTTGGAAAACTGCTGTTCAGGATATATCCCTGTGACTAAAACAGCCCACACCTACAACATACAAGTGATCATCCTGACCAAGAACAGTATTCTGACTTTAGTGCCCCAGAAATGCAGAAGAAATAATGCATGCCAGTGTCACCTCCTACACTCCTACCAGCCAGAGCTAATCCTGCCTGCTTTTCTTTGTCCAAACAGAAAACGCTAACTTAAGGGAGGTAAAAAGCCCTAAACAAAAACACGTTAAAAAAAGTGACATAGGGAACAGCCAGCCTCGTCAGCGCTATGTACCTAGAATCGATATATTGTGTTGAATTTTGAACATTGACAGAATCATAAAAAACATCTTTATGAATGACTCTCTGCAATTACTGTGAAAGGACATACCCCATGCACTGCAAGTGACTCCTCCTTGCCGGAAAATAACATTATCATCCTAGGTCTGAAGAGGTGGGCATAAGGAGCTTCACAGCCTAACCCCGGCAGCACAGTATCTCCTGAAACCCATGGTCTCATCTGGCACCTGAATTCCCTTTGAGATAATTCTACTTTATTCATCCGATTTTGATAGAGTAAATGAATACTTCCATCTTTTTTGGGGAGAGGGAAAAAAAAATTAAAAAAAAAATCAAAGCATATACAGAAGTGTCTTGACCTGGTTTCTGCATCTTTTCAGGAATGCTTTCCCTATCACATCTGAAGGGACCAGCACATCTAGACAGGGCATTAAAATTACTTCCCCCCCTCCACGTGATATCACAATCTCTAATAAGGAGAATCAATCTGCTAAACATATAATCAAGGTAATATCACACAATAAAATCCCAGAGGACACATATAATATCCAGACTATTAAAAACTGATTTTGCTTGGGCTCCCTTCCTAACTGCTAAGGTGTTCATGTGATAAGATCTCCTTTGCCATTAACACTGACAATGAATTATGAACACAACCACTAAAGATGTTTCTCCCCAATATTTTGCAATTTCCCCGCCCACTTGTCCCTTGTGAAGATAAAGTGGTTGACGGAATAGCCGAGCCCATTGTTTTTGTTTGAGAAAATAAAAATCACTAACCTCCAAATGTGTAATTGAAGAATAAGCAAAAATACAAAGCTCCAAATAAGGATTTAAAGAAACAGGAAAGGAAGGAAGGCTTTGGGTTAGAAACACCGATTCAAGTTGAATGAAACATGTGTGCAAGTATTTAACACCTTTCATGGCACTATGCTTCCCAAGGAACAGATGGGGGGTTTATAGCGTTTTATTTATAATAAATTTACTGTTTATAGACACGGTCTGACAGATTTCTGACAGCAGTCTTTCAGCTTAATATATAGTCTATAGCAATCTATCTTGCCAATACATATTTTAATCTTCTCTATCCATTCTTCTAGAAATAAGAGTCTTCAGATTTTGCATACGCAGAAACTTCTTGTCCTGAAAACTCTGGAAGTTCTCAAGTGATTAACATTTATGTAAGCCTGTCTTGTTTCTGTGATTTACAGGATGTGCTCTGATTGTTCTCCAGTATCTGACATGTTACTTTCTATCCGACCATATTTAATGCATTTAAATAAAGACATGAAATTATCTCACAAAGAATATGACTCAGCTATCAACTTTGTCACACACTATAACACTGAAATTTTTCCTCCATTCTGCATTGGTTAATTATAAATGTTTTTTTCTAATGGATGCATTTTGGAGATTAATGAACAGAAAGATTCACTTTTCATACAAGGTGACAGCAATCATCATTAGATATTAAGCAGGCACCTAAAACACAGTTATCAACAATAGAACTATTAAAAGTTGATAGGATATGCTTTTTTCAAATGAGTATCTGTTGCAGTTGCACATTTAAAAGATTCCCCAGGTCAAATACATTATAGGCAGCCTTTTGAGTTCAGATAGTTATTCTCATTGACACAAATACACATTGTGATCATTGGGCTCCTGTCCTAAGACAGCACGCAGCTTCCTGGCTAACGTATGTAGCAAAAGATAGTTTGGCAGATGTGACCCTCTGAAACTATGAAAAGCTCAGAAGCAACCATCCTAAAAGCAGATGTGGTAGTTGAAGACAGATGTAAAACGGCAGTCGCTGCCTCCTAATGTTCAAGGATCACTTTTGTCAGAATTAGGGGGGAAAAAAGCACTCAAAAGCTAAAAAGATACCTGTAAGTTAAAGAAAACAGAAACTTCTGTAGGCAAGCTCTCTCCTACCACCATAAAGAAGCGGTCCATATTTTTTTAGGTACTTTGTACCTACATCCAAGCTCAAGTGATCACTGCAAAGAGCCAGCAGGAACGCTGGCAATCTGTGCCTTGAACTTTCTCGAGGTGAGGCTTAGGTTATTTGCCTTGGTTTGGACAACCGCTCTAACCAAGACTGTTCTTAGCAGGTCTACAATCCAGAAGGATGTAAGGAGTAACCAAGTCCTTAGATTAAAAATGGCTGAGCAGAACTACAAATTTCAGACCAGAAAAACTTGTAGGTTTAAATCTACTTTAATCCATTACCAAAGTTACATTTGCTCCAGATTGCCAGGGATAACAGCGTTTAATACCCTACGTCTATGTTCCCAAAATCCAAAACCAAGTCTTATACCACACCCACTCCTGTTTTACCAGCAAGGAGCGTGCTTCAGAATTACATGGATTTACCCAAATCCGAATCTGTCACCACCACCAGATCATCTCTCTGCCAAAAACACAGTGCAGTTTTCACAGCAAGAAGACGTCTGGAGCATAAGCCTGTACTGTGTTTCTCACAACAATACATAAATTATCTAGTTAAAAAAAAACAGACAGACATCCAGGTTTATGCATCCAGTACTAGGTCAGTACCGCCTTACGTTCAACAATTGCTGTTCTACATGTACAGATCATGCTGGTGGCAAAAGCCATGTTTATATAGTTTTTGAAGGGCCTTTTTAACGCATCATATTTATCAAGATATCTTCTTTCCATTTCCGGAAACCAGAAGCCTTAGACTATAACGGAAGAAAATCTTTGTCACTAGTAAATAAAAATCAGTGGCTTATATCATGGTAATGACCAACCACTGCACATAGAGCAGTAAACATATCCAGCTGTAACAACCAGTTTTCAAATCTCCAGGAACTGGAATTGATGGATTTTGTAGGTAAGCTGCATTGGAAGAAATCAGGGAACAACACAAACCTCAACTCCTAGAGCCTACCCTGCAGTAACCCTAAAGCCATTCTGATGGCACAATCTGAAAGCAGCACAGCTATATTCGCTTCCCACAAACACCACTCCTTTTCAGACAGAAGGGTTAGCAGGAGCAAACAACTGTATTGCTTTGTATTGCTTCTACAACACATTCCACCCCTTCGTGCCTGCAGACAGCTCATGGAGGCACAACCAATAAACAAATTTTCAGAAAGTACAACGAGACAAAGAGAGATCAGCTTCATTTAAACCCCCATGACCCCAAAACTAACAATTACCACCGAGCATGACCAACAGGGAACTAGTAACAATAGTTAATTAATAATTAATAAAATAGCACACATGTTCCCTACGCTGCAACTGGAAATAACGCATTCTGAAGTTATACCTACAGTCTCAAGTACATATTTATAAAGGAAAGTTAAAAAAAATAGTACATCATCAGTTTTTCAGCATTTTTATACCAACTATTTATCCCATTAACCTCTGGTAATTTATAACAAGCTGTCATATCATTAACACAATAAGTCAATAATTGCTGTCACTACATTTTCAACCCTGTGCTCACAATGTTCTCTGACTTCAGCAAGAGATATGATTAATGAAGCTTCTGCACAGGCAGTAATACTTATATGCACTGTATCTTTCAGCAAATATTAAGTTTGGTTGATCACAGTACATATTAAATTTTCTTTCTTTTGCATCCATTGGAAAGAAAACCGGGATGGCCATACTTGGGAAGTTATTTCATTTCATAGTATAATGGAAAAGGATAATAAGAATGAAATGCTTGCCAAGATCTTTTTAAATTAGCATTTTCTTCATCTATCTGTTTTCTGTCAAAACAAACCTTCATTCAAAACCAAAACTAGCTCTCTTCACTGTAGAAATAACCTTCGTGACGCAAATCGATTCACTTTTCCAACCTTGCAAACAAATGCTTCCAGAACAAACAAAAATAGCGAGAATCTTATTACCGACTTCCCTGCTCCTTGCAGCAAGCTGGAGGCTTCATCACCTAAAACTCTAAACAGCTATAACAAAATCATCAGGAACAACAGAGTTAGCCACTGTTAGAGTGCTTTGGAAAGCCAAGGTGGCATCAGTCTTCTAGCTCCCATCATTCGATGCTTAAACAAACAGAAAAGTTAAGAGTCAAACCTTCTCCTCGTTTCACTGTCCCAGCAAGAAAGGCAAAGAGATTCAGATAATTTCCCAAAAAATAAAAAAGCTAAATAAACACTGAGATTCCCCTACTTGTACTCACTTGCTGTTCTTTCAGGAGCTCAATTTATAACGGACAATCAACTGAGAGGTCTGCTTTTCATAAAGATGTTATTACATTTTTATTAGAGGAATATTTTATATTGTTATGAAATTTGCCAAATTCACCACTCCAATAGAATAACAAGCTATTTTAAAATGAAAATTCTTATCTATCCTGTTAAATTAGTAACCCTGCCATGAACCAACTTACGTCAGTGCTTTAAGCAAAGCAAGCCTGCAGAACAAGTACTTAATAGATGAATTTACATATTAGAGCAAATTCAGAATACATCACTTACGCTTTGTTGCAAGGACATGGGTGCAGAATAAAGAACCAAATCTATCAATGGTACGAGCTACACTTGCAATGGGGAGAATAAGAGAGGCATGCAAATACTTGCTTATATAATACTGTATGGGCATGTAGTGATAGGACAAGGGGGAATGGCTTTAAACTGAAAGAGGGTAGACTTAGATGAGATGTAAGAAATTCTTCACTCTGAGGATGGTGCCACACTGGCACAGGCTGCCCAGAGAAGCTGTGAACGTCCCCTCCCTGGCAGGGTTCAAGGCCAGGTTGGACAGGGCTCTGAGCAACCTGGTCTGGTGGAAGGTGTCCCTGCCCACAGCAGGGGGGTTGGAACGAGATTAATCTATAAGGTCCCTTCCAATCCAACCCATTCTATGATTTACCAGCAGACCAGATTTTTATGCAACAGGAAAGGTCAGCTCAAAAAAAATTATAGCTACAATAATTTCTGATTGGTAGATCTCTTCTCTACTGAGACATGTAGCATTTAATAATACTTCATATCTCATCATAGAAATACAGTATATGCAACATTTATATTAAATGTCGTTATGTCCTACAACACTGCAAATTCCCAGAGTAAACCAACTCAGTTTTAAAATCTAAGGATGACTTTCACTGAGCAGGTGCTGGTTAAATGTGACTCTTTGAAGGAAAAGAACATTATGTACATGTATATATTTTTTTTACCTGGGTTTTTCTTTCTTCAGAGACTTTCTACAAAGTTTTCATTCAAACTTGTATGAAACACTAACGTTAAGTGGTGTAACAACTAAAAAAACAACACAAAAAAAACAACAAAAAACCCCACCCAACTCAGAATTAGTCATTCAAAATTTCTGTCTAAAAACGTCCAAAATTTATTTATGCATTCAGAGAGAGTGTGCATGCATGCACACATGCATTACAGAGATCCTTTCCTAAAGCATCAAATACAGTATCTTTGAGGATTTCTTTGACAGACTTTAAAAAACATCACATCTACATTCAAAATATCTATGACATCTCCGCAGACACACATTAATTAAATACTTCAGAGACTATGCTTTATGTTAAATTGATCTTCTCATAGGAAATCCTACACTAATGCATAACGAATACATTCTTACACAGAAGAAATATAAAAAGAGCAATGCTTATTAAATGTGGAGTTTTTTATTCATTTGCTTTCAAAATAACCTCCTGAACATTTGTATTTATATCAGTAACATTTTATAACCTACTGTGAACAAAACTCATGTGTTATTGTTTATTCAAACATAATTTTCAAAAACTCCTGACCATCCTTGTAGAGGACTCAGAGTAGTCCTCACAAAAGTCTGTCTTAGGGCATCGATGATGACATGACAGACTGGAAGAACAGAAGAACGGCACTGACTCACTGCAAGGTTTAAATTTAAGACCAAGACTTAGCTGAGCCCCTGGACAACAAGCCAAGGGTACTTACAGGTCAAAACATGTTCAGCCTTACTCATTTTACTAAGAACTGTAGTAAAATCTTCGCTCATGCTGAGCCAAGATCCAGCAAGCAGAGCAGCAAATGCAAATGAAACGGAGAAGTACCAACTGGCCCCACCACACCCTGGTGCAGGTGGAGGATTTCAAATAACTCCCATTCCCAAACAGAAATAACAGCTTAATCTGATGTTTGAGGCACACGCTTTTGCTAGTACAGAGCCAGTAGTTATTTCTGACCACACAGAAGTGAGACAAAAAAAAAAAAAAAAAAAAAAATCCAAAAAAAAGCTCAGCCCTAGAAGCGCTGTGTGACCCTCACCAAGAAACCAAACACGTGCACGCACCCGGTGCTTGCTCTCTGCTTACAACCCCATAAGCAAAGCACACCAGGCCCTCCCTAAGGCCTGCTGTCAGGCAGCGCACCTCCTTCATAGACCTGTCTTTATAAACCACAGGTAGACTTGGGTCACCTGCTGGCCTCAGAAATGCTCTGCAGCCAAGACGTGGACCAGCACGTTCACCATGAATCGCACACAGAAATCTGTTCACTAACATCTTATTGTCACGTTTCCTCATCACCTCCGGACAAGGAAGAATCAGTAACACATTCCTTGTTGCACAGAAAAATCCACTTCACACATATATTCCTGAAAGTCCTGGCCTAAGCTGGGGAAGATTTTTTTTTTTTTAAGAAATTAATTTAGAATCGCTTCCGTATCTGATGTGTGTGTATCTGTAGCTATCAGCTTACTTTCACTTACACTTTTGCAAATAAAAGAAAATAACCTGATCTGTCAGGTACTGACTGTGGGTTTTTCAGAAGAAAATTAGTATGCTTTCCCAAATACAGGGAAGATATTTCAAACTAATTCTGTTACATTTCGGTTAGCTAGACCATTCTGATTTCTGCAACAGGTCTACATGTAGATGGCAAAGGTCTATTTTCACATTGGAGGGGGAGCGCTTTCACCAACATTACCAGCACAGCGCACAACACATGTTTACTTTCATTTCAAAGCACATGCAAAGAAGTTTGAAACAACTGTTAAAAGACACCAAGCATTCATGTTTAATTTTTCATATAAAAATAGCAGCTCTAAACATCTTTTCACTGCCTAGAAGAGCCCATGAAAAAAATTCAGCTGGCATGAGAACCCACCACCACCACTGTATTTCAGAACCTGTGCTCCCCATTCTGTCAGTTCTGCTACACTCCAAGCACTCTATCACACAGTGATGCCCGAGTGAAAGATCCAGTAGGAAACTAAGCCAATGCCTCCCATGAGATTTGGGTTCTTTAAATGAAAAAAGTAATTTAAGTAAAGGTGCCTAGATGTTCTAAAATTCAATTTCTCTAAACTTTGAAGTCGGGATATTTTGTGTTGTTTTAAAGTCACTGTATATTGAGAAATAAAAGGAAAATCCCAGAAATTACTCAATGCAGTCACCCCACAAATCAAAGCTACTGAAATACCCCTTTTATCTCACTAGACCATCTTTTTCAACCCTTCTCCACTCCTCATCTTCCAGTCCTCTTCTAAGCCCTGCAAGATAAATGTCTTCTCTGCTTCAACACTGAACGTTACTGAATTCACAGCATTTTGGAAGGAAGAATATCGTTATCCGTGGTCCCAAGGCCCTCCCAGTGAATGTGCTGCTACTGCCTTCTCATCTGTGGTTGGAAGTATCAGACCCGAGTCACCCTGTCACGAGTGACCTTGCAGTATAGGCAGAGTTTGTAGAAGTGTTTCTCAAGAACAATCATTGTATTAAAAGCTGTTTTGCTGAAGATCTTGCATATTCTGCAACACTGTAATGAAGTTGCTCCCTGCTCCCAATTTTTTGTTACCATTTCACGTGCTTACTTTTAGGACTAAGGACATCAAGGGACTGCCTTAATTATCTGCCAGGACTAGGATGCCCACCTACATATTGCATGTTAAACCACAAATGCAATGCCACAGGATTTTTGTTTTGCTTCTTAGGTTTACAAAGCAAACCAGCATTAGCCTTTGTACCTTCCAAATATTATAATTCAATACAGAATGACCCTCAGCTTCAAGCTGTCAATTTTTCTCCCCCAAACATCCATTACAGTCATGCTTTTGAGCCCACTTCAGAAAATACTATATGCTTGTGTGGGTAATGTTTTTATATAATAACCACAATAACTGTGCTTATGCAAAAAGAAATTGTTTTTCCATGTAGAGGTACAACAATCATGTCAAAAGTTTGATACACAGGAGTGTCTATTCCTGTCTTTGACGCAGGGCGCAGCAATACCGAAAGCCCACATTTCCTGCGCAGAACGATAGCTGCCTTTAATGCAACCCAGCTCGAGTTTTTAATAAGAAACCGTAATAGTTGTTAACCTCTAGGTCATCTTACGTTCACAGAATCCATAAACTCATTTCTAAAACAATAAAATCATGCTTGAACAGGATATGCACTAAACATATCAGTGCTATGATATAAAATAACTGCTAGTTAAAAAAGGCTCTTCATTTCACCCCACTATTGATGATTTTATTGTAAATATTTAGTATTTCACTTTTGGGCAACAAAACCCAAAACCTAAGAGATCATTTGAGAGGGACATTACATTCCAGTTATTTTGGGTAAAATCTACTTACTGAATGAAGAGAGTTGCTTCATCTGTTCTTTTCATAACTATTTCTCTTTCAGATATCATATGCAGGAAGCTTGCAAAAAGGCACAGCATGTGAATTACCTTGAAAAGAGGCTGTCATCTTAGGTTTATGGAAATGGAATAAATCTCAAGCTTAAATAGAACTAGAATAATGACTTCCTTTATATTCTTTCAGCATAGCCTTAACAGCAAACACAAATAATCCAGGTGATATTTAAAAATCAAACTGAAATAAAGGGGTATATGTTGCAGTCATCGTATGGTTGAGAGGCTTGTATTGTTCTTCAAAAATACGATTAACCAAGTTCAACAAGTGGCCAAAAAGCTAGTTAAATAAATATAACTTCCCCTCCAAGTAATACTTGCTCAACTATTTACATCATGTATTAAAATTGCTATTTTTATGCCCACAAGGACTGATGCGATCACAATTTAGCAAAGCCACCAGGCTTGCGGTGTAGGCGCAGCAAACAGGGTTCCAGAATAATTCAGGACTTGACAGCTATCAAAGATGTCCCCTTTGTTTACAGGGAACACCACATTAGGCACTTCACAAGCATACGCCAACACAAACCCAAACAGCAGGAAACTTACACCCAGAAGCCACCTGCACACAGCCTCCTGTGACAGAGCACGTCGGTTCTACAGCAAAAGATCATCCCTTTATGAGGTCTCAGTCCTTCAAGCAACCAAAATTTTCAGAACAGGCCGAGTACTAAGTGGCAGCAGTAAGGATCAGCGTGCTGTGCTGCTTTTCCAGAAAAACTTGTTACTGTAGTTCAGTAAGCACAAAAATTACAGAATATAATCTTTGTTCTGACTGTTGCTATTAGGAGGAAAAAAAATAAAAATAAAAA
>Ga0181612_127142_pt1 | contig 14176 bp, 12 predicted proteins | sample HoacroProtozoa21_FD_119630 | JGI IMG/M metagenome (GOLD analysis project Ga0181612, IMG submission 119630) | Hoatzin crop microbial communities from Cojedes, Venezuel. Combined Assembly of Gp0051906, Gp0051904, Gp0051908
GAGGTTAACTGCTGAAACCAGGCAGTTTCCTAGGCATGGCCCTATGGATTAACCCTGTATATTCAGTTTAACTGCTGTGTTTAAGGCACCACCAAGGGGAGAAAAAAGGAGGGAATACCAGAGTTCTGAAAACTGGGGGTGGGGGAAATCTGTTGAAAGGGAACCCTCCCACACTTGGATGAAGTGGGAAGCAATAAGGGGGAAAGTGTGGCCTTCCTGAGATGCCGGAGAGCGAGCAAGTGGTCTGAGAGTGAAGCATGGATGTGAAATATGGCCCTGCAACAGCTGTTCAGCACATTAGCCTGTTGGCGTGCAGGCTCCTGTCCAAGAGCTTTCAGTCAGAATCTCAGCCCAGTAAGAGCAGCGAGACAAATGCAGCAGGATGGGAGTCAGCCCTTGCAAGTTCTAAACTGACACAGAGATGCTGCCTTCTTTACTTGGGGGAAGCCTGGAGGCAGTTGCAGTGGAGAAATGAAAGGGAGCAGGTTCTCAGCTCCCCTTGCTGGATGCTAGAAAGGGCTGCAAGAGGAAGAATAGTAATAGTTGGAATACCTTAGGCTTCATCCAAGCCTGCCTACCCACAAAAGGAGGTTTGATACATTAAGATATTCTTGGCAGGTGGTCAAGCTGTACTTTTTTTTTTTCTTTTCATTCATCCTGCTCAATGTTGATGAGGTTTCCAAGGATGATGGGGAACAGTGATACAGACGGCGCCTGCACTGGCTGGCTCTGATATAACAATCCAGGCCTCCGTAACAGAGCAGATGGAGGGCATCAGTTTCGGTGCAGCCAGCCAACCCTTCCAACCCACTCCCACAATGTAAATACCCACTCAGCTCTGTCAGCCTGCATGCTGTTGCGCATACACTGCAGGAGCAACCAGCTAGCAAATCTATTCCTTGCTATTCAAAGGCCTAGGTTCGCCCTGTTCTGCTCAAAATGCTACTTGAGCCAAAAAACATTTATTAGCATGGGTTGCAAATTCCAGGAAGAGTCAAGCATTCAGCATCTCCTGTCAAAGCCAACAGGCCTATCAGGGTACATGGCCCATGGAAACAAACACCTTGCAGCTAAAATGCAATGCTAGAGTGATGCAGTGTCTACACTTTCCCTGAGATGAAAGAATGGAGTGATAAAACAGGCAGTTCACACCTTCAATCCATTTACAGAATAAGCCTTTCTGCTTTCAGACCTGAGATCAGGTCAAATTTGAAGCAAATAGCTAAACCTTTCCCCACAGTCCCTTTAGTCTCTGGCAAAGAGAGCTCTGTAATCCAGGAAACACCCTGCCTCCAAAGCCTGAAGCTCAGATCTCAACGCTGGCAGCAGAAGTGCCTCAAACTAATCTCGCCTGTCGGGACAAGGATGAACGTGCTCGCTTGCTGCATGACCTATGGGTGCACGTCACTTGACCTCCAGATGAAAGTCAGCCAGCTGAGCTTGAAAAGCACTTGGAACAAACCTAGCACTGCAGAACCATTTGGAAAACCAGATGTTGAGATGGAGCAGAGTTTTCCAAGGGACAGGAATGACGAGCAATGGTAGGGTGCAATTCCCTTACTGAAGAGTACAATAATGACATCAGCTGTCCGCATGCCCACTTGTCCCCATCCTGCACTGGAAAAATACCTGTTTTAACAGGTTCAATACACATTCAGACATGTGGTTTAAACCACATTCAGCAGCCTTACCATAGGCAAGGGTCAAAAGTAGCACTGAACAAACCTGAACCAGTGCTGAACACAGTGCTCCTGCCTGCTGCCAGTGACAGGTAATACCTCTGCTGCCGACCAAGCCCCAGGGATTTCTTTTCTTTAGGCTTCTCTGTATTATGGAAATTAGCTACCTACTCACTAGGTATTTTACTGGAACCACTTTAACCACCAGGCATTTCTTTTCAAGAGCAAGCACTTCTGCAAACGAGAGGTAGGAGATTACCAAGGGCTGCCTGCCCATTAAGCATGTGTGTGGGAAGGGGAGTACCCCTTTAGCATACTTGGTCTTTCAGATCGTCCTCGGGGCATGCTGTACATCAAAAAGCAGACTCAACTGGGGAGGGAGTTTGAAAGGGCAAAGGAGGAGGCAGCAATGTGAAGGCTTTTCTCACCACTGTGGCAGGAAATGGAAAGAGCGCTTTGGTGGCAGGAAGAGTGAGAGTGATGCAGCTTCTGGCAGCACCCACCCTGCAGCAGCAGCAGCAGCGTCAAGTGTGAAAAACCTCACGTCACCTCCTTGAGAGTATTTGTGTTGCTACAGCAAGGACGGTTTTTCTGACTCTGACATTTGGCCTGACCGTAAACGAGTCCGCCAACTCTCTTAATGCTGCTGCAAGTGGTGCTAATTACACATCTCTACAACAGGGTACAGACTGGTCCCATACTAACAGGTATCCATTCCCCCTAGGTGTGCATGAGTCTGTGGGCAGAGCACATAAGGGTAGCCTGTACCAACTTCAGTCTCCTGTAAAGCCACTACCGTTCAAATGCAGACCAGGAGAAGGTCTACAAACTCAGGTGGCACTTGTTTTTCAACTTACCTTCTAAACCATTCCTGAAGGGCAAGTCGCATCTCATCTCAGGTTCAATGGATTTCAGCTCAGTGTTTGTGCTGTGGGTCCAGTAGGTCTTGCTTTTCTGAAGAGCCATCCTAGTCTTCTGTCTCAACAGAAGCAGAAATTGCAACAATACGCAAGGCTGCACGAGCCTTGACTACCTGTGGGCACAGCAAGAACATCCATTTGCAGAGGAAGGGAGGGCACAAGCCTAGAGCAGCAGAGAGATACTGTGTTTTGTCAGCATTGTCAGATGAGGAAGAATTGTTGCAACAGCAAATGATCAGCTGGTTTGAATTAAGCTTGAGGCATCCACACAGTCCAGAGAAAAGCAGGCTATCAGCACAAAAATCAGAAGAATTAAGGCCTTAACAGTGTGCTGTTTGCACCTTCTTTTGCTAAAGGATGAGTGAGAAAGTCTCTTTGCTTCATACTGTAGAGCCCACCTATTTCTCTCCAAGACTCTCAGTAAGGAGATGGGTTAAGGCGGAGATATTTATGAGCAGTGCTCTATTTATGATGGGATGTTTAATTTATGGGTGAGGCACACCTACAGTTGGACTTGGAAATCTGAAGGAAGAAATAAATACTGTATGCACACCACCATTCACACAGACTTTTTAAGCAAAATTCAAAGAAACAGAACCTTACTATGTCCACGCATTCAAGCCTTTGCTGACATTCACCCCCATCCTTTTTCAAAATCTGTAGCTGTAGCAAGAAAAAACACACAATCATTCCAACAAATGCCCAGGTCTGCCCTCAGTTGCATCTCTGTTGGCCCAGTTGCACTGAATACTGCCCAGAAGCTCCAGCCTGCAGTCCACCTGAAGATCAATAAGACTGCTTCATCCATGAGTCCCCAAAACCAGCAAGTTAAAAAATAAATGCCCTTCAACCTGCCTTCTTCATTCAAAATCAGAAAGTACCACTAAATAAGCATTCTCCAGCCCCTTCCTGCAAATAGGTAAATACTCTTTATCATAATTCATGTGTTGTGTGTGTTCACTGACGTGACTCCACTGGACTTGCCACCTGTCTCAGAGGCTATCCCTGATACGCTGACTTTGGAACATTGGCCAGACCAGGGCTTTATGTCCTCATCACTTACAGCACTGTTTCTTCTCTGCTTGTCACACGAGCTCTTCACCAGCACAAGGGCAAAATAGGGCCTTTCCAGTTTCACTTAAGTCCTGTCTGACCCGTTAATGAATGGACTGTCCAAGCATTTAATGAAGCCTGTATTCTCACTGATATCACGGATGTTTGGAAAGTTGAAACACGACTGTACACCCTGAACTAGATGAAAGGATTGTACGTATGTTTGGTTGGGTTTTTTGTGTCCGTACTCTCATCTTATTACTCACAGCCACGCTTGGGTACATTTTAATTAGCTTATCACTTTTCATCTCAAAAGACATGACTGAAAGAATAAAAATGTCTCAAAACATACACAAGCTTTTCAAAATCTCCAGTGATTAAACTCCATGCTGCTCCAGCATCAGGAGTTTTATAATGTTTATGTTTCCTTTAGTTTCATAGTTGCTTGCTGATCTGATTAATTCTCTATCTTTCTATTCAGTGAATTGTTGCATGTCCAAGTGCTCAGACATACACTGATTTATTTTGCCCTCTGTCATTTATTACTTCAGAAACCAGAAAGAAAAAGCGAAGAAAAGGGAGGGGGCTAGTCAGCTGTCTATATTGGCCCCCTTTCAAAATCAGGACTAGAAGCGGGGGGAGGGGGGGGAAAAAAGCAAGCGATGAAAAAATGAAAGCTGGGAAAAGGTGCAAAAAAAATGAGACCTGGAAATCAATTTTTAATGTCAAACTAATTCATTCTGAAACACGCAGTACCAGCAGCCTCTCAATGCCTGTTCCTCTGTTGTGCATTTTCTCTGAGTATGCACACATACTCTTATGAATCTTCTCAAAGCAAGCTCAGTGGCTGGTCTTTCAGTTTGTAGCTCTTTACAATGTTCTCCCAAAGAAGCCCCCAACTTAAAACTATCTGGCATGGATGGACGAAAGTTTATTTACTTCCCTGCAATGCGTACCACAGAGGACACACATCGAACCTCACACATACGCTTTTCTCCTAGACCCAGACGAAACCTGATTCGTGATCTAACAGGAGAAAGAGTAGCACAGAATGTCAGCAGCCCCCAGATTACTGTTTCCTAATCTCTTTGAGCCTGCATGATAATTTAGCCCGAAAGGCCACTCTGTGCCCAGGCTTTTCTCCTTCAGTCGTTTGCCAGAGACTGTCGTGTGGAGGCCGAGTGGTCCAGCAGACTTGGGATGTCCCAGCTCAGGAAGCATCCAGAGCCAACTGCCCTGCCTTTTTCCCTTTGTTTGAAGGACCAATGGCTAATGCAAAGCGTGATGTCTGATGAATCAACAGGGCTTGAAATACGATCAGCGTGCTACTGGGATGCTGGGAAACCCACCACTACAGCGGATAACAGCCACTGCTGCTAGCTTAACAGTTCATGTAATATGTGGCCTAGAAAATAGAATGTTCAGTTGAGACTTCTGCCCATCCTCTGCACATAGGGCCCAAGAGGAGAGCCTGACTTGTGAAACATGCAGTCTGGCTTTCACTTTACCAAAATAGAAGGCTCAGCAACAGCTACTTACAGACTTACTCATAGGATGGCATTATTACAGCAAGAGCACTTCTGCTGAGGACATAGCAGAGCTGGAGCAACGGCTGTGCCAAAAGAGCAAGGCGGATGCTGTAAGACCAAAAACACAGAGGCTGCGCTGCCCGCAGAGAGGAGGGAGAAGCCTGGGGAGAGCAGGAGAGACGGTCTCCCTGGGTACAGCTTGCAGACCAGAGGAGACGGCCACAATGCAAATGTTGTCTCTGTTTGTACAAGTCAGATGTTGGACTGTGATCCATGGGGCTTGGCTGGGGTCCCACAGTACCCATTATTCAATACTTCCACTGAAACTCTGATAAGTGTTAATGCTGGAGGGAGGTGAAAGAACATAGGAGGTAGGGGAGGGAGGGGCAGAGAGATACAGAGACATACCTAGAAAATACCCTTCCAGATGTGATCTCAAAACAGGATCTCTCTATCCTTTAGCAAAGCCATCCAAGTAGGACTGATTATTTTTCCATCGGTCTTTCTGTAGGCCCCCAAGAAGGCCTAGAGACAGAAAACAAAACACATAAAAACAAAACAAAAAGAAACAAAACAAAAAAGGCATCAGCAACTACAAAAAAAAGGAAAAGGCGGGTGGGGGAGTCTTCTCGGCGTTGACAGCAGATATTCAGTGCTGTTTGAACTTCATTGGTGGTATGGTCTCACATTTCTAAGGCTCTTGACATAGGTATTGGCTCCAGGGGTGAAACCATCTGCATCTCTGTTTTGCTGGGATTGATTCCATGCAGAGGGCCAGGAAAGGGAGAAGGATTTCATCAGAACTGCCTTCTAAAACTCCTATCCTCTCTCCTGCCCCACCCCTTGCCAAGAGAAAGGGATGGGAGGGCTAATGCGGTTTCTAATTCTAGCCCCATTTTGCTGCATTCTAGTACCAGCCAACAGATGTATCCCAGCAGCACTCGGACATAAACACCCTTCGCACAGAATGAGACACAGAACTTAACTCGGCAGCCAGCTGTCACCCTACCTTTCAGGGACAGTGTAAAGGTGGGGATATTTAGGATGAGAAATATTTAATCTGGATATCAAGAAACACTATCTAACAATACCAAACACTCAAATTAAGGAAAATCTGACTTACACATTAAAGACATGAGAGAGTTCACTGAGGTAATGACTATGGAACAAGCTGTAGTGAACTTCATGTCATATCAATGCTTTTTGCTAATATTGGCCAGCAATTAGCCTAAGCCGTACAGTTTGGATTTGAAGATGAACACCCCCTAAGCACATGTATTTCTGAGGGATTGCAGGCTAGGGGCCACACTCCTCCTCAGCATCAACTCCACAGGCAGCTCATGGCGATTGGCCCAATTTTAGAAATTAGGTAACACATGCAGAGTTAAAAGAAGCAAAAGAGAAAGTTCACAACAGAAATGGGGTCCAAAACCCTAGCAAATTGTGGCATTCATTACATAGCAATTGCCACTGAGAGGCAGGTTTCTTGTCTGTAAGAGCAATGTTTCCAAAGAAGAGGAGCCTGTTGCCCCAGGTGTTACGCTATCACCCTAAGGCTAGCAGTGCACCACCCTGCTTGCTATGCAAGAGCAGTTGTCCACACGAACAGACCCATGAACTCCATCAGTTGTGGCTGTCACTGGAGAGTTACCTGCCTGTAACACTCAGACATAATGCAGTCACCTGCGAAGCAGCACATTGCCACCACCGAAGCTGGCTGCTAACTGTTTGTATTTAGTCATAGTTCTCTTCAGTTCTGGGAAAAAAAATCTGCATTTTATTTTGCTGAAAAAACTTCTTGCATGCCTAGAGCCAGGAGCTCTGCTCTATAGACATGCTAACTATCTGGGAGTCACTGCGTGGGGGGGGGCTGCTAATGCCTGCCTCTCCTTTGGAGGAACAAACGGACAGCTTTTTATTTGTGTGTTGGGTTTTTTTCCTCTACCCTTCCCTTGTTGTTCTGGCTGGTGAAGCAGATCTGCCCAAACCTCCCTCTTGCCAGAGGAGCCGCAGCAGCCCTTTCCTGAAACACTCTGTGGGTGGAAAATGCATAACTTCGTTCTACCCATGGGGCAAAAACCCCACACTCACAACAGGCAATCTGGAGCCACATCAGTCATGCCGACAGGACAGCACTCCAGGCTCTCTGTGCTGCTAATGCACCGCACAAGCCAAACCCTCCAAGCTCTAAAACCATCCAAACCCTGCACATGCACCCTTTCCCTCTCCAGTCCTCAATAAAATCTTCCTCCCCCACTGCACATGCTCACTCCATCCCCATCTTCATCCTCAAGTTTGTGACTCTTTCCGCTTCTTTCCAGATGCAGCTCTATTCACCCTTCTTGCTTCTGACAGGTCACACTCTGCAACCTCACCACCACAACTCTCCTTCCTCCATCTTGTATTTCCACATACCACACCCCATAAACCTCCTCTTTACACCTTTTTATACACTGCCACACATTGCTTTTCACTCCACACGCCATTCAGACACCACTCTCCAGATTCTTATCAATCAACCCTGCCCCACCTTATTTACAAGCCTTCCTGCCTATGCTCATTCGTTGTCCTAATTATCTACTCTCTCACACACTCTTCCCTATTTCTCCCTCGCTATCTGGTTACCTTCCCATGCATGTCCCATTTACCTCATGCAAACCCACTCAGCCTCTCCTGCCTGTGGCTCAGGCTTGCAGGACCTAGCTGGTGCTGTCCCTAGCGATTCGAACAGCTGGGCACTGCTCCAGCTGGAGCATCTCTCAGCCCTTCAGAAACCCAGAGGATGCATCTGTGAGGTCAGCCAGGTTTGAGACAGCCCAACTGAACCATACCCGATCTTTTGATGCAGGTTTTTTTGCCAGCCAAGAGGCCTGCAAGTGGTAAGAGCTGAGGCATGAGCAACCATCCCTCCCAGGTGGTTTTCCCTAAAGCGTCAAAACCTGACCTGCACAGGAATGGAGGCAGACAGAAAACATTTCCCTTTGTCCTCCTTATTTGTAAGGATACTTTTTCAGCTTCCCGAACTAGTGAAGAATGGTGACCTCCCTGTATTTTCCCTGTCAGCCCCTGTACTCACACACAAGTTAATAGCCCAAGACCCTACAGACACCTTTTAACTCTGGCCAACACTGTATCAAAACCAAACAAGCCTTTCCCACCCCCCCTTTTCCAAATTCACCAAAGCCTATCACTATGGCAGCAAGCTTCAGACCAGACGTCTGAGGTCAGTGGTGGTGAGGGAAGGAAAGGAAAGGAAAGGAAGGGAGGAAAGGAAAGAAGGGAGCGAAATGTTGGAAAGACAGGAAAACAGAAAACTGTCTTGAGGCCCAAGTCCCAGCCTGGGAATCTGAACTCCCCAAACTCTTCTCCCAGCACTGTCAGCAATTCACTGCAAGGCCTCAGGCATTTCTCTTCACTTCTTTGTGCCCCAGTTTCCCCATCTAAAATGACAATGATCATCACTTCTGCCTAAGGCAGAATGAAGGGTAATATTTGAAGAGTGCTCTAAGACATTTTTCAAAATATTATTAGCAGTTTCTGTCCCTGATGCCTTTTGGGAAAACTGTGTCCAAGTGATATATGGAAACTGAACATTCTCAAGAAGTACTACGGCCAGCTTCCTTGCTGCTAGGCTTCTCCACATTCTGATGACGCTTCAAATGATATGCATATGGGGATGCACGCTTGACTTGCATACTGTTTGCTGACACTCTGAGAATGTCTGCACATACAGGTACAAAACAGAGCTGAACCAGGTTTCTAATTGTTTGCCCATTCTCCATAGTGTCTTTCATGCTTTTTTTTTTTTGCTTGATCCCCTATGCCAAAAAAATCACCTGCAACAGATGGACAAGACTGAACCAAACTAAAGGGGCAGGAAGAGGGGACCTTTTACCTGTGCATGCCCACAGGCTCCACCCCAGCTGGAGCTGTTTTATGGCAGTGCGTGGTGGAGCTTCCCCATTCCTTGCTGGCCTGAGCACCAACTCTGAAGGAAAAAGGCTCTACAAGAGCTCCGGCTGCCTTGCAAGCAGGGATTTACATTTTTACAGAGGCAAAAAGCAATGCCCGCTTCACAGCATGAATGCCCTGCTTGTTTCACCTCTACAAACCACCCTACATCACCACCACAGGGGAAAAACAGGTTCTTTCTCTACCTCACCCAATGCAAAGCAGAGGCACTGCTAAACGGCGAGAAATTGAGTACAGGGCACAGAAGTCCAGCTCATCTCCTCGCGTCAGAGACTGAAGACTCATCTTAACAGCCGATGTCCTTGCCCACCTGGCAGCTGTGAGGAGGCCTCAAGGGAAGCCTTCTAGGAGGAATGGTCCTTGAACCATTTCAGCAGGATGCTGGCTGAGGTGGGAGCAGAGAGGGAGGGAGCGAGACCAGCACCCTGCCTCTCTGAGCCCAGCCAGGCTGGCTCCCCAGCTTGTCCCCTGGCCGCGCAGCCCCCTTTCACTAGGGGCAGGCAGATGGATAGGCATGGGGAAAGGTGCTGGGAGAAGGGCCAGAAAAGTATTCCTGGGAATCTCAGAAAAGAGGCAGCAGGAGAGGGAAGAGAAAGCAGCACCTGAGAGAGTCCAATAGCATGCGGCAATGAAACAGAAAAAGAAAGAAGCTGAGTGAGATGTTTTGTGGGCTGCTGCTGATTCCGGGGAGTCCTGCCCTATTTTATTTTCCACTCACAGCCCCCAGCAGTCTTGGTTTCAGTCACAGACTTTCCCCCTTTCCTCCAAAACACCCCCAGGGAGGACTCTCAGCCACGGCTGAGGGGCAACCCAAACCGTCACACAAACAAGAGGTCTCTCTGATAACTGCCTTTCTCTGTAGCTTTCCTCTTTGACATGCATATTCCGTTCGGAGAAACCCCCCTCCCCTCCCACGCTCTCACCCTCGCCATCTGGTTACGGTTTGCACCATGACGCGCTTCCTCTGTGGTTTATTTCTTTTTTTAGCCAAACCCGAGAGGGGGAGAGAAATACCCTGTTTGCTTTGGGGATGAACTACCCACCCCACACGCACATTTACTTTATTTATTAAATAGATTTTGTGTGGCAGGTTAGAGGAAGGTTGGTTTTTAATTTTGTTTTTGGGTTTTTTCCCCCCATGAAGCTAATAAATGGGCTCCTCACAGCATCTGCTGTAGATTATGAAAAGCTTTATGAGACTGTTGATTTTGAAAAACATTGTCAGGTGATAAGGCAATGTGATCTAGCAGTTTGAGTGGGAGGGAAGCCAGGGGAGAGCACGATTAGAGCACCTGGCATCCACAGTTACTCCGTGCCTCAGTGTCCCCATCACAGGAACAGGACCAATTCGGGCCCGTCACTGGTGAGGGCCTGGCGTCTGTAAAGCGCTTCATACACAAAGCATTCTAGGGATGCTAAGCATCTGTAGTGCTTACATCCCTGAATCACTCAACAGGCACAGAACATCAAAGGCTGCCAGCTCCTCACTGATGCAGGCCAGTAACCCTCATAGATTTAGGGCTGAAGGGCATCTGATGACTGCCTACTTTCCCAGTCCAACCTAAGCTGGACTCATGAGAGATGAAGCTACACTGAACCCACAGAGCCTGTCCCAGACTACTGCAGCGAGCCCAGCAGGGAAGAGGACCTAAGCTTCCTAGCTCCCAACCCCACATTCTCCAAAGCATACAGCATTTTACAGCAGGTCAACAAAGAGAAGCTTTAAGAATTGCTTTGTCCTGGGTTTTGACGGCTAACTTCTGCAATTGCTAAACACGCAGTTCATACTCCAAGTCTCTGCTCTTAACACAGCTCACTGTTTCTCCAGGAACAACACAGATGCTGTTGGTCTTCATCAAATATGTTTACGGCTTATACAGTCATTTACTAAAAGCCTTCCTCTGCCATGGTTTACCCCATGTACACAAGGCCCTTATCACAGGAGAGTCCTCTCCTCTGGATAAATTCCTACATAGCACACATGACTCCAGTAGCAGTCATCTCCACTTTCACGAGGTGGAAGCTGGTCCCACAGCCCAATGTATTTCTGCAAAGGGATGCAGGAGTCTTGCAGCTTCCTTAGCCTACCTTGTGGACTGGGTTCATAATTTCCAGCAAGCATTTCAAACTTTGCCTGGATCACAGCCACTTTGCCAAATGTGTGCATGTGTGCGCACAGCCCATTAATCCTCTTTGCTGCAGACTTGATTTAATTTAACATTAGGTTTGGATGAGTAATTTTATCCTGCAACACAATTCAAGGTGATAGATGAGAGCATAAGCAGGTGATGGCCCAGGCTTGACTCCCTCCCCTTGCTCTCCCTCCTGAGAAAGCGCTGTTGGCCAGGCTACACGAAGAGATTTACTGCTGCTCCAAAGTGGGGCTTCCACCGGGGAGAGCCAAGGAACAAAGATTTCAACTCTCATGAAAGGATGGAAAGGAGGAAGGGGCAGGGGTGGCGGACTTCAAGACTTGCTGAGCCAAAGCCCAAGCAGAATGGCTAGGATCCAGGACACAGCAAAATCAGAGCACCCCCCTTCTCCCCTCAGGTCTCCCCTCTTGCATAGATTAACTCTTTGGAGGCCGGTCTGGCAAGAGAGACATATTTTCACATTTCCTGTGTGTGTGTGTACAACAATCTGCACAAAATAAGGAAAAAAGCAAACTGGGGCTATAATGGCGGGGGATCAGACTTCCACTGAAAACTCAGCTCTGTGTCCACTCTGCTGGTAGAAAAGACTATAATCAGACAGATGGGCCTCAGAGTATGCTTCAAGTAGCCAGTCTGCTATCAGATTCATGAGGTACAAGAGCAATTCCAAAAAATAATGGCAAAGGTGTCCCCATTCCTTGCCCAAGCTGACCTGGCGACCCCATTAATGCCAGGTGATCAGGCAGGGTCTGTACCAAGATGCTGCAATGGGGAAAGGGTTGTGTGTCAGTCCTTTCCCAGCTGAAATGCTGTTTCCTTTTCAAACAGATGCTGGCACTACCTCTTGAGACACAACTGAATAAACACCGTCATTCCAGCAGCCACCCTTACTAGCTGACAGGTTACAAGAGCATGCGAGGGCCAGCTTACCCAGACAGAAACCTGAAGTGCCCTCCCCTGCAGTTAACACTGGGGAAAAACTGGATGCATCAGCCCCACCACTCCGCAGCAAGGTGTGAGTGAATTGCCGGTCCAGGTGTCTTTCTAGATTCTTGTTAGCCTGTCTTAGCTTTGTTGTGCATTTTAGTTCCACTGATGCTTAAAATACAGAAAAAACAGTCTGTACAACAAAACGGACATTTAAAAACGCACACTGCCCAACTTCTGGATGAAAACTCAGAGACCCAATTGTTCAATTAAATGATGTGTAAATTGTTACTAAACTTGAAAGTAATCACAGAACTGGCAGAGAACAGAAGAGAGCGAGAGGAAAATCAGTACCTTGTATGAGACTCTGGCATTGGCGCTCTCCATTGTACAGACGATGCTGGAGTCCTTTGGATGCAAGCTGGAAATTCAAGAGTTTAAACCAAATAGGGTCCTTGGAAGATAAACTGGCAGAGAGGAGAAAAATCAAAGTGAAGGGGAGCAGAGCTGCAGCTGAAAATCTAGGTGTCATCTCATGACTTTAGAAATAGATGGAAGATTCACTGCAGAAGGAAGATCAGCAGCAGCAGGCGGGTCCAAAGAGGCCACCGGCCATATGTGCTAGCCTCTGAGAGCTGAAGGAATTAAAACATGGACACATTTGCCCTAGCCTCACATGCAACATGTTGAGAGCATCATCCTGGAGCTAGAATTAGGAATAATGTTGCTGTTTGGCAGATGGCAAAGTAAATTCAAGAATCTTCATATTTTCAAGTGGAATTATATACCAGCATACTTTACTACCCATAGCCCTTAAGAACAGCTTTCTTTACCTTCAGGTAAATGTTTCTTGATGGAACAAGTGTCAGGCTTAGATGGAATGGGACTGCTTTAAATAGGGACTTTTAACCATGGTGTTTTCAGGAGTGACAATATCCCCTACGCACTAACTTGGTCAACATACTTCTTAAGGAGCAGGTACCATAGGTAAATGTTTTCCAAATATTATCACTTGCCCATACAAGCTTGGGATATGAGCTACTAGGTATCTGCGAGATGATAAACAAAGAGCCTAGACTGCATGCTCTGTGGGAGCAGCCAGGAATTCACATTCCTATCTATCAGTTGCTCTACATGTTGTCACCTCAGTCACTCAGTACACTGCACCACGCAGGTGAGACTTAGCAGGTTCTTATGATAGCATGTAGTCATGTAGTCTCTAGAGAGTAGTCATTCAAACCAACTTACCCAACCTGACTGCCCTCTTCAACCTGAATGATATTTCAAGGAGAAAACATTGCATGCACAGAAGGACCCTACATATTCTGAAACCAAAACTTCGGTAACGATGCATTCAGTGTTTCCATTTTTCAAAAGTCTTTTAAAGATACTTCTTGGAACATGCCTTCCAGTCACAGTTTCCAAAGTTGTCATTTTGCGACACATTTAAAAGGTTGTGTTTGACTGCACACAGATATATCGGTGCCAGATAGAGACACTCCAGGTCTTCACACACATTCAGAGGCACTCTTCTGTGTACTTAAGCACCCAATCATACATGTAGGGCTGAGTACATGCACTTATATACAATTATGTCAGACACACAGAGGTAAAGTAATACAGATACATGTGTAACATAAGCACATGCACAAACACACACCACACCCTAAGACACATGTTCTCATTCACTTGGACATACACATCCTTCCATTTGCTTTCTGCTTCTCAACTTTTACACCACACAATTATTGGTACATTATCGTCCTACAGTCATTTGCCTCTCAAAAGTCTGTTCAGGAGACAAGAATGGTAACAGCGAACAAATGACAAAGACACTCCACAGCTGCAAAGCTCTTATCAAATTCACTCTGCACATAAAGAAGCACACAAACCTATCTTAATAACCCAACTCGTACTATGCCTCATATCAGCAAGGCATGGGC
>Ga0181612_131111_pt1 | contig 14176 bp, 8 predicted proteins | sample HoacroProtozoa21_FD_119630 | JGI IMG/M metagenome (GOLD analysis project Ga0181612, IMG submission 119630) | Hoatzin crop microbial communities from Cojedes, Venezuel. Combined Assembly of Gp0051906, Gp0051904, Gp0051908
AGTTATAGTGGTCTAGTAGGTAAGCAGCAAGGTAAGTCAGCGTTGTTGGTTTCTATCCCTGGCTCTGCCAGCTGCTTGCTGTGTGACCTTGGGTGAAAGACTTATTCTCTCAGTGTCTCAGTTTACGCATTAGTGAAATAAGAGTAATGATACTTACCTATCTTGCTGGGGCTTTTTGAGGCTTAATTAATTGATGTTTGTAAATCACTTTGCGATCCTCTAGTGAAAGTTGTTAGAGATCTGCCAAGTATTTATCCTCTCCGTCTTTTTTTCCTCCTGCTGGTCTGCACTCATCCATCTAATATCTAAAAATATGCTCACAGCTAGCAACAGATACTAGCCAAATTTCTCTTAACAGGAGATGTATGGAAGCTTTTACAAAATTACTTTTGCAAATTGCCATGCTTTTTGAAGTACCATGTGGAGGGGTGCAATGGAACACAGTGCAGACAACTGTCTGTGCTGCTCGCTGAACTGACTGTGGTTGTGATTTCTCATGTAATATCTTTCAACGGATCCAAACATGTAGGACTGTTTTGAATTTCAGATGTGCCTTTCTTTTAATTGATGTGCCTTTGGAAAATTCTTCAGGGCTCCCAAAATTTGTTCCTACGTTTTTGATTTCACATAGACTTGCCAGTAATAGGAATGTATGTCTTCTAGATTGGGATGGCAGATGAGCATACGGATTTATTACTATTACTTATTTTGCAGCTTCCTCTCAATCTGGGAGGAGCTTACAGTCCGTCCTGCAAGAGGTTTAAGGTGGGCAGGCCCTTCAAGTATTATAAAGCCTTGTGGAAATACAAGTCTTCATCCCTATATGTACAGCAGCATCATAAATTCAAATCCTCATTTGCTTTGCCAGTGTAAAGAAACTACATTCTGTCCTGGGCAGCACAACTGAAAATGCAAAAGTGAGGAAATAAACTCCATCTCCACTCAAAATGTGCCTGGAGACCTGGCCGAGTGCAGGTCCGAGTGCAAGAGCAGGAGGTTATCACTGGATTTAAGAAACTGCTGCTCAAAGTGGTGGAAATGGGCATCATCTGAGGAGCCTTCAAGGAATGTGAATGTTAGATGCTGCAAGAAGATGGGAAGTGATCGATTTGAAATATAAACTAAAGTTCTCAGCCTTTGTATTTCTTATAGATGTCGGTGCCAGTGTTAAGGAAACATACAGCTTTTGCCTCTAGAAATACTCTGCCTGTTTAGCAGGAGAAAGTGTGCGTGTTGCTGCATTGTTGATAACATATGTTGTCATACGGGATTGTAAGGGCAGGGTCTGGCAGGAGTGAGGAGGAAAAACCCCACTCTGCCCTTGCACTAGGTGGCCTGGGGAAGCCTGCGAGCCAGGCTTTCGCTCCTCCGGTCCCCTTCCTGCCCTGTTCCTTTTGCCCTAGCCCACTTCAGGCTCCCAGTATGACTCTCCATTTCTTCTTCAGCTCATGAGGTCTTGTTGTGGAGCCACACCTTGGAGAGGACTTGGACCACAGTACCTGGGCTGTGAGCAATGCCTGCGTTCAGCAAGGGAGGACAGGAGGGGTACAGAGCTCCTGCTACACCAGTCATACCAGTACAAATGTGTGCCTACCAGTGAGTGTAAAACAGAAAGGAGCTGTCCTGGGGTGAGCTGTAACACCACACAACGCCTTTATGCCTGTTTAGCTCAGCACATACTGGTATCACGAGGGGAAAAATCTTAGTGACACTGAAACAGGAAAACCTGTAAAAATGGAAGAAAAACCCCATCCCCGAAGCTCTGAGTGCAGGCCAGACCTTTACGAGCCCGCTGAGCCTCTGAAAACTTCCTTTCCCAGTGGTACGGCTCATCTCCTGGTGGTTTCTTTTTCAGTAGCTGCAACTGGAGGAAATGGGAACATGCTAAGGGTTTTATTTCTCAGTGGAATTAAATGTAGAGATGTTGATATTTCCTGTCAGAAATAAGTTTAGAGAAATAAGATCAACACAACATTCCCAAAATGAATGGGCCTGCTCAGCTACCCCGGCTTGAAGTCGCTTCAGGCCTTCCCGTGGCTGCAGGAAGCGCCTAGCTCATGGCTGCCTTGGGGGCACATTTCTCCTGAATTTGAAGCAGTTGAGGGCTGAACACACTGACAGATATCCTTGAGACCTCTGTATTGCACATGGTGTTGAGCGAGAGCTCAAAATTTCGTGTTTTCTATTCTCTGTGAGTCCTGCCTGCCTCCCGTGTCATGCACATGGTAGAGCTGTCCTGGAGTAGGGGTGTCCTCGGGGCCGGCCCCAGAGCATGCCGTATGGCCTGTGGTGGACCTGGAAAGTTTGGGCTCCTCCTATTTTAAAATCTGTGTTCTTCTGCAGAACATTTCTTTTTCTACCAGTTGGTGTTTTCTCATGAAAGGCATGTCCTTGGAAAAGTCTCGGTCAGCGATAGCATGGGGGCCCATCCACTCCACTGTTTCTTTCTTGTGTTTCAGGAGCATCTCTGCACTTATCAGCTGAAAATCAGCCTTAATGTGTAGCAGTAGTAAAGATGCTCATTACAGCCAGTCTGTAGGAAGGAATGCAGAGAAGCCTGGTAGGGGATTACTGCAGGGGATTGTATTCCTTGTTTAGCACTAGGTAAAACAGCAGTTCTGGTTACAATACAGAAGTACAGGTTGTCTTTGTTATTACAGGTGAATATGGCAAGTGTGAGAATTAAAATGGTCTGATCTTACTCAAAACTGCATCAAATTCAAGGGTCAGCAGAGTTCTTGTAAATTAATTTTATTGTCTAATACTGTATATGCTGCCCTGTCCTTTCCTCCATGCTAATCTTTCCTTTCTGTTTATTTACTTTTCTTTTGTGATGTTGTTTGAAGCTTCCTCCCCTTCCTGCTTCGAATCCCCTTTTCTCAGGCATGCATTCACAGACCTGCATCTTGCTGTTGCCTGCGTGTGCCAGCTGAGCCCCTTGCACGTGGATCTTTGGAAAACCTGATCATCACTGATCCCCAGCTGGTGACCACCACCGCTGATGTTACCAAGGCGTATAGGGTGTCAGTGTGTTTCATGTTTAGGTCCCAGTATGTTTCCTGTGGTGACAAAATGCTTGATTTTTTTGACCTGAATAATTTCAGTGATGCAGCTTTGGCCTCAGTGCTGTGTATGGATGAGTTTTGCAAACTGCTGCTGCCCAGGGTGGGAGGGATCAGCTCGGGGGTGATGGGAACTCCTTAAGCTGGCTTTGCTGCTGCTGGAAATTCATTTTGCAATTACATTCTCAGAAAACCCTACATAGAATTAAGTACTGCTATGGACAACTAAGTTGTCAGAAGCTTTTTTCTTTTTTTTTTTTTTTTTTTTTTAACCACCACTGTTATTGCACTGGATAGACTGGAGACTGGAACATGCATGGAAGGCCTAGTGGATGGATTAATTTCCCAGTGGATGGAATGATTCTGAATACTTCTAGAGTTTGGGGAATATCTTTCGGCAACTGTTAACAACAATGGGAAGAGCACAAAAGCCACCCGGATAATACAACATAGTAGGAATGCTATTATCTGTTGTGTATTAATACTTCTGCCACTGTTGGTTGCACCAAAATATAGTGCCAGTTGGAAGAGTTCCCAGGCAAGTCTAGAGCAGGTAAATCATATGCAACATTTTAATTTTTCAATGCTAAACAAATGGCCTTCAGATGAGTGAACGGAAATGCAAATAGCAATCTGGTAACAATTTGGTGATTGATTTTTAACTTTGACTCTAAGCATACACTTTTGGAAATTTATACTTTATTTTTATGAAAGTCTTTCATGGTAGGTGCAGTTTATTGGCCTTCTTAATGATGGCTGGTTTCACTGCAGAGACGAAAGAAAAGAAAAACAGACTTGCACTGTTCTGAAAAATAACTGGAAGGTAGGAAAGGACAACAGAAATAAAAAGTCCTTAGATCCTGAATAAATGGTAATGCATACATTACTTAACTATTATGTCGATTTAGAAAGGGACAGAATGATGCAAAATGTTCAGAACACACCCTCCAAAGCTGGGCACACTGAGGTATACTCAAAGCTCAGACTGTGCAAAGTAATGAGGAAACATATCTGTGTTTCCTAGCCTGTTTTATAGGTAGTTCTGCTGTTTCAGTTGCTTTAGTTGTCTGGTTTATAATAACTCCTTGTCACAGAGTCCAGTGTGCAGAGTATACTCTTAAGTTTATTTTTTCCTCTGTATTATTCAGTAATAGCCTTGTTACATACTGCTTGTGTCACCGTTAGTAATATTTTGTAGCTGATGTATTGTTGGGCTTTGTAGTGGAAAGACAGTAATAGAGAATGCTTGGGGCATAGGACTTTAGACTGAAAATAAGAGTTCACTTCATGGTCCATCCATGTCAGCGGAGAACTTCCAACCAACAGATTACCCTTTTCCTGGTGAGTAGATAAGGGATTGACTCTGCTCAGGAGGCGCTCATACCCTGCATTGGATGTGGACCTTTGTGCATTCGAGTGAAATTTCCATACTGCACGAAGGGAAATGCTTTGTGGGTGCATGTGTGTTTGCACACACAATGGTATTAAATATCATACAAAACTTTCCACAAAGAGATCTCAGAAAGTGCATCCTAAAGTATTCCACGTAACGGTGATGTTTTGCATCAGATTAGATAGTCAGGAGAAGCCTATGAGGGAAGGGCAAGGAGAAGAGTATTCAGTGAATTAGGCTTAGACATAGATAGACCATGGACAATTACACAAATAAAAGAATCACTCTCCTGAGATTTATTTCTTGTCCCCTAATATTTCTGCTTCTTGATATTCTTTGCTCACAGAGAAGTCGTGATGGGGTCTGAGCTCATGAACCTGATGGCATGACTGAAGCCCAGTCTTGGCTAGGGCCAGTCAGGTACTCGGCAAATATCTGTTGTTTTTGTATCTGGCCCAGTATCTAGTTATAATGTATTAAAAATAAACACTCTGTGAAAAATGAAACAGGATTTTTATCTGTTGAAATTTATGAAGCAAATAGTGCCTCTGTGTGTGTGTGGGTATGCGTGCTTCCCCAAAGAGCACTGCTTAAATGACTGTTTGCAAAGTTGTATAACTATCACGAATTCATTTGGAAGTAGGCTTAAAATACTACTAGCTTGCTGCACAAAAACCATCGTAATAGCTTTGATGCTTCCTTATTGACAGAGGTTACAGGGAAATTAGAAAATAAATCCAGGAGCCAACTATGAGAGTTTCTTTAAGAGGACATTCGTCTGCAGTTCCAAAGTCAGTTGCAGTATATACCGTTGAAGTACTTGGTCTGTAATTAGTGGGGTCCTAAATGAGATAAGCATGGGAATTTAATTATCGGATAATTTTAACATATGCTTAAAAGATTTCCAACTTGATAAGATTGTGATACTGTTTTCCACTCAGTGAAAATATCAACATCTAAATATTTAATACAGTCACAGGAAACTTAAAGGAAGTAAATTTTCAGAGAAAAAAGAGGCGAAGCACTTCCCACAGCAATATGCTTGACACAGGCTTTCCTTTTAATTTTTGATGAGTATTTGTTCTTTGGAGGGTTACATAAGCGATATCACATAATTCTAAGCCCTCTTTTTCCCTTCCTCCACGGTACAACTAAAGGCGCATTTAGCTTGCCTGTTAATTCAGAAATTGGCCTGATAGCTCTACTGAACAAAACTGTGCCGCAACATTGTGATGCGAACTAATCTGTGAGCTGAGGATCCTCTACTCATTTTGCTCATGAAATCCAGCCGTACTTTATAGAAGAATGCAGAGAAGAAAGACAAATGGTTTATCCTCTAAGCCACCCAGCATCCTGTTCTTGATATTTCAGTAACATGTGCTAACATATGCTTTCCCCAAGAACTTCAAAAACATGTTTTAGCAGCAATGAAAATAGGACCATACATCGAATTCAACTTTAAATCTCATAGTTTACCTCTAATACCATTACCTCATGTATAGAATAAAATGTAAATCTAAAATATGCTGGTGATTATAACCTTTCTTCCTGACAGACACTGCAATATAAATGCACATAAATTGAATTTCTTCTTTAAAGAAATTTGAATACCTTTGGAGCATTTTAGCAAATCATCTCCAGCCCTTATGGCACAACTTCAATGGACTGTGGAAAAGTGCTCTCCCTATGGCATGACTCCTGCAATAGAAGGACATAGCAAGGCAGAGACATGCCAAGAAAAATAGAATGTACTCCATTGATATTCAAAATTTATTTTATTAAGCTTGCACAAAAGACTGAAAAACTGGAAGCTGGTTTTATTAGAAAAGGCATTCAAATATTAACTCTATGAGTGCTGTTTGCATTGCTTCTCTGGAAAAATTAGCAATCGAAGATATACAGTTTGAACGGTTTGACTTTGCTCTCTGGGATAGTTGTTTGATTCCTTGTTGTTAACCATTAAATCAGAAACTGTGAGAGTGGGTAAGTGGTGAGTAGGAGATCCTGATGCATCAGATGAGAATTCTTCGGAGGGGTTCTCCCTTGGGGGAGAAATGAATGTATTTGAGCAATCTTGTGCTAATTTGTAAATATGCCAATTGGTGGATAACAGCCATATTTTGGAATTCCATTTCTAAGGGAACATATGGAAATGTTCCTGAATACCATCAGCTGTCAGTGTTTATCTTAGAATAGGGATGGGAAATGAAGATTCCAAAAAAAGTATTTTTCAGTGTGGCAAATACAAATATTTGCATAATATGTTGGAAGGATAAACAAACTGAAGTTTCCTAAGTGTTTGGTTGAGTGGAGAATGGCCAAGTTTGCTCTAAATTGGTTGGATGGCTTTGCTGTTAATCAAAACAAGGTAGGTGCTTACTTTAGCAAGGTGAGATGCTTCCATGTATTAAAGATTTTTACCTCCGTCTGCATAGTGCAATGTATGTAACTTACAGTAATCTTGGGGATTGAAAGAACTGCTCGTTGAAGTAGACTTGCCACATGATATTTTGTAAGATGATCTACTGGCAGGTAAATTCATGGGTTGAGAACGTTACCTCAGTGGTGAAATATTGCCCTTAGCCTTTGGCTCCACATGTGGTACAGGCTTTCCAACTTCAGAACTTTAGAAATTGGTAAATGCTGTAACTTGTCAATAAATATGATATGTGTGGGTATGTGTCAACACTGCCCCAGTCTGCCATTACAGTTAATAGTCTGGATGTGTTTTTATACCTGCTACAACGACCTATTTTCAGAACATTATCATTTATTCATAAACATTTTCTTGTGACAAAGATCTGAGATGTGATGTAAGCCAAAAACCCCCTTTTTTTTAACAGAAACTGTTTTGATATGAAATTTACAAGTAGAAAAGTATTGTTTATATTCTGAAGAAGTAACTTTTCATAGAAAAGAACTTAATTTATTCATTTTTCTGAATGACAATGCATAGGCTTCTGAGATGTATGTGAAGCAGAGCTACAGCACGGGACAAAAGCCAGTGTTCCTCTACAGTCCCGTTCCGTTCTAGCAGGATCTAATTTTTCAGTATAAAATATGTCACCATCCTCTCCATTTCTCCATTCTAGTTAGACTAGGGAGTGGGTAGAAGTTTCAAAGCTTTTCAGTGGCTTAGGGCCAGATGAAAGTCAAGACTCTAAATGGCTTTTAACATCTGGCCTTTAGACTCGTTCTCAATAAAGCAAAGAAGGCTCTTAAGAGCGTGAGTCTCATTGAGAGTCCCTGGGATTTAGAATCCTATACACCAGAAGGAAAGTATCTGAAGAGTGAAATTGTCACTTCAGTTGTTTTTTGAATGTATGTAGACATTTTCCTGCTCTTTCAGACACCTGACTGCATTTGGGAGTCTGACCATGAGACACTTCTGAATGTCCTGTGCTCAAAACATGAGCTGATACCATGCCAACTCAGCTGGAGCAATGCATTTGTCTGTGCTAGTAATTTAAATTAAAAATTGTTTGAGTATTTGATGTGGCTATTTAAATCCAAATTAAGTCCCCATCCTAACTATAGCAAAGATGGGAGGAGATCAAGCACAAATGCTTCAAGCCAATGCTCTGCTTCAGTTGCTGCAAGAAAATTGCTGGTGGAGTCACAGCAGTAGTGCTGCTATAACCATGGGCCTCGAGTGCAGGCAGGGAAACCCACTGCAGTGGGTGAAATTGTGGAATCATTGGATCATCCTGCACTGGCTGGGAGAGCGGGGATCAGGGATGCTCAGGGCTGTGGGTGGCCCGTGATGCCAGGACCGTGGGGGAGATGAACATGGAACTCGGCTGGGCAAACCCTGCCTGGAAGACTTGCTTGGTTTCCTGGCCCCTCTGCATTAGTTTGTGGTTGAAGCCAAATGCAGCCCACTGGTGATAATCCATAGGCTATGGCCCAGTGATTGATAAAATGATAAAATGGAGCAGCTGTTGCAGGGCCGGGGCAGCACAAGCTGTGCAGGGCTGTGCTGGAAATGCTGTGTCTCAAGGTGTGCTGGCTGAGAAGAAAGCCCAGCACAGCCAGCCGGGAGTGCTGGTGGAAAGAAAAACAGAGTGTTTGCAAATACAGGCTAGAAACTGATGAAATGGCTACTTTTGTTCTTCTGATGGGTATTAAAAACATAGAATAACACAGAATATAGCGTAACACAGGAACAGCAACTTTCTTGACTTTAGCATGCCTCTCATTTATGTTGGTCTGTCTCGCAGATTCAGAGGATGGCATATTCTTTAGTTAGTAACAGTATAACCCATACAATAATGAGAAAAGCTTGATAATCTTGGAGTGGATAGCTTCCAAAAATGGAAGGAATATATAATGATCTCTAAACTTGTAGCCTTTAGGTCCCATGATTTTTAAGGCAAGCTTCTAATTTTGAGGCCCGGGTCATGATATGTGAAAGTTGGTGGTAATGTAAGGAATGATAAAGTCATTTGAGCATCTGCCTGTCAGTTCTCACATTTGAAACATCAGTTCTTCCTGGAAGAATACTTGTTCCCTTCCAGCATTCATGTATTGATTAGGTTGCTGTGTCTTTGGCAGCTTGTTGTTTCTTTTGGAAATCTGAAATATATTTTAAAAATAAATACATAATCTCCCCTTTCTTCAAACCCTGTAAAGATGGTCATCTGGAGGTAATCTTTAATCACAGCTCTAGGCTTTGAAACTGGGGTTTACAATAGAAATGCCAACAAAATTTCAACTACACCATAATACAGTAGTTATGTAAATACAGTACATAATATGCTAATCTCTGAATATCAGGAAGAAAAATCTCACTAGAGCAGAATTCAGCTATGGCCTAGCAGCCTTTTCCTCGCAGGAAAAAAAAAAAAGAAAATGAATTGCAAAGCCTGGAAGTGCAAGCTGCTTCTTCTGGTTAGCCCTGGCATTTCTGGGAGAGTGAACAGCACTTCTTAATTTTCACTTCAACCACTAGCTGCTTTTTTGAATGGTATGTCCTGCCAGTTAGGCTTGATTCTGCCATGTTTTTGATGATTTACTTTTGTTTGACAATAATGTAAAATACAAACCATCTGATGCTAGGTTTTAGCTCCATTAGCTGGGAACCACAAACCTATGCCATGTCACTTTTTCTTTTTATAGTGCTGTTTCAAACTTACTGGCATAATTGATCAATCTTTTTCCCTGTCTGGATTAAATGATGTTTTTGGCCAGAGTTACATACCAGGATGGCAAGTTTTCTTACTCTTACGACTCCCATCTCCATGTTGCACAGGACTAACTATATAATATTCAAATGCCTCATTTGTAAACACACAATTATGTACACAAAACGTGCTGCTTAATGTTTCCCCAATTTGGCTCTGCTGTTACACTAGTGATGGCTGCTGGCATGCAGACCGACTAATTTGTGCCATGCCAGCACTGCGAAAGCTGAATTAAATTGAGCCTGGATAATGTACAAATACTGCAACCTAATGTTTTTAAAAAGTCAGTCCCTAAAGAGCATGCATACAGATGGGTTTGTTAACTACGTGTATCTACATGTGCACCTCTCGTGCCCATATATGGACTTTAGCAAGGATGCAGTAAACAGAGATATGTTGGCACATTATTCCTGAAGTGGTTCTTCCATGAAGTAACGGCGCTCCCTAGACATAACCAAAACAGCCCTCCTCACACTTGCTGGATGAAGGGACCGCGGCCAGTCCTTACCTTCTCCTGGAGGCTGCTGTGTAGAGGGAAAAGGAAGAACAGCCTGGTCTGTGCAGTGGACCCACGTCCTGCCTGTGGAGCCACCCCGTGAGATGGAGCCACAGAAGGATGCTTTGCAGGATCCAGGGTGCGTGCCGGCTGCTCGACCGCGGGGCCAGGGCAGGCTGGGGGAGCCAGGGGCCGTGAGCAGGGCTGCAGCTGCTCTGTCCAGGCAGGTTTGCCAGCCTGCACCTTCTGGTTGCAGCAGCCAACTTGATTATTGCTGAGGGTGAAGAGGCAATTTCGGCAGCTGTGAAAATGGTATTTTTTACCTCAACACAAGTGGTTTCTCATATCTAGCTTAGTAAAGTGTGATAGATCCTTTTTTAAAAGACAGTAACGCATTTTACCGTATGTGAACACTAATATACATGTCTTGTCAGCCACAGGCCATAGCTACTTCGCACTCCGGAGTGTGAAGCATTAACAAGTCACAGTGGGTCAGTAAGAACTTCTTGTGTAAGCAAAGTATCCTCAACTCACTCGAATAAGTCGTGCACCAGAAAACACTTTTAATATTTTTTGAAATAGTTTTGTCGCTAAGTTCATGTTGTTTAACACATCCAGGTGTTCCAGTCCAGCTTCCTTCAAAACACAGATGAAATATCAGAGGGGGACTCTGTCTTTCCAACTGTCTTAGCCCAGGTAGCGGTCATTCACGTTTTTTGGATCCATGCACTCAGATACTCTCTGTAGCAATAAAAGAGCAGGAGAATCACAGAATCACAGAATGTTAGGGGTTGGAAGATACAAGATCTTAGTGCACAACAGAAAGAAACAGAATGAAATCGGACTGTGAAAAATCTTTTTCGTGCTTTAAACCTTGTCTCCACATATGTGGGCTTGTCAGCTGAGTTAATCATGAGCCAACTAATATTTGCTGCTGAGGAAACTAATAGAAAGGATAAAAGATCTGGAGGGGATGTGAAGTACACCTGATTATTTTAAACTTGCCAGGTTTCTGAAGAGAGCTGAGGCATGGGAGGCGGTTGCCTTTGCTGCGTGCTCAGGGGGAAGAGGGCCGCTGCTGTTTCTTTGTGGAGAACCTGGTGAGCTGGTTCAGTTTGTGTAGGGCTGCAGGTTTTGGCTAATTCACAAAGCAAAAATTAAATTCAGAAGGAAATATCATTTCCTCAACTACAAGGTATTAATATCCTGTTCAATTTAATTTCTGCCTTCTGTTATTTTGAACCCTTTAATATGTAGCGTCAGCTTGGTGAGGATTTTCCAACAGTATCAAAAGAGAATTTGCCCCTTGTCACAGGAACTGCTTCAGCTCTCAGTGTAGTCTCCCAAGAAGCAGCAATGGAGATTGCTGCCAGGACAACAAATGCCCCTTGGGCGAGGTACTGCCCCACAGTCCCCCGCAGGCTAATAATAATTTCTAAGGAGGTAAACTGATATAAGCTGGATGCTGCAAGTTGCTAGCCATGGGGGTATATAGCCCAGGTATGAGGCTGACTAATGAGGGGTAAGGCCTGGGCTGGGCGCTGGTGCTTACGGCTGCGTAACCTTCCCGCGTGCAAATGGGCTGAGATAGCCCGGCCCTGGACAAGGAAGCACAGCAGTTGCAAGGAGACTGCTGATCCAATGCGCAGATAGGTTTCTTTGCGCTGGGAGATGAAGCAGTTATGGGTAAGCCAGCCAGAAGTGCTCTGTAAGAATTTCTTGCACTATTACTCAAAAGATAAAGATTCTCCCTGTTCAACTTGTATTGATTTTTCTGATTAAGTACAAAAGGGCATTTTCACAAAGATACTTCCTGCCTGTAAAATATCATAGATCGCATGTTAAATTGCCCAGCACTTTTTTTGTGAAACTATATTGTTGCTGCAAGTTTGCTCCTGCTCAGATGAACCACAGATGGAATTTGTCTACTTTCAGCATGAGATAAAATGAAGTCTTACATTAGTCATAAAACCACCAAAAGGATTTTATTAAACTGAGATTTGAGAACAGAGCTAAATTCCCCTTTTCTGCAGCTGTTAGATTCTGAGTTTTGGGTTGTTGCTGGTTTATTTGCAGGACACTAGAGCCTGCAGAAATTGCTGCCTTCTCAGGAATTACCCATCAGGACAACTGATAAAACATCTCAGTGCTCATTAGTATTAATCTTGTGAAAAATTTCTAAATTGTTCTCCCAGTGTTGAAAAGTGGGACAAAAATAGAAGAAATTGAGGATAGAAATGTTGATAATTCTTATCTCTTTCACAAATCCATTTGGCTCAGGAATGAGATTTGTATTTGCAATTGAATCCTGGAGAACCAACTAAATCAGTGTTCCACGAAGGCCTTTTTCTTCCTACTTTATGAAAATATTTCCCCACAGTGGTGTTTTTTCCTTGTATCACTAAAATATTTCCTTTGGAATTATATCAATTTCAGAGACAACCTGTGGCCTCAAGTCACGAATGATGTGACTTCAGCAGTACCTTATCTCCACTGAGCAGCAGGTGAGAGGACGTACCTTTTTTCTTTACCAAGATGCACAGCTCAGGTATTTTGTGTTGACTGACTGCCCCTCCCTTCACCAACTGCCCTGCTTTATTTAAAAAAAAAAAAAAAATAATTAGACAGTCTCTGTCGTTGCGGTGGCAAATCCACTTTTAGTATCCATTATTGTTTCCCTGCAATGAGTTTGCAGGACGTTGCAAAATATTATGAAGATGCAGCTTACAGAGCTCTGGTTTCATGCTGTATGTGAGGAGTGTTATACAAGTCATGTGGCAGCTCAGACATGTGTTTTGAGGTTTTTGGTGTGTCACTCAAGCCCCTTGGCCCTGTGTCCTTTGTATGGCTGGATGATGAATTTTATACTGGCAGAATATGCTGTTTGTGGAAAATAGATTTTGTGTGGAGGAGCTGCCAACACATTTCCTTAGACTGACATCAAAATGCAAGAAATGCTGTCAGGGAAGCCTTGTTCTGAAATGCATGCTTTTGTGCATGAGTGTGTGTGTGTATCTGTGTATGTATTCAGGGCTTTTCTAAAATTTAATAATAATAAACTACTAGACATATGTATCTGTAACTCAGCACACTCTCTCTGCCCCAGCTACAGCCATCACCTTGAGATCTTTTCTCTCAAGCTTATGACAGTCATGCCTTCTGCAGTCAACAGTCCCTGACAAATTCCTGGAGTTGGCCAAGAAGACACAAACCAGAAGTCCTAGAGATATCCAGTATTATTCTGACTTTTGGCATTACCATCACAAAAATCGTTCATTTTAAATTTTTTGGCGTCTCTGAGAGCTTACGATCACATGACAGGATCAGGCTCAATATGATCATTCTCTTAATTTCAAAACCATCTAGTTTTCAGTCAGTTTCACATTTTAAACCTCAGAACAAAAATATAACCTCACTGATTCTCACTTGCCATATGGCTGTGCAGCAGCTTGTTTAATTTCTTTGTGCCTAAACTTTCTATAGATAAAAAAAGAGATAGCAAAATTTGCGTATAATGGAAGCGCTTCATCTTTAAGCACTTTGAGCTGAAAAATGTTATTTCAACTACTTCACACTGCTTCAATATTTTATCATTTGAAAATATAAATTGTAGTGACACTTATTGCAGTGACTTTAGAAAGTGTAAAATCAATGTCTTCTGTACTTTCTGACTTTTATTAGCCTAAAAGTAGGAAAGTATAACATTTCAAAATACATACAATCTATTTTTGTCTTTGGGCTGTTGAGAAAGCTTTGCTTTGCTTTTGCCCAGAGACGTGGGAAACAGTGATGGATAGTCAGAGGGGGCAACCCATCTCTTTTATTCCCACTGTGCTCTATAATTTGTAATCCTTATTGTGTCTGAAGCTAAATCTGAGGCATTCCAGAGCCTAGACACTGTGTGCGGTGAGGTCCGGTCGACAGCGTGCTGGCCTGGGAGGCAAAAGGACCTGGTGCCAGTGGTCTGGGACTGAGTGGGGTGTAGGAGCCCAGGGATCGGTCCTCTGCGGTTCCAGAACTTGTGCAGTGCCCTGCACAAAAA
>Ga0181612_161647_pt1 | contig 14176 bp, 13 predicted proteins | sample HoacroProtozoa21_FD_119630 | JGI IMG/M metagenome (GOLD analysis project Ga0181612, IMG submission 119630) | Hoatzin crop microbial communities from Cojedes, Venezuel. Combined Assembly of Gp0051906, Gp0051904, Gp0051908
CATTTTTGTATTAAAAAAAAAAACAGTTTGGGGTCACAACATCACTTAGGTCTATTTATATGTGGAGCCTGAGAGACAACAAGCACCTGCCCATACAGGCTTTCAGCAACCAGGCGCATGGTTAATGATAATTAGTTGAAGGTCTTGCACAAGGTGACACAGAGGAGCCACACCGACTCTTGCAGTCACACAGGTTTAATTAAAGTGAAAAGGATGCTCTGAGCCCATGAAGCAGAATTAGCCTTGATCTCTATCACTGACAGAACAGGGCTACTTCAGCCTCCCCCAAACCTTGAGCGCTCCTTGGAGATGCTCGGGCAGGAGCTGCACCTTCTGCCCTTGCCACCCTGTGCCCTAGCACACACCTTTCCCTCCCGACAGCTCACTTGAGGGTCAGTTTAGCCCACCCCCCAAAGCTGCATTGCTCCCGTCACAAGCTCATGTTTCCATTTCTGCAGGGGGCTGCCCTCCTGTGTAGACACTTCTCAAATTAGCGAGGGCTGGATGAACTGGGCCAGGGGACACAAGACCTCTAGGGAGGGTTGGGAAAGATGAGGTTCAAGGCCAGGAGAGCAGTCACCGTGCTCAGCTTGCTCATCAGTCAAGGAAAGGCACGTCACCGTGAGTTTGAGCCAGTCACCAAGCAAAAAGCCTCCTTGCACAACTGCAAAGCAATCCCCAAGGAAAAATATCCAAAGCCCATCTGGACCACGGGTATGGCTTCAATTTGCACATGATGGAGCAGAATAGTTTCTAAATGAAACATCAATTCTTTTTTTAAAATTTTAATCCTTTTGAAGGGCTGACTCCTCTCTAAAGAATTGAAATGAGGCAAGCTGGCAGGGAAATTCAGAAAGAAACCAAGTTCTTCCAAAACAAAGCTCCAAAAGGGCAGAGAGCGTTGTGAGAGGATGCATGTCCTAAGAGCACGTGGTCTCCAGAATCCCACACTAAACACCTATTTGCTCATTTTGTGTTTTCCAGCAAAATTATTTCTTCCAACTCTCCCACTGATCTTAGCAAGTGGCTTTTAATCTCCCATCAGAGATGCTCACCTCCCCAACTTTCAGAGTGGTCCATTTCTGGACAGCTGAGCTAGAAAATCCTGCAGAATCTATCTCCCATGGGACACACTATGGTGACCTGGCTTGGGGAAAAGGCCTGGAGCACAGAGAGAGGGTAGGAAACCCAAAGAGATGGTGTCTGCCAACTGCTTTGCCACCAAGCATCATCACACCTGGCAGGGGCTTGCAAGGTCCTAACTTCAGGGCACGGATGGTAACTGCTGCTCCTAAGTATTGGTGGTGTAGAGCAGGTGGTGTTCACACCTCAGCATCCACAGCCAGAGGCCCTTTCCCACCAAAATAATCCAGGAACATGTGACATCATCACTTCAACACCTGTGGTCCAGTCTCATTCTTGCAGAAGGCTTCTCTGCTTCAAGAGACAGCCACCCTACTGGGGATGGCCAGTGGTGGAGCAAGCATCCAGCAGATGGGCAGGGCTGAGGCTGCTTCCAGAAACCACAGCCATTTGTCAGTGGTCTAGATGATCTGGAGACCTCCCTGCACCCATTTTCAGGTGGTGACCCTCTTCATGTTCAAACATGTCATGACTGGGTGTCTTCCTCAACCAACAAGCTGGGAGCAAAGCATCACTGTGGCTCTCCCCCTCCAAACAGGTCTTTGAATTCACCCTCACTCAAATTGCCAAGAACGGCAGGGGTTGGGAGCAATCCCAAGGGATACCTGAGCGAGGAACGACTGACAGCCAGGGTTCTCCACCCCAGCAGATCAGGCTACGTGATGGGGAGATGCCACCCCCTGGAATCCCACCGAGACCCCCGGGTGTCTCAGCCTGATGAAGTCACATCTCCAAGGGGCTGCAGGCTAAGGTACACTGAAGAGAACTGATGTCAGGAAGAAGAGGAGATCCCTGTCTGCTGCAAGGCAGCAAAAAGCAGGTGCTAAGCCATATTAAAAGCAGGTTAATTGACCCTGTGTTTAAGGTACTCATTGTAATGGATCATTACACACTGAGACTCGCTTCCACAAGAAGCAGCTGAGACCACAAAGTTAATGGGATTAAAAGAAATAGGACCAACATGTATACAAGCTATAGTGTACCCACAGTAAAAGAAACTACTATAGATACAAGGACGATGCACATTTGCTGTTCGTGCCCAGCTTCTTCAGTCTCTTGTGAACTGAGAATTAACAGGAATTAATGTAAGATTAATAAGACCATAACAAAAGTGACCTGCAGTTACTAGGCAAATTCTAGGCATTTGCTGAAGCAATTTAGTGATCATTTATGTTTTGAAAGTGCTAGGGTAGAGGCTATTGGTGTGCAACGTTTAAGAGGAGGGCTGGGAAATCCAGCTCTGTCCTGAACCCATACGTCATCCAGAGCACTGGAGGAGGCTTCCTGTTGCTGGTGTGATCCCCAAAGACTGGAAGGCTTCCATTCAGAAGGAAGCCAGGGAAGATGTCAGCTGGGATCATTAATGTTTTCAGCATTAATGAATCAGGAGGTGTCCTGTACATCCCCAAGAGCATCCCTTTGAGCTGGCATTCTTGCCTCTGCAAGGAGGTTTCTAAGCCCTGCAATGTGGAGGAAAGACCTCAAGCATGAGGAAGAAAAAGGAGCAAAGCAATCTAATCTCTGCTTTTTGCTCATCACATTCAAAGGCACAGCCATGGAGGCTAACACATCCCTTGCCTCTGGCATAGTTTTGTCACTGATAAGAGAGTAAACAATCCTGGAGTCAGTTCTGCTCTCATGGACTGAGTTATGCCGGTGGGAGATGACAGACTTCACCTATGGCAAGCATTTCTCCTTGAATAGACTCCAGAGATGCCTGGCATCAAGAAACCAAGAGCTCCCAGCTCTTCCAACAACACCAAGCCACACACAAACGTTTTCCTCTTGGACCCGATCCCAAAGCCCGTCAAATTAGCATCAACCCTTGCCTCAGCCGTTTAACAAAGGCATCATGCCAAGCAGAGCAGGCTCGGCTCACACCATCCAAATAAAACAGGCAAATGTCAAGCCCACAGATTATAACCCTGATAGAAAAAGTCACCCAGCGTTTTTCTGAAGAGCACAGAAATGCCCAGGGGAGCGCCGGCAGCCCCAAAGCCCACGCCAGCCTCTCCAACCTCCTGCTGCAAATGGCCCTGCACAGTTCTGCAGGATCTTCTCCAGGGAGGGATTTAAGTGTGACTCCTTCCACTGTATCAGGTAATTTCAGGTCCAGACCCCTGCAGCTCTGGCCCGTGGTAACAGCAAACAAGGGCAAAAAAGCTAAATGCTGACTGCAGTGAGATTACCTGGTGAAAGCTGCTGCCAGCTGCCCTGCAGCAGAGCACTGCAGAGCTGCACAGAGAACAGCAGAGGTGGGAAGGGGCCTGGTGAGATCTCCCAGGCCAGCCCCCTGCTTGAGCAGGGTCAGCTGGAGCGGGTTTCCCATGACCATGAGCAGTCCCTGGCACAGATGGCAGATGGGGATCTTGGATCTAACCTTCCTAACTGCCCCAGTGCAGGAACAGTGAGAGCCTGAGGCTGCTAGTGGGAAGAACAGACCTGGGAGGATTCATCCTGCCCTCCTCCATGAGCAGGAGAATGGAGACCCACTGGGACTCCAGTTCCCATGGTGGCAGGAGCATGCCACCCAGCACAACCTCATGGGATCCAGTCTCTGCACTGGCACCTGCTGGTGCTCAAATGCTTGCCTGTAAAGGGCAGGTCTAGGCTTTGCTGCAAAGCTAGGAGGGTGTCATTGCAGCTGAAGTGGGGCAGCCAGGACCACTTGGACCTGCCACTAAGATGAGCTCTTGCTCAGCACAGACCAAGCAGAAGTTCTCTCTGGAGAGCCCTGGGTGCCCAGGAGAAAGGCTGTAAGACCTTCCCCAAGTTCATCGTAAGTATGCTGTAACCTTGAAATGAAAGCAGTCTAAAAATACTTCCACACATACAAGTATCAGCTGCAACACTGACTACTCTTCACAGCCTGTGACCTGCCACCTCTGCTGCATCAGCATGAAGAACAGCCCCTGAAGCTATCGAGACCTCCCTTAAAGGCACTTACAGGTTTGGTCACTTGTATAAAAAGTGGCTGAATCTCACTGCCAGACCTGTGCTGCACTTCTGTCTGCCAACCAATTTGCAGTGCCTGCTGCTTGCACCTATGTCTGATGGTCTCCCAGATAAATCTCGAATGACTTTGCTGATTCCCATTTCCTTAAGAGTATCTGCTCAAGGAGAGAAACTTCTCTACATTCGCAGTGCTGCTGGCTGCCTTGATGCCCTAGGCTCTGTATGGTGTGACGGGAGCTCCACTTGTTGCAAACACTGAGGTCTCATGGAAGTTTGGATGGATTTGTTTAGTGCTGAGTGGCTTGGAAAGCCTCCAGCTAGCTGGAGATCTGGGCTGGGGGTTCATTTCCTGGGGCTCGCGTAACAAAAGAAGCAGATGCTGGGGATTGTAGATGTGGCTCTGTCGAAGGTGAGAGCAGCAAGAAAACGGGGCTTAAAATGCTCTGTAAGGTGGAGAGGATATGCTTAGGGTATGTGCTGCCGTTCTTCTACAGAACATTAGGCAAGCTGTTCCCCTGTGCGTGTGTCAGCCCAAACTGGTGACAAATGCAAGTTGCAAAGCTAAGAAAGAGGTAAATCTGGACTTCTGGGTCTATTCCCTCTCCTGACTACAGGAGAGAGTCAGACCCAGGGGACGCAGCCACCACTGTCCCCCCGGCACTTGGCACACATCACCCAAGAGCCACTGTGGCTCGAGCACATCTCTTCTATACACCAAGCCTGAGACAGTGCTGCCTTCAGCTTTACCAGCAGTGGTTTGTACAACCATCACCCTACTCCTAGGAGAGCAGGGAGACAAATCCTGACAGCTTTCGTACTGCAGAAGAGCTTACTACATAAAATACGCTGAGATGTTAGGAACCAATCTCAAAGTCCAGTCCCACCCAACCCCAGGGGAAGGAGCAGTCCAGGAGCTGACAATCATGGCCAATCCAGACAATTTCCTTGAACACCCAACTCCAACCTCACATGCCAGATTTCCATTTATCTTTTTTATATTTGCACAGAGAAGACTGATACCAGACAGTGCAACATCTGCAGCACTTGCACCAAGGGACAAGTTACAGCAGATGTGTGTATGCCCCAAATGAGCCTGTGGAGAAACGGAGCTTCGGAAGCCTTCCTCTCGATGCGTGAAGCTAGTCATTTCCAGCAAACTACAAGTTTTTCTGGTTTCTCATTAAAGCAGGGACAGAAGAGAACACTTAAAAGCAAAGCAGATTCAAAAGACGATCCCGTGAGTCACCACCCTGCAACAGCATCTCCTGGTTTCCAAACAGCCCTGTGCTCTACAACCAAATTCAAATCCCAAAAGCACTCTCTTTCAACTTTCAGAAACTAAATCCTTGTGAGCTTCCAGCTGCGGTCCTGCTGCCTGCTTATCCAGCTGCAGACCTTGAGCATAAATCATAACCATGATCCCACCCAGGTGAGAGAGCAAAGGATGCAGAAGCTCCAGTGTATCTGCTGCTGACCCATAGTTCTTGTGGCCTTGGCCACCACCCTCACTGTACCCACTGACCAGCTCTTCCTCATACCCCGAGGAAGGTGATGGTGAGCTAAAAACAGCATTATGGAGGAATAACACAGGGATAACCAGGAAGGGACATGTAAGTTTCACACCAGGCAAGCACAAAAAAGCCTGAGCTTTGGGAGCAAATTTCCTGGACAATCTGGCCATTGATTCCTTTCCTGCTTTGAGTTTGTTGATGGGGCTGGGCTAACACCAGCAGGAAGGGATATCCCAGCCAACACACGCTGCCCAGCACCAGTCCACTGCATGAGGTGGCCAGGCAGGCAGAGCTCTGGCACAGGCCCTAGATGACCTGGTCTGATCCCACCCAGATGACATAAGCCAAGTCCTTTTCCCTAGTGTCCATCAGATAAGCAAGCACTGATATCAGCATCCAAACCCACTACGGGTTGCCTCCCTGTCTGTGCCATCCAGGACGCGGCCCCAGACCCTGCTGCCTGACTTCCTAAACCCCATTAAACGGGTCTGTCCCCAAGCCACGGGCACAGAGCACCCATGTATCAGAAATACCAGAGAAGATGGAGAAGGTTTTCAGCCTTCCTCACATTTCTCCTCATGTAAGCAGCCAGACAAGTTGCAGGCAACAGAGGGAAGCTCAGTCCTACGGCTGGAGGGAACACAAGAAATGCAGCACAAGAAAACAAGGAGCCTCAGGACATCACCCTGAGCCCACTTACAATTTCCTTTCTGAAAGGAGAGTTTGGACACTGGGTATAAACCCGAGCCTGCAGAAAGACAGATTTAGAGGCCACAAGACAGCCAGCCCAGAGCGTGGATTCCTGAAAGACAACAGATTCAGTTGCATCGTGCTGCAAAAGTCCCCTCTGGGTCATTGAGATTTTGGCAAGAATCTATCACAAATCCTGTTTGCTTTGTCCAGCAGATGAAGCAACCTTACAAAGTTGTTGTGCAAACATTTACAGTATGCACAAAAATCCGTGCAAACCCAGCTCCGAATCCAACATGCAAAGCAAGAGCCTCACTCGGTCTGAGATGCAAACTGGTTGAGACACCAGGAACTGGTCATTTTTTCCACGAAGAGTAATCAACCCCAAAAGCCGTACAAGGTGAGAAAAAGATCAGAAGACCTGCAGAGCTTGTCAGAAAACACTATCGATCCCTGCTGAGCTTTCAGTCCATCCACAGAAGTTATACCATTTCTGTCCTGCTTAGAGGAGGTCTTATAAAACATTTCTAAAACAGATCCTTCTCCACCAGCTGCTGCTTGTCCATGGCATCTGCGTGGCAGATGATTTATATTGACCACCGCCATAGGTGCCACACGCATTTTTGAGCCTGCTGGTTACTGCAGCCCTGTCCACTGGCATCAGAGGAGAGGACTCCAGGAAAACCTGGAGCTCCTGGGAAGTTACCAGCAAAACCTCCATACTGGACCTGCGAAGGTCTCTGAAGCTGTTCAGGGAAGCCTGTATGCTGGTTTTTCTGCTTCAGGTGGCCTTGCAGCAGGTCAGAATGGGGTAATTCCACAGCTCTGACCAAGGGCTGCAGTCAGACAAGCTCAGCCCACACAAAAACCTGGCACAGCCAAAGTGAGCTTCTGGACACCAGCACAAATCCTGTCCAACTCAACCTAGGCCAGCTAAACACCAGTGAAGTTTCACTGATAACTCAAGTGGGCGTTGCATGCTCTGCAGGACAGTTTAACCCTCTCCATCTGGAGAGGAAGGTGTGTGGATCCTTCTGCCCCCAAGAACAAACCAGGTGAAGACCTGTCACCTCTGCAGGGTCTTGCTGAGATAGTTTCCAAACCAGCAAAAGCCAATTCAAGGGCAGCAGGAAGAAACACTGACTGATTCGGACGCGTTGCAGAGGAACAGAGGTTCAGAAGAAGCATCATCCATCTCTCATCTCTCATCAATCTCTCCCCAAACGTCTGAACTGAAAAAAAAAGCAGCCAAGAAACCCACCACCAGCAACAAAAAGCCAAGGTTCGTCTCTACTCCCAGAAGCACTGCCACAGGCAGGCTGTACGGGACACCTGATGAATCAGGGAGGGAGAGCTAGCAGAAGGACACCACCGGTGGGCAGCAGCTAATTCCTCCTGCCTTGCACAAACGATTGGTCTGTCTCCTGCCCCAAAGACTTGAATGTCTGCTCCAACGACACGAAGCCAAGAGGAGGCAGAGCCTCGGACAGGCTTTTTGGCACCTGCTGCTTTTCCTGCAAGAACCATCACTGGCAGCACATGGGATTTTTACTTCCCCGGGCAGGCGTACAACCAGGGTCACTCACTGGCATCTGCCTCACTGCCAGACTAGTTATAACAACGTACTTTGCTTCTACATAGACTCTGTTAACCCTCTGCCTAGGAGAAAGGGACTCAACAGAAATGCTTGGAAAGAGGAACTCTATCAATATGGCACCAATTAAAGCTGCCAGGTGACAAGGCAACAGGCTTGGGCTGCTAATGGAGAGAGGTCGAGGCAGAGGACAGGGATGCTTGCCAGGCAATGCCACGCTCTCCTTCTGGAGGAGAGGAGCCTGCACGAAGCAGAAAGCAGACAACAGCAAAACTGAACCAGAAAGCATGGCACGAGGGCTTTTGTCACCTCCCCCTGAAATGCCTGATGTGATACACCATGAGCAGGCTGCCGTGACTTCCAGATAACATGGGTCTTCATCAGGCAGGGCTCGAACCGAGGTCGACCTTGATGAATCGGTGGGATGATCTGAAGTCAAACAAGATGAACTTCAGGGCAGAGACAGGCAAAGCACGGGGAGGGAGTTGGAAATCACAGGCACAGTGGCCAAATGGGAATAATTGGCCTGGCAGAACGGGTCTCCAAGGAGGGGCAAGGCTGCCACCGAACATGAATCCATTCTATGGTGATTGCTTTTCCAAAGCAGCTGTCACGCTGGGAAGCACATGCTGAGTGCATCCAGTGGGAAGCAGTCCTGCTTGGAGGCAGGGGTCCCAGCTGGAGTGCTTGGCATAGGGGTCTCCTCCTGGGGACTAGCATCCCCAGCTGGAGAGGGCCCTGGGAGAGCCCCAAGGGACTGGGCATGGGGCAAAAGCTAAGGGAGCCAAGTTTATTCCATCTGGGGGAGAGAAGACACAATAAGAACCTCTAAATATAGAAAGATGCTGACGGCTTCCTGCCCTCCACATGCTCTGCCTTCATCAGGGTCCATCACCCACTCCATCAAGCACAAGGCACTGGAGATGAAGCACATGCTTGTCCGTACATCCTGACCCCGCTCCATGCCACCCACTCTGGTGCCACAGAGTCTGGCCCTATCAGCCCAATTGCTGCCTGTCTTTGCACATCAATGGAGAAAGCAGGTTCATGTTATACCACAGCACTGCCTTGGACAGAAGCACCTGACATCACCATATCATCACACCTTGCCATTGTGGCATTAGGCTGCCAACTCTACTCATAGGAAGGCAGGGAGTGAATCCTGTTTCCCAGGTTTGTCCCCCAGAAAAGCAGACAATGCAGGAAAATACACACAGCAAAGCTCACACTCAGCCCAACCTTGCCTTTGAGGAGCCCAACAGCATCCAAAGCTGCGCATGCAGCAATCACCCCTCTTGAGCAAAGACAGCCAGCACAAGACACTTTCCCTCCACAGCAAGGTGCCTCTTCCAGCCCCCATCATGTCCTTTCGGGTCCTCCTCCCATGAAGGACCTCCTGGGTCACAGCCTTTCTGACCCAACCAGTACCAGCACAGGCTCAGCAAAGCCTTCAGCTGCTGGCAGCCCTTCAGAAGATATGCCAGAGGTGCTCAGGAACAGCTAACACGAGACAGGTCAGGTCAGCACCTAGCATCTCTAGGGCAAGGACAAGGGCTCACCACACTCATAGCCACACTGGGTGACCTCCCAGCCACCCTCAAGTCCTTTGCAGAGGTAACACACTGTTGTGATGCTCCATCACTGCCCCATGGATGGGAGTTGGGGGAACAGGAGTGAGCTGCTCTGGTTCCCACTTGAGAAACCAGAGAGATCCCACCATTGCAGCCCCACGTGTGAGCTACAGCTTCAGGAGCAGGAGCTGAACTGTCCGCAACTCCTGGGCCTGGGAGAGCCTCTTCAGTAGGGTATGGCATGAGCACATCAGCACAAAACTTCCCTGGACTGTGGCTGGGGCACAAGGGTGGTCGGGCAGGTCTGTGCACCCAGGGTAGCTCAGCTGGCCTCCTCTTTGCAGTACTTTTCTTGCTCCTAAAGGCAGCACCACATCAGGTGATGTGTAATGCGTACGAGGGACCCCTGCTCCTCGAACTCCAGGTCTGCAGAAAAACCCTGGAGCCCCCAGCACAAGCATTTTCACAAGCAGTAACTATCTCAGATACATCAACGATCGCTGAAGATCCAGAGGGCAATCGCTGCGGTGACCTGTGAGCAGGAAGGGAGCTACGTGCACATCAGGGAAAAGCATAGCAGAAAGCCCCTGGTGCCAAGAGCGGAAGCAAAATAGCAGCAATGTCCAGCCATAATCGCTCTCCTGGAATGGTTGCTGCCCTGTGCCAGGGTCTCCACAGCAGCAGGGCTGCAGAGAGGCAACCGTGAGGAGATTGGTTTTCCAGGCGCATCAGCTCAACCTTCCATCCCACAAAAACGAACTGGGGTCTCTGGGTATGAGACATCGCCCTCAATCTCACAGAAATGCTCATTAGATAAGTATAATAGAGCCACCACAGCTGAGCCCAGCAGGGCCAGGGTGGCAAACACAGCAGCCAACCACCAACATATGAGACCCCCCCAAGGAAGAAAGCAGAGAAAAATGAGTTAATGAGGTGCCAAATCAAACAAGGGCCTTAGAAGCAGCCTTGTCTGCCATCCTCAATGAACAGAGCAGCCCTGTGCAACACCTCCTACACCTGCCTGCCCAGGAGAGACACGGCAGCCCACAGACCCCAGGGGTTTTCAGTTTAATTATAAACTACGGTTCCAGGTAGAGGAGGGAAATGTTGCTGTTCAGCAAAACACACCTTATTTACCTGTTGCTCCCTTCTTCACCACGGGCTGCTGGGAGCGGGACACAGGAGGGTTTTTGGAGGTAAAGGAGGGGTAGTTCAGCTGCTAATGACAAGTAGATGGAGAAACTTTGCAGGAAGTCTCAGCCGCTGAGCACGCACCCAAGCTGCTCCCCTACACCCATGGTGCAGTTTCTCTGCCAGACACCCCCTCTGAAAGCAACAGGGCCAGGGTCCTGTGCTCTCAATACCCCCACAACCGCTCCCGAATCACTTGCCACCCCTGAAACTTGGCTTCCAAAACCCAACTGGATGATCTCACTTCCTCAAGGATCTTGCTTTTCCAAGTGACCAAGCACCCATAACTGACTGAAGAGGGTTAGATCTGGGTGCGCAGCACCCAGAAGTGAAGGTGATTCCTTCCACAGGGGACATGGATAAAACGTGTGTCATGGCAGCAAACGAAGGCTTGATGTGCAGGTGTCCCATGAGCACAGCACCTCCATTGCCAACTCCTCCACATGTCTGGAGACATGGCACTTTCCTCCCTAGTTTTCCAGGGCATCTTCAGGCCAGTACCTCAGCTAAAGGTGCAATGCTGATGCATTAACATACAAGGGTCTGACACCACCGCTCATCATCATCCTACCTTCAGAAGACACAATTTTCCACCCCAAAGCAAACATGGCTTAGGGTGGGATGGAGCTGCGCAGTGGGGATTGACCCCAGCGGCTTTTTTACCTCTCATAATGTGGACACTCACCCGTCAAGTAGCTCTTCACCTTCAGGTATCCGACAGCCAGTCGGAGGATGGAGAGTTTGTCAAGCCTGGCCCGCACATCTTCAGGGAAGGGCAGCAAGCCAGTCAGCTTGTTCAGCTCCTGGTTGAGTCTGTCTCTATGCCGCTTGGAGGGGTTGGACTTCACACCCTCAGGGGGTGGTGGTTTGGGGCTGGAAGAGGCAAAGGAGAGTTTAAACAAGCTGTACCTGCCCAATAGGCTCTTTCCAACCCAGTGTTGAATTTAGTGCAGCTGCAACAACAGTGAAACAATCAGGTGCCCAAGACAGGGCTACACGACAGCAAGAGCAAGCTCCAGCAAGTCCACAAGGCAATGGCTGGAGGAGACATGGCCATCGCAGCTGGCCACCAGGCATGATGCTCTCCAGCTGAAGCGTGGAGTGATCCTCAGATGGGCACCTGAACAGGCAGCCTGGCTGAGAGAGCTCAGCTAGATACTACAGCCTTGCTCTCACCACTGGCAGGGAATGGGACAGCAAGGGCACAGACCTACAAGCCATCAGAGCCTTGAAGGTCTGGTTAGACTTTTCTACCCACTCTGCTCTGTCTGTCCTTTCTTCTTCTCTTCTTCCTCATGCCATACTCCTCCCACGCAGCAGATCTCTCCCTGGCCATGCTCCACCTGCTCACACCAGGTCCTCACCATGGCAAGCACTACCTTGAGTTGCTCAGAGGAGTTAGATCAGCTGCTCTGCCTGCCAGGGACAGGGCAGCCCTTTGCAATGAGCACACTAACAAACAGCAAGAATGGAAAGCGAGAAGGTTCAGAAAGATTTGTTTATTTGAATTTATTTCTGTTAGCTTCTTCTAAGTTTCTTCTGACTGCTCAGAGCCTGAATCCATTGGTTTACTTACTAATATTGCAGAAAAAGAAAAGCACATGTGAAAGTCAATGACAGCAACTGGACAAACATAGTACATAGGGTGGTTTTAGGGAACAGCACTTATAAAACAGTAGGGTTTCAAAATTTGTTTTCTTCCAATATTCTGATTTCTGATCCTTTCAAATGGGCATTTCCAAGCTAAAGCAACATCTGATGCCAAACTTAGGCCCTGGGACCAGCCCTCAGTCTGCAGGAGTAGGGTCCATGAGAGCAGCTCCTGCTTGTCCTAAGCTCATATGGGGACCTGTCTCCATCAGCTGCAGTCATTTCACAAGCTGCAGCCACAGCAGTAAGAGCTTCGCTGATGACTTTAATGAGTCTGGGATGGCACCTTGTCTCCTTTGCTTTTTAATGCAGATTTTCTAGCTCAAAGAAAAACCCTTCAGACTCCCACTTTCTATTTGGTTAGAATGCATCCCCTAACACTCAGCTCATATTGTTTTGATGTAATTTGTCTAACCACGAACTCCATCTCTGCAGGCATCCTTGCTTCATAAAGCAGCTTTGGATAACAGGATCTGCCAGTATTTAGCAGCAATTTAAGCTCTCCCCTCTCACACCGCTCTGGAATCTCATCTGGCAGGACTGCTCGCATGTGTGACAAGAGAGGAAATGAGTATTAAACGAAATGCGGTGAGCTGCCTGTTGAATTTTCATTGCACAGCGTTACCAAGGGGTCTTTAAGCACGGGTGGAAAATCATAGCATTTCTCTGGAAAACCTCAATCACGCTGTTTTGTAACATGAGCATCAGGAAGGCTATACCCTGCTTCTCAGAGAGGCTGGGGACAACTCATCACCAAACTTGTCCAGACAAGCTGGGCAAAACACACTGTCACCGGTGCTTTGACATACTCAGTCACTCATCAGGAAGGAAAAAAATGATATAGTTTTCCTATGAGACTGCCTCTGATTTAAAAACAAAAACAAAAAAAAAAGGTGAGTTTCCTCAGATATCCTTTAAAGAAAAGTCCTCTGCCCACTCACTATCCAAATCTAGCCCACAATCAGCCAGAAAAGGAAAATGGGACTGGAGATGAGCAAGGAGTGCTGCTCTGTATGGGAAAGGATAAAACACAGAGGTGTAACCGGGTCCTAGAAAGTCTGGCCAAGCACTGAAAATGCTCTGGCAGAGACACATGGGGTTACACAGCCAGCAGTGAAGCACCAGAAGACTAACGAAGGACACCCCAACATCTGTCCCTGCATTCCTTCGTGGCCACCCTTGAGAAGAGGGATGATGAAGAGGAAAACAGCTCTGGTGATGCCAGGCAGCTCTTCTGGCAGCCCATTTCCATGGGCGAACGCTGCACCCTGTGCCCAGGAACCCCCAGTGCTAGAGGCTTCACAGTTCTCCATCCTTAAGGGTGCCACAGCAAAACAGCCTGCAGGTGCTCATCGCTGACAAATCTGTTCGCTCTCTGCCAGGCAGTTACGAAGCTCCTTGAGCTCTGTGCTAGCCAGCAGGCAGGGCCAGGAAAACCACCAGTCCCCATCACACACAGTTCCCAAGGGAAAGGCATTGGCTTGAGCCCAACCACCTTATTAGCCACCAGAGAATCTGCACAGGTGAGCACCACAGGTAACGATGTTCCCTATGCTCATGGAAAAAGTGAAGCTTGGTCTAAATGTTTAAAACCTGTTTAAATTCCCTGCCCTTAGGACTGTCTCCATCTGCACTGCAGGGCAAAGCTCTGGGTCTCCACCGGTCCGGGGCATCATGCAAGGCTGTCCCAGGGAGCGGGGCTACCTGAGCCCAACCCTGGAGTTCAGCGAAGCAGCTCAACACCTACGCAACAAGCAAGGAAAAGGCATTTTAAAGAGGTCTGAGCCACCATCCTGTTCGCAGGAGCCCTAACACGGCGCCGGTCTCATGAAGAGGATACGGTGCAAAGCTCAGTGCGGCCACGCCACAGC
>Ga0181612_164826_pt1 | contig 14176 bp, 8 predicted proteins | sample HoacroProtozoa21_FD_119630 | JGI IMG/M metagenome (GOLD analysis project Ga0181612, IMG submission 119630) | Hoatzin crop microbial communities from Cojedes, Venezuel. Combined Assembly of Gp0051906, Gp0051904, Gp0051908
AAGGGAGGACGACAGAAAAGTAAGGGTGCGGTGCTTCTTACCTGATCCATATAATTTCCTATTATCTGATTTTGCTTGGAAGCGTCTAATCAGATCTGGCGAAACCCGATGCTCCAAATAGAATGGATTGTAGACGTCATAGCAGGGCCATTGGTACACGCCGTGCAGTTCTGCTTTCCGGTCACCAAATGAGGCTCTGGCAGATTCTGCGGAGCATAAGTAAACACCAAATGCAAGAGTTCCAGACATAACACATGCTGCTTGGCTTCATAAGGCAGGCAGAGTGCCTTCAGGGCAAAGGACAAAACATTTCAATATTATCTACTTCAGAAAAAGGGAAAAAAAAAAGAAAAAGTAAAGAAAACACACATACGCATTATGTCAGATTTCCAGTGTGCTAGCAAACATTAGAATTAAATTGGCCATAAAAAGCTATGCATACTCTGTCTTGGCCGTTCCACAACTAATGCCTAACTAGTTAAAATACAGAAGGGTCCAAAGACAGACAGCAAGGCAGAGAAATTAGCAGGAAAAGTAGGGCCATGTGTACAGAAAACCTCTGACTTATTTGGCTACCTACCCCCAAGACATTCCCACTCGGCTAATGGACCCTCAGACCTTTATGAGGGTCTTCTATGGAAAGATAATGCAACTTGTGACTGCAGTCTCCTTGTCATCCAATTTCCATAGGAAGTCTGTCAGTGCTAAAACCACTGGTCCAAAATGACTTGAATTGTTGGCTGAGGCACAAGTAGACAGATCTGAGAATGCTTGAATTCCAGCCCTTTACTCGGCCCATTACAGCACAGCTGCCCTATTTTTCTTTCCTTTATTTATAATCATTTCAGAAAAAAACATGCATGTCTTGATCAGCAGAACAGTAAAGAACACTGCTGTAGCGCTTCATTTTGTCTGTCTGGAGCAAAAATAAGCCATATGTAACAGTACAGTAGAGAATGGGGATAGGATGTCCTGGACTCTGCCAAGATCTGACATTTGCTCCCCTCACTTCACCTCCCTTGACTTCCACCTATCTGTTAAAAAGTTCTTTACACCATTATAAAGTCCCTTCAATTCTGCATGTGTGTGGCACCACAAGAGGCAAACTATTATTGCTGTAAAATCCTTTCCTCCAGGTGTTAGCAGCTAAGTAAAAAAGAATAACTAAAACAGTGAGATGGAACACGAGAGATGATAAAGCAAGAATTCAAGTACAATGGGCTAGAGCATGACGTAAATTAGGACGAACGCTAGAAGTGAGACCATAAAGAATTGCTACACAGCAGATGATGGAAAAGCCAGTGTTCCAGACCAGGAGCACACTCCTTCTTGCTAGCTTACTTCTGTGAAAGCATGAGACATGCTGCAGTGAGTATTGAAGAGAAAGGCTGCCAGAACTTAACTGCTTTCAGAAGGGATGCCAAGACCTAACACTGAGCATGTACTGTTTCACTAAAGGAAAATGGTCAGACACGCACAGAAAATGGAGTGGAACTGAGAGCAGAACTTGGACTTCTACAGATATTTAACAACAGTCTATGAAGCAAATACTCTAAATACATTTTTTGAATATGCTGGTGCTTTGGCTAACGTGAAGAAAGAATGGCAGCACCCTTCACTGTATTTAGTAAATGTCCCGAAAAAGTAAACTTTGCATTTTTAACTACAACTTTAATGAGGCTTAAAAAGCTGTACTTTAAAACATAAGTATTTATATTTGGAAAGAGAAATAGAAGTTGTCTACTTGACATAAAAGGCACTTTTCAAATGTTTGTTCAATAATTTAAAATATTTGCTCAAGAGAGACAATTATGAAGAGTCAGGTCATTCTGCCAGAAGATCTACTGGCTTTACTGCCTAAGGGCCACTCTGTTCACCAGGTCCTTCAGAAATGATGATGAAGCAGAAACCCAGTGAAGACAAGTCACTGGTTTGTAAGTCACTGACAGACAAGATTGTGTAGAACAGCATGAACAAAGAAAACATTTATCTACAGGTTGTTAGACACATCTTCCTTCTCCCTGAAGAACATTTGTGCCTCAGAGTCCTTGATGGACTTCCTTGTACAGTATCTTGCGGATGAGGTAGGACAAAGGAAGGCAGACCTGAACCCAGACCCAGTGAGAAAGGGGATTACCAGGAGCAAGTCCTGCATTGCTGTACCTTGTCCAAGTACGGACTTACAAGAACTAGCTGCTGAACTAGCCAGGCAGCAGGGAGCCTGAAGGAGATCGATCAGGCTCCGAGAAGAGGAGGGCCTCACATGTTCTACCTCCAGGCATTAAGTTGCCTGTCCATGTCTGGCGAGGTGGACATCACAAAGCCCACTAAAAAGATCGGGCACAGAATGGCCAATCTATCCCAAAAAGCTCTGCTAGGCTGCTTAGCTTGGCTTTGGTGCCAGTGTTACCAGCAGGGGTGGGCAAGGGAGAGGAGGAAGTTTGCTAATAGGCATGCAGGAGGAGAAAAGAAGCAACAGCAAGGACCTAGGGAGAAGAGAGAAGGGTGGGAGTAAAACCACACAAACAGAAAAAGGTTAGGCAGTACTGCATTAGTTATTATGCAACATGCGGTTGACTTTTTTCAATTACTAAGGTTTCCACCCTCAGAAAAGAAATAACAGTCACATGGGACTAAAAGCATATTATCAGTTTATCATGTCCCTGAGGCAAAGCAACTCTAGAGAAAACAACTGTTCAGGTATGCCCCTGTGCCAGAATCTTCCCTTCCCAATTCTAGGCATCTCCTGGCAGGACCAAGAGCCTAGTGATAGCATATGCCCTGTAACTTACGTTACCACGCCAGGCTCCTATTCTTTTAAAATGCCACTGTGCCTAAATGCACATACATCATTTTGGCAGTCTGAGCATGGAACTAACTGGCAGAGACCACTGAGATCTGTGACCCCTGGCCTCCCATAGAGCAGCAAAAAGAGCAGGAAATAGTAGGGGAAAAAAATTCGGCCATGTAGTAGCGCATGCTATCGGCAAAATTTGAAAAGGAAGATGTGTTAGTATGCTAAGACAAGTCAGTGCATTAAACATGAAAGCCAGACCACCCTCCTTCCTTACTTGAGTGATATGGACACTGGGGATATGTTAGGTCTTTCCTTGCCTCCAATAAATTCTTTGCTAAAGCTTCTGTTTCCTTTAAGTGTTTTCCATTACTTTGAATATGAGCACTGGTGTGCAATTCTCCCTTTCAGTTTTATTCATACAACATCAGAGATTCATAGTGGGATGACATGCTTCCCAAAACCTCTCTGGATGTCCAGAGAGAAAAGAGACAAGACCAGGCTTCCAGAAAAGTTCTGCAAACATATGTTTTCAGTAGGAATACTTGACAACTTTCAAGGAGCAGCAGAAGCTGAACAACTGTTTCAGCAATGCTGTTTATGTTTTACCTTGAATCCCTCCAGCATGTGAGATACTAGGAAGGTTCTTCGGCTGTACATAAGCCAATTTGAATGGAGGGACCACAAATGGTACCTCCTGACCATCCAGGGGCAGTTTAGAAAGCAGATAATCCTCTGAACAGCCAACTTGAGGCTTCACTGACACAGAAGACAATGGAGGCTTCTCTACAATAGTTGGCTTGCTTGCGGCTACTGCTTCAGATTCCTGCACCATGGAAACTGCTAAAAATAAAGAGCAAGAAAAACAGACAGTCCACATGTGCATTAAGTTTTGAACAATACTATGAACAGATCTCTTTTATTTAATAGGATCTGTGCTTGATACATTATTTAATGGCTGCTTGTATTCAGTTTTACCAGCATTCAGGACTAGCACCTGGAAAAGATATTCATCCTCATGAACTGATCCAAACTTTTTGTTGCCCAATCTCTATATTTATAGCTAACCTTGCTCTTAAGTAAATTTTTACAAGAGGTACACTTGTGTCATAGAAGAGTTCTTCAAAAAACTAAGATACCAAAGAAAATCCTAACAGAAAATCCACAGAAAAGTGTTCACTCTTAAGAGTCTGAAAGATACAAGGCCTTTACACAACCTTGGGTAAAAAAGTTGGCTTTTTTGGACAGCATTCCAGGCTGCAAGGAGCAGACTTCAGACAAGTGTTATTTTTCAGTTCCAATTCCAATTCACAACACTAACAAGCATGTGGTTCAATCTCGAAGTGGAGGTATGGAAAGAATCTTGGATGTTGTAAAAGAATTTAAGTTTCTCAGGAGTGACAGTCATTTTATTAATGGGAAATATCATCATTAGTGAAGCCAGAACAGCAAAACCCTTAGTCGATGTCGTTAGGTCAGAACTCACGATCATTTTTTTCTTTTTCTGGGCAGAAACACCATTTACAGCATTTTTTTATACATTCTGTTGCCATTGTTTTCAGTGTTGCAATTTAGAAGAGACCACAATCAAAGATCCAGTGTAGCTATCAAACCTGAAAAATACAATAAAAGAAACCGCATTAGATGGGAATAAATGAAATTAAAATGCAGTATTATCAATTATTTAATACGTGATTGCTTATTGGACACAGTCCCAGGGTCAATGAGAAAGTTACTTCAGTCATAAAAGGATCAGAACCATCAGATTTCTCTCACTGAGACAAATTATTTTTTATATAAAAGCACAGGGAAAGAGAAAATTACTTTAACATACAGCACCCAAGTACTTTCAGTGACCCACTCAGATAAGTCTCTGTCTTTCAGGAACACTAAAATTCTCATGTTTGTGTGTGCCACTGGGCTTTGCAGTTTACTCAGCTTTACAGCTGTTTTGATGTGGTCTTGTCAAGTCATTTGCAAGATCTGTTTTTTATTCCATTTCCCTTGTTCATGTTTCTCCTATCCTCTTTCACTCATGTACTTTTTTCACATACATCCATACGCGTTTACATTTTTCACTCAATATACTCCATACTTTACATTTGAAAACACTCTTTACGAATGATGCCAAAATTGCCTCCTTTGAGGAACTACTGCTTTCTCATAATTGCATACACATGAAACTGAAGACCTGTTTTATTATGTAATTGTCTGCTATGCATACAGAAATAGAGAGCACTGACTTCCAGCAAAATAAGAGGCATGTAATCTACTAAAGAATGAGAACAAGTCTATAACAGCTGGTTAACATTAAAAGAACTTTATGACAATACTAACTGGCCTCATTTAAATGTCTTTATTCATATTCTTATGTTCTCTTTTCAGAGGGGCACAAACAGCTGCATTGCCTCCTGTCCAAAACTTTAGCTGTCTAAGTCTAGTCCTTTTACACGTACCTAAAGGACACAAGGTTCTTTGTAGAACATACCCAAGACATGACTGCAATTCCACAGAGGTTAGAAGACACCAAACAGAACATGAACATAAGCTGAAGGGATGGGGAAGACAACAAGCAAGAGAAAGGGGGAAGGCACAGACAGGAGACGACAATTGCACAAAAATGGACACATTTGCTCAGTTATCTCAATTGCAAGAAATTGCTGAAAGCTTCTGTGCTGGCCATTCCCACCTGCAGCTTGAACAGTGCCGTCATTTTCTTCGTATGCACATTCAAAGACAGCTACACACAAATACTGTGCAAGTAACACTAATATCCCCCAAAACTTTTCTTTCATTAAAAGCCCCTCGAAATTCTGATGGATGCCTAGTGGAGCTATTAAGCTACAGACATGTCATCTAACTTAGCAGACCTGTGCTTTCTTGTCTTAACATTATGTATTTCCATGGCTAGGGTGCAACTGAAAGTTATCAATAGATGTATCAATTTGCAATGCTGACCAAACTCAGCATATACTTACTGATCTGCTCTTTTACGCTCTACAGTACCTCAGCACCGCTATTTATGTTTTAACTTAGGGGTTTTGCAAAGTCACTGAGAGCACGTGGCTGCATGAGGAAGCCTTGAACTTGTTATCTTTAAAATACTAGTGTGAAATACAATAAAGGTTTATTACTAGAACTGCATAGCCGTTCCACAATTATGCTTAATCATGAGCTATCACTGACTACTGATTAGAAGGAAATTCTTAAAATATATTTCCATTAGACTTAAACCTAAGTAAACCATTGTTCTACTGCAACAAGGTCCTAAGGGATTGTAAACTAATTTGGTTTAATATAATTTCTCTGAAGAGTTTTTGCTGGTTTTACCATTAAGCGACATTAATTATTATCTCTAATTTAATACTGGTCTTTGTGTTTATTAGACCAAAATGAACAAAATGCAAGTGACCCCTCAGAAATAGCCCAAATACTGGCACACATTATTCTGGAAAAGAGAATGCTACTGAAGAGATTACAGCATAGTCTCTAACCAGACAGGGCAGGGGTGCAACATCTTGCTTTAAAAGGAACAACATTACTTTGCACAGAATCCATCATTTGGAACTTGTCCTGATCTCAAAATTGCCCATGAGTGTAAGTGCAATATGAGATCTGCATTGAAAATCTACAGAGGTGACACCACTGACTCCAGAACCTGCTCTGCATCTTTATGGAAGTACAAAAAGAGGGATGCAAATTTCTCATTAAATTCTTCACATTTCTAAGGATCAAATTTTCACCACTGCTCTTCCCTTGGCAGTGCTCATGATAGCTAAGCCTGCTAGAAATCAAAGTTTACTTGAAGGCTCCCTTGCAGTGATTTTCCTTCCCAGCTGTTATCAGTACACAGCTGGAGTTAATATGCTTTACTCTTGTTCATCATGTTTAAACTGGGCTGAAACAGCTGCTTCGTTTGCTCGAAGCTTTGCAACAACTGCATCTAAGCCTCAGTGGCAGCTTGAGCAGGCAAGAGCGTCTTTTATCTCAAAATATCCAGATTGAATTTATTCGCTACTGCTGGTGAAGAAACCATAATGTTAGTAACTGCCCTGCTTTCCAGCTACATAAAGTGGAAAAATTAGTTTTTCTGCATCAGAGAAAATTCAGTTCATGGTAGTAATTTCTTTACCCAGAATTGTTTATTTGGAACCATTAACGTGAGCAAAGAAACAAATGTAAATTGTCTGTCACAAGCAGTTGCCTTTCCATCATGGGGTTGAGTGCCTTACCTAGAAAGAAAGGGCTACATACAGGTTTTGAGGATAGAACAGTAATAATGCAATTCTACATCTTTTGTCCTTCTATCATTAGAAAAAGACCTTTTTTTCACAGTAAGACCAAGTAACCTGTGATAGTCTTTGACTATCATCTTTTTTCCCCATTTATCAATATGCAAACATTCATACATTTTTTTTTTCTACCTGAAGACAAATATAAAGCAATTCAGCACTGCCTATTGTACAGAAGAGAGTACACTATTTACAGATTACTGTTTTGTAGGCAAGGTAATATCAGTAGCCAATGCCAAAGTATATAGACACATAGCTTAGGGTTTCCAATTCAGTTTCAGCTTAAACACAGTATTTTGAAAAGAAAGCTCCAAGAGTAAGATACTAGAACACTGTTTACACTTTTTTAAAGCTTAGAAATGAAATGGTTTCAGTGACAAAACTTGCGCTTGTGTTCCTAGACTTCTACCACAGCCACATTACAAAAACATGACAGCATTTGCTGAGGGACAGATCAGTGCTTCCTCATTCTGCTTAGAGCACTTTGCTTTCTTCATGAAATCACAAGATGAATGGTCTCAATTACTTTCTAAAGTTTTAATTCACTTAATTAAGCTACAGAGATAAATACATTTGGGGTTTTGTTTTAGTTCAGAAGAGCAATCCTGGCAGTAAATTACATGGATTGGCTTCCAGTTCATTTATTTTCTCGTATCTGTAGCTCCCAAGTTGCCTATGGTTAGGTATACAACTTTCACTTCATGCAAAAGTTTTGTCTTAACCACGTGAGACAGACAGAAAACTAGTAGGCTCTGTTGTATATTATATTAGCAGAAAACAAACAAAAATCTTGCAGAAGATGAAGCATTTCATGATCTCGACAGAAGTTGACATTTCTATCAAAGGTTAAACTTTTCCCACATGCCAGAACCTTCTGCTGGTGTCAGCTACCCAAAAATCCTCAGTATGTCATTTAACAGTTGTTAAAAGGTTGTATTAACATGCATTTGTCTGGGAATACATTTACCAAATAAACCTGAACCACAGAGACATTAGTTAGGTGCGCCACCAAATTCCAAAGAAGTACTGACCTCCCAGCAATGTCACCCATCTTAACAGGAAGCTGGGACTCCTTGATACTGTTGCTAAGTTTTGGGGTCAGTTTTTCTTGGGCATTATGCATGTATTGAAGACATCCTCCATTTTGGAGGTATGAGACTGAGAAAAAGACTGGAGGAAAAGAAGAACTATCCCTGACTTTCAGACAAAAACTGTGAGACAGAGAAATCGAATCACCTGCAGCAGAAGAGGGAAGTGAACCCAGATCTTGTCACTCTGTCTCAAATTCTCTCTCTTTCTTGCTGTTTTCCATGGATTTCAGTAAGCTTTTTCACTTCTCTCTCCCCAGTATCAAGCCAAAGTAAGATAATCAAATTTAACTCAGCAATAGTCCTTCCACACTAAGGCAGAAGGAGAGCCAAGGTTATTAGAACATCCTGGAAGCAACAAAGTTTAGAAAACAACCACACGCATACACAGAGCCTAGAGAATTACAATCATTGCTATTTTAATGGGTTTAGATGGAGAACATAAATTATCTTAATGACTTCCAGATTTCTCTGATAAAAATTTTGAATGGACTAAAATCAGATAAACAGAGTATCAAAGACTTCAGTTCCAGATGCCTCCAGAATGATTACAAGACAGAGATGTTTGGAGAAGAAAGTAAATATTTTCAACAACTCATTAAATAAAAAGAACATGATAGAAAACGTATGATCACAATATTAAATATTAAAAACTGAAAGCTGTCTGAAAAGAAATGTCAGGCCTTTGCTGCCTTATGATGAAAGGGTGTGGTTTGCAACAAGTTTGCAGGCTGCCGATGTATTTTACTGCATTTAGTCACAGTACAGCTCTGTAGGAGTTGATCAGGTAACACATTTAAAACTACGCAATAGACACAAAGGTGAAATAGCTGATCTCAAACTGGGAAAGCTGGCTAAACCAGAGGTTCCAAATGGTATGAGATTTATTGCCAGCCATAAATGTATAAAACACATTCGCAGATCTGTGTTCCAGAAACACACCAGGGCAAAATTTCCAGTAGCAGCAAGTCCTTACAAAGTGGGAAGTGTAAAAGAAAATATCCGGAAACAGGGATGACCTGTTGTTATTAAGCATTTGGGACAGATCCTTGAATGACATAAGTGTCTACAGCTCCAGTAGCCCCAGTGGAGCCATGCAACATCTGAGGATCTGCCCTGTGGAGAAAGCGAGCTCAAGCTTGCTGGTTCACACCTCTGCCAAACACTACATTTATGTTACCTCTGTGCCTTTCTGCCTTTCAGATCCAGGGGACGTAGTCAATCCCAGTCATACAAATCAAACAGCATAACTGTAGATCTCCAGATGATTAACAAAATCACAGCACAGCAAAAGCTGCTTCTGCTGCAGGTCAGCTGGACTCTCTTCTGACAGTGTAAATACTGCAAAAGGTTTAACTTCCACGGCCAGCTAGTTCGTAGTTTTGTTTCTGGGGGACAGTGTCTAGGAGCTGTGCACTGGCCTGAGCGCAGCTCTTCATCTGAAGAGGGGCGGCTTGTGGCCATTGCACCTCGAAACCGGTGAACACCAGTAAAACAGCTTAAACGGTTTTGAGAGATTTCCCTCTAGGTACATCGCTACTGTAGCAGCAAGGACAGCATGTGCACCCACCTATACACACACTGCCATGCACGGGCATACACTTGCCAAAAACATAAAGTCCACAGTTTAAAAAAAAGTCCTATTTTGGGGTGGACTGTAGGCAGGTCTGATTTGTACCATACACACAGGAGAGAGAGGCACTTCAAGTGGGTCTGAGCATGTGAAGCGACAGGACACAAGCTTTTGTTCCTATTCATTATAAACCTAGGCAGTAGTAGGTTGTCGGAGGAAGAGGAAAAAGAAAAAGGAAACAAAAAGTGTCATGCCAACACACACCTACCAGGTGCATGATAAAGGGCTCGTATCTATGCCTGTTTCAGGACAACCTCGCAACAGTGATATCTGCAGTAACTTGTGGGTGTGTACATGCATCTGCCTTCTCTGCTTGTACGCGCAGCTCTGGGAAAAGCATGAAAAGTTCTGGGAATTTGCACACAGAGATTATTCCAGTTCTTTTGCCGTCCAAGGCAATGAAGAAAATTAAGGCTTTCCTTTCTTTTGTGCCTCGAAAGAAAAAGGGATTTCATCCTGAAAGCAGTGGATCACAAAGCAGATGCTGAAATAACACAACAGAAAAAGAGCAGTTAGGAGAAAGCTTTTGAAGGACAGAGTTGGAAAGGCATTCTTGTGACAGACATCTTACAAACAGTTCGACAGAAACATAATGAATAGATGCAAAGCTCTCCCAGTACAGCAAATAAACGAAGAAAAAGTGTAATTACTTATTCAAAACTGAACAAAAAAGACTATGCATCATTAACTTAGTTTAGATGATGGGGATTTTATGATGGACTGTTGCACAGCTTTCCTGGGGCAAAGAGCCTAGTGGCATTATTTGAGCAGTTACACAATTAAACCTGGTAACAGAAATAGACGGTAAAAAGTTGCTGGGAAAAATGTCATGCTCCATGACGCAAACAAACCACTAACTGCCTAGGTGCAGGAAGCACCTTCCCACACGGGTCAATGATGGCACAACTGCCCGTTGGAGAAGGGTCACGGGTTCCTCTCGCCGATCCCAGAAACAGGAAACTGAACCGAAGGGACCATGGGGCCGAACCGGCACGGTCCTGTCCTGCAAACTTCTCTCATTCACTCACAGTTTGCTAAAGCAGAATCTCACTTTTGAAGGCCAAAAGCCCCATTATGCACCCTTGTCCCATCCTCCTCAGTTACTGACACCGCTGGATTTCAACCAGTTACTCCTGCACTTCACTGAGCAACTTAAACAGGAAGACACTTGGGTTTTATTTCAGAGAACATTCCAATAGCTAATCACCTTCACTGTTAATATTTTAATTCTATTTCCAGGTTTTTTTCCCAGTTTTTATGCCTTTGCTATATTAAGAGTGTTAATTACCAGTAGTATCTCTATTTTTCATTCAGATCTTAAAAGATTAGGATCTAACCTTCTCTTATATTTCTCTTTAGTAAGCAAATTAGACCAAAGGGAGCCATGTAGACAAGTCTAAACCTGGAAGTTTTACACCATTCAAGTCTGGTTTGTATAGTTCTCAAAACATTATCCCGCGTCTCTGACCAGGTTTATTCAGGCTGATATCACAATTGAACTATGCACCTCAGACTCTGCAATGTCACGTGGTAATATAAGGTGAGAATATACTTCATTAATTAATATTTGTAAGGACAAGATTGCTGTCATTCCCACAGTACCGTATTGAGATCCCAAACTGTTACTGGTCCACCATTGCCTCTGCATCCTCCCGACTGTATTCTGAGCAAGTGGAGGAGGAGGATGGGAGCGTGCAGAGAGCATCTCCAGTCTCTGCTGACTTGCCGTAGCATTCAGATAAGATGTTGTTTGCTGGGGTCTCCTAGCGATAACAGTTGTACAGAAAGTTTAAAACCCTTGTAATCAGCTGGAGTGCTCAATACTTCACTGCTATCAGCTGGGATGTGATAACTGTGCAAAAATATTACTTATTCAGCTTTAGCAGGCTTCTCCTGAGGCAAAGAAAACCACCTTGGAAGTCAAATCTTAGCTGAGCTGTTGTCATAGCAGTAAAAGCAGAGCTCACTATGATCCCATGAGCTGCTTTACATGTTCTCCTGCCGAGGTGGTCTAGCTCTAACTGAATCAGGGCAGAAGCTTTGGCTGGAACAGCCACATCTTCCTACACGCAGTTGTGAGAGACCATGCTGCGTCCCACTGCAACTTTCCCTTCTCCTGCTAGCTTCTCTGCCCAGACGAAGATGATCTAATATATGTCTCCCTTTGTGCAGGCCCTGAGCTGAACCCTACAGAAAGAGCCCTTGTGCAATCTCGCTGTGGTCTCCTTCAGCTCAGCAGCTGCCTCTTCCCAGAGCTCCTCCAGACTGGAGGAGGCCAAACGGCTTTCAGCGCATCTGCACACGCAGCCCAGGCACAGACCACCAGACAGAGTTTGTCACAAAGATGAACTGATTTCTATTGCCTACTTCCCTGAAGAAAAATAAAGCTGAGCAGGTGTGTGTGCTTGAGCTATCGTGCTACAGGAAGAACAGCCTCTGCTTTCAAGGCACCCCTTGGAGAAGGGGAACAAGCCCTGGCACGAGTACACGATCCAATGTCGTCCCGACACTGCCCCCAGGGACACCCTGGCTCTGGCTTAGCATTATAGCCTTGCACCTGCAGCCCTTAAATGCAGACTTAATCCAGGCCTGCCCCAGTATGCAGAAGATTAATAATATCACTTACAAGGGCCAAAAGAACAATTTTCATAAATCTGAGCCAATTTTTCTCATGCGAGATTTATATTTGAATTAAGAAGGGAACATTATAAATCTATCCCATGATAAAGCTTAAAACTTGGGTATTTAATATGCTGAATCCCCTATGCTCTCGGCTGTAAAAGTTGATAGAGTGTTTCTTCCTAATGCTGCATTAGGCAAGTAACCAATTTATCCAATTACTTGAACTGACAACACTGTTCCTGTGAACTGTAGATAAATTCACTGACTTGGACAAGGATGTACAATATGGTATGTATTGGGGCAGTAAACACAAAAGAATAAATCCATGTAGTTGGACTGCAGATTACTTTGGACTCAGATGGAAAACAACAAAGCAAGAGTTGAAGTCAGGACACCAGAAAAGAAAACTTAAGAGACCAAAATCTCTGTAAAAAGAACTTGGCTTTTGATGAGAACGTGGAAAGAATTCAACATAAGTCCTTCGCTCTAAGCAGATTAGGAGAAAATCATGATAATCACCAATGGTTACTTTATAACCTAACTTAAAAATTAAGACTTTCTTTATGTATTCTGTGTCAGGTTTTAATCCAATTTTTTCTCCTTTTGCAGTAATGCCAGGAAGCCACAAAAATAGAACTGTCAGCAGTCCCTCTATAGCCCTGATACCAAAGAGAACTGGAAACATCTGGATGCATTTTTCAACAGGACAGCCAAGAAGAAGGTATTTTAGGCAAGAGCATCTGTCTGTGCAGTGGAGTTCCCTAACATGGCTGAACATGTGTAGCTTTGAAAAGATGGCCGTTGGAAATCAACTCAGTGCAACACTGAAAGAGAGCAGTGAGTGACATCTGGGACTCCTCAGCCTCTGCCATGACCACAGGGCCACACCAAAAACACATGGATACACTTATAATATCCAGACAGCTAATGAAAAATAGCTCCTGCTGTATATATGAAAAAAGAAGAAAACCCAAACAGTTTTGCATGCAAAAATATAGTTTCATTACCTTTAAAACTATTCTAAGGGAAACCTGTTGACCTACAAGAGTCAAGATAGAATATTTCTTTATATATATATATATGTGCATACGCACAGCTACTGCTTTGTTTTAGGTGAAGCAGTTTTTTATTAGTTATTTTAAACTAATTATTTAATAGCTATTTTACATATCATTATTATCCTGTTTCATGATGAAAACAAAAAACTTTAAATTATGGAGTTTCCACAGGATGAGGATTCCCTGTTCGGCAGTTCTGCTCCACACTATCACTCTATAACCAGTTAGAGCATTGTGGTGAGAGGAAGGAAAGTTGTATAAATAAAGGCTAAAAGACTATGGCTAAGATTAAGAAAGGAAACAGGTGACTGCAGTACATCTCATATATGAAAAAGGATTAAATGAATGACTCGAGAACAGGAAATGGGAATTGATCTTAATTGATTCAAATCCCAAACAGATTGGGAGTATGGCTCTGCAGGGCATGTGCACTGAGCTCAGGAAGCTGCCTAAACACAGAATCACAGAATCACAGAATAGTAGGGGTTGGAAGGGACCTCTGTGGGTCATCTAGTCCAACCCTCCTGCCGAAGCAGGGTCACCTACAGCAGGCTGCACAGGAGCTGGTCCAGGCTGGTCTTGAATATCTCCAGAGAAGGAGACTCCACAACCTCCCTGGGCAGCCTGTTCCAGTGCTCCGTCGCCCTCAGAGGGAAGAAGTTCTTCCTCATGTTCAGACGGAACTTCCT
>Ga0181612_113925_pt1 | contig 14175 bp, 7 predicted proteins | sample HoacroProtozoa21_FD_119630 | JGI IMG/M metagenome (GOLD analysis project Ga0181612, IMG submission 119630) | Hoatzin crop microbial communities from Cojedes, Venezuel. Combined Assembly of Gp0051906, Gp0051904, Gp0051908
CCCCCACCTCCTCCCCCCGAGAGCCCTGCGGGCAGCGGTGACAAGCAGGACCATTTTCAGCTGAGGCAGTAGGTTTCCACAGCAGCCTGTCTGTGCTTTTACCCCAGTTGTGGGTCTTGTCCTGATTATCTCCAGAAATTACGTTGTGGCCTTCATTCCTCTCCCTTTTCCTAATGTCCCTGTTCCTCTAATTTCCTGTCTTTGGTGCTGACACCTCTTTGTTCATCTCCCATCTTTTCTCCGTCTTGTCTATTTAGACTGTAAATTGTTTGATAAAGGGACCATGACTTAATAGGTGTTTGCACTACATCTGGCACCGTTTGGTCTTAATCTCAGCTGGGACATGAAGACTCTACTACTAAGTGAATAATTAATAATGATTAGGTCCTAAAGCAGCAATGTGAATCTCCACTAACCTTACTCACCATTCCTATCACTCTTCTCTTTTTTCTGATGCCTGCTAGCTTCAGCAGGGATTACTCCCAAGCCATGTCGACCGAGGGGCAGCAGGCACTGCTGTTCGGTAGCCCGCTGGATACTCTCTCTCCTGTTTGGAAAAAGGAAAGTTAAACTAGAAATTATGCTACGTACGAGTACAAGGTCTTACAAAAACTTCTAATGTGTTTTTGTGACAGGGCTATGCTATGCATAATATAAACAGCTGTATGTGAGGGAGATCACTGCTCTGTTTCAGGAAGTAATAGCTAAAGAAGCATTTATTTCTGACAATTAATGGATATAAAAGCCTATGTATTATCTAAAGAGGAGAAGATTAAAGGAGGGAAGTAGCTTACACTATTGGATTGGCTGCACCAAAACAAATAACCTCACAACTTCATTTTGTACAGAGCCTTCCATAAAGTCTGGATAATAAAATGCTTTACAGTGAGCAAAGAGGGAGGGAGGAAGCAGAAAGCAGAACAGATATGTTTCGAGCCGAGATTGGATACGAAGCAGCGAAGCCGTGCCAAGCAGCAGGAGCTGCAGAGGAGAAGCTCTCACCCCAGCGGCAGCAGGAGCCCGGGACAAGCCAGGCAGCGGGCTGGGCTTAGGCTGAACAGTGAAGAAAAAAAAAGAGGAGAGGGGGATAAAAAGACGAGGAGCCAAATTTTTCTCCTGATTCCACCAACACAACCTCACTGACATCAATGGGTGTAACTGAGAACAGAGCCAACCCAAGGCAGCCCGACAGACACGCAGGGAGAGTTTGAAAACAAACAGGACGGTCCTGATGGGTGAGGGAAGATGGATGGGGAGCTTGCAGGGGAGCTCCCGGCCACCCCGCTCCATGGGGCACCCCTTTGCACACCCTCACGGCAGCAGCTCACCGCACTGAAAGGTTTCTCTTGGGAGGCCCCAGGATCTCCCCGGAGCCACGGCTCATGGCTTGGGACAAGGGCTGTGTGGGTTAAAGCTCCCAGTCCCCAGAGACCAGGGTGTCGGAGCCCGGGAGGCAGCGGGTGGGTGCTGGACAGAGGGCTGCTCCCTCCAGCTTCACGGATTTTGCAGGAAAAGGCACATTTCTAAGGGGCAGCTCAGCATGCCTCTCAGTGCGAGGGAAAAAAACAAATCCTAGGGAGCCCACTGCAAGGGAAGACGTTTATCCGCCAAATTACAGGACCCTCGTGATTATTTCTGGATCCTGTCGTAGCACGTAAAAAGACCAGATTCAATAAAAAAATGATTTCCAGCTTCCCCAGCACAGAGATCTGTGCAAGACTTAAAATAAAACTCGATTTCTGCAGGCTTGCGCAGTCTTGTGCTGACTTCAGTGGCGTGCGAAGCAGACACGTTTTTATAGAATCTCACCCTAGATTACTTTCAAAAGCAGTTTTTTTCACAACATATTTGTTTGGAAGATTTTGCTGTCTCTTCCTCATTTTCTATTTTCAGACAGCTTCGCTTAGTGGGAAATTGGTAAATAAATGCAGATCTTTTTACAGTTACTCAATATTTAAAAAACTGATCTACTGAAAAAGAATTATTTGGAGCGTGTGGGACACACACACATACTCCTTAGTTCTCTAATCCTTCCTAGAAAAAAAAATGTCCAAATAGTCATTTTGAAAAGTTGCTGGGAGTACACAGACAGCTGTTCCTCATACATACTGCAAATGTTTCTTTTAAATTCCTACGGACGCAAGAGTTTGATACCAAGCCAGTACCTCTAGAAACGGAGAAAACTAAACACACCCCATACTGATGCTTTTACTGTCCCAACAAACTTTCTCCCACAACTAAAACGTTAAAACTTTTACCCCACATCCCACAATGTGAGATTAGTCCAATAACTAATGCTCTGTCCAAGTAAAATACATTTTGTCATTGCTTGAAAATGTTACCTTTCACAGAAGTATAGGATTTCTGACCAGCAGGGAACATATGTCAACATTATCTATTATTACACAATGTCAGGACCAGAAAGGGAAGGTGGGTGGTGGATGTTAATAACAACTTAAGCGATTTTCTAAAAGAGGCATTTGAGAAGTACAAAGCCAGAAGTTTTAAATGTTTTGTCTGATTGTAGCTGTGTCAGCAACCTGCCCCCACCACTAGCACAAACCTAATTCTGCCTGTGACCCAGTGCCTAGTTCTCTTTTCAGTTTGAGCCAACACGTTGCTAAACTGGAAAGTTTGAAAAATACCTTAGAAAACTTCTCCACCAAAAGGAAAGAGAAAAAAGACAAGAAAATCTTACTATCAACCCTGGTGAAAGTGTTAAGGCTGCAATCCTAAAACACAGATTTTTTGCGTCGATTTTTTTTAACAGTGTGTTAAACTGCTTTTTGTGCACTACTACCCATAACTATATTAGTCTGCAGAGTGTCTTCAAATTAAAGATTTTTTTTCTTGACAGTGGAAAAGCAGAGCCCCACGTGGCGGGCTGTCACAGAAACCATCTCGTCTTTCTAGCCAAGGAATCGGCAAATTGGGGTTCACCCCATGCTCTGCCACAGATTTCTTGAGTGTCCCCAGTCATGTCACTTTGCTCCCCTGCACCTCTGTTCCTGGGGTGCAGCCCCACCACTCATGGCCAGCCATCCTTCCAGCTCCTCCCAGGTGTTATGAGATGGACCCTTGAGGTCCTCCATGGGGCAGGTTCGATGCCTTTCTGCACTGCCCAGGATTTGGGGTGATTTGGGTAGTTTTAAGGTGACCAAACAAACAGTTTTGGCATGGGTCTGCACATAAAACCCCCACTGTAGGAACTTCTAGGACACTCCCACTTCCCACCAGAAAGATGGTAAAAGAGAAATTGGACAAGCAAACAGGCTAAATAAACCAGAGGGAAATGAACAGCGATGCTGTTACTCAGCCAGTATTCTAGTAGTAATTCTGTTACTGGAAATGCTGAATTTAGTGTCTCTTGCATCTCTCTTCCACAGTCTGGTACTAAATCAGAGAATAAAGCTGCAGGAGAAAAGGTCTTTGGTCCTTACCCCTGTGGGAAGCCAAGATCCCGTCGCCCACCCAGGGACGGCTCTCCACAGGCAGCCAGCTGCTTACATGCTGCAAAAAGAAAAGGAAAATGGCATTTTCCTTAAAAGAGTTGCCACATGTGAGGCATGTTTGGTGCATGTATTTCTTAAGCAGCATGTTTCCACGTACCCGGTGGATGTATGTGTTGGTCCCAATGTCACCACTCCACAAAGAGCAGCCAGCCCCTCAGCGTCCTTCAGGTATTTGGATAAGGTTGCCATGAAACCCCATTTTCTTCAGAACTATGTCAAATAATGGGCCTCGTGTTCAATTTTACAATGTGGATTTGGGTATTTAGAAAGAAAAATTACTTCCCTCACCACAAACACGGTTGTGTCAAGGTAGCTGGGCCCAATATATTTCCTCACCTATTTTTTTTTTGTTTTCATATCTATTTACAAAATCTATGTAATTTCTTTGCAGTGTGTTCTTTCCCCAAAAGCAAATCCTTCAGGGTATTTATTCCCCTCAAAATACAAATTATTCGGTTCCCCAGTAATTATCTGTTTTGCATACAGTTACACAGCTGAATCAGAAGCAGCAAGATATGAATAAATATATAAATAATGGACACACCGAGGTGTAGTTTCTCATGTTTAACATAACACAGGGGAATACATTTTTATAGCAAGCCAGTAAATGTTGTAAACTGATGTTTTCAATTCCAGTGACTTAGAATTAACTTCTAACTGTGAGATCTAAACTAGCTGCAGTCTTTTATAATCTCATGCTTTAAAGCTATAATGGTTTTTTTCGTCTGCTGTTAAAGAAGAAATTATATTTTACTAGGAGACAGTAAAGGTAAACCACGGAAAAAGTATACTTCAAACTGCTTAAATATGATTATTTTTGTTCTGTGTGATTTCACTCAGTGATATAAAGAAGGGAGCCCGATTAGCTTATTGGAATGGGAATGTGCCGGTGAGTACAGAAAAGCACACATTGTTTGCCAGCGCTTATGGAGTTTACACAAAAAAGGAGAAATACATCCAAAAAATGTAGGAAAACCACTTTTTTTTCCCCATGAGCAGCAGTTCAGACATTTACTGAAAGCAAAATTTTGTTCCTGTGCCTTTTTTATGAGGTCCAGAACAGGACCTTTTGAAGCAATAAGGACATTTCACACCAAAAAACCTAATCCTTTTTGGAAGCGCACTTTCCTCCAAGCCATGGCAAGGGGCTGCCACCTCCCAAAAGCTAAAGATTGATCCAGCACAGCCCGGCGCTCGCCTTGTGCTGGTTTGGACCAGATCAAGGCTGGTCCCAGGGTGCCTGCAAGGAGTATTTTCTTCTATCGTTGACCTACAGCCCTCCCAATCTGCTATCAAATATCTGCTATCAAATATGCTGTCTGCATATTTGCCCCCTGTCACCCCACCTGGCTCCTCTGCAGGGCTGGAGGCACCCCAAAGCCCCAAGGCCATCACCACTTGCACCGCTCCACCCAGCAAAAGTAACTCCTGCGAGTCAAACGCCTCTGAACCTGGGCTTGGAAGTTCAAAGGCAGCGTGTGCTGGAGCTCGCTGGCCTGACTCCGCTGCTTCAGCAAGGAGGTTGGAGCTGTGAACTCAGATCTGGACCTGGATCTTGGGTTTAGATCCAAGGTTTTGGGTTGGGCCCCATCTCTAGTAGAAAAAGGATAAAAAGAGATGAAAAGATAATTGTAGAAACTTAAAAGCCAGTGCTGCATTCTTTTAAAATTACAAATTAAGCTATAAGCTATTCAAAACTATGCTGATTTTATTAAAAATGACTTAATAATCTAATCTTCCTTTCCTTTCTTTTCTTTTGGAATTTATCCTATATCCTAGTAATCTCACATAGAAATTACACAACGCCACACTGGATACTCCTGAAAATATAAACACAATTGTTTATCCAGAAGCATTATAGGTTCATGCAAAAATATGGCATTTAAAGCTTGTGGTCAGATCAAGAAACCACAAGTATAATCGTTTGTTTATCCAGCCAAGCATTACTCCGCCGTGTAAGTTTATGGGGGTTTTGTGTTTATTTATTTATTTCTGATCGGTTTTAAAAATTAAAGTTACGGAGCGAAAGCAGACGATTAAAGGCAAACCCCGTGCGCGGAGGGACGTTTTCAATATGGAAATCACGCCTTTGTCGTAGCTCATGTTACCCGGTTTCATCCTTCCATGGAAGCTTCGTGATAACAGGGCCCTTTGGTGGAATTTCGACATATTTTTCCCTTTAGTTCGGGGCAGCTGGTTTCTTTCCTCTCAGAGGAGAGAGCTGAAGTATATTTATCACTCCAGCAGTGACTCAAAACAAACAGGAAATCTTCATCAGCAGGCTCCTGGGCAAGGCAGATACCAAGGTACTGGCAGAAAGGAAACAGAGACTTTCGGCTGTGGGAGTCCGACACGCGGCGTATATTGCAGCGACAGCAGATAATTCGGCTAGAGAGTCACCAAATTATTTTTAAATAAAAAAAAAATAAATTAAAAATAGATAAAGAGAAGATCCCGAGGTAGCTGAGAGCACTCGCGGTGTTGTGGGGGCGGCTGAGCTGGACACCCAGCCTGGACACGTGGCGTGAACCTGGGAGCGGGAGGAAACCTGTGTGTTGGCTGGGCTGGGAGGTTTCACTTTGATCCCGCGGCTTAGGAAACTCACTCCTTTCGCCCCAGCGAGCCCTTCTTTTAAAGCAGGGCTTTCCGGCGGGGGTGGCTGCCTTGCATCCAGGAGGGAGGAAAAAAAGAAGAAAAACAACAATCAAAAAAACTCAAGACAGATTTAATAACTTTAACTATTGAGATGATTATTAGTATTCCTAGGTGATTTAAAGATAGGCCTCTGAAAACAGGCTAATAAATGCCCCGGCAGCAGAGGACTCCTCCTGCATTGATTAGACAGTCCCGACACAGGAACTACTCTGTTGCGTTTGGTTTTTTCCTTTTTTTCCCAACCAGCATCATTAAACATTAAACTGAAATACTTCAGTCCATCTCAACAGGGAAACACAAGCGCAGCGCAGGATCCATACTGGTAGCCACCGCTCAGACGTCAGCCATGCAGACCCCTTGGAGACATCTCTGTTAAATGGCTCCAACTCTAGGAAGGATGCTGCGAGGCTGAAGGTCTGTCACCGCACCAAACACGCAAGTGGTGCAGTTAGGGTCGTGCTCATGGGTTCAGCCGATCCATCAGATTAAGGAAACAGTTGCCAAAAATGGGGAGGATTGGGAAGAGTCAAGATCTGCTTCCTCTGCTCTTCTGCCTCTCCCCAGATGCCTGCTGTTTACCGCAGCCGGAGACAGGGCACGGTGATCCCTTGGTCTGACCTGCTGTGGGCTTATCTCTAGAGCTGGCAGGAAACGATGGGGCTGGCCAGGCCACGCTTTTGGTCATTAATAGGAGACTTCTGCACCTTAAAACGTGTAACTGCCTTCCCTTGTTCTTGGCCAACCCCGGGTAGCTGCAGTGCTGAGAGCCTACCGCGCCAACGACCTACCCTCTTGAGCCAGGTGTACCCCTGGACCTTGGAGAGGCCCGGAAGGGTGACTCCTACAGCACTATTTTTATGTGTCCAGGCTGGACTTGGCTTGAGCTTTCACTACCAGTCCGCCAACACAGCAGACGTCAACTCCTTATCGCCGAGCTACACCCTGTGACACCTAACCTCAACGTCTCACCGCAGAAATCCAGCCCTCTATTAATAAGGATGACTGGCTTGGCTGCAAAGCTAAGGTGCAAGGGGCTGATATAGGGAACACCAGACACTCATATCCTTGCGAAACAGTTGGAGGAGCAGTGCACTCAGATGCAAACCCTGTCTTAACTATGGAAACGACAATATGAAATCACCATGGTCTGAGACATCCCAGACAGAACAAGCATTAGCAGTGAAAGAGCCAGTTTAAAGGAGTGAGCGCTTCATACTGGCTCACCAGCAATCTCCACAGGAATGCCCTAATGAAAGCTGGCTGAGGTCTATGTCAGAGAGATGACTACCAAAACCTCTGGGTCAGGTCAACTCTTTTTTGGAAACATCTGGCAGAATGTATCACCACTGTGTTGACTCACAGATGCGTCAAGGCGTAAAGGCAAGCTAGGTGGGTAGTTCCGGAGACCTTCCCTAGAGATCAGGCTGTCTGTGTCCTCCTAAGGAACCTTCTGGTCTAGCCAGCACCTCAGCCAGTGCCAAGGAAGGGAAACCCGATGAAGGTCTGCGTATACAGCACAGTAGGTAAGAAGGTTAAGTTATCAAGGAGAAGCAGAAAACACTAGGGTTGCAAACAAGAAATATGGGTTATGAGGGTGCTGGAGGTAACCTGCTGTTAGACCTAGCCTGTTTCCAGCATAAGGCACTTTTGTTTCAAGTGTGTAAGCTTTACTAGAACATTATATTTGCTGCAAACCTACCAGATCAGGCAAATCTCCCCCGCAGTCAGAACTCCAGAGCATCAAGAGTTTGGAAAGGCCACAGCGACTGGGGCTTCCCCCGATAACGCACCAGCCCGCCCTCATCACCACGCCTGGCTGTGCCTCCCTGCAGGAACGGTACCGACCCAACACTGCCAGGGTGTGATGCCCATCACTGCTGCCTGGGGATGCGACACAGAATCATAGAATCACAGAATGGTAGGGGTTGGAAGGGACCTCTGTGGGTCACCTAGTCCAGCCTTCCTGAACAGGAGGCTCAAGGCTTTCTCCTTCCTCCCAGAAGGGTCAGGTGGAAAGCGAGCCAGAGAAAAGCCCTTGACAGTAGCAGCAGCATGGGCAGTAGCACGAGGTCCAGAAGGCAATATCCTTTCATGTTCTTGCCAAAATCATGAGGCCTAGGTTTGGATACAGCAACCTGGCCTACCAGATGAGTCCTTTGGCGACTCAGAAGCAGCTTGAGTGGCGCACTCCATTTCATATTTCATCAGCTTAAGATTGTGAACTGACAATTACGCAAAGTGCCGCGCTGAGGATGTGGTTTGCAGTCACAAGGAGCAAGTGGCAGAGCAGAGGACAGGGCAGAGACCCGTAACTCATAGACCTTGCTACACCTACCTCCTCAGACCTCAGAAACGTTCAAGCAGATTAACAAGCTCACGGCAGACATGGATTGCTGTGCCTAAAGGCTAGCTTTGAAGCTGTGTTAGGTCAATCTTTGGGCTGCTTTGGCTAGCTCTATTGGTCTTGAATTTGCCATCTGCAAGTCAAGGAAACCTGGAGTGAAACATCTTCCCACCACATGTCTTTCCATCCCTTTCCTTGCCTCTGGCACAGGCTTTACAGCCGGGGCTGAGGTGGGCAGTTAGGGTGTGATGCTGGGAGGATACTGAGCAGGAGATGTGACCTTCCACATGACACCAGAGAAACCCGGCAAGGCAGAGACCCTGCTCCCAAAGGGAAGGAAAGGTGCTGTGGTCTCGGTATTTGATCTTCAACCAGCTGCATTCAAAATATTGGATAGCACAGGCCTTTCAAAGCTGCTCTCCAGGCAACAGAGGATTATTGGCTTCAGTGCTGAAGTGCAGTAGTCAGGATTGGTTGACTAAAGGAATTTTTTTTCCTTGGCATTGCTCCGTGCCATCTTGTTTGATTACAATATTTCTTCTTCTCATATGTATGCGTCCCTTCTCCTAATCTTCGAACAACTTTGTGCTGCAACCCGAAGAGCCACACTTTATGCTGCAGGATACAGCGCCGTGTCCAGCGTTCAGACCCTGAGCATTCGCCTGGGTGCCGCGTAGCACAGCGACAAGCCCCAAATGCCATCCTGCCCACAGACCTGCCGACTGGCCAGAACAAGGGGCAGCTGCTTGGATGCCCCCAGAGCAAAGCAACACACACACACGCACACACGGTCCCCCGTGGGAGACGGCACTCAAGCAAAGCACTCAAAGGTACGCGTGTAATTGATTTTTGTCACGATTCGTTTTTAAAACCAAAAAGGCACACTCTCCAAGCTGATATTCACACGTGATATAGATAAATCCTAAATCTTAAGGAGGGTCAAAAACCAGATTGGAAGAATCGAGGGGAATTTATGTGGAATCCAGAATCAGCGAGAAGAGGATGAAAGCAGAGGAAAGCATTCAGCTGCTTAAGTCCTGCTCAACCCTGTGACGACAAACAAACAAACAAAACCAGTGTCTCTTTTTCTCAGCTCAGTGATTACAGCAAACCCACAGTGCCAGCTTCAGACTGGCAAGGCAACTAGCACTGCTCACAAAAACTAATTCAATGGAGTTTTTTTCTTTTTTTTTTTGTATTTGTTCATTTAATTATAAGGGTCTTCTACGCTCTCACCTATTTCCTTACCATCAGCCGAGGGATATTACTGTCTCCACTGTTACTGTTTCAGGCTTACAAAATAGCAAAAACTGAGGAACAACGGGGGGGAAATATCATCTGCACATACAGACTTCTCTTTCAAAGTCACCAATTTAACTGCACGTGCAAAAAGGAAACTCAGGAAACCCACGTTGCCACAGCAATGCTGGTCTGCCTGAGCGCTCCCACCCAGGAAAGGTGTCTCTGACGTTACCTAGGCGTCATCCAAACAAAATATTTCCAGAAGAACTACTTGCCGCCCCTTTTTTTTTCCTAATTCAGCATTTCAGCTGGCAGTAAGAAATTAATGAGAATCAAAACTTTTAACAAACGCATAAGCAAGCGAGTTCTTTATTAGGAGAGACATGAAGGCCTAGGATGCCATAATGCCTGGGACCCTAACCTGGCTGCCCTGCTATTCTGGGCTCATTGGGACATCAAGAACATTAATTTAGACTTCGGACTTTAGGGAAAAGCTCTCCTGTTTTAAACACGGAAAACAGTTATTCAGTTATTTCTTGAACAAATACACTTCAAAGAATGCGAAGGAAATGGCACTTCCCATTTATATGAGTTTACCAACAACAATCACGATGAAAAGGACAAAGACTATTTCAGGTTCGTGAGGGCTGTCCATCATAACACACCGTGCCGTGCAGCAGGGCCTGTAAACTTTGTAGGACCTGAGAAAGTTAAGAAAGTTCTCAGCAGTCTTCAGCAAGGACCACTGCCCATCAGTTTCATAAATGCAGTAGGAGATTGTCTTGTCCCAAAGTATCACTCGTGAGGGTGGTTCTGCCTTGGAGGAACAAATTAGCCACTTTTTCATGCCAGTCTCCTGCCAGACCCTGTCCCCACGCAGCTCACCTCCTGCCACACTAAAATTCACTTCTCCCGTTGGACCTGCAAAGGTGGGTTCTGAGCTCATTTATGCCACTGGAATTAAAAAAATCCCTCCTTCAAAGCCATAGGTTGCTCTGTTTTGGGGTAGATGGTTAAGAGGAGCAGAGCCTGCACCAGAAAGTATAATAGGTCATTTCTGCTCTGTGCTTAACCTATGCAAATCGGGAGTGAACATAATGATGTTAGCAGCCCTTCAGCAGAGTTTGGCAGGGGTAACAACAACCAGAGCGAGATAAGATAAGGCTGCAGGCTTTAAAGGTTGGGAAATAGAAGTATCAGGATTACCAGAGCGTTTATAGCCAACTCAGGCTGTTCTCCCACCCTCTCTTGGAAAAAAAAGAAAAGATCCTTTGCACTTCACCCCATGGGAGGAAAACAATCATTAGCTTTACATTATAAGGACACATAATATAATTGTCTGAGATGCAGACATGTCTAAACCAAGTAATTGTGTGTACGCTGTAGTTTTTACCATTGTGACACAGCCTACCCTTACCATTAGGTCATTTCTAAAATTCAGCTCTTGGTGAACTGGGACCGTGTTCTGCCGGTTTGCATAGCTCCTATTTTTGCCACTATAAATAGCAGAAACAACTTTGATTGCGTGGCGTATTCTCCTTTGAATTATTTTGTAGGTTAAACAAAACTTTAACTGTTTCAGATAAAGGCAGGCAGGAGGTGTTTTTTCCAAACATCGCAAGCGAAGGAGTGCGTTTCCCGCTTCCCTAATTCAACCTACGGCATCAGACATCTGTAACTCTGTTTACATTCCAGCCCTTCACAACTTAATACCGCTTGAAGCATCAATAATATAGGGCACATTTCTGACTGGTTCTTTAGATATTTTTTTATCTCCATGGGACTTCCTGGTTTGGGATTTTGCAGTTTACAGTTTCTCACTAATAGTAACTAGCTGCAGCATTTGGCCTTAAGAGTTTACATATTATTTAACTAGATATAGGCAGCCTATTTTAATTACAGTAAAGAGCCCTGTAAAGGGTTTATCTGTTTTTCCCCCTCCAACTATATCAGTTGACTTAATAAAGATATTACCACTCCCTATAAACCGGGCTGTGATCAAGTTCTTGGATGTGCTAGTATTTATTAAGGTACTTTTGCCACTTTAAAAAACGTGTCCTATCATCCAGCTTCAAGTACTTAGACGCCCATCGCCTCAATGTTAGCAACGTGAGCTTTCTGTAGCATGCACACATTTTATTTTGTGTCTGCAAGCATTCCAGCACTTTTAAGCAAATTGCTCGCCCTCCCCAAACCGAAGGTCTTCTGCTCTTGTCACTGTATTAGAGCCTGCTATTTAACTGTGTGGGACACGCTCTTAGGATGAGCTCCCCTTTCCTGGGGGACGTGGGGTACTGGCTGCCCTCTCCCCTACCTGCAGGGCCAGCAAGAGGTGCGTTCCTACAAGGAAATTCAATGTTCAGCATAATCCTACCATGCCACCCCTATGTCCCTGGTGCCTCTCTGACCTCTTCTTCAGGTCCTTTCTTCAGATTTCTCATGTGCTTTTACTACATGTACTCTCCGACCACTATTTAGGTAGCTCTCTACAATTTATTTCATTGCTCTGGATAGCAAAATTTTTGCCTTGGGTTGGAAGGATGTGCGCCTAAACCCAATTCAGATCAGCCAAGGTCCTGCTGCTGTCAGCGTTTCTTTGAAATCCACATTGGAAGCCAAGGTGAGATACTGACACTTCAGTTTTCTTATTTTACAGGGTTTTTTTCTTCTGTAAGGTCTCAAATTAATACCTGAGCATCACCTACGAAATCCATCTTGCGTATTCACAGCTCTTCTAACATTTGCAAGTGACATTACTACACAGGAAAGCTCGAGACAGCTTGATTAAGCAACTTGCCCAAGGTCATGCAGGAAGTTGTAGAAGAGTAGCAAACAAAAGCCAGATCTTCTTAGCTCCTGTCCAACCCTCTCTGGAATGAAAAGGCCAAACTGCGCTGTGGAAATATTAGCGGAGTCATAGATCTCGGCATTATAAATTCAATAATGAATTCACGACTTAGCAAAGAAAATACACAGAGCTCCCAGCACAGCTTTCCAAGGAAAAACTTGCAACCTCGCCGCGGCAGCTGGGAAGCATTCCTCGAGCTCCGAGCAGCGCTGGCTGCGGCCACAGCCCCTCTGCTCCGACAGAAAGAGGAAAACATGGAATGGCAACACCCTGCAAGCATCAATGCAAATGGGTTCTGCCATCCTTTTTCTAGCCACTTTCCTCCTCTTCAAGAAAGTGAAAACGTGCATCTATCAGAAAAGCTGCTGAAGTCACTCAAAAACAACGATGAAATCGTTCAGGGTAGCAAAAGGAGCATCCAAAGTGGAACAAAGGGGGTATTGATGTCTGTCCTTCTCCCTGTCTGCGTGGCTCTCGGTGATAGCCACAGGAATAAACAATAGCCTTGGCCCCTTGGCTGCAAACCCTTCGCTGCAGAGGCCCAATTAAGTCGTCGAAAGTCTAAACACAGGCACAGGAATCTGCTAACCCGGACAGGCCTGCACAATAGGGTCTCATCCTGGCTCTGCTCTGCTCGTGGGGAGTACCACCTGGCTGGGAGAAGAGCCCCCCCATCAACAGCGAGGCTCTTCCCATGGAAAGGTCCCGCTCAGCCTCAAAGCCCGACCCGAACATGCACGTTTCCACCTATGTTGGGGAGGATTTCTGGCTCCACGTGGCCTCCAGCTCACGCTTCGTGACACGAGTCGTGCGACCTCGGGCTTGCTACCACCCAAGTGCACACGTGTGGGTACTCACAGGCGAAGGGTTGTTCGGGAGTGATTCTCCTCCCCAAATCTCCATCAGGTTTGAGCCTCCCTGACATAAACACTTCAAACAGCCAAAGCAGCATCAACGGCAATGCCAAGAGCAGACAGCGGCTTCGACATTGTCTCGGTACACAGGATGCCGGCTTGACATAATTTAGCAGAGACAATGCTCGCCCTCTTTCTTTTGGAACCACGTAAAAAACTTGGCCGAATATAAAACAACTTCAAAGACGCGTTTCTGTGCCAGCCAGGATGCATCAAAGTTGGGAAAGGAACGACCCGATTCACCTGATCCAGGGAGCTGATAGAGAAGCGCGGGGAAGCGGTTTTTATCGCTGTACCTTCCCAGCGCTTCCTTCCTGCCCCCGATGCTATTTAAACCCCTCGCGCCTACCTCCAGCCAGACCTGCTGTCCTCCACTCTGAGGAGGAGAAAGGAAAAAAGCAAAGGGAAGCCCTAAAAAAAAAAAGGCGTCCCTGCAAATTTCTCTGCAGTTACCGGGCAGTCATATCCTTCTGCTTTCCCCTGAAAAATCAAGTATCACCTTATCGTTTCCTCGCCAAGATTAACTCCTGCTTCCTGAAGAGTATTTCTGAGGTAGAAAGCAGAGGTGGTGAAAAAAAAAAAGGGGGCGGGGGGGGGGAAGGGGTAAAGGCCGAATTGGTAAAATAGTGGTTGGGAGAAAGGAAAGCGGAAAAAGGTTAG
>Ga0181612_178685_pt1 | contig 14175 bp, 14 predicted proteins | sample HoacroProtozoa21_FD_119630 | JGI IMG/M metagenome (GOLD analysis project Ga0181612, IMG submission 119630) | Hoatzin crop microbial communities from Cojedes, Venezuel. Combined Assembly of Gp0051906, Gp0051904, Gp0051908
CTGAACAAGCCCAGTTCCCTCAACCTCTCCTCGTAGGGGAGATGCTCCAGTCCCCTCACCATCCTTGTAGCCCTCCGCTGGACTCTCTCCAGTAGCTCTTCATCTTTCTTGAACTGAAGTCAGTAGGTGTACTGCTGGCAGCTGGGCTGTCATTGGAAAATATACACAAAACCAACAATCCTGCTGTAGCTTAAAGCCTTCCTGTATTGGCGGTATACCAGAAACTTAAATCAAATGATGAGTCTTGGATGAATCTTCTTTGCTCTTGGCTTTGGTGTTGCAAGAGGGAGCAGGGAGAAGGCAGGAATACATCTTGATGGGGTAGTTCTCAGATTTCATATAAGACATTTCTCCTCTGTTGTTTTCAAAGACCATTTGCTTCCTTCTTTTATGTTGCAAATTGTCAATCTGTGTGCAGCGGTTTTGTTCAAGCAGGCCTTTCCAGCAGTGCCTACTCTTCTTCTACAGTTCTTTGTAAGCTCTTTAGAGTTTTTCAGGCATAGTGAGAAATTTGAATCAAATAATGAGTAAAAGAGGAGTGAGTGAAAGAGTAAGTGATAGGAAAGAGCTGGATTCCATCAGAAGGAGAGCAGCTAGTACTGACATGTAGGAAGCTGTGAAAGTGTAAGTAATGCAAAAATAACACATCAGGAGCACTGCAGCTTGAAGACCACCAATACACTACACAGATAATTATCGTTATGGGCCTGTCACCTACAGAAGGATGGATGTGCTTTAAAACTTAGGTAACATTTATCTTTCAGGAGGCTGAAAACACCCTGTTCTTGTTCCAGATTGATCTGCTTTCAAATTCCTTTTCTTTATGAACAGAAGAGGTTGCCTTAGGGGTCAGAGCTGCTACCAACTTAAAGTAGATAATTCTATCAGCCAGTGTTCTGTGGCTTGACAGCCATGCATCTCTGTCCTCTCTTTCTTTCTGAATTTTGTGATCTGGTTTATCAGATCACAGCCCTGTTTCCTGAAATGACGGCTATAGACCAGGAAAAGTGGTATTTTCATAGCCATATGGTGTTTGTGCAAAAATAACAGTATTCTGGGGGTCTTTCAAAGCATGCAAAGTGTATAAAACAGCAAATACTGTCCTAAACTGTTTCTGTGGCTTTCAGACTCTTCTCTGATCTGTGGGAGCAGGGGTCTGTACTGTGTCCTTGTATTAGGTTGTTCATCTTCCCTGTTGCAAAATATATTAGTGTTCGTTTCCCATCTCTCAGCCAGATACTAGAAATTCAGCGGGAGAATTAGGTGTGAACCTTGGTTAGGTGTTGCAGTTCTTGATTATATGGAAGAAGGAGGTTGTCTCTCTTGCTGTCCTGTGGAGGTATGTCTGTTTGAAGCAGAGGGAACATTTTCTGAGAGTGGGATTTTCTTTTGAAAAGAAATGCCATTTTCTGCAGCATGATGTTTATATTCTTCCATCCTAGTTTGCGGATTTGGAGTGTTTTTGCGTTTTGTGCATGGCAGCTTCTACAGTTGTAAATTCTGCTGAGGAAACAAATACATATTCTAGCTCGGACTGGGTGGTAATTTAATGATTTTACTGCACCAGCAACAGCTGATCTCGCTGCCTGCCTTTGTGAGGGTATATTGCAGTCACTTCTGAAGCTGTACTTCTGAAAGAGTGACACCTGCAGTGTCGAGGACACAGGTCTGTCCTAGTGATGGACTTATTTTTAAAAAATGATAAAGCAGCACTGTGCTGGCTGATGTGAGAAAGCACTAAAACCACTCGACTATAAGTACTGCCAATGCTGCTGGCTTGGAGAAAAGGGCCAGGAATGTGAACTTAGGTATTCAGACTGAAGTGATTCCCCTTTATATTGTCCGCTGCAATTATTTTTATGAATCTCTCACAGTGTTAATGCAGGAAAAAGGCCTATATGTAGATGAGTGCTTGTATTGTACTGTATCAAACCCTTATTCTGGCCTCTGGCTGAAAGGCAGTGTACTATATAACTCTGTCTGTGGAAAGGTATAAGGCATTTCAAAGGTAACAACGCTTCAGACTTGGTGAGTTTCCCATTTAGATTTTATGATTTCACCAAAATACATCTCGGCACTGGCAGGGAGCAGAGCTCTCTAGGAAGTGTTTATCGTCTTGTGAAACTCCGTGGTTTAAAATCGAATTCTGATGGTGTTTCTGGGGGCAGTTTAGAGTAATGCAGCTTGCTGAAGATTTCATGTAAAAAGTCAGTATGCCTCGGGTACGCTCCGGGTGGCAGGATGAAGTGCCAAACCACCGTTTTAGCTGTACAGCTGTAATTCTGAGACCAGTTTTTCTTCTGTCAAGCACTTAAAAATATTCCTTCTTCTGGGTGGAATTTTCCTTGCTGTCTCCACACAAAGTTCGCTCTTAATTTTACAAGTGAAAATACGTTGCTTTGCAACTGTTGTACCCAAATATAGTTCTATTTTACATATGAATATTTTAGCAACGTCCTCAAAATGCCTGGAGTTTGAAACCTGGCCTTTTATTTTTTATATACATTCCTAGCCAGATCTGGGGCAGGAAATTGGCTGGATAACAGCCAAGAGACCCAGTAATCACTCTTTGAGCAATTCTTACCTGGCACCTGCTAAAAGGCGCTAGTAGAATCCAGTTCAACGCTGGCCTGTTGAGTACGGCAACGTGCCCTTTGCCAGCCGAGCTCGAGGGCAATGGTCCTGGGCTTGTATCACTGAGACGTGGCCTTCCCCAGCAGGGAGGAACCTGCACGTGCTTCCGTTGGTTTATAGCACGTTCACATTTTATGCTGACTTCCTTATGGTACCTCTCACCAAGTCAGCTGGGAGATTTGGCTTCAGGTTCCCATGTCAGAGTCCGCTGCCTGTTCTTCATGGACCATGCCACTTCCACGGCCGTGTTTGCAAGCGTGGATCCTGGCACAGGATTAGTACGTCCTTCTTGCTTTCCCTTTCATCTCTTCTGACATCTGCATGGGACGAGCACCAGATTTTCTTTCCTGAAGCCTTTTAGCCTGCCTACAGTGACATACTCTCCATTTCTGCTGGTCTTCCCACATGCTTTCCAGCCCTTGTGTTTACTGTGTCTCAGATCTGTTCTAAGGACTGTCCTGATTTCAGCTGGATAGAGTTAATTTTCTTCCCAGTAGCTGCCGTGTTTCGGGTTTAGTACCAGAAGAATATTGATAATGCTGACATTTTCAGTCGTTGCTGTGAAATCAAGGACTTTTTTCCAGTCTCCCATGCTCAGCTAACGGGGAGGTGTGCAGGGGCTGGGGGGGAACAGCCAGGCAGCGAGCCCAAGCCTGGCAGCGGAAACGTTCTGTACCACGGATGGTGTGCTCGGTAGGAATGGGGGCTGGCCGGGGGGCAGGAATACTCTCTTTTTCCAGGAGTTTGAACTTTTCCGTGAGTTCAGTCTTTTTCTACAAGTTTGGCAAAATCCACGGGTTCCACGATTGCTGCTTAGGGACAGGCTACGCAATTGGTTGTTGGGCGGTGAGAAAAATGGTATTGTATATAGCTTGTTTTGCATATAATATTATTATTATTATTTCCTTTGTTGTCTTATTAAACTGTGTTTATCTCAAGTTGTGAGTTTCACTTTTTCCCGTTCTCCTCCCCATCCCACTGCAAGGGGGAGGAGTGAGTGAGCGGCCTCTTAGTCCTACCCGTCAGCTCTAAAATTAAATGTTTTTGGCCAGAAGAGCGTTATGGCTCTGTGGGAGGTACAGCGGAACATACGCTAGCCTGCTGGCTAAAAGACCTGCTGGTATGGAAAGGGGAGCTGGACGGGGTGAACCGAAAGAAGAGAGCTGCTGTCCTGCCAGCGACCTTAGCAGGCACCTCCACCTGCAGTGCACAGGTTACTTGTGGGTCGGCTGCACGGCTAGAAAGTGCTGTGGTGTGTTTGTGGGTGTGGAAGAGTGTCACCAAAGAGCGTGGATTTCCAGCAGAAGGTTTTCCTTCTAGTTTGTTGGTTTTTTGTTTGTTTGGGGTTTGGTTTTTTTTTGAGGGCTTTTACTTTTTCCCTCCTCTTGTAACCTTGGTTTCATTGCTGGTTTCTCACAGAACAAAACAGTGGGTGTTGGGAGAGGACATAAATTAGTAATGATGTTTTCATGACGTCCTGTTTTTGATATTTGGCTCTATTTAAAGTATCCAGCTCCCATCTGTAAGCCTCATACCAAGAAAAGCACAAGGTAGCAAGCTCTTCGTGGCAATCTGTACCCTAGTGCCAAATGAGTTCATGCTAGCTTTCTTGCCTGTAATCTTGGTATTAAATCACCCCTTCCTCTTCCTCCTTCCTCCCCAGCAAATGAACATCCCTACAGACTTTTTTTGCAAGGGATGTCACCTCTTGCCTTCCAGTGCTTTTCCTTTCTGAATCAAGCAATGCAAGAATATAGGCTTGCGGAAGCCACAGGGGAAAACAGGAAAAAAGAAGAAAAAGTAGTTTGCAGGGAAAGGAAAGAATAATATCCCTCATTTGTATTTGTATAGCATCAAGCTCAATCTTGATTAAAGACTTTGAACATCACAACAGCATGCCAGTTTTGGCTTCCTCTTTTAGCAAAGATAGAGTGTGTGGTGGTTCCTGGCAGCATCCCTTGACAGTAAACACAACTGACATCAACTCTTATATTTTAAATTGGTCTGGAAATAATACAAAAATGTGAATAAGTAATATAAATAACATAAAAATTAAGTATTTTAAATAAGCTTGGTGCAACTTATTAGCAGTCATGTTTTTTGTTTCTATTATGTTTCCTCCAGATCTGTCTGCCAGGCTTTCTTCATGTTAGATGCCAAATAACAGGAACCAGCCATCCTGTTTCCTCTGTTATCTCTCTTCTGGCATCTGGCATGAATGACACATTTTTTGCCAGGTACTTGCTTAATACTAGTGATGCGATGTATACCAAAAAAAATTAGGACACTTGGGAGTAGGACGGAGGGAGTTTGTATTGAAACATTTTTAACAGCTCACTGTATAAATCTGGTTACACAAATGATTGCCTCAGTGGGAACTGGAGAATATGGCAGATTAAAAAGCTGTTTAGAGACTGAACCAAGCTGCTGTGGCATGACAGGACAGATTTCGGGCACAAGATGCTTCCTGGCAACAGGTCAGAGCGTGGTTGGGCCATGCAGCACTGTGGGTGGCTGGAGGCTGTGGCTTCCGCATCCTTACCGAGTTCATCGCTACAGGCGAAGCGTTTTGCAGCGGTCCCCAGACGGCAGGCCCGAAGGGTGTGTTTTACCTCTGGACCACGCTGCCATCCACCTCGACGTTCTCTTGTCCCGGCTCCAGAGTAAAGCATACCTTGCTTTTTGCTCCACAGCTGTTGCTGCAATGCAGCTTCTTGGAGAGGGAAACAGGGTTACACAATCAGTGTTCTGGTGGAGATAGGAAAGCAGAGGATGGGCTTGGTTTGGATGAGCTCTGCGCTCCTTGTTTGCAGTGCAGTTTTCCCAGGTAATGGAGTTACGGGGGTGAAAATCTTCGGTTTGTTCCATGGTTTGGGCAGCGGGTGTTGTAAGGGGCTGATGTGGCCATTGTAACATGATGCTTTTGCCTTGGCTGTTGTGAAAAACAGCTGAAGAGAAAAATGAAAAGGGCCAGCTTGTGCTATTGAGAGAGGGAGTAGGGGCAAATGGAGATAATGACAAGCAGTGCTACGAGCTCGATTCGTGATGTTATGGGGCCTTTGACTGTGGAAAAACTTTCATGATCCCAGCAACCGTTTGTGCGTTGCAGTAAGTACAGGTAACAAATCTTTTTGTGCTTTTTTTTCTTCCAATTACGAAATCCAAAATGCCAGTTCATTTAGAAGCTGATTCTGGCAGTAGCAGGAGATCAGTGACTACTCGCTTAAATTCTTCTCAGTAATCTTTACTTTTACCTTGCTGAGAAGGTGATTGGAAAATACCCCTTCTGATGCAACCTGTAAGATTCCTGGTATTAACTTATTCATAGAAATTGGACCATTACATTATCATGAATGAGTTCAGAGTTTGTTCTTTTGCTTCGCTGTAGAGTTTGGTGTAGTGGGACTTTGGTCGGTCAAAATGATGGACTGGTGACGAGCGTGGTTCATGGTGGGTGATGTGTCAACAGTGAGTCAAGTGTGGTGGCTACTCTGATGGGAACCCTTGTTCCTCACGCTGCTTGGTTGTTCCCTTTCACTAGCGTAGCTCTTTTTCTCTGAGCTGAGCTTGTGACTACGCCGGACACTGTGAAGGGTTTGGTGATGTCTCTGCTTGAAGCTGGGAACCTCTCTGGTGTGGATGCGAGGCTGAGCTGTGTGGGTGACAGGAGAGCTAGATGAAAATGGAGCTGTTCAGAGAAGAGGCTGGGAAGATGCTGCTGCCCTTGCAAACCCGAGGATGGTTGGGTGACACCATACATCACTTCTGGATGTAACCCTTGCATAAAGTGTATTTTCTTTGCAGAAAATGTGCAGGGAAAATCATGTTCCAAAGTGATCTGATAAACGATAGGAAACACAGGTCCAGTTTTATTGTTCTGAATGGAAGAGGGAGGAGAAAAGTACTGCTTGTTACATCTGGGCAAAATCCGTAGGCAGCCTTGCATGACTGATCCTGTGCTCTGGCTAGTAAGCAAGCTTTGCAGGCTTGCAGCCGCATTCCTCTCGTCTGTTGTGAAACTTCAGCCTCTGGTTATCTTTCAGCTACTGTCACTAGTTAACAGCGAAAAGGGGCAGCTTGAGATAATACTCACACGGTGCTTCTAAAGGCTGACAAAGCATATGATTCAGTAACTTCTGTGAAGAATTATCTGGTTACTGATAAATCCTGCAGTTGCATCCATTTGGTGAAACCCTGATTTTATGAAGGAGAAGAAAAATTTGCCTTTTTTTCTTTTTCTAAGCTGCTGTGACGGTGCTCTCTTGGGGCTTCTTGAGAGGGAGAGGTGAAGTACTGCTAAAAAAGGATGGAGGACAGTGCTCCGAAGGGAAGTGCTCTGCTCTCCCATTGTGCTAGCGCTGCTTACTTTCATGAGCTACCCTTAGAAAGAAATATTTCCCTGAACATGTAAATTTATTATTTTGTTAAATAAATAAGCTGTTTAACCTAACTACTAGCTCCTTATTCCATACTGACTGTATTCATCCTGGAGTAACTTGGGGGAGCAGCTTAAAATTGAACTGGCGATAGACTTACCTTGGTCTGGTTTTGATATGGCAGTCCCCCCTAGTGTTTGTTAGTGCCTTTGTGGCAATACTGTAGTTACAGAGGCAGGCTTGTCTGATGGTGCAGAAAGGGAGGATGGCTGCTGCCCTATGCCACTGGACAGCTTACATTAAGATGCCTTTCTCTGGCCTTGTTACAGCGTTTTTGTGGTGTTTGACAGAAAGCGCAGTGTCCTACCTGTCCGGCCACACTAAGGCTAGTGATATTGCCAGCTGATTTGTTACCTGTTATTCATCATTACAGCCTTTATTTGCAAGCTGTTTCCCTGCAGCACCTATGAATGTTCTTCATGGAGTATTTGCAGAGCTGCAGGATGTGCACTGGCTCTCTTGGCTGCTGGAAATGAGTAAAGTCAGCGCAGAGCTGCTCTGGAAGGGTTGGTGTGCGGGGTGAGGTCTGTGGAACTGGCACCAGCTGGTGGTGGCACCGACGCTGGCTTCGGGTACTTCTCACCAGGTTTCAAAACATGCTTGGAGTATGGGTGCAAGTGGATATTCCAGAAAAGGTTCTCTCCCAAAGCCTGAAAAATCAGTTGGTTTCCACTCCTGCTTTTAGCTTGTCCGTAATTCCAGTTCAATGTACCTTCTCCTTTATGAAACGGAAACAGTGGGTATCTTCTGTGATTCCAGACACAGCTGGCATAATATCCGGGGTTTGTGCCCCTGCTCCCAGCTTGTGCGGCCTCTCTGAGCATCACAGTTACTACACAAGGATTCCTTCAACAGTTTCATGATTCCAGGTCCCTCTTCTCTAACCCCAGCAACTAAGGTGCACTTGCTCAGCTCGTAAAAGAAACTTTTATAAAGATTTGCTCAGTACTAGCAACCTGCCTGAAACTGGCCAACACTTTTTGATTACCTAAATGTGATGTACAGAATCTTTGCATCGATGTGATTCATAGCTTGTGGGTACCAGACTTCAAAAAGCAGTGCTCACTCTTTTATGTGCGTGTCAGTGTCTGAGAGCACCTCAGCGAGACTTCACCAGTGAGCTTAGCCATTAGCACACTTAATAAGGTCTAATTTGTGTCCTCAAATTTGTGTCCAGCTGTTTAGTACTTGTGTGAAATGTTGTAATGCGGCAGCTTCATTATTTTTGTCAAATGGGCAATATATAAGGAGCAGGTAAGCACAGTTTGTGTGGTAACCATGTGTTTTTTACCCTAGTGGGTAACTTTCAGACTTTGATAACCTTCGATGAGTCTCACAGTTACCTTTTTTTTTTTTTTTACCCTGCTTTTAATTCAACAGAGTGCTTTGGTTCATTCACAACTTCAGTTTTGTGAATGGGCCCAGTGAAGTCAAAGGAAACACCTGAGAAATATGTATCTTGCTGAATCAGATTGGCGCTGGTTTCTTTGTCCATCAGGAGCTCAAAAATAATTTGCAAAACATACTAGTGAATTTAGCCGCAGAGTCCATTGGTTAACACTGTATGTATCTATATTTCCTAAACAGTTTTGAAACCTGCCCAGCTGCTGTTCTTTAACCTGTTGCCTGAATAAACAGGCAATAGCAGGACTTTTCAATAGTAGAAATTCATAGTAATTGTGCTTAATTCCTGTATCCCTTTCCTTCTACTTCTGAGTGTGAAGTTCTCGTGTTTAATGGGAATTAAAGCAGTCAGTATCTGAAGAACAGTGGGGTGATCCCCTCTCCGCATGTCAGTGGAAGTTGTACCAGTTACTGGTTGGTACACAATGCAGGTGCCCTTGCGCATGTGAAACCTCTGATTTTTTTAAGCTGAGCATCTGCCCACCAAAAGAAGTACCTGGATGTTAGTGGTGTTGGTTGCGGTGAATTCCACTCTGTTCGTGATGCTTTTTACTGCTTTCAAAGGAGAAGAACTGCCTCTGTGTGCTTAGTAATGTTACTGAATGTGCTGGAGTAGGAAGCAGTCTTCTGACTGGCCACAGGTGGGGAAAGCGGCTCTGTGCTGAGTTTCCCACAAAGCTAAGCGATCCCAGTCTTTCCCTTTATTTTCTGTTTTGCCCTTCATGGTAATCCTCTTCATCCAGATCAGATTCTTTTCCATCTGTCTGCAAGTTGTTTGTTCAGGTTTTTATAATTAATTTAGACTACAAAAATGTTGACTTCTACTTTGTGTTTTCTTCCAACTACATTGAAAGATGTTTTTCTAATATATTTTAAAGTGAACCTAGTAATTACTGTTACTGTTCACAGTACCTAGAAGTTGAAGTTGATTTAACACTCCAGTTGGTGTTCTGTTCCTTCTCCAGACATGGCAAGCTCTTGACAGGGGTGTTGCTTTTCCTCCTCATGCAAGTTTGGGGTCCTGAGACCCTGCTTTTTAGTATTGTGGCAACTCTGTTTTTTGAAAGAGGACTAGGACTTGGTGCTGAGCATCCTGGCGTGCCTTGCCCTCTCCTTTGTAATACTAATGTGTTTGCTTCCTGTTTCTCGCAGGCGTATGTGACGTTTAGGGTTTTGACATCTTGTCTCTACCCTAGGGCTGCTATTTCTGGCTGCTGGATTTTTCTCAAGTACTGTAGCTCTGTGTTGTTTGAAGTGCTTTAGTTTTGATAACAAATTGTAGCAGATGCTTTCTAGAGTGTGAGGCGGGGATTAAGGAGGACTATAGAGTTGCTTCTGGAGGAATTTGCAGTCATTTGCAGTGAAATCCAGCAGTTGATCACATAGTTAAATCTTCTAATATTTTCCATAAAAACAAACCATCCTTTATTCTAACCTCATGCTTTTACTTGGCCTCGTGGACCAGTCTGGCCAGAATCTCATCCCTGTTTTGCCTTGTATCATCATAATGTGTTTCAGAAGGATGTATGTAGTATTGATACATAAAAATATATCTAACAGTGGAAAGACATGCTTTTGATTCTGCTCAAGCAGGAGGTTATTTTCTGACAGTGAAAAGTTGTGTAACGAGTCTTCCTTGGAAAACTGCGTATCAGTGCAGGTAGTATACTTACTGTGGGTGGCTGGCGATGTCCTTTCAGATGACAGACTATTCAACTAGATCTCGTTACTGGAGTTCTCTTGATTAAATCAAATGGAAGTCCATGGCTTGTGACAATCCACAGTTTAGTGAACTGTGCATTTTTAATACATTTAAAGAAGTGTTTAGCAGTTATAGTTGCTTCAGATCACTGGCCTAAGAATGACTGGTACTTCTGCATTCCTTGCCTTGTAGCAGGATGTACACGAGCCATTCTCATCCCCTTTGTGCATCCAGCCTGGTGGGCAGGGTAATGGTGGATACGGAGGGGCTGCGCTGTAGTGGAGGGGCTGAAAGCAGCCATACGTGACAGCAAGACCTCACGTCCTGCCTAGGAACTGACACGACGGTGTTGAGCCACTTCATGTGAGTTAAAACAAAAAAATTCACTACAAATGAAAGTCCCCCATTGAATTACTCTGTAGGATGAGTTTCCAAGCAGTTGGACACAACATGGCTTAGCATGATGGGGCACGATGATGAGTGGAGTCTTTGATGATGTTGTCATATAAATTGTCGGTATCGCTGTGGCACTTCATGATAAGAAGTACTTTTCATCCAAGATAATTTTGTTGAATGAAATTAGCCTCACATCATGTAAGGTAGCACTCAGCAGAGGAATTTCTTTGCCATACCTCAGTCTCCCTGGAGTGCACCCTTAGGAGGTGTAATCCTGATTATTCACTGAGGAAGAGTAGCAATAAGTTGCTGATATGAAGCATTGCCTTTGGCTCCGATGTTTTGTATGTAGTGAGTGTACATACCTACAACTTTCCTCAGTCCTTCTCTCTCTACTTTGTAATGTGTCCCTGCGGTAACCATCTGTCTGAATAGGATTATTGCACTTTGTGTGCTAAAATAGCTAGTTAACAAGTTCAATTTAGAGTCAGTAGTTCTTCATTTTACTGTCTGGCAACCAGTACAGGCCAGTTTAAATACGTCATTTACAGTCTGTGTATGTAATTAACAACAGATTTTAAATTATGTAGAAGGTGAGGGATCAGCTTTGGTCTTTTATTTGGACCAAATCAACAGCTTGTTACTTAGGAGTAGTATGTTATCTGTCTTATAAATGACCGCAGTCTGGGCTCCTTTCTTGACACCTGCTGGTATTCACATGGGATCCCAGGCCACAGGCTTACGGCGAAGGAGAAGGGAACTGAAACAGAGTTAGCCACATCTGATTCCCTTCCTTATTGGTGTTAGCAGTTTGTCTGGAGGGTGCTCAGTTGCCCATTTTGTGTAGAAGAGCTCTGGAGAGCAACACGATGACTTTAAACCATGTACTCCTGCAATGGGTACAAATCGGTTGTGTGGATGCTGGCATCACATCTGTTGGTGTGTAAATTATCTGTGCTGGGATAATGTTATGACAGAGAGAGACTGCAGAGCATGTTCAGTCTACCTGAACGACTTTCTGTCCCTCATCGTTCCTGTGTTAGCACGGTAATCATCACAACATCCACCCCAACCAAATAAATACCGCTGCTCTTACTGCACTGAGAGAAGGTAGGAGAAAGAAGCGCGATGCTGTAGTAGCAGCACAAACTGGAGTCACTGAATTGCCAGGGACCTTGGCCGCTTGCTGTAAGCATTGCATCTTTTTTGTCACTTCTTTCCGATGTCTGTCCTTCCCTCCGTCTGCCTTAGACCCCTCTCTACACTGCACCGTGTTGTGCTGAGCAAGTCTCGGCCTTGCTCTGCTTCCCCAAGGATCAGGCTGCTCCCTCATCCCCCTCCTCACAGCACGTGGATGCAGGTGCTTTGCCCTCAGCCCCCCAGGCAGGCTCCGGACCCCACGCTTGGGAGAGCACCCTGGGGCGCGGAGCACCCCCTCCTCTGCTCGAGCCGGTGCAGCGCCCGGGCAACTGGAGTGGGTACGTCGCCATCTCGCTTGTAATAATTACAGATTGCCTCTGTGATTTTTCACTTGTCGGTTGCCACAGCAACCGTGCAGTGGCTCAGGCCAAAACGCTGTCACAGGGATTTAAATCTGAAGCAGCTCAGCCCTTTCCTGCGCTCTGGTGCATCTTCCCTCTGGCCCCCCGGCACCATGGCAGCCTGGCGATGGCGTCCCTGTCTCGGCGGTGGCCTCGCTGTCCCCGGGCAGGGGGGATGCCGCAGCCGAGCCGCTGCTGCATGTTGCACACTTGGTGCATGTCTGCCCTCTCCCATTGCCCATCCCAGCCGTGCACTGGGATGCGCCTGGCTGTTGGGCTGCCTGCGCCTGTGACCCAAACCAAACCAAGGGTTTTTTATGACAGTTGCATGCCCGGGCGTCACCCTCGGGGTATTTGCAAACCAGACTAAAATGAAGGGCTTTAAGGACAAAACCTGTTCTTCACCTTCCACAGTTTTTGAAAACTAAGGGGCTGTTTGAAACGTTAATGCAGTCTGGCATCTTGAGGACTTTGTTTTCGGAATGCTGTGTGTCCAGGTGAGCTCAGCCTCCCGGGGGTCTGAGCTGGTGGGCTGCACCGACATGCCGGGGGTGCCGGAGCAGCGGGCAGAGCCAGACCATCTCCCTGTGGGGTGAGTTGGGTGGGACTCTCCGCTGGGTTTGGCTGAGCGCGGGGTGTAGCCTGCAGGAGCTGGATTCATTAACCTTCGTTAGCCGAGGCATCCCCCAGCTCAGCTGCAGGGTCGCGCTCGGGGTTTCCTCCGGGCGGTTGATGCCTGTCCTCGCTGCCGGCAGTCGCTGCTGGAGGGAGCTGACAGCGATGGCATTTCTCACGAGTGCGGTCGGCAGCAACCTGCTCTAGGTTGGAGGAGAGCGCGGCGTTCTCACCCGGCGAGCCGGCTGCGGGGAGCCTCCATCGGAGCTGTGTAAGTGCCCTTGCCGTGTGCCTGCGCGCCATCGGGGCCAGCGCCGGCTGCGCGCTGCGCTCCCGGGCTTTCCGTGCAGAGGTGCGTGTGTGTCGCTGCGTGTGTGCAGGCGTGTGTGGTGCTGAAATGTCGCTCTCATGTTCCCCGGGTTGTTTGCTGGACCCCTCATAAAAGAAATCTCCCGTATGCGTCTGCTTTTCTGTGTTTTCAGCCGGTATGAGGGTCACCTTGAGAAACCAGAGCACTCGCTCGCGTTTAAGATGCTTCTCTCGCTTTGGTGCAGCCTGCCTCCAAGTGAGCTGTTTTATGGCTTCAGGAAGCAGAAGAATAAATTGTGCTTTTACACTACGTTTTATTTGATGCTGTGTATCTACCTATTTTCATGACCTCTGAGGAGACAGTGGTAGGATGCTGAAGAATAGAATCTTACAAGGAGTATAACTGAATTTCCTCCACTTGAGGGTATTTTGCAATACTTTAATTTTTCCAAAATGACAGAATCATTGTGGAGCAGCAGCTAATCTGAAAAGCACGGCTGTGTCATAATTTAAGCTGTTTAACCCGTTGAGAGCTGGACTGTTTTGGTGAGGGATACGTGTGGAAGTTAACAGGCGCAGTTTGGGTACGTTGTTGCCATCTGCGTTTAAAATAATGGATTCAAAATATGCAGGCTTGAAGAGAGATTCTTTTGGATAGCTCACTAGTAAAGTTCACTGGAATATCAAAGTGCAGTGTTTTACACTGAGAGCTGTTAAAATATTTAAAATATTTCAGCTGACTTTAGCTTAGTTGTGTTTGGTTTTTACGAACATTTATGTACTGTTATGGCGTTTATGTCAGTATTTTCAGCTGTGGATCTGGAACTTGACCAATTTCTAACACGTGCTTTTTAGACCCCATTTTTTTTCTTTTCTTGAGACAACATATTTCTTTCACAGGGCACAACTCATCCCAGCTTAGCTGTTCCAATAGTTCTTGAATCAAAAATGAGCTGCTCAGAAGTTTAATGGGTCGCCTGAATCCTAGTGTGCCATAATCACAACATTCCCGCCTGTTCTTATTCATTGGATTAAGGATCAGGACTCTTTTCTTGGTCCAGTATTTGTTGGCGAGAGGGAAAACAGAGACAAGGGCAGGAAGATATTGTTAAAAAAAAAGAAAAAAGAAAAAGAAAAA
>Ga0181612_147911_pt1 | contig 14174 bp, 7 predicted proteins | sample HoacroProtozoa21_FD_119630 | JGI IMG/M metagenome (GOLD analysis project Ga0181612, IMG submission 119630) | Hoatzin crop microbial communities from Cojedes, Venezuel. Combined Assembly of Gp0051906, Gp0051904, Gp0051908
AGGTCCTGCAGGCAAAGATTAAACTAACTCTTTAATCTCTCCAGACCAAATTTGCACTGTGAAGCTGTAAGTGCAAATAATGAATATGAAATTATTAAACTTTAAAGCAGAGACACTCAAGCATTTGAATCATTCAAGTAGCTTTTATTCACCTAGCAGGGAGAGCAAGTAGAAATTTAAAACATAATGAATGCACTTTAGAGAATACTAGAATATTGTATTTCTTTCCTGAAATGATTTAAATTATCAGAAATTACAGTTGAAATCGGTTTATTTAGTTGCCTTTTTTTTTTAAACTATACATCTAGAGATCATACTTCTTCAGACGGAGAAGAACCAGAACACTGCATTTAGTCTATTTGTATCCCCATTAATGATTTTTTTTTTTTTTTTAAACATAGCTGAGGTAGCAGAGACAGAAAACAAAGGCCAGGCCAGTTTCTTATTTTGTCATTCTCTAAGTCTCCATGATCTTAAATTTCATCTGCTACTGCCCTCTGGTAATAGTTCCCGACTGGTCATTATAAGGTGCCCTGCTGAATGTCTGCACTGTATGTACTGAGTTATGGTCTGGCTACTTCCAAGTTCCTAGCAAGGGGTTGGTTTTCCTGCTGCTCGGCAAAGAGCAGCACAGGTATCAAAGGGGTGTCCGACATAACCAAGGTACATTTGCAGAGCATGTTTAATCCTCTATTAGCAGCTGAGCACATGCACACACATGCAAAACCTGCTGGCACGCTATCAGCTGTTAAGAGACTCTGTGTCTATTTAAGATATTTCTATGGGTATTTTTAAGCAATTTCAAGCAATTTCCTTGGTCTGAAAGGGTCATCCAGCCCACACAAAAAAAAAAAATGCAAAGCTATTGCTTTCCTTTGTGTTTTAGGGAGCAGCAAGTTGTCCAAACAAAACAAAGAGCCCCCTCTTCATCTTGTGTCCCAGTGTTCAAGGATTAGTTACTGCCAACTTTTCACACAAGAAACTAAAACTAGGAGTCAGAGCAGTGACTTTAGCCATGGACTGAGTTACACGTCCACAACCCCTAACGGCAGCAGGGGCAGGGAAGAGAAGTAGTAGTATTTTCAGAAAACTGCAATTAGGTATTAATAACTTGAGTAAAAGTACATCCCTGTGCTGCCAGCAACCCAGATATGTTGGAGGTTTTTTAACTTACAATCAGTATTTTCACTGGCAAGGTGAAAAGCATACCACACTTGACAAATACCCTAGTACGTAAGGATGCGCAGAACAACTTCTCCTCCTACATACTTTCTTTCTAGGAAAGGTTCAAGATCACACAACCAATATAAACATAACACATTCTGAACATACAGACTGTTATATACAGGTCACAGAGCTAACCACAGGAAGCAAGACTTCTCTTTCCGAAGAGCCTAATGCTATAATGCTCACATCAATGAAAGAATACTCAAGTCTGCTTTAACAACAAACACTACAAAAACAGAACACTGAAAAACCATACTGGTAATTTCTTAGAGGAAGCAACTTCAAAGATCATCCAGCTAGCAAATCAAGAGATACATATGGACAGCTGATATTAATCCTTTCTGCAGGTACCCTACTCAGGTAGCATTGAAGGAGCAAAATAAGACACAAGAAGTCTTCTGTTACAGAGAAGACACATACTTTCTCATCAAGACCTCTCAGAGGAAAAAAAAACACAACTGGTTTTTGCTTGGTTAGCATTCTGGCTTACTCATATTAGCACAAGCTCAAATTCACTACTGACATGCCATGGAAGTGTTGCCCTCACTTCATGCAGCCTGCATGTGCCCACTGTAGAGGTAGAGGATAGGTTCTACCACTGCAAGTTTCCCTCCAAGAGAGAAAGACCAAAGCTTGCATCAGGTCTGCAAGCTACAACTTGAATTAACCCCTACAGTTGTTCCTGCACTACCTTCCATGGTCCTGCTGGGTATAAGATGTGCAAAGCTAAAAAGAGGCCTTGCTAAAAAAATCGCACATTTCTTTTAAAAACCTTGATCTCATATAAACAGTCACCAAATTACACTGCTTCAGACCAGACAATAAGGCTATTTCTGGAGTGGGGTACTACACTGACACAGCCTCTGCCACAAAAAGCTTATGAAATCCAGCTACTTGGTTGGATACTCTTTTTCCTGAAAGGATAGTTCTGTTTATTGCTTGAGCTAGAAGTAAAACAAAACTATGCCCTAGAGCTCTTTAGGGGTTCAAGTTTACTCCCTGGACCATAACCAGCAACCGAATGCTGGACCAGCACTATAGGTAGTCATTTGCTCTTAAACAGAACATGGTATGGAACAAGACAAGAATCATCCAGGTGACTGACTAGCCCTGATCTTGCCTCAGCCTTGTCCTGGCCACTATGTAAAACTGAAAAAATATCTTCTCTGCTTATACTAGAAAAAAATTATCTTCCATTAGACCTCCATTCTCACCTCTTTAGATGGACTAGATCGAGGACTTCAAGTTTACAGTAGAAGACAAACACCCTAAAACCTGAAACCATTCACAAGAAACTCAAGAATCACTGATGTAATGACTTTCACAAGCATCCAGTCTCAATGATGAAAACAATCCCATGATTGTTGAAGTGTTAGAAATAAACCAATAGGGCATTTTTTGGATTGAATAGGGTAATAAACGCCAATACAGTCCATCAAGATAATACATGAAAAGGGTAGTGTGTTATGCAACTACCCCCCTCCACACCCCAACTGAAGGGGCCCATTTGGTATCACCTAGTAACAGTAAGTGACCTTCTAGCCATCTACAATGAAGGTTATAGAGCAGGAACACAGACCAGGGCAACCAAGAGGGCCCCCTTTTGTGACTGCATATTCCTCCTCATCTTTGCTACTGTGCCTCTTATCACTAGAGCCAGATGCTAGGGGGGGCCACTGGAGAACTCAACAGCCAGCAGAAGCTAGGGACAATAGCCTGGATGTTCGGGTGTGGTGGCCAACAACAGCTAAAAACAACTACTTAAAGCAAAGTATTGGGCACCCCTACCCCACACACTCCACAGTAAGTTCTGAAAGAAGCAGCAAAAAAAAAAAAAAAAAACACAACGTAAGGCCCCCCTCACCTAGCCCCAGACTAGAGCCAGAATTATCTGTCTGAACCCTCATTCAGTGCAAGTGGTTTGGTTTGCTTTGTCTATTGGCAAGCAAGGTGCAGGCCCACTTCCATCTCCACCAAGGTGTTCTTGTGAAAGGGCCTCTTGCCTCCAAATCCTTTGTGATGCACACGAAGCAACAAAAAGGTGGTTTTTGTGAAGTGTCTTTTTGCTTGATCCTAACATGCTGCTCTGGGAAGTGAGAAAAGACATCACTAGCTATCATAGTTTTCTTACCAAAGAGGATGATGCCATAACCCTACCTCAGGGCAGGAAACAAAAAGGAATTTGGAGATTCCTTCAAAACAAGTAGTAAACAAAAGCTAATAACCCCCCTGCAGCTTCAGGAACAAAAGGCTATTGTGTCTCAATCTCATACTCCATGGGCGTAGTGGATGGGCTTTCTAGTTATGCTCACTCACTCCATTGGACTGAGTTTCACTAGAAGCAGAGCTTCGGACAGTTTGCTTTTGCTAGGAGAACCACATCCAGTTTTAATCTCCAACTCGTGGTCTACTTCTAGCTTTGTCATTTCTGCCATTCAGAAACACGTGTGAATGCCTGTGCTTTGTCAGTCACATGGCTCAGTCCCCTTTGGGGCCATTCCAAGCCTAAACTGGGGTGCAAAGGTGAATCCCCAGGTAGCCCAGAGTAGCACAAAATGCTCCCAGAAACAGGCACAGACACCTAGTACTCCTGATCTGAGCAAGGCTGTGAACCTAGAACAGCTTAATCAGCCAGCATCACTCTGTTTGGAGATACCAGGCAAGTTAAATGATTTATTTCCGGGAGATGTAAAGCAAGGGCTGAGAGCGGAAGGCAGTTCTGACACTCAGCCTCACAGAAAGAGGTTCTACGAGAAGAGGAAACAGACCTTTGCTTTTATTCCATTGGCCTTCCTAAGCCTAACTCCCACCCTTGGAGCTGCCATTAACACCTTAGAAAAGGAAGCACCAGCTGCAGCAGCCTTCTCAAAAGCCACATCACACTTGGATACAGTGGGTCAGAAGAACTAGCTCTGGCAGAAGTGAGACTTGAAAGTTGAGAGCAGTCTGCTCCTGGGAAATTTGGTTCAGCTGCCAGCCACAGGCAGTAGAGGAACACAAGGATCTGTGGGTGATTTGAACAGAGTAAGTATTCCTTTCTGCCACTGATACAATCTGGGACTGGCCAGCAGCAGACCCTTGTATCTTAAAGTCAACAGCTCCCTTAAAGGCATGACAAAGATGTTGTTAGCAAAGACAAACATGGAGATTTCTGTCAGGAGGTATCCTGTATGGCCTCATAAATGCTTTCCTCTGCCAGCATAAAAAAATAGAGGGAAATTAACTCACACAGAGTATCTCAACACTGTCTTACCTATGATGGAAAAGCTGCAGATCGAGAAGATTAATATAGTGTTCTAATCTGGTAGATCAGTAGCTGAAAGCCTCAGCTAGGTAAGATTTAAAAGTGACTTTTACAAGCAAAGCTGATCTTGCAGGAAGTTGCATAACCCCCCCCCCCCAAAAAAAAAAAAAAAAAAAGTAATTCCAGTGAAACAGAGGCACTCAAGATGCTTGAGATCTGGAGCTAATACATACCAGGAAGGGGTTTCTTTTCTTGGGAGAAGGCAGGAGTCAAGAAGGAAAAAAGCTTACTAAGAATGTTAACAGCAGACATTATATCTAATTTCTTTGCATTCCTTCCCCCCTCCTTTTCCTCCCATTTTTAAAAAACAGGAGCAAACTTGCGAGTTAAGGATTCTGATCAATGCAACATGTTAGGAAAAGAGAGCAGGAGGTCAAGAGGAAATGATTAATCCTGTGCAGAAGACTGGCAGGATGGGGCCTGGAATGGCTTACCAGAACAATGCCCCCACTAATAAGCAGGTCAAAAGACCCTTACAGTGAACAGAAGGTCCAGTTACACTGTACATTAATATTCTTCCCTTAACCCAAAGTTGCATTTGTTCATTAAAGCCAGATTCAAAAAACAAGTGTTGAATTAGAAGACAGGTGAAAAGTTGCAGTGCCAGATACAAGCAGCAAGTATGAAAGATAAAGGATTACAATTTAACAACTCGGAAAGTGTTAAAAGCTCCATTCTAAGACGGTGTTTGCAAGAGGCTTCAGTGAACTGAGGAACAAGTGGGAAACAAGGGAAGGACCCACTATCACAGATTTCAGCTGTAATACTGACTTTGTGTTCAGCTCATGCAGTGGACCAACGCCTCTTCATGACAAAGACTGCTCTTCTGTTAGCGGCATAGTTTAATGGGCCGAAGGAAAAAAGAGTAATTTCACTGCAGGCAATACTTTGGATTTGAAGGTGTATGCAGTTCAAGGTTTACTGTAAGAGATGATAGTTGTTTAGTACTGGGGTTTCATGGTGTCAAGCAGAAGCAATGCAATTCTGAGACTCCCAGCTTCAGGTAATTATCCCAATCTCACACTACTTCTCCCCTCTAGTTCAGTCAGCATTTTAAGTCTCCAGGGCTGCACTGTGGAAGCAGTCAGCTCTACTTCCAAAGAGATTACAAACTTACATAAAGCATTGATAGATTTCACGATGCAGCATGCAGTAGGACCTTGCAGCTTTGTGTCTGCAAATATACAGTGGCGGTTTCACAACTGCTTCAAGGCTGACCCCAAGCAAACCCTCCTATTAAGGAACCACCAGTTTAGGCAACTCACTCATGCACCCGTCAGCAGTGCTATCAGAGAACTGATCTGGCTGAAGAATACTCTTTATCGATTACGGGCAAGTTCAGGCACACAGGTCAGCTCAGCTCCCTAACACAGCTTGTTGTACTGATGCTGGGGGAGTGACAGTAATACTACTACAGGTGTAAAAGCCAGTGGTGGGATCAGGCAGGCGGAGAGCAAGAGGGGCCTGCCCCTCCTCCCCGCAGCAGCATGCCCTTTGCTGGCTGGGGCCACGGCAGAACCACCGCCTGGAGGAGCGATGCGGTGGGGAGGGAACGCCTCCGGCAGCCTTGCCAATTGCCTTTGTACCGGCAAACAGCCTCCATTTTGAGGAGCTGGAAAGGCCAAACATCAGCTTCCAATGGCTAGGAATAAAAAATGGCAGATCCCTATCAGGGCTTTCCAACAGGCGCTATCGTTAATGCCCGGAGTGTTCCCCCCAGTCATACGCTGCTTCTGTGTGCAGTGAATACCCACCCTTCAGGTCCCCCTCCCCAGTAACCTGGGCACTGAGCCCCCCTCCCACCCCATGCCAGAAGACGACCTGGGGGTTAACTGCAGGATCCTGGCAGCAAGACCAACCCTCATGCTAAATCAGAAACTCAAAATCTCTCAACTTTTACTAAATTGAAAATGAAAGCAAGGGCTAACCATTTTAATACATTAATATATTAATCCCCCACTCCCCATACTTTTCTGCAGGGGAAAGGCACGGACTCTAAAACAGTAAGTACACAGGTTTCAAAATAGGGAGGTCTTTGGCATGAGCAGATTATTTCAGCCAGGAAAATCCACACTGTTCAAGCGAAGTCTGAAGACAAAGCTACAGTTTATTTACAAGGATGTTTGGACTCAGCAGGCTCCACAGCTCTTTTGGTTAAGGTAAAATCCAGCTAATGCACACGTCAGTTTATGCCAGCACTTAAATCCCACCAGTATAGGCACAGCTAAGCAGGCACATCCTATTCCAGTTTGTGACCTCTTTCAGGTCTGCTGAGAAGCAACAGAGGTTAGGCTGCTAATTTTTATTAAATCAGTGAATGAAATTGAAATTTACCCCTTCAAGTCTGGGGGAAATAGAGTCAGAATTACTAAAATCACTTTTGCAAACCCATTTCCCTATTTAATCCACATTTTCATACAGAAACATATTTTAAAAGCATCCCTTTAGTTTTAGGCCTAAGCTACCCATTCTACAACAAATTCTGCAACACATATTAAGAGTGCCTTGAGTTAGGGACTGTTCCTGTAACACATCCTAGACACACACTTCAGAATCTTTGTTCCCTGACACAAGCTGAGGCAGCCTCTGAGCTGGGTTAAGTTATACATCTCCGCACAGAACCACAAGCCAGTTTTCAGCTACACATGGCTAATGAAAGCTAAAGCTCCTGCAAGCTGACCAGGTTGCTTTCTGCACCTCGTGTACAAATACATTGGACAACCCCATGTGGCTGGTTCAACATGCCAAATACAAGGATGTTAAAAAGCCAAATAATTGTTATCTGAAGCTCAGTGCACGTGCTGAGTTCAGTGCAAACATCCATTTCGCTCTGCCTCCCCATACAAAAGCCGGGAAAGTGGATTCCAAAGTTCAAGCACTGTTACTACAGAGGAAACGCCGAAATGAAACCCAGAGTCTCACTGTAGCAGTGTTTCCACAAAATTTAAAGGACCAAGTTCTTGGACACCTCTGTTACACCAGTAACATGCAAACTATTCATGCTGCATCTCCTAAACCTACATACTTATTCTGTCCATATTCCACAACTCCAAAACATCATAATGAACAACAAAATAGAGCTCATACATCTATAGCCATTCACTGCACTATGTCTATTAAAAAAATGAAATGGCTAATAAATTCTTGAATGGATAAGTGCAGTAGTAACCATTATTAAGACAAGGGGTAACATGAGTTCTTACAAGAGCTATTTCTTCTGCTGCTGTTTGTTTCTCCTCTGTTCCCTGCAGTTCATTATAATACACATTATCCAGGATGGGGGGGGTAAAAGGACTGCTAACCGAAAGCTCACACCTCAGAACAGCCAGACGCACACAGGTTGTGATGTAAATGCACATGAGAACATGCTGATGTTTTAAGGGAGTCTCCTCCTATTTTGTGTGTAACAAGATAGTCATAAGGGCAAATCCATTTCAACTATAGCTGAATTATATGAACAGGATCAAGTCACATTGCTCCCCCTCCCCAAGCTGATTAAGCTTTAAAAAAAACAAACCAGAACCACCACCCCACAAATTTGGCATAAATTGTCATTGTTCCAGCCTTCATCCCATGCTTCAAAAATATCAGAATTCCCCCCAAAATAGGAACTACATTGTCCTCTCTGCCCCACATAATTACTCTTTCCTTGACAGTCACCATCTTTTACACCACAATCCCCACAAAACATCAAGCAATGCTCAGACCCAAAATCAGTTTTTAATGCTGTCGCTTTTAATGCAAGTACAAAAGCCCAGTCTCCTCTCAGTGCAAGCATTTTATGGCGTTGCAAACCTCCAAATTCCAACCAGAGCAACACTATCCTCTTTGAAACTTTTTCCCAATGGCTGTCTCAAAGCAAGAGCCCATAAAAATAGTTTATTTCATCAAACTGGAAGTTGTACAAGGGGAAACAGTCCTGTGAACACCACCATGCTTAACTCGTTAGACTTCTTGAATGTTTTGGATTTTGACTATTTCAGGGAGGGAGGGAAAAGGCAGCATTTACCAGGCCTAGCCATGATTGATTTAAAAACAGTTTAGGGAAACAGGCAGAAGCAAGTGCAGGGCTTCCTTTCAAATTTGAAAAGAAACACATCTTCTTGTTGGCCCTCCGGTCACATTCTGTGCTGTTTTTCCTTAGGACCATCTAAACAAGACAGATGTAGGCAGTATCCAGGCAGCAGCTGAAGCCTGAGCACTAGAAAGGCACTCTGGGGTGGGGGATGGAAGGGAATAGAGGGAGAAGAGAAGAGGAAGCCATTTGGCTATAAAAAGGATCTTTCTTTCCTGTTGAAATGCAATGGCAAAGAGTGTCAAAATGGCTTAAGGGTGGGGAGGTCAAACATGTTTTGAGATGTTAAAAACTCTCAAGCTTTGTCAAAAAGACTGAAAAAAAATCTTAAGGTAGGTTTTTGTTCTTCCATTCAAAATACTTAGCGGTCATAACAGCTGCAATCAATCCTGAAATTTCCATTATCTGTTCACATTTATCACAAATTAGCCAGAACTATTCAGTTAATATTTTATTCGTATGATTCTGCCACTACAAAAACACTTGTGAAAATTACTCTTTTCCAGTAATTTTCAAACATACTGCGTTTGCCAATCCTTCCTCCTTCCAGCAAGCCTCCATTTTAAAAATCAGTCACTACTGCTTATAAAGTATCACTACTGCTTATAAAGTATCACTAACTCTGCTACAAGGATACTAAAAAATAAGACACTAAATGGTAGTTTTGTAATTGACACATCACCACATTACACCTTTAATCTGTATGCGATCAAAACTAAATACAACATAGAGGGCTTTTTTGCTGCTAAATAAAAATATTTTAAGGACCTCCAGGGCTGCATATTACTTGCCATTTAAATCCAAGAATGATCTCAGAGCTCTTTAAACATTACGATTCAAAGCTAGACAACTAATGATGCTTAGAAAAAGTCAAGATGCAACAGCAGACTTAGTAAAGCTTGTGTAAGATCTTTCACCCTTTTCTATTTCCTCACCCTAAAATCTGCAAAAAGAAAGGCTATAGCTTGCACAGTGAAATCTTCTTTGCTACAGCTACAGTGTATGTCTTTAAGCAACTCCAGCTTATTTTCTAGTTTGTACTGCAGTAATACAAGTGAGTTGTGTTTTAACTCGGGATAAAGAATTTAATGATATGAAATAAAAGCCACTGGAGCACAGACCGGCACCCCAGAACCTACCCGCACCCCCCCACTGATGAGGGGAGCCAGGCTCATCCTTGCTCTCTCCTAGTCCAGTCACTCAGGTTCTGCACTATGAAGCCAAACAGCTTCCACAAGAGACTCCAAGCCACCATCACAGAAGTTAAGACTTGGAAATTCATTCACAGGAAACTGGATTTACACCCACCTCATCTTTTAGAGGTGCATACAATAGGGATACAGAGCAAAGCCACTTCTCCATCATGACCTCCCACCCCTACACGTGAAGCAGCTGGGGTAGGGGGTGCAAGAAAGACTACCTTTGGGAAAGGGTTTTGAGCTGCAACTTCTGAACAGATGCTGGAAACCCAGATCCTCTATCCCCATTATGGAGCTTAAGTTACACATCACAAAATTAATTCCATTTGCTAATATAGAAGTCAGGATGTTGTCAGCATCCTGACAATCCCACTCAACCACTGAAGTCCTCTCAAGTTCTATAAGCACCTTATCTCTGTCTCGAGTTTCTGCATTCCACTAGAACTTGCTGCTTCGGGTGGAGACTGCACTAAGTGGCATTACAGCCCTTTGGGATATGGGCATTAGTGCTTTGCAGCAGAGTCATTCTATGGGAGAAGTCCTCAGAGAAGGCAGGTCAGACTTCTCTCTCCTTTGGGCAGGTTTTATGCAGGAAGTCTTCCCAGCACCCTGCCGGATTGGCAAGAGCCAGCATCAGGGGCGTTCCTCAAGGCCGGCTTCATATTTGGCAAGTTGACTGGGCTGGAGAAGTCACCCTTCTCTACACATTCTCAGGAATAAGGTTCACTGCATAACCAGATAAATACTCTGCCTGCACAACAGTGGATGTTTATAGGAAAATACAAGGCTGCTTACAGTAAGAAAAGGTATTTTGACGTAACCCTAACTTCCCTCCCAACTGGGAAGTCTTCTGGAATTAAGGGTTCATTATCATAATCACACACAATACAGGTAACACTGAAGCCGCAATATTTTAAACAACTCCTCAAGCCAGCCTCACTAGAACTGCTGTCAGAAACATGGTTAGAACCTAACATCACCCTTCTTCCCCCAACTCTGCAGAAGTCAGAATTTAGTATTCAATCAACATTGTTTATCTGAATGTGGCCAAAACTAGGATCAGTAGGAAATAGTTTGTCAATCCCTTTTGAGGGCATAAAGCCTAAATCCCCTTGTGCCAGACATTACTTTCAGATGCCAGCACTGCTGCCAAATTGTCTGGTCACCTAATCTAGCCAGGACAGAAGCACATCTTAGCCTATCATATTTTTTAAGGGAGGCAGAAACAGAGATGGGTCAGAAAGAGTTGAGAGTCACTGAACCAAGGAGTACCCCTTCTTTTTATTCCAGGGTAGACTCAGTAAATGCTTACTATTTCCATACAAAATCTCAAGTCTACAGTATGTGATACATTAAGACTTTCACCACACAACCACCTCATTCAGAAACACAGCATCAGAAAACATCACAAGAAACTACAAAAAGTATTTTTAAAAAGGTCAGGATGATGAATAGCCAAGAGGTGGCAGTGTTTCTATCTGGTAAACAAGAAAAATACTAATTGTTTATAGCATTCTAGTAGGGTAGGAAGTCCAGTGGCACCAAACAGGGATATTTCGCAAGCAGTGCAGGTTTTAAACAGCTCCTCCCTCCTCTCAGCTGCACCCCAGTTAAACTGAATAGCTTCTTCAGGCACTACATCCAGTTCTTGGTTAAAGCAAGTGCTCTAAGTAGCAGTATACTACTACAAACATCTAGATTAATAGTAATTGGATGCTTCTAGACAAGAAGGTGGCAATATTTTTAGTGGTTTAGTAGGTTCCAATAATGAAAGCATTATAACAGATTGTCTATGCAGGGGTTCTTTTAACTTGGCAAGGAATTCTCAGCTTTAGAATAAAGATTTCAGCTTTTTCAGTTTGACTTAGATTTACAAAAAAGGAAGGGTAACTGTATAAATCAATACTTAAATTTCATTTGGCATTTAAGCTAGCCTAAGGAAATCCCAAGACTGCCTCACCTCTGAATTTTTAACATGGTTATTGAACACTGGAAGATGAAGTTTCAGTTCACATGTTCAGTGCAAAGGTCACAAGCTCTGCAAGACCATGATCAGAAACATTCCAGGGCAGTGTTGCTTAATTCATGGCAACAGCTTTATTTAACAAAAGCACTCAAGGAATGGTTTCCCTCCGTAACTCCATATGGGATCAAACGTGAAACAAGTCAGCTTACTCCCAAGAAGTGGCTTCTTTGCCCACTTGAGAGCTGGGCATTTTTAGAAAATTTATTTTGCCAGTTTTGTTTCTTTTTGTTTATTTAAACTTTGTTTTATAAAGATCTTTCATTCTGAAACAATTTCTACCTAGTTCTAGCAGAACAACAGCCATGGTGTACATACTTGGCAGGAATGTCTCCCCTGCTTGGAGAAAAACAGATACATGAAATGGGGAAAAACAACCCACACACCACGATATTGTGACTCTCACTGATTTAGGAGAGTATCTTTCAACAACAGCCATTTGCTCTTAGTGAACTGCTGGCAGCAGTTTGTCTCGGTCAGACAGGGGTCTCCGAAAAGAAATTCCCTTTCTCAGGTCACAAGTATAGTATTTTACATCTTTTCACATCATGCTGCTCAAAAACATGTGCTATTTCATTAGAATATATGCATCCAAAACAAGTTACTAGATTTGCAGGAATCTAGGAACTGAAGGAAGTCACCTCGGATTATTTCCCCCTCCCCCCCATTTCCTTCCTTAAGGCAAGGGACTGTATAACTGTCTGTCAAAGTATCTTTGTCACAGAAGCCAAACAGAAAATTGCCAATCTACATCCAAAATGAGAATCCACTAATACAGGTGGCAACTATTCCTTTACACACACCTTAGGAAAAATTCATACCAGCAAGCTTTGTCGTAAAATCATAAGCCACAACATGGAATGAAGCAATTGTTCTCAATGCAAGAAAGAAACCAAATTCTGTCAGTTCCCCAAGAACAAACAAGTAGAATAGAGTTATAATGAGAATATACCCATTATCATGAGTAGTTCTCACCAAGGTAAGCCATATACAAATGCACTTGAATTCTCAAGAAGGTAATACTGTTTTCTCATATGCTGAGGAATACCTGGAAGAGTAAACAAGATTTCCAAGGCAGCGTACCATTTCAGTGAGTCTCTCACCTGCTGACAGCACACGGTCATCTCAGCTAGGAGGTATCACTATTCTTTTTTTTTTGTTCTGGTGTTCATTTCAACATGCAACACTTCCTCTTTCCAATCAATCCCCTAGCTTATGAGAAGTGTTTGCTTTTATGTTTCCTCTTTGGAATTAATTTCAATGTGTAACAAAAAACATTTGTGAAAATACCGTCATCTCCTCTACCCAAGATAATACTCAATTTCATGTATTATATGGTATTTTTAGTTGAGACCACAGATTTTTTTTTTGCTGTTGCTCATATTAGAAAACTAATGCTAAGAAAGTGTAAAACAGGACATCATCAAGGGTTCCACATGATAATTTTAGATATAAACTAAAATGGAAGGATACCTTGTGGAGCTGTTACTTTAGAACTATATACTATACTGCTTTCCATATTTTTTTCTGCAACAGCTATATTGAGCATTGGTGAAGACAAAACCGCAGTTCTGACAGGATACTGGTTCAGTACATTATTCCTACATTGATTAACTGTCAGGATTTATCTTTCATTTAGGAAAAATTAAGTCAGTCTTACTACAATAGCCAAACCCTTATAAATACTATATAAAAGTGATGTTTATGTAGGTATACTGACAATATATAATGAAGACAAATGAATAACAACAGAAAAAGCATATTACTAAACAGCTGATAGATATAAACACATGCTCCATGTTTAGAGTGACTTGCACTAGCAATAAAGACAAGACAAATTAAAAGTGAGATGCTTAGTCACAAGAATGCTCTATAATGAAAAGCAGAACTATGGCTTTAACCAAAAATTCATTCAAAGCGTCCCAGTTTAAGGCAGAGCTGGGGAAGGAGAAGAGATATAAACAGATCTGGACAAGAGAAAGGGAACTTCAGTACTTTTTCTCCTTCTTCCCTACAGCATCCTCAGCTGCAGGTTTTGCTACCTCCATTGTCCAACGATTTCGGCCAGCCTGGCACTCACTTCCTTCCTCTTAAGACTTGAGCCCGTTCGTCCTGCTACTTGTTGCTAATCAGTGTGTGAAGGAATCGGGTACAGAACACAGACTGTCTGAAGGAGGCTGAAGCAGAAAGGAAAAGAACCCTGGCTGCCAAGAAAGCCAATGGGATCCTAGGGTGCGTTAGGAGGAGTGGGGCCAGCAGGTCGAGGGAGGTTCTCGTTCCCCTCTACACTGCCCTGGTGAGGCCTCATCTGGAGTACTGTGTCCAGTTCTGGGCTCCCCACTTCAA